>JGI24138J36424_10000840_pt1 | contig 10063 bp, 8 predicted proteins | sample BarGraNGADG00312_2_FD_36424 | JGI IMG/M metagenome (IMG submission 36424) | reverse complement strand
TCGACGGTCGCTGACACCGCCGCGGCCTGGTTCGGGTCGGCCGTGGAGAACAGGCCCTGTTTGGCGTTCATGAAGATCGCCGCAGGCTCGGCCAGGTCAAGGGCAAAGCCCCCGAAGTAGTTCTTCCTAGAGAGGTACTCCAGGATATCCTGGTAGCTGCCGACAAGGGGTCCGTACTTACACGTGCTGCAAAGCCCGGTGACGGTCTCGATGCCGTAGTCGTAGCGCTCGGATTTCTTGACGTTGAAAGGCCGGACCGTGTTCTTGTAGATCCTGCCGCATTTCGAGCACTTCCAGAGCAGGCCGCTCTGGATGGTCACCAGGCTGCTGCGGTCGATCTCCCTGGACACCAGGTAGCTCGTGAGGCCCGCGCCGAGCCCGAGGAACACCACGACCACGATCGCGATGATGGTGATCAGGCGGCGGTTCTCCACGCCCTTGACCACGGGCTTGCTCTTGCCCTCGGCGTCGCCTTCCCTGCCGGCGCGGCCCCCACCGACCGGGTCGTCGATGAAACTATGGCCGCACATCGGGCAGAAGAGGTTGGTCTCCTGGTTCTTCCCTGCGCAGTCCGGGCACTGCTTCATCCTTAAAGTCCTTTCACCGGCTGTTACTTATGACGAAACCCGTGTGCCGGTTGTTCGGTCGTCCTGCTCTCAAGATAGACCCGGCATGCCCGCCGGTCAATCGGAAAAGGCATTGATGGGACGGTTTACGGGCAGCCTGACGGTTTACCTTGACAATGCATCCAACAAACCCTATATTCATTAGCCATGCTAACTATGTTGGTAGGTCGCCGATGAAGACCGACGAGCGCTCGGAGCTCGCTGAGGAGTTCCTGCTCTTTGTCAGCACGCTGATGCGGGGAATGGGCGCCATCTTCCGGCGGATGATGGAAGAATACGACGTCACCTGGCCCCAGTTTCACATGCTGAAGATGGTGTGGCACTCGGAGAGGGTGACCGTGACGGAGCTCTCGAACTCGCTGATGATAGCCGCTCCGACGGCCAGCAGGATGATCGACTCGCTCTGCTCCAAAGGGCTGCTGGAGAAGGCCAAGGACGCCTCGGACCAGCGGGTCACCCTGCTGAGGATGACCCCGAAGAGCGAGAAACTGCTCTCGGACCTTCAGGGGCTGCAGAACCGTATCATGACCGAAGTGCTCGAAGGCGTGGACACGGACGAGCTGAGACGCAACATCAAGAGCCTGAGCGGGATCGCCGACAGGTGGCTCGCGACGGTAGAGAAAACGGCAAAAAAAGGTGTGACAGATGAATAACGGCAACATCCTGGAAGTGCAGGACCTCGTCAAGACCTTCGGGAACCTGATAGCGGTCGACGAAGTCTCCTTCGGCGTGGAGAAGGGGGAGGTCTTCGGTTTCCTCGGTCCCAACGGCGCCGGAAAGACGACCACCATCAGCATGCTCTGTACCCTGTTGAAGCCCACGGCCGGCACGGCCACCGTCAACGGCTTCGACATCATCGAGCAGAAGAACGAGGTGCGCGAGTCGATCGGGCTGGTCTTCCNGGACCCCAGCCTGGACGACAGGCTGACCGCGCGCGAGAACCTGGTGTTCCACGCGGTCGTCTACCACGTCCCGCGCGACGTGAGGCAGGAGCGCATCAAAGAGGTGCTCGACATGGTCAGCCTCTCCGACCGCGCCGACGACAGGGTGGAGACTTACTCGGGTGGGATGAAGAGGCGCCTGGAGATAGCACGCGGGCTGCTCCACTACCCCAAGGTCCTCTTCCTGGACGAGCCGACCATCGGGCTCGACCCCCAGACGCGCAACTACATCTGGGAATACATCGAGGACCTCAAGANGCGCGAGGGTATCACGATATTCCTCACCACGCACTACATGGAAGAGGCCGAGCACTGCGACCGCATCGCGGTCATCGACCTCGGCAAGATAATCGCCCTGGACACCCCCGAGGTGCTCAAGGACAACGTGGGCGGCGACGTGATCAAGCTCAAGACGGAGGACGATGACGCCTCGAAGGAGGAGCTCCAACGGCGGTTCCCCGAGCTAGAGATGATCACCGACCCCGAGTGCAAGCTCTGCTTCAAGACGGACAAGGGAGAGGAGTTCATACCCGAGCTCATCCGTGACTTCGGCACCAAGATAGTCTCGGTGAGCATCCACCGCCCGACGCTGGACGATGTGTTCCTGCAGCTCACCGGCAAGGAGATACGGGACGAGGGCGGCGACGAGAAGGGCAACCTCCGGCTCGCAATGAAGATGGGCGGCGGACCGGCCCGACGATAAAGATGGAGAAGATGATGCAAGAAACGGCTCACGACTCGGAAGCCATGGCGAACGAGATCGAAGAATCGACTGAAGAATACCTGCACCGGACGAACCTGACCCGCGCGTTCACCGGCAGCTACATCGTGTGGCTGCGCGACATCAAGCGGTTCTGGAGGGACACCCCGCGACGCGTGGGGGCTTTCGTGCAGCCGCTCATCTACCTGTTCCTGCTGGGCACCGGCCTGCAGGCCGCATTCAAGGTGTTCGGCGGCGGAAACACCAAGTACATCCAGTTCATGTTCCCCGGGATCCTGGGGATGACCGTGCTGTTCACCTCGGTGTTCTCGGCGATCTCCATACTCTGGGACAGGGAGTTCGGCTTCCTCAAGGAGGTGCTGGTGTCGCCCGTGCCGCGCTCGAGCGTGGCGTTCGGCAAGATCATCGGCGGCGCCAGCCAGGCGATGATACAGGCGGCAATCCTGCTGATCCTGATGTTCTTCCCGTTCATGTACGGGTTCTCGGTCGCAACTTTCGTCAAGGCGATCGCGCTGATACCGCTCGTGCTGCTGCTGGCGGTCGGGATGACCTCGATCGGCGTTGCTATAGCCGCGAACATGAAATCGATGGAGGGGTTCCCCATGGTGATGAACTTCCTCCTGTTGCCCCTGTTCTTCCTCTCGGGTGCGATGTTCCCGCTGCAGGGGGCTCCCCGGCTGGATGACCTTCCTCACCAGGATCAACCCGCTGTCCTACGGGGTGGATATGCTCAGAGGCGTGGCTTTACGCGGGGTGAACGTCACAGCGCCAGCACCAGCATCCTGTCCAAAATCCCATCCCAGGTGCTTGCCCAGCTTCCGCCCCAGGTCAAGACGGCGCTCGCGAGCGCATCATCGCGCACCACGCTGGTCACCCAGAGGTACCCTCTATGGCTCGACGTGATGGTGGTGGCAGGCTTCAGCATCCTGATGCTCTTCATCGCCATCTGGCAGTTCAGCCGGCAGGCCTAGAGCCGGCCCGCTTCCACGCAGAACGCGAAGTAGTCGGTCACCGTTCCCTCTTCATCGAAGCGCGGCACCATCGACACCTCGAAGTGGTGAAGCCTGCCAGCATTGTCGTACGCGTCGCTCGCGTACTCGACCCCGGCGCCCCGCAGGACCTCCTCGATATAAGGAAGCAGCCGCCCGTACTGCTCATCTCCCAGGACGTCAGCGGCGTGGAGGCCTTTGAAATCGTCCTGGGGACGCCCGAAGAACTCGGCGTACTTCTTGTTGACGTACAGATAGCTGTGATCCCTGTCGACGCGGGCGATCAGCATCGGCGCCGTGTCGGCGACGAGCTCGAGCTGTCTCAGGCTGTCCGCGAGCTCCAGCTTGATCCGGTCGAGCGTGATGCCGGACAGGACCTTCTCGAAGACGTCGGGCAGCATCGCGTGGAGCCTCACGTCCTTGACGACGTAGCCTGCGGCGCCCAGCTCGAACGCCCTCACGGCGGTCTGCTCGTCGCCGTGCCCGGTGATGATGATGACGGGAGGGTGCTCGCCGGAGGCCTCAATCTCCTCGAGCAGCGAGATCCCGTCCCCGTCGGGGAGTTGCTTGTCCAGCGTCACCACGTCGAAATCGCCTGATTCTATGAGCTCTTTTCCGGTGCGGAGGCTGGTGGTGGTCTCGACCAGGACGTCGAATCGTTTCTCGAGGAGCTTCTTGATGTTACCGGCTACTTCCGGCTCGTCTTCGACGACGAGGACTTTCAATACGTTGCCCTTTTCCACAGATCCGCCTGTTCTTCTCCTTATGGTTCATGTGTTATTCACCGAAGGCAGGGCTGACCCTTCTCGGGAACCGAATCTTTTTTCCGTGGCGGGGCGGACGAAGTGGTAGGTCACCACCGGTATGGTGATCATCACCATCGCGCCCATCATGGCTATCCCGGTGTCGTTGAACAGCAGCGCCACCACGCTGCCAACGGCTATCGCGAACAGCGCGCCCGTCCAGGCCGGCTCGCTCCTCCAGCGCGACTCCCAGGACGAGCCGGGGCGCTTCATCCAGAGGGCCAGCGCGATGACCACTGCGATCATCAGCAGCGCAAGGAAGAGCACGCTCTTTATCTGGCCGAGGAGTATGAGGACCTTCCGCCCGAACATCGGGACCGCAGAGGCGGCTCCGCCAGCGACCGCGCGGCCCGCGTGGGTGTGCACGAACAGGTCGTCGACGATCACCAGGACCGCGGTCGCGCCGAGGGTCACCCCTGCGATCGCCGGCACCCGCCAGCCCTTGAAACCGGCTCTCGACGTCGCGAAGAAGAAGATGAGGGCTGTTGCCAGCGCCGCGACGAAACCACCGAAGTTGGCGCCGAGCGCTCCGAAGCCGATCGCGAAGGACACCACCGCCAGCGCCGCCAGCGCCGCCCAGCGGACGCGCGGCTCCTGGCGGATGCCTTCGCCGGCCAGCCCCGCGACCGCCCAGACCGCGTAACCCAGCATCATCCCGGTCACCACGTTGCTCTGGCCGAAGAACCTCATTCCCTCGAGCGAGCTCGACCCCAGCAGCGGGAATATCAGGAGCCGGCCGCCGAAGAGGAGGTCCACCAGCATCACGGACGCAGAGAAGGCGCAGACCAGGGTCAGCGGGTCCAGACGGACGTTGTGTCGCGCCAGGAAATACGCGCCGAGGCCCACCACCAGAGCGTACAGCGCACAGAACAGAATCGGGAACAGCGCCCCGCTGAACGAGAACGCGGACGCCAGCAGGAACGAGACCGGGGCCGCCACGATGACGACCGATACCGGCTTCAGGAACCGAATGAGGCCGTCGCGCCAGGCGCCGCCGCGGAACCTCCCGCTGAACGCGGGCAGGCACGCCAGGCTCAGCAGCAGGAACACCCCGACCCCGATGAGAAAGCCCAGCACCGCGGGCCAGCGGGCCTTGCGCGTTATCCCGAACTGGCTGTCGAGGCCCTGGATATAAACCAGGCCGGTCTTGCCGGCGGGGGCCGCGGGCGCGGTGACCATCGCCGCCCCGGTTATCTTCGAGGGCGCGGCGATGCCGAAGAATTCGAGGACCGTTGGAAGGAAGTCGGCGTTGTTCACCAGGCCTGGACGCCGCGTCGAGCCGGACGAGAGCAACCCCCTGCCGAACCCCTTCCCGGCGGCGATGAACGGAGTGGTGTAGTCGCCGTCGAGCCTGGCTTTCATCGGCGCTCCGGGAGAGACCATCAGCAGCAGCGAGTTGTGAAGGTCGAGCCTGGAGGCGAACGCGGCCGCGAAGGCATCGACCCTCTTGAGCGCGCTCCGCCTGGCACGCGCCAGGACGCCCGGCGCCATCGTAGAGCTCTCGCGGTCCACACGGCCGGTGTCGCCGGTATCGATCACCAGCACGTCGGATCGCGCGAGCAACCCCGCGGAGGCCGCCGCCAGACGCGGCAGGTCGGTGTAGAAGCCGCCGGGCTCCGAGGAGGCCGCTATCGTGAAACCCGCGACCTGGCCGGGCGCCACCACCCCGTCCGGCGTGCTGACGATGAGCGGGGCCAGCCTCACCGGGCGGCGGTAGTTGTCTTCGTCGCCGGCCACGGATGCCGACTTGTGGGCGCCTGCGAGCGTCCCGGCGAGCAGGCCGACATTGTCGGCCGTGGCGGTGTCCTTGTTGTTCGTCCTGATGTCGGGCACGCCCAGGCAGGCGACACCGTCGGCNGGCACCCTCACTCCGGTGCTGTCGGTGTAATAATGCCCCGCGGTAGTGTCAGCCGGCCCGCCGGCGAACGTCTCCGACGCATCGAATGACAGGGCGGCGTTGCGGGATCCGCGGGCCCTGGTACCCGCCCCGAGCGTGACGTAGTCGGCGCCCAGGTCCGGCTCCTTGCCGTTCTCTTTCTCGGCGGTGTGCGTCACCATCAGCCCGGTCGACCAGTCGCGCGCGAGTCTCGCGAGGAAGGGTGTGTCGACTCCATTGATGTCCTGGGGCCCTATCCGGTCCACGACCAGGACCACGACCTTGCCGCTTGCGCCCGGCGCGCAAAGGGCCGCGCCCGGCAACAGGGCCGACAAAAGGCATGCGAGGACCGCGGAAGCGGTCACCATAGCGATGATTCGTCGCCTGCGGATCGCGGGACCTCCATGAGCCTTGGTGCCTGCCGGGCTAAGCCTCCGCCGGCGCGCGCCTGATCCTCGCGCCCAGGGAAGCCATCTTCTCTTCGAACTTCTCGTAGCCGCGGTCGATGTGCTCGATGTTGTAGACCTCCGTGACCCCCTCGGCGACCAGGCCGCCGAGGACCAGCCCGGCGCCCGCGCGCAGGTCGGTGGCCCTCACGGGCGCTCCGCTCAGGCGCTCGACCCCCCGGACGATGGCGTGGTGCTCGCGGGTCTTCATGTTCGCCCCCAGCCTGTTGAACTCGTCGACCACCATGAAGCGATTGTCGAAGATGTTCTCCGTGATGAACGAGGTGCCGCGCGCGGTCGCGAGCANGGCCAGCATCTGCGGCTGGAGGTCGGTGGGAAAGCCCGGATACGGCAGGGTCGAGATCTCCAACCCGTGGACGTCCCCCTGCACGGTGGCGCAGATCCCCCCGGCGGCGACCGACACCTGGCACCCCGCTTCCCGCATCTTGTCCAGGACTATCTCGAGGTGGGAGGCGTCGGCCCCGGTGACCGTTACCTCTCCCCTGGTGACAGCCCCCGCGAGAAGGTAAGTGCCAGCTTCGATCCTGTCCCCGATCACGGTGTGCTCGACGCCTGACAGGCTCTCGACGCCGTCGACCTTCAGCGTCGAGGTGCCCGCGCCTTCTATCCGGGCACCCATGCCGGCCAGGAAGCGAGCCAGGTCGGCGATCTCCGGCTCCTTGGCGGCGTTCTCGATGGTGGTCCGGCCCTCCGCGAGGCACGAGGCGATGAGCAGGTTTTCGGTGGCCCCCACGCTTGCGAAATCGAGGTAGAGGTGGGTGCCCTTGAGCCGGTCAGCCTCCCCCTCGATATAGCCGTGCGAGACCCCCAGGGTCGCGCCCATCTGGGTGAGGCCTTTGATATGCATGTCGATCTGCCGCGAGCCGATGTTGTCCCCGCCCGGCATGGCGACCCGCGCGCGCCCGTACCTGCCGAGAAGCGAGCCGAGCACGTCCACCGTCGCCCTCATGCGCTGGACGAGGTGATAGGGTGCCTCGAAGTTGGGCTCGGTCGCGGGCGTGATGTCGAGGACGCCGTCCTCGAAGGCGACCTCCAGGCCGATGTGGCGCAGCACCTCGCTCATGATGTGTACGTCCGAGATGTCCGGCACGTTGTGGATGCGGGACGGGCTCTGTGCCATCACGACCGCGGCCATGAGCTTGAGGACGGAGTTCTTGGCTCCGCCCGCCTTCACCGAGCCCTCCAGCCGCTTGCCGCCATCGATAACGAACTTGTCCAAAACTCTCAGACCCCCGATCGAGATGATTGTCGAAGGGATCAGACGTGACCCATTTTATCCGAAGGGACTCAAGGCGAAAACGAGCAAGTCGTTTCAGGGGGAAGCCGACCGGGGCGGGGCTCTAGCCCGAAACCTGGGTCNCCTGGCGCTGCATGATCTTCTTCTTGACCTTCTTGAGGCGGAAGTGGTCCTCGCGGGCGCGCTCGTCGAGGGCGCTGAAGATGAACTTGAGCTGCACCTGGAGCTCGGGGATGACCACGTTCTCGAGCGCGTTCACGCGCCGATTGGTCTTCTGGAGCTCCTCGCCCAGGCGGCGCAGGCGCGTCTCGATGTCCGCGCTCTGGATCATGATGTCGATGATCTCCTCGAACTTGCTCGCGGTGGAGTCGATGCGGGCGCCGACCCCCGTGATGGAGTAGCCGCGCCCGAGCTCGGTCTTCAGCGGTGTCTCGGACTTCCTGATCACCGGTATGGGCACGCCCATGACGTGAGTGCCGAAGATGTCTACGAGCACTTCGCCTTTGGTAGCAAAGGAAACCGATTTCACCACGGTCTTGCCTTCGACAGCCTTGGTGAGCGCGAGCGACTGCTGGGCGTCGGCGGTGGCGCGCTCCAGGCGCATGGAGAGCTTCATGGTCTCGTCGATGATAGGCAGGAACTCCCGCAGGAGCGCGTCTCGCTTCTTCTTCAGCAGGTCCATGCCCTGCTCCGCGAGCTTGATCTGCTGCCTCCTGAAGAGCAGCTCGCTCCTGGTCGGGTTTACTTTTTCAGCCATGTTCTAAGCCTCGGCGGGTTCCTCGACGGCTTCTTCTGCCTCTTCCACTTCCTCGGCGGCCTCCGCGCTGGCGGTCTCGTCGGCGGCCTCCGCCGGTTTTTCCTCGGCGATCTCGCCGGGGTAATACTTCTCGATGTACTCGACCTTGATCCTCTTGAGCTCGTTCGCCGGCAGCAGCGACAGCAGGTTCCAGCCGATCTCGAGGGTCTCCTCGATGTCGCGGTTCTCGTCGCCCTGGTTGAGGAACTGCTCCTCGAACTCGTCCGCGAACTTCAGGTACAGCCTGTCGGTCTCGGAGAGCGCCTCCTCGCCGATGATGGCGACCAGCCTTCGCAGGTCGACGCCCTCGGCGTAGAAGGCGTAGAGCTGGTCCGCGACGCCCCTGTGATCGGCCCGGGTCTTATCCTCGCCGATGCCCTGGTTCATCAGGCGCGAGAGGCACGGCAGCACGTCGATAGGCGGGAAGACGCCCTTGCGGTGCAGGCCTCGCGAGAGGACGATCTGGCCCTCGGTGATGTANCCGGTGAGGTCGGCGATAGGGTGCGTGATGTCGTCGTCGGGCATGGTGAGGATCGGCACCTGNGTGATGGAGCCCTTCCTGCCCTTGATCCGGCCCGCGCGCTCGTACAGGCTCGCGAGGTCGGTGTACATGTATCCGGGATAGCCGCGCCGTCCGGGAACCTCCTCGCGGGCCGCGGAGATCTCGCGCAGGGCCTCGCAGTAGTTCGTCATGTCGGTCAGGATGACCAGCACCTGCATGTCGTACTCGAACGCCAGGAACTCGGCCATGGTGAGCGCGCACCTCGGGGTGATGATGCGCTCGACCGTCGGGTCCTCGGCCAGGTTCATGAAGAAGCAGACCCTCTCCAGCGCGCCCGTCTCGGCGAAGGAGGACTGGAAGAACGATGCTTCGCGGCGGGTGATGCCCATGGCGCCGAACACGATGGCGAACTCCTCACCGGAGATGACCTTGGCGTTCTTCACGATCTGCGCCGCGACCTCGTTGCCCGGCAGGCCCGCACCGCCGAAGATCGGGAGCTTCTGCCCGCGGACCAGGGTGTTCAGGCCGTCGATGGCGCAGATGCCGGTCTGGATGAAGTCGTTGGGGTTATCGCGGGTGTACGGGTTGATGGGCGCGCCGCCGACCTCGAGCTCCTGCTCGGGGAACACTTTGCCGCCGCCGTCTATCGGCTCTCCCAGCCCGTTCAGGACCCTGCCCAGCAGGCCGACCGAGACGCCGAGCTTGATGACCTCGCCCTGGAACCGGACCTTGCAGTCGCGCACGTCCAGGCCGTTGGTCGTCCCGAAGACCTGGACCACCGCAAGGTCACCGTTGAGCTCGATGACCTGCCCCTTGCGGACCCTGCCGTCGGCCGACTCTATCTCGACCATCTCACCGAACGATACCCCGCTGACCTTCCTCACGAAGACCAGGGGGCCCGCGATGTCGTGGATGGTCCTGTACTCTGCTTGGACTAGCCTGTCTCGGGCCATTTTCTTCTCTCCTGTCCAGAGTGAACTTCGTTTACCTCTTAATACCTGATGAGCTTGCGCAGCTCAGTCTGCATCTCGGCCTCGAGCGTCTCGAGCTGCTCGACCGCGTCGTCGTTCGGTATGTCCTTCATCCTGCCTATCCTGGTGCGGAA
>JGI24138J36424_10000835_pt1 | contig 10088 bp, 9 predicted proteins | sample BarGraNGADG00312_2_FD_36424 | JGI IMG/M metagenome (IMG submission 36424) | reverse complement strand
TCATTATTCTTTACAAAGGGGATAGTAGTTTTTGTTGACTTCCTTTCCATGGTTATCTCTCCCTGAGTTGGTATCTGAACAGAAGGATCAATAAACTCATGCCTCTCCCTTAATGTCAGGTTCGCAACATTTACCTTCTCCACTATTCTTACCTCATTGCTGAAAAAGAGAGTTATACCAACAATAATTCCCAGGATAATCTGACCTGCAATTTTAAATCTGCCGGCAAGTCCCTCTTTGTTCTTTCTAAATATTTTAATGTAATCATCAAGAAAGCCGATAAGCCCCAGCCAGATAGTTGTTATCAGCATGAGAATTATGTAAATGTTCCCTATTTTTGCGAATAAAAGAGTTGGAATAATTATTGAAGCCAGGATTATAATACCTCCCATTGAAGGTGTTCCCTGCTTCTTGTACTGACCATCAAGTCCCAGATCCCTCACAACCTCTCCAACCTGTTTTGTCTGAAGATATTTTATAATTCTTTTTCCAATAAGCAGTGAAATTATAAGAGATGTGATCACGGCTGCAGCCGACCTGAAAGAGATAAAGGTAAATAACCGGGATCCCGGAAAATTAAGTGAATCAAGATAATTGAATAAATAGTATAACATGTATTTATTTATTTCAACAGTAATGCATTTTTCAATTCTTCCCTGTCGTCAAAGTGATGTTTAACTCCCATTATATCCTGGTAAGTTTCGTGCCCTTTACCTGCAAGGAGTATAACATCACCCCGGTTGGCAAGCATTACTGCTGTTCTGATTGCTTCATGCCTGTTGGTTATTCTAAGGGTTTTACTTTTAAGATCAGGTGTTATTCCGGCTTCCATATCATCAAGAATCTTTTCGGGATCCTCAGTTCTGGGATTATCTGAAGTAAGTATTACCCTGGTGCTTCCTTCAGCAGATATAGCTGCCATTCTTGGGCGTTTTGTCCGGTCTCTGTCACCTCCGGCGCCTACAACAGTTATAAGCTGAACACTACCCTCTCTGATTTTATTGATTGTATCAATTACATTCAAAAGCGCATCGGGTGTATGGGCATAATCGACAATGCCTGAAATACCCCCGTTAGATTTGACCACTTCCAGTCTGCCCGGAACAGGATGCAGATCGCTTAGAATAGTTAAGATATCTTTTTTTTCAGCACCAAGAAGTTCTGCTGCGGCGTAAACTGCAAGCAGATTTGAAGCGTTAAAATCACCAATAAATCTTGTCCACACTTCCTCACCCTGAATTTTTAATCCCATACCTTCAAAACCCTGCTCAATTACGTTACAACGGTAATCGGCCATTCCCCTAATGGAAAATGTGTACTGACTTGCTGCGCAATTCTGAAGCATGACTCTGCCATTCCGGTCATCAACATTTATCAGCGCGAATGAACCAGCAGGCAGAGAGTCAAAAAAACTCTTTTTTGCTGCCAGGTAATTATCAAATGTTTTATGATAATCGAGGTGATCGTGAGTAAGATTAGTGAAAGATCCCCCCTGCAAATTTTAGTCCTGCAATGCGCTGTTGATCAGCCGAATGAGAACTGACTTCCATAAATGCAAAATCGCATCCCGCAGCTACCATTTCGGATAACAGGAGGTTGAGCTGGACAGGATCGGGTGTTGTATGAGTTGCCTCTATTTCCTTTTCATTAATATAATTGCATACGGTAGAAAATAATCCGCATTTATACCCCAATCCCAGGAACATCCTGTACAGCAATGTCGCGATTGTGGTCTTTCCATTTGTTCCGGTAACTCCAACCAGCTTTAGTGAATTTGAAGGATTTCCGAAGAAGTTCGATGCTGCAAAACCGAGAGCTTTCGCAGAATCGCTGGTTTTTATCCAGACGATACTTTTATCAGGATTTTCAGGAAGTATTTCGCAGATCACAGCTAAGGAGCCGGATGATATTGCAGAACCAATAAAATCATGACCATCGGTTTTATATCCTTTGACAGCAACAAAAAGAGAACCTCTTTTCACCTTTCGTGAATCAAATTCAACACCCGAAATAATGGTATTTTTTATTCCTGTGAAGGAAATTATATCAATCCCGTTTAATATTTCCTCAATCTTCTTCATTTTACATATTCATCTCCAGTGAAACCACAGTACCGTCATTGTAGCGCGCTCCATGCTCAGGGGATTGTCTTAAAACCCTTCCTTTGCCACTGTATCGTACTCTTAACCCGGTGTTCTCAAGGAGGTAGATGGCATCGCGTAAACTCATTCCCCTCACATCAGGCACCAGACCAGGTAGTATCTTCACGCCTGCAAGACTGACGGTATCTCCGCTTTCACGAGTAGCAACCCAGTCATCATCAGCAGTCCTTCTGTAGCGAACATCAAGGTTTTTCAGGACTTCGTTTATATCTGCCCTGAATCCGTTACCAACATCAGGTGCAGTTGGCTTAATATCTTCTTTATTTTCAGGTTTGTAATCCCTGAAAAATCGTGTTGCATAAACCTTATCTGAAATCTCCTTGAATACTGTTCCAGCTACCACATTCCCGAAATAAACGCCGTTCGAAGGTGAATTGACTACAACAATACATGAGTAAAGCGGATTCTCTGCCGGAAAGTATCCTACAAAAGATGCTGAATAGGAAATTCGCTGTCCTGACCGGTAACCATATTTATCGTGAGCTATCTGTGCTGTCCCTGTTTTACCTGCAATTTTATAATTTGGGTTTCGTAGATTAGTTGCGGTACCTCGTTCAACCACACCCTCCATCATTTTTTTTGCTTTTCGTATTGTCGAGCGCGAAGCTATTGAATTGATTATGACCTCAGGTTCGTAACTCTTAATTACACTGCCATTTCTCATAACAGCAGTCACAAAAAGAGGACGCATCATTTTTCCATCATTTGCAACAGCGTTATAGAATGTGAGTATCTGCAAAGGGGTCAGTAGCACTTCATAGCCNTGTGACATCATAGGAAGTGTAAGTCCTGACCAGAGTTTATCTCCCGGGTATCTGATTAATGGCTCCCCTTCTCCTTTCAATTGAATATCAAGAGGTTTATTCAACCTCATCGCGTAGAGACGGTTCACAAAATCTTTTGGGTTATTTTTGTAATGATCGTAGATAAGCTTGGATGTTCCAACGTTTGATGATTCTTCAAATACCTGTTTGACTGTTAATCTGCCATGTTCTTTTGTGTCCCTGATTATATGATCGTAATATTTTACAGTTCCTGTGCCTGTATCAACTATATCGCTGGTGTCAATAACACCATCTTCAATTGCAGCCATAAGGGATGGCAGTTTAAAGGTAGAACCGGGTTCAGTGCTCTCTCCTATTGCATAATTATATGTCTCATGATAATCACCATCATCCTGAAGACCCAGGTTAGCAATAGCTTTAACATTCCCGGTTGATACTTCCATAAGAACCGCGCAGCCATGATCAGCATTATTTTTTCTGAGTTGANTCCGGAGGGCAGAAGTGGCAACATCCTGAAGATCGAGATCCAGCGCTGTGACGACATCATTACCGTCACGCGATTCAACACTATTTGGACCATCAACTATTATCCAGTCACCTCCTGTGAGCCNTTGTTTCACTGCGACTCCGTTTTTACCTGCCAGATCATTATCAAATGCACCTTCAACACCAACTTCATTACCTTCGCTGCCCAGATTCAGGTAACCTATGGTACGTGCTGCAAGATCACTATTTGGCAATATCCTCCGGTTATCCGCCTGAGCTACCATGCCTCCTTTAAACTGGCCTTCTCTGAATATTGGCAGTTCTTTTAATTTTTTAAGAGTTTCATAGTCGACTTTTCTTTGAATAAGAAAATAGCGATCACCTTTTCTCCTGGCTTCTGTAATGACTGATTTCCATCCTGTTGCTGATCTGTCTCCTAAATATTGAGCCAGGCCTGCCGATAATCCGTTAATTCCTCCCGACCAGGTAGAAGACGACATTCCGCTGCTGCGGGTGTCCATATAGATCGTATAGTATGGTACCGAACTTGCCAGGAGGCGTCCATCGTTAGTGAGTATATCTCCCCTGTTAGCAGGCATTTCAGAAGTTTTATATACATACTTCTCGCTCATATCGGCCCATTTGCCATGTTGAATATATTGCAGAATAAGGATGCGTACCAGCAAAGCAACAGCCAATAGTGCAATTGCAAAATATACAAGAGCACCACGCCATACTATTTCGTCCCTGGCTGCCATTTTCTTTACTTCTTATCAACCAACAGTTTATAAGGTGGAGTTTTCAACTCTTCAAGATTTAGTCCCTTTTCCCTAACCATTGAGTACACTTCTGACTGCTTACTTAAATACATAAGATCTGCAGAAGTTGAAAGTGATTCTGCTCTCAGATCTTTTACCTCTCTCTGAAGCCTTGTCGTTTCTCTCGTTATTTTTTCAGCGTGAAATCTGTTTCCTATGTAAAATGCAGCCAGAAGCGTTATCAGGGAAATATATCCAAGGTTATTGAGTATGATCTTTTCAGAAACCATACTCCCGCTAAGCAGTTCCTTAATGAAACTCCCTGTTTTTAACTGCTTTTTGTTATTTTCCCTGTTTTCTTCCATCTGTCAGATCTTTTCTGCAATCCTGAGTCTTGCACTCCTTGCCCTGTTATTTATTGCGATCTCTTCATCTCCTGGAGTAGTTCCTTTTTTATTTATAATCCTGAATGGAGTTTCAATGTTTCCATAAAAATCTTTTTTCTCCTCCCCTTCAAAATTGCCGGTCTTCATAAAGTTTTTCACAACCCTGTCTTCAAGCGAATGGTAACTTATGACAACGAGTCTGCCTCCCGTATTGAGAAGTGAAAGAGCCTGCTGAAGCATTTCCTGCAGATAATCTATTTCGTGATTGACAGCTATTCGCAAAGCCTGGAACAACTTTGCATAGAATTTATGCTCCTGCCGGAAAGGCGCCAGGTTACCTACTGCATCAATAATATCATTAACTGTTGCCATTGGTTTTAAAACCCTTGCGGCAACGATCTCCCTGGCGATCCTTCTTGAATTTGTCAGTTCACCATATTTATAAAATATATCCGCAAGAGATTCTTCATCCATTGTCCTGAGCAGTTGGGCGGCTGTAACTGTACCCATTTTGTTCATTCTCATATCCAGAGGAGCCTCCTGTCTGAAAGTAAATCCTCTCTCCGGCTCATCAAACTGGTGAAATGAGACTCCCAAATCGGCAATCAATCCATCAATTGATTTGATGCTATTGAAGAGGAGATTGTTTTTCAGAAACCTGAAATTCTGGTTGAGAAAAATAAACTTATCGTCAGAAGGAGCATTTAATCCGGCTTCCTCATCCTGATCAAAAGCGATAAGTTTACCGGTCTTAAGTCTTTTAAGAATTTCCATTGAATGTCCTCCTCCTCCGAAAGTAACATCTACATAAATCCCGTCAGGCTGTACTTTCAGCCCGTCAATACTCTCTTTGAGCAGTGCGGGAATATGATAAACCATTATTCTTCAGGATCATTTTTACTTCCACCAAATAGTTTCTCAGACAGGTTGGCAAAATCATCAGCAGCCATATCAATTTTATCATAAATATCTGCTGCCCATATCTCAATCCTTCCATCCTGTCCGGCAAGAACAACATCCCTGTCAGCTCCGATCAGATCCATCAATCTTTTCGGTATAAGCATCCTGTTATTGTTATCAAGTGAGAGTTCGGCTGTCCCTTTAAAAAAATTTCTCAGGAACATATTGTGCTCACGGTTATATGGATTAATTTTTTTTCTGATTTTGTCCAGCTGACCGTTCCAGTCTTCGATGGCATAGAGAACAAGGCAATTCTCAAATATATCTTTCCGAACCACGAAATGATCCTGTGCATTGGCGGGCATCTGCTTCTTAAATGCCATCGGAAGTATTATTCTTCCTTTGACATCCACTTTGCACGTGTAATCACCAATGAATGTGGCCATCCTCGCTTTTTTGAATTAAACAGCTAAAGTAAGGAAAAAATATCCACTTTACTCCACATTGCCCCACTTTTTTTTATTTTTTGTTGATAACTTTCAATCCATGAACTCACTACTGATCGCTGGTCCAAAACACTCTAACTCAACCCCTGCCTTTTCTGTTGACTCTTAACCCTTCCTCCTTGGGGCTGTTGAAAAAATTGAAATCCATTAACCACAAAGGTCACAAAGCGCTGAAATATAGGTTTTTACCTTTGTGTACTTTGTGCCTTCTTTGTGTGCTTTGTGGTTAAAGAGATCTTTGGTAAATTTGAACCTTCATCTTTATCAATAAACGCGAGTAATATGGATAGTGAGTCAGAAAATAAAGAAACTCAGTTGATAGACGTCGAAAAAGTCCTCCATACAAAAAATCCGGCACTCGCCAGGGCTCTGCCAGGATTTATTATAAATTATCTGAAAAGGATTGTACATCAGGATGAATTAAATGAATTCCTTAAAAAATGGGGGCATCTCAGAGATTCTGAATTAATACTGCCGGGCTTGAACATTTTGAAATTAAATTCAGGGTTTACGGAAGTGAGAATATCCCCAAAACCGGAAGGTATATCTTTGTTTCAAATCATCCGCTTGGCGGACTTGACGGATTGGTATTTATTCATGAATTATCAAAACATTTCAATGATATTAAATTCCCGGTAAACGACATACTTACCAATATCGATAACTTTTCTGGAATTTTTCTGCCCGTAAATAAACATGGCACTCAGGCAAAGGATGTAGCCAGAATGATTGAAGATGCCTACTCTTCCAGCTGCCAGATCCTCTATTTTCCAGCCGGATTATGTTCAAGAAAAACCAGAGGAGTAATAAAGGATCTGCAATGGCATAAAAGCTTCATATCTAAATCAATACAACACAAAAGAGACATTGTACCCGCATATTTTTCGGGTAGAAATTCCGATTTTTTCTATAATCTGGCTAATATCAGAAAGTTACTTGGTATTAAAGCTAACATAGAAATGTTATATCTGGCCGATGAGATGTTCAAACAGAAGGATAAAGTGATCAGATTGGTATTCGGCAAACCAATACCCTGGAAAACTTTTGATAAATCAAAATCTGCGTTGGAGTGGGCCGATTGGGTGAAAACAATTACTTATCAACTCGAATCATTTATTTCCGTATAAGCTGGAAACAAAAAAAAGATTAAATTGCGACAAATTTTGTGAAGATAATATTCGGATATATCATTCCCATTTTAAATTTTCAATGAAACCAGTTGTTGACCAATTACCAAAGGATCAGATAATTGCTGAACTGACAAGTGACAAGCTTCTCCGTAAGACCAACAACGGGAACAATGAAGTTTATGTATTTGATAATAATAATTCTCCTGCCCTCATGCATGAAGTAGGAAGGGTCAGAGAACTTACCTTCAGACATGCCGGAGGAGGAACAGGAAAAGAGATAGATATAGACGAATTTGACACTGCTAAAATTGATCCGCAGAAGCAACTCATTGTGTGGGATGCTGAAAATAAAGAGCTTATCGGGGGGTACCGTTTCTATTTTCCTGAAAAAGGGTGTAAAGACTGTGATATTACAAAGCTGGCTTCATCAGCCTATTTTCATTTCTCAGAAAAATTTCTCACCAAATATTATCCTCATCTGATGGAGCTTGGCAGGTCATTTGTTCATCCTGATTATCAGTCGCGGTCCATGGGAAGNAAAAGTCTTTTTGCACTCGACAACCTGTGGGATGGACTTGGTGCAATAATAATTGATAATCATCACCTTAAATACCTGTTTGGGAAAGTGACAATGTATCCGCATTTCAATCAGAAAGCGAGAAACATGATCCTTTATTTTCTGAAGAAGCATTTCAACGATCCTGATGGGCTGGTTATTCCTATTGACCCTGCAAATATTGATCTGAACCGTGAGGAAATGAAAAAGATATTCAGAGCCTGGGGGTGGAGAAGATATAAAGAAAACTATAAGATCCTGTCAAGGGAGGTCAGAAATCTAAACGAGAACATTCCTCCTCTCATAAATGCTTATATGAATTTATCTCCCACGATGAGAACTTTCGGAACATTCATCAATCATAAATTCGGAGATGTAGAGGAGACCGGAATAATGATTACTCTGAGAGATATTTATGTTGAAAAGATAAACAGGCATCTCTCTTCATATAAAAAAGATTTCGAAATCACCTGGTTCTCTCACGAGAATCAGTAAGCCCGTATGTTCCTGCCTTCCACGTAGTTAATGAATGATTGGTTCACTACTTTATTACCGCCTGGTGTCGGATAATTACCGGTAAAATACCAGTCTCCCGTATGGCCGGGACAGGCTTTGTGAAGACCCTCAATGGATTGAAATACAATTTGTACTTCTGATTTAATTTCGTCTGATTTTAGCATCGATGAAATTTTGGCAGATATTTCCTCGGTATTGAAAGGTTTATAGATTTCCCGCACGAGGTTTTTCATTTCTTCAACAGGTTTACTGAGTTCGATGATTGCAGCTTTATAAATAGTCTTGATTATTGATTCTCTTCCGGTATCCTTCAACAGCTCTATAGCCGCTTTGAATGCAATAAAATCACCCAGCTTAGCCATATCAATTCCGTAGCAATCGGGGTATCTCAATTGTGGAGATGAAGAGACAACAACTATCTTTTTCGGATCAAGTTTATCGAGGATCCGGATTATACTTTTCTTCAGGGTTGTTCCTCTGACAATCGAATCGTCGATAACTACCAGATTATCAACATCCCGCCTGATAACTCCATAAGTAACATCATAAATATGTCCGACCAGATCATCACGACTTGTATCTTCGGTTATAAATGTCCTGAGTTTTGCATCCTTAACAGCTATTTTATCAACTCTGGGTCTTTGATTTATTATTTTTTCAAGTTCCTCTCTTGTGAGGTACTTACCCCTGCTCAGAATGTGATCAATTTTTACATGGTTAAGATAATCCTCCACTCCCTTAATCAGACCATAAAATGCGCTCTCAGCTGTATTAGGGATATATGAAAAAACTGTATGGTCGAGATCATAATCAACAGCTTTTAATACCTGATTTGCAAGCAGCTCCCCAAGTTTTTTTCTTTCCTTGTATATCGCTTTATCGGTCCCTCTGGAGAAGTAAATTCTTTCAAATGAGCATTTTCTTGGTTCAGTAGCCTCCCTGATCTTTTCGACGGTTGTTTCGCCTGATGCCTTAATTATAATAGCGCTTGCCGGAGGAAGTTCAATGACATTATCAGTTCTGACATCAAATATTGTCTGTATAACAGGTCTTTCAGAAGCGATTACAACTACCTCATCATCAATATAATAATATGCCGGCCTGATACCTGCAGGATCTCTCATGACGAAAGCATCGCCATGTCCAATCATCCCGGCCATCGCATACCCTCCATCCCAATTACGACTTGCTTTTTTCAGGATAGAGGTAACGTCCAGGTTTTTTTCTATAAGCGGAGATATCTCTTTTTTCGAAAAGCCCTCCTCTTTGAATTGGCGGAATAATCTTTCGTTTTCCTCATCGAGACGATGACCGATATTTTCGAGGATTGTAACCGTATCGGAAAAATCAACAGGATTCTGACCTAACTCAACAAGGCTGCTGAAGACTTCTCCCACGTTTGTAAGGTTAAAATTGCCTGCCATAACAAGGTTCTTTGACCTCCAGTTATTTTCACGGCTCACCGGATGTACATAGTCAATATTATAACTTCCATAAGTACCGTATCGCAGGTGCCCCAAATATATATCGCAGGCAAAAGGAACATTTCCTTTAATAAATTCCGGGTTTTTTAAACCATCGGGTTGACTTTGGGTTAAGGTATCAATATCTTTATAAATGATGCTGAAAATTTCTTTTATAGGATTTGCCTGATTTGATCTTTGCCTGAAAATATACCTGTTTCCCGGTGGGACATCAAGCTTGATTCCTGCAATTCCTGCTCCATCCTGGCCTCTGTTATGCTGTTTTTCCATCATCAGGTACATCTTCTGCAGACCATAACTCCAGGTACCATATTTTTCAATATAGTATTCCATCGGCTTACGCAATCTTAACATTGCAATGCCGCATTCGTGTTTGATATTATCGCTCATAATTATTTGTTATTCGGGTCCGGGAAATT
>JGI24138J36424_10000833_pt1 | contig 10098 bp, 5 predicted proteins | sample BarGraNGADG00312_2_FD_36424 | JGI IMG/M metagenome (IMG submission 36424) | reverse complement strand
CTCCATAAGCAGTACCGGCACTATTGGTAGCGTAAGCACGTACATGATATGCAGTACCAGGAAGTAACCCTGTAAGATTGCTTACAAAAGCTCCGGTTACTGTTGTTCCTGTAGTTTTAGGATCGGCTATGGTCGGGTTTGCTGCTGTGGACCAGCAAACACCGCTTGCGCTGATTACTCCACCACCATTAGCGGTGATATTTCCGCCAGAAATCGCTGTTGTTTGAGTAATTACAGTAACTGCGGTCGTTGAGAGGGTAGCAACTCCTATCGAACTTGTTGTAAATGGAACATCACTTCCATANGCAGTACCCGCACTGTTTGTAGCGTATGCACGCACATGATATGCAGTACCAGGAAGTAACCCTGTAAGATTGCTTACAAAANCTCCGGTTGCTGTTGTGCCTGTAGTTTTAGGATCGGCNGTGGTCGGGTTTGCTGCTGTTGACCAACAAACACCGCTTGCGCTGATTACTCCACCACCATTAGTGGTGATATTTCCGCCAGAAACCGCTGTTGTCAGAGTAATTACAGTAACTGCAGCAGTAGTAAGAGTAGGAATAGCTACCGTGGTTGTAAATGGAACATCACTTCCATACGCAGTACCAGCACTATTNGTAGCGTANGCACGCACATGATATGCAGTACCAGGAAGTAACCCTGTAAGATTGCTTACAAAAGCTCCGGTTGCTGTTGTGCCTGTAGTTTTAGGATCGGCTGTGGTCGGGTTTGCTGCTGTTGACCAGCAAACACCGCTTGCGCTGATTACTCCATTACCATCAGCTATGATATTTCCGCCAGAAACCGCTGTTGTTACTGTAATTGCAGTAACTGCAGTGGTTGTAAGAGTTGGAACTACTATCGGCGTTGTTGTAAATGTTACATCATTTCCATATGCAGTACCCGCCTTGTTGGTAGCGTAAGCTCTCACATGATACGGAGTATTAGGAGTCAAGTCAGTTATATTGCTTGTAAAACTTCCGGTTCCTTTATCATCAGTCGTATATGAACCTGAAATGGTAGGGTTAGGGGCAGTACCCCAACATACTCCCCGGGCCGTTATTCCTGCTCCCCCGTCTTTTGTGATTACACCACCACTGGTACCAGAGTTAATCGTGATATTTGTTACAGCAGCGGTAGTTAATGTCGGTATTACAGGTTCTTTTTTGCAGCTGTTGATTATTGCAATTCCGAATAGAAAGCAAACTAATAGAACAATTGTTTTTTTCATACTTAGCTTCATTAATGATTATAGATATTAATATAAAATAATATTGCAAATTAATAGTTGACTAAAAACACTTAACTTATTTATTAACTATTCACCAATGTTGATTATATTTTAGTGACTCAAATTTAAGGATATTTTTCTAGTCTTAGCAATTTATTTTGATTAACATCTTAAAACGTGTGATAAACGAAAGTTTTTAAATATTATAATAATAGACAGTTGCTTGTATAAAAAAATCAAAAATAATCAGTTTCCAGCATAATCAACGATGACATTTATCTGAATAATCTTGATTTATGAATTGGGAATTATTCAGGTAAGGGCATTGAAATAGGGAATCCTTTTGTTTGCTGATGGGTTTCAACTAGAGAAGGATTACCTTCGAAGAAAGTAAGTATTACAAATTCTGATTTCGTTTTATTCATTTCAGAAAGTTAAGTTTAATCATAACTGGATTGTTTATCTTTGCAGAACTATACATTTAAATATTAAATGACGAATAAATAGAAGGATGTAAATAACTGACTATGGCTTTTTTTAATAATTCTATGAGACATTTGTTTGTATTTTTAATAGTTTTCTTGTTTATAAGCTGTGAATCAAATCAAAATGAAATGAAGAAAATAATATTTCTCCATCATAGTACGGGGAAAAATATCTGGCTTGGCAAAACCAACAGGTATATAAATAAGCTGATAAAAAGAAGTGATGTTCGGGAGTACTTTAAAAAATTTAATAAACAAAATCACACAAACTATTTAATAACTGAAAGAAATTTTCCAAAGGAAACTCCATATGGGTGGAAGAATAATCCCTACGATTATTATAATATCTGGGTAAAAAATGCCGGAGATAAACCTTATATGGAGGAACCAACTTTAGAAATTCTTACAAAAGAGTATGATGTAATCATTTTCAAACATTGTTATCCGGCGAGCAGAATATTGCCAGACACAATTGCTCCGAACATTGACTCGGAAACAAAATCCATCGAAAATTATAAGCTTCAATACAATGCATTAAAAAAGAAGATGCATGAGTTCCCCAACAATAAATTTATTGTCTGGACACCGGCGGTATTTGTAAAGAATCAGATAACTGAAGATGAAGCCAAACGAACTCAACAGTTTTATAACTGGATGATAAATGAATGGGATGAAAAAGGAGACAATATTTTTATCTGGGATTTTTATAAATATGAAACGGAAGGTGGGATATATATGCTTGATAAATATGCAGACGGACCGTCCAATTCTCATCCGGGCAGAGACTTTTCTGCAAGAATGTCACCTCTTCTAAGTAAGTTTATTATTGATGCTATGGAAGATCGTTTAGAGTAATAACTTTCAATTATGTAATACAACTATGAGGTCAATTTTTAAGATCCTGAATGCATTATATAAGCTCCTGATTTTAAAAGCAGGGGAGGAAAGAAGAAATAAATATTTGAGAAGGCAGGGAGTGAAGATTGGAAAGAACTGTAAGGTTCATACTGTNTCTTTTTCAACNGAACCTTATTTAGTGGAAATTGGTGATAATGCCAGGATAACCANTGGCACTATATTTATTACTCATGATGGCGCAGTTAATTGTTTCAAGGGAGAAATTGGGGGAGGTATTTTTGGTAGAATCAAAATTGGGAATAATGTATTTATTGGATCTAATAGCATAATTCTATTAAATACTACAATAGGAAATAATTGCATAATTGGTGCAGGCAGTGTTGTTCGGGGACAATTTCCTGATGATTCTGTTATTGTCGGAAATCCTGCAAAGGTCATTATGAAAACAAGTGTTCAAAAATTACTCTATCGTCAGAGTCCGGGTTTGGTCAAGACAGATAACCTTCCTGTTTCCGAATGTACAAAGCTTATCAAAAAACATTTCGGTATAAGTTCATGACAATGAAATAAGCCACATGAAGCACTTTATTATCTAACGCCAAAAAATGACTTTGGATAAAACTCTTTTATAATAAAAACTCTATTTTTAACCGGACCGAAATATAGAGAAACAGACAAATATTACTTTAGTATAACAAAATAATTAATTGATCGTTTAATAGTTATCATTATTCAATTTTTTTCGACTATTATATCTTTATGAAAAGGGTATTAATAATAATATTTTTTGCATTAAATTCATCTCTTTTATTTGCGCAGATCCCCCTCGCAATTGAAGGAACTCTTATAAATAATACATTATCAGGAAATTGGGCGGGAGTTAATATACCAAGAAGCGTACCTACTATATTTACATATCGAAATAACTCTATTGCATCGGTAAATACTGAAGGATATATGCTTCAGGCCGGGGATGAATCACCTCTTTCTACAAATAATAATCTGGATAGAGAAGTAATAACCGGAAATAAATTTATTTGGAACGGAACTAATGCCCCTTCAATAATTACTCACGGATTATTCGTTGGATATAATAGTAATTCAATTGTAAAATATAATTACCTTGATAAAGTACCTTATGGAATAGTATTTAAATCTGGAACTGACACTGGAGTAAATATGACGTTTACCTCTGGTGGTTGTGCTTATAATATCTGGAAAAATGGAAAGTTTGCCGGAAGAGTTAAGGGAATAAATGGAGTCAAATTTTATAATAATACATTTTATAGCGGAGATGGAAGTGGATGGTATCTTTTGTTAATAACTGCAAACATGGATAGAGCTGTTCCCTCCCCATCAATTGGCACAAAAGTATTTAATAATATATTTTATTCTACGATTCAGATACCAATGATCAAAATAGAATCTGGTTGTTTGACTAATTTTGAGAGTGACTATAATGTTTATTGGTGTTCAGCAGGAGAACCAACATTTAATATTGATGGAGTAACTCTTTCATGGGCACAATGGAAAGCACGTGGATATGATATGCATTCAATAATAGTTAATCCGCATTTTATAAATACTATTGACTTTATTCCAGCAGCCAGATTAGATTATGGAAAAAATCTTGGAGCAGATTGGGAAGCAGGATTGTCAACAACTGCTGCATGGGTTATTGGTTCATCTCCGACAACAACAAATCAAAATGGTACATGGCAGGTTGGAGCTCGTATTTATGATGCGAATTCTACAAATGCTTCTTATGTTAGTTCTGCTGTAGAAAATGCTGCTCCTGCTATTTTAGAAATGACTTACAATTTAAGCTTGGCAAATGTTGTTCCTGCTGATTCAGCTTTTTCGGTTCAGGTTAATTCAGCAGCCAGGTCAGTTAATACAGTTACTGTTTCAGGGCCTAAGGTTCAATTAACATTAGCAAGTACTATAAAATACGGTGATATTGTTACAGTCTCCTACACAAAACCTGCAATTAATCCATTACAGACTGCCTCAGGTGGTCAGGCTGCATCTATTGCTGCAGAACCTGTAGTTAATAATTGTATTAATAAAAGCCCTACTGTTGCAATAACTTCCCCTGCAAACGGCAGCTCATTTACAGCTCCGGCTACTATAACAATTACAGCGAATGCTTCAGATGTTGACGGTACTATAAGTAAAGTGGAATTTTACAATGGGAGTACTAAACTTGGTGAAAAGGCTGCAGCTCCTTATTCATTTACCTGGAATAATGTGGCAGTTGGTACTTATTCATTAACTGCTGTTGCCACTGATAACTTAAATGCGAAAACAACGTCTTCTACAATATCAATTTCTGTGATTAATAGTACAACTACTGTAAATCAGCCTCCGGTTGTCAAAATCTCTAATCCCTGGAAAGGCAACAAATATGAAAATCTTTCTACAATTACTATTGATGCTGTTGCTTCTGATCCGGATGGTACTATCAATAAGGTTGAATTCTACAGTAGTGCGGTCAAACTTGTCGAATTGACTTCAGCTCCTTATTCATATACCTGGAAAGATGTTGAGGTAGGTGCCTATTCGATAACAGCAATTGCAACTGACAATTTAAATGCAACTACTACTTCATCCCCGATTGAATTTGAAGTGATGTCTACTTCTAAGTACGATGCTAATTCGGAAATTCTTAATCTTTATCCAAATCCAAATAATGGTCATTTTTCAATTGAATTTGTCAATCCACTTCAAAATGGGAAAAGTGAAGTAGTTATTACAGATTTGGCAGGGAAACAGGTTTATATTGGCCCTGCATCAAAAGAAGAGACTTTAAAACAATTTGATTTATCTTACCTGGAGTCAGGTATTTATATACTGATGATAATCGGCAAAGAAATACTCATTACGAAAAAATTTATTAAGAATTAACACATCGTTGACCAAATTGGTTAAAAGACTAATGCTTGATAATAAACTTGCGCGTAGTAATTTTACTCCCAACTTAACCGAAGGAGCGGGAAACATGAAGAACACTCTAAGATAATCAGTCGGGAGTCAAAGAAAGAGAAGGCAATCCATAATTCTTTTATTTGGATTTTTGTGTCAAAATCACCCTTCTAATACCTGAATCATCCGAAACTGATTCAATTAGTTGATATAACTGTGACCTTTCACATAATTGGGCGATAAAATTGCCTTGTCCTACCCCTACTTCAAAAATCAACCAACCTTCTTGTGTCAGAAATTTAGGTGCCTCAGTTATTAATTTTTGAATTATTTTTATACCCAGCATGCCACCATCAAAAGCCAGAACTGGTTCATTAGATGCTATTTCTATATCCATTTTCTGGACTTTTGAACTGAGGATATAAGGAGGATTGCAAATAATCAGGTCAATTTTTTCATAAAACTCATTTGTCTCAAATACAGACAATAAATCTCCCTGTTTCACATGTACACGTTGACTTAAATTCAAAAAATCAATGTTATCCTGAGTGAGTTCAACCGCTTCCTGAGAAAGATCTGTTGCATAAACAATGCAATTGGGATTTAAATGGGCTATGGCTATACCCAGATTTCCTGACCCACAGCAAACATCAATAACATTTATTCTGCCCTTTGATTTAGCAATTCTGTTCGATAGCTCCAGAGCCCTTCTACCCAATAACTCGGTTTCTTTCCGGGGAATCAATGCNCTTTTGTCAGAAAGCAATTCAATTCCCATGAAATTTTGCCGNTTTGTTATATGAGCAAGAGGAGTGTTGTTGAGTCTCTGTTCAATTAATTGATGTAATTTTTTTATTTGCTTTTCTGTCAGATCAGGTATCGTCAATTTAAGGGCACCTTCAGCAGAAACAGGAAAACCTGTAGCTGCGAACCACAAAGCTTTCAATGTTGTTTCTATTGTCTCTTCCGGTTTATCTTCCAGTAGATGAAGTCTGTTTTTTAAATCATTACTAATACTGTTAAATAGTTCTGATTTATTCATTTTCAAAATACATTTTTTTAAGTTCTTTTTTATCAATTTTGCTATTGGAACTCTTCGGCATTTCATCTAAAAAGATAACACGTTGGGGGACCATAAACAGTTCTAACCTGGACATACATTCTTTTTGTATTTCCTTTTCTCCAATCTGCAAATGACCATGCGTCGTGACAAAAGCAATTATTGCTTCTCCCATTATTTCATCAGGGATACCAATAACAGCAACTTCTTTAATGCCGGAGATTTTATAAATGACGTTTTCAATTTCTGTCGGACTAACTTTTTCACCCCTTGTTTTAATTATATCATCAGTTCTGCCGAGAAAATATAAGAATCCCTCTTCATCCATTTTAAACCAGTCATTTGAGCATAGAATTCTTTCCCCTGGCAGGTTGCCTTGTCTCAGCATTTCCTTACTGAGTTCTTCTTTGTGCCAATAACCCAACATAACATGCGGGCCACGGATGTGTAAAATTCCTCTTTTACCTGGCGGTACAGGGTCACCTTCAGGGGATAATAAATAGACTTCAGTGCCGGGTATTGCCTTGCCAACCGACCCGGTTTTAATATCAACTAGTTCAGGTTCAAGATAGCATACCCTTTTACATTCGGTCAACCCATACATTTTAAATATTAATGCCTTAGGAAATATTTTTTTAAGATCAGGAATAAATTCTGCCGGTAAAGCAGCTGCAGTATTTGTAACTTTCTGAATGCAATCAAATGACAAACCAGTTTTCTTATTGGTAGCAATCATCATAGCATAGATGGTTGGTACTCCGGGAAAAACTGTGGGTTTATACATCTCAATTTGTTTGTAAACAGATGTTTGAAAAGTAAATGATTGCTCAACAATCAGAGAGCCACCAACGGTAATTGCCATCAGTAGTTGATATAATCCATAATCAAATGCGAGCGGCAAAAGCAATAGAATACGATCGTCCTCCGATAATCTCAGATATTCAATAAGGCTCCATGAAGTAAAAACCATTGATTGATGGGTCATCATTACTCCTTTAGGAAATCCTGTGCTACCGGAAGTGTATATTAAGGCAGCCAGATCATTAGGTATTGTTTTGGGTAAAACAATTGGCGGGTTATTACCTGAAACTGTTCCTTCAAAATCTACTAATTTAATAGCAGGAAACCTGGTTATCTTGTTAATATCTCCGGCAATAATTACTTCCTGAATGTCTGTTGGCCCTTCTAATGCTTGCGATAATTCATTATTTAATATGCTTTCGGAGAACAATATTTTAGCACCACTGTCCTTTAAAATGTATTGTAATTTATCGGCTTTTGTCTGGGGATTAATTACCAGAAATGCTGCACCTGATCGGGTTATACTGTAAATCGAAACGATACTTTGCCAGGAGTTATTCATATAAATAGCAACCCGATCACCTTTTTTGATCCCTGATATCACTAAATGACTGGCCATCTTTTCAGCACTTTCTTTAAGACTGGAATAAGAATATTCCTTTGTTTTAATGATAATAGCTGTTTTTGAAGGGTATTTTCGGGCAGAAAATAATAGTGCCTCGCCAAGTACACGCTGAGGTATCGTAATCATGATCTGAATAAAAGATTAATAGCTAATAGGTGGCATTCTAAGATATTCGGTTGTTTTTATTTTGCGTTCAAAACCTGCAAAAACCTTTTTTATCTCATCAGCGGTCCTTCCCATAATACTTCCAACTTCCTGCGGGTCATATTCATTTTTAAAGGCATACCAGAGCAGGTCCATTTGTTGAAACGGCAGCTGGAAGAAAAATTCCTCCTGGGTTTGTTCAGCTGAATAAGTATCGGAAGTTGGTGTACGCTCAATTATTTCGTTTGGAATACCCAGGTAGTGAGCCAGTTGATATACCTGTGTTTTGTAGAGATGAGCGATAGGCATAACATCAGCACCCCCATCACCATTTTTGACAAAGAATCCCTGTTCCACTTCATGTTTATTTGGTGTCCCGATAACCGCATAGTGCAGGCGTTCGGCGTGATAGTAAAGCATAGACATACGGCAGCGCTGCTTAAAATTCGAAGCAGCTTCTATCTGCCTGAGTTCAGGTGCTGGCACCCGCTTTGACTGTTCATTCCCCTTACTATCAATAATTGTGACTGAAAAGAGAGGAGGAAGGTTGGTATAGAGACCAGAACTCCTGATACCAATTTTCATCTTGTAATGTAAGGGATCATACTCCGGTAAAACTGCCTTTACAGCCTCATCACGTCGCTGGTAGCATCCAAATCCCTCTAGTGCTCCGGTGATATTTTCTGTGATGGCTTTTACACCAAATTTATCCGCCAGCTTTTGTGCGAACAGGGCACTGTCTCTGCTTGAATCATGCTCCGGCAACATAATAGCCAGAATATTTTCAGTTCCAAGGGCTCTTGCAACTAGAGCCATTGAAACAGAGGAATCAATGCCACCTGATATACCAATCACTCCACCAAGACGATTCAATTGATGAAATACACTTTCCCGAAGGTCAGCAACCACCCTGTTGCATTCTGCTTCTATATCATTGATAATCAGAATATCTTTACTGAATGGCCGTTTATCTTTATTTTTCATAATCGATTTAAGTATTAATCAGGAATAGATTGGATTATGTTCGTGAATAACCTGACAATTATTTAAATGTGAAATTGATGGTCTGAAATTGTCTTTTAATATATATTGGTGATAAATAAGCTGGGAGGAAATAATTCCGGCAAGTGCCATATTTTCCATCTCCGTAACCATTGTACCTGTCGAAATCTTGTTTAGTAATTTTTGAACTGTCTGAAATGAGAACATACCTGTTTGATGAATATCATGTTCTGAGAGCAGATCCATTGCATATTCCCTGGCGGGTGATGATAGGAAACTGCTTGCAATGGGCGCCCTGTAGGCCTGTTTTGGCCGTTTCAAAACACTTTCCGGCAGACGGTTATTCATCATACGTTTCAGGATGAACTTTTCGTTGAGCCCATGCATCTTAAAATCGGGTGGGAGCTTGGCAGCAAATTCCATTACCCGGTAATCAAGAAATGGATAACGTCCTTCAACAGAATTGGCCATAGCAACACGATCGCCCTGGGAAGACAGCAGGTAACTCGACATAAAAATCACTGATTCAAGCCATTGCGATTTGTTTAGCCGGTCATAATTATCAAAACCGGCAGGTAACATCCTTCTTACCTCCTCATATTGATCATAACCATTCAGATCGGATTTCAAATCCTCTGAAAAATAGTTCTGTATATTAGATGTGTTTCGCCAGCGCAGTACATGCGAATAAAATGGTGAGGCAGTGTCCTGAAGCTGGTAACCAAAAAAGAATTTGAGCATATTCTTATTCTTTCCCTGGAATTGTGCCAGGTAGGGATATAATTTTTGCAAAAGTAATGGTCTGTATTTTGAATTGGGTTGACGTGACCAGAATTCGCGTATGATGCCTTCTTTAAAAATATCATAGCCGGCCAGCATTTCATCTGCACCCTCACCGGTAATTACTACCTTAATATTGTTTTCCCTGACCTTTTTTGACAGGCAAAACATGGGTACAGGTGCTGTA
>JGI24138J36424_10000829_pt1 | contig 10107 bp, 14 predicted proteins | sample BarGraNGADG00312_2_FD_36424 | JGI IMG/M metagenome (IMG submission 36424) | reverse complement strand
GCGGCCGTGCTTGTCTTCGACGTCGAGTTCGGGGCAATCGGCGCGACAATAAGTATGAATCGAGCGAACAGGACTATCGAAGGGCATAACTGGGGCTGGCCTCACCGGCTGCGTATGTGGTCTCAACTCTCAATCTCCTTCTGGAATGTGGCAAAATAGGCTGTTTCTGCGTGTCTGCGGCGTGCGTTTCAGGGGTGGTACGGGCTGCATTTCGAGCCTAGGGGCCGGTCAAAGCCGTGTCTCGGGGCTCCAGACCCCGAACCTTTTAACTCGTACCGAACCTGAGGTGCTATGCTCCCCGCAAAGCGCAGCGCACGCATCGGGGTCTACCCCCACCCCGGGGGGGCACTGTGGCGACACAGGGACGCTTTCGTGCCTCACGAGGGGTGGGGATGCGCCGGGCATCCTTAGCCGTTACGTTGCGCCTCAGTCATTACGCCGGATGGTGGCTACCATCCTCACCGACAGAGTAGAAGGCGTTAGGGTCGACGCCGTGCTCTCTCGCCGTCGACTGCCGTTCATTCTCGGCCAGTATCTTGTCCTGCTCTTTCGCGTTCGCCTTGCCGCAGTCGGGACAGACACTCCACCACTTGCCTTCGATCAGTGCCGGAAGCGCGGCCGATGCGGGGAGGCGCTGGCAGACTGAGCAGGTCCCGCCCGTCTCTTGCATGGCTCTCGCCTTGACCCATGGCGTAGCCGGGTCGAGCGGCTCGGCCAGGAGTTCGGCGTGTCCGGGGGCGGTGAGCGGTGTCCAGTCGGCAGCGGGGAATGTCCCGGCTTCTGCCACGGCGGCGGCCACGGTCTCCACGACGACGGCCAGGTCAAGCGCCATCGGGTTTCCCTTCCGCTCCACGCCAGGGATGATCACCCTCGTGAGCGGCGCGCCGCCGCTGTGGGTGGATTCGTACCACGGCAAACCCTGCCGCGTCTCTGAGTAAGCGGCCTCCGCGAGCTTTGCGTCTCTACTCAGTACCTGATGGTCCAATGTGGCCACGGCGCCGAACATGGCGCGGCCGGTCGCAACGGCTGCGGCTGCGGCTTTCGTGGCCGCGGCGGCATTCACGCGCGAGGCTGCGGCGTCCCTGATGATTTGGGTGCGCCACTCGGGCCAGACCTTTTGCACGGCGTCGACTAGCGCGTCGTGTGCCTCTTCGGCGAGATTCCCGGCGCCCGTGGTGAACGTGACGGCGGCGGCGATAGCGTCGGCCGCCTTCGGCTGCGTGGTGGACTTCAGGATTTTGCCCGCTTGAATAGCCTGCATCGCTGCCGAAAGATCGGCGCCGGCTGCGGTGCCGGCCGCCTCTTTCGCGGTCTCGACGCCTTCGACGGTCTGGCGTGCTACCGACGTGGCGCTGAGGTAGTCGGCGTGCGCTGCCGTAACTGCGTCCGGCGGGTTCGCGTCCAAGGGGTACTGTGCGATGTCTTCGTCAAGCAGCTTGAGCAGGCGGGTGAGGCGGGCCGGGCCGGCGGGCATTTTCCGCAGGTCGGCAAGGTCGTACCTGTGGTTGCTGGAGTTGTTGAGCTTCAAGGTGTGTCTCCTGTCAGAGTGTCAGAGGCGGGGCACAGATTCCGCGAGACTGCGCGGAGTGTCGCCCTCGTCATTTTCTTCTTGGATCTCCCCGCTGACGAGCTTCGCCAGATACTTGGGGTCGGATTCCCGCTGGAGCCGCGAAACGTCGGCGCCCATGACGAAGCTGTCAAGCGGCGCCTCGGAATCGTTGCCGGCGCGATGCCATACTCTGCGGAGGTTGCCGGCCTCGATCTGTTCGGCCAGCTCGTCCTCGTCCATGCCCAGCGTTTCGGCGGCGGCTTCCGTAGTCACTAGGTCCGTCTTCTTACTCATGGTGATGTCTCCTGTCGGTCGTTTTGGAATCGGTCGGTCTTGGCCTGAGCGAGACACGAGCGGCAAAGCAGGCGCACGCTCGCGCCCCTCGTGAGTCTCAGCCCTGACTCGGTGAAGATGAGGCCACAGTCCGTGCAGGGGCTGCAACGCTCGCCCTTGAAGTTCAAGTGGCCGTCGCGATCGACCAGGGCGGCGCGCTTGTTGGCCTGCGTCTCGCGGTCGGCAGCGATGCCGGCGGCGAAGGTGCGTTCGGATGCGCTCAGGGATTCGGCGATCGTGGGCATGGTGTTGTACCTCGTGTTCGTGGTGAAGGACTCGGCGCCGACGCGACCGCAGACCATGCGAGGGGGGGAACGGCCGCGCCGACGCCAAGGGGTGAAGCGAGGGGGGCACAGACTCGGGCCGGTGGCAACGGCCGGATCACCAAGCGGCCCCCCTCACCTATGCATTCTGTTAACAAGGAGCATAAGCAATCGGCATAGATGGAGCCTCAGAAGTAGGTATCAGGCCGGTCACCACTCGCACCTTGCCCTCGTGGACGTGCAGGCGTTCGGCGGTCATCTGCGGCGATGCGCCGGCGGTGACCATGCGGCGAACGCAGGCGAGCACGTTGTCGGGCAGCGGCTTCAGGAACGACGGGGGAACGGTGATTGCGTAGTCGAGTAGTGCATTCGTCGGGGCGTCCTTCGGCTCCCAAAACATGCCGCCCTCGTCGCCCCGTCCGAAGACGCGCACGCCGAGCCCGAACCTGTCGGCATGGCGATCCTGCGGAGTCTCGCCGAATCCGGCCAGGACCGCTGCGTCGCCACCGGACTGGCCATCATTCAGACCGTCGTCAGGATAGAGCGCGTACCTGTAGTCGTGGTGAAGATCACTGCCGGCGCCGCGCTCGTGTTTGGCGACCATCCTGTCGGCGTCAGTGACGGCCGCGCGGGTAGCCTGTCGCCAGCGTCGACCATGCGGCCCGTCGTTCGCGCGCCGGCCCCAGTCCTCTTCGGCCAGCGTACCGAAGCCGAGGCAGCCGGCGGCGTCGTCGCTCAGTGCGGCGGGACGCAGGCCAAGGTGAAACAGGTTCTCCGCGGACGGGTTCGGATCGGCGCGCTGTACTGAGTACGAGTGACCACGGGCGCCGACTTCATAGGTCGGGCCGCCTAGGAAGGTGAGCGGCTCGGCATGCCACGGGGCGACTGCCGGCCGGGTCGGCCAGGGGTCGCGATCGGGGATGGAACCCACGGGCTCCAAAGTCTTGCCGGTGTGGTCACCGCTGCCCAGCGGGAAGGCTGTTAGCTTGGCGTCCAGCCTGCGTTTGGCCTGCGTCACGGCGGCGCGGGAAACACCTACCCGGCGAGCGACCTTGGCGCCAGTGCTGGCCTGCAAGGCGATCTCGAGGTGACAGACAGACTCGTCGGGCCGCAGCTGAGCCCAGGGCTCCTGAGCGTGGTCGACAAGTGCGGTCGGCCGGATGGTCTGCCAGTAGGCGGCGAACTTCCCGCGCGTCGGCGTGGTCGGTGTCTTCGGCATGGTCTGCGGCGTCCTTCGGTAGGTCAGTCGTCTATGCCCTTCGGCGTGTACTTGGTCGCGAGGTCGGCTTGTGCCTTGGCGCCTGCGGGGTTGAGCGAGCACATGGCGCGGTAAGCGGCCTTGCTCTCGTCGCGGGTGCGGCCCATCATCTCGGTCGGATCGTCGGCCGCGCGCTTCATACAGGCGCGGATGTATTTCGCCGGCGAGCCCTTCACCTGCTCGCGCTTGCTGAGGTAGTTCGCGATCTTCAAGGCGACTTCGTGGGCGGCGTCAAAGGCGGGACACCACTCAACCTCGCCACCGTCGACTAGGTGTTCGGCCGCGTCAATGCCGTTGCCGGTTTCGTTGCCGCGGCAGACGGCGCCGCCGCTAGCGTTTTGGAACTGTCGACAGACGGTTAAGGCGAGGGCGTCGACGAGCCTTTCGTCGCCACCGATGAGGGATACGAAGTCGGCGAGGCGGTCGGGAGTGCCGAACATGTGAGCGACGATATCGGCGGCGGGACAAGCTTTTGCCTCTAACCGCTTCCCTTGCCCTTCGGCGTCTTCGTTGTGGTCGATAGGTTGCTCTGACTCACTCGCCGGGAATCCATTCCCAGTGTCTTTTAAGATCTGACTACTGGATCTACTACTGGTAGAACTACTGGGGGCGGCGTCAAGGCCGGCCGGATTGTCGGCGCGTGCAGGGGCTTCGTCGCCTACTACCAGAGCCGTTCCGTACCTCAACGGCCGTCCCTCCGTACCTCTATCGCCGTCGTTCCGTACCTCTATCGCCGTCCCTCCGTACCTCAACGGCCGTCCCTGCGGCAGGTTATCCACAACCAGGTGATAGACACCCGAGCGACGCTTCCCGGCGGGCTGAACGACCGCCAGCTTGGCGCCGGTGTGCTCGGCCTCGATGTCCCGGCAGCACTGGCGCAGGTCGGCCACGACTTTCCGGCGCGCCGTGCGGTGGTCGAGGCGCAAAGCCTCGGCGATGGTGGGGTTTGCGCGGGCGGTCCCGTCAGGGAAGACGAGGTAGGGGAAGCGGTGGTGCGATTGCGTTTGGAGGTGCGCCCACAACAGGGCGGCGAGATTGTTCCTCGCGGCGATGGCCCGAAAGACGGGATCGGCTAGGTGGGTCAAGTTGTCGCCGCGGATCACCTTTTCGAACGGCTCGGTCAGGGTGACATAGCCCCAGCCGTCGCCGGCCTCGTTGTCGATCTCGCGTATCCACTTCCACTGTAGGCAACTGAAGTCCACCGCGTCGGTGCCGGCGGCGGTCTTGCGCGTGTACTTGAACCCGGTGTACTGGTGGCGGTCCGTCGCCAACAGGAGGCGGGCGCGCTGCGTTCCCCCAAGGCCCTTACCCGGGGGGACGTGCAAGCCGCAGTAGGCGGCGGCGTCGCGCAGGCTGAAGCCGATGCGGGAGTCGGCCGCGCCGTGCTGGTGGTAGAGCTGGGTGTAGTAGCCGAGCAGCAAGAGTTCCACGGTTTCCCATGGCCCGAACGCTTCCACCATCTCAAACTTGTCGCCGTGATAGGTGGCGACCTCGTGCCAGCCGGCGAGCGGGGGCTGATAGGCGACGCCACGCTTGGGCACCGCACAGACGGGAGCGCGCAGGAAGTCGGTTAGGACGGTGACCACATCGGGGCAGGCGGCGGCCCGGGCCCGAGGCGTCACGGCGGGCAGCGCCGCGCGCCGCTCGCGCTCGTGGGTCAACTCCTCGAGGATGACGGACTCGCCGTCGGTCAGTTCCCAGCCGAGAATGTGCGTCAGTACCCACTGCGGATCACCCGGCGCCGCGGTCCCGGCCTCGCGCTTCACGTAGGCGCCGACCGTATCCCGCTCTTCGGTCGTCACGCTGACGCAGAGGTCAGACGAGCCGTCGGGCTCGGCCTGTGCCCATATGCGCGGACCGTCGTACCCCTGTTCTGCGATCACGAGGTCGATGATGTGCTTGGGCATGCCGGCGGCGGTCACGGGGCGTCCTCGCCGGCCTCATCTTCCGGCAGGGCTACCGGCCGAAGATGCTCGGGGATACCGAAGAGTGCCCAGGTGATCGTCTCAAGGTTGTAGGCGTCGCGCTCGGCGGGGCTCATCTCCGGCTTGTATTCGGCGCTCACGGTGTGGCCTCGCCGGTCGTCGCGCTGCCGTCTCGCCGTGAGTGCAACAGGGCGGAGGCATGCGTGTCAGGTCCGTTGACCGAAGCGTCGGTGAAGTCGGCCGGCGTCAGCGCTCGGCCGAGCCGCTTTTCGAGGCACTCGATGCAGAGCTCAAAGACTCCGTTGTCCATGCACGTCGCGCCTTCCCAGAGTGCATTGTGAATCATGTAGTCTTCGTTGAGCCCGTGGTCGCCAACGTCCCGGCCGCAGTCGAAACAAGTATGTGGCGGGCGTGCGGGGAGTCCATCGAGACAGGCGCGGCCTGCGTCCATGAGCGTGGCGATCAGACAGTCGAGGTCGTCAGTGGTGAGCAGGATCTGGTGCTCTGTCTCTGTGAACCCCGGCCCGTCGAGGTCATCGGTGAAGACGTGGTGCGTCATGGCGACGGTCTGCGCTTTGCCGTCCGGCCTGATGGAAAGCCAGCCCCCGTTGTCCAGCTCGAACCCTAAATCGCCGACGGACTCCACGGGCTTGCCGGCGGCGCTCACAGTGTGGCCTTCGTCTCGCGGCTCACGAGGAATGCGTCCAGAGCGGCCGGCCGGACGCGCCAGGTGCCTTGCGAGCTGCCCGGGAGCTTGATACCGGCCAGGTCGCCGCGCCGCAGCCACTCGCGAACGGTTTGTACCTTCACCTGTAGCCGAGCGGCTACGTCAGCGGTGGTTAGCAGGGGCTCGTGCATGGTCACCTCGTATCAACGTGCGTTGGCGTTCGTCCATGTCGCCACTATAGCACACCGCGGGGACGGCATGGTAGCGCCGCACGTGACGGCAAAAGTTGCAGCCGTGTAGGCTCAGAGGATGCGAAAAGACTCAGGCGCAGTATGCATTTTATGCATGTACCGCGAGGGCGAGCCTGCACAGCTTTACACAAGGGACGTTATCGCTTACGGGGGCGACTACTCGGCAGCCTTGCGCCGGCGCCACCACGGGCGGGCCAGTTCGGCGGCTAGTTTCTCTTCGGCAGCGATCCGCGCGGCGCGCTCGCGGGCTATCTCTTCGGCGTAGTGGTCGGCGTCGCCGGCGTTCAAGGCCTTGTACCTCGTGGCCTCTTCCGTCGCCCGTAGCAGACGCTCGTACAGCTCGCGGGTATCCTCACCCATGCCTGCCCCTGCCGGCCCCTTGCTCAAGTCGGCTGCGTCCAGCTCGAGCCCGTAGCGATCCGCCCCGAAGGCGGCGACCACGGCGGGGCGTAGTCTGTACTCCGGGCCATACTTGCCGACGGCTTGTGACGCGGCCAGGCGGCCGGCCTTGACGTGCTGGCGAACTGTGCCGACAGACAGGCCAAGGGCGGCGGCCGTCTCGCGCAAGGTTAGATCGGCGGCTTTGTCGCGTGCTGGCATGGCCTATCCTCCGGCTTGGGTACCTGTACGGCTCCCATGTTCTCCGCTATCGGCCCGGATGCCTGCCGGTCGCCGTTTCGGGCTCGGCTCGGCGAAGGGGTGGCGACAGAGTAGCTATCCCTGCCCCACGGGACGCACAGGAGCCCGCCTAAGCGCGCTTGGGGTATCGGGTAAGGGTAGGAGTCGACCCGCAAACAGGGTGTCTAGAATCGCCGCTGTTGACAACGGCTGTTGTCAAGGCGTACGGTTGCAGCGTCCGCAGGTAAGTGAAGAGGGATCGTCCATGCCGCACCTCGCCAGTCCGCCCTGTTACACTGAATCCGTCGGCGTCGTCATGCTGCCTGCGGACAACGGGCTCCCTCTGGCGGCGCCGGCGCTCCCTCTCCTCACTCACTGCACATCGCGCCCGCCTGGGCGCCACTAGCAGGAGGTAGCAGTCATGGAGAACTCGACACACCCCACATGTGTGAGCACGGCGGAGGCCGGCGAGCGGCTGGGGATACCCCAGCGGTCTGTTTGGGGTCTCATAGAGGGCAAGTGGCTCCCGGCCTTCAAGTTTTCCGGCGTGTGGTTCGTAGACCGCGCCGGGGTCGAGAAAGTGGCGAAGGCGCTCGACAAGCCGGCATCGGCCACCGGTGGGAGGTAGCGCATGTCCGGAGGCCACACAAGGAACGCCAGGTTGAGTGTGAGTCAAGGTACCCGGGAGTGGTACGTGCATTGGGGCCACGACCGGGCGCGGCTGTCACGGGATCGGATGGACTCCCCCAGCGACCGTCTTGACTTCATAAGCGTGGTCGCCGACGACCTGCCCGGCCGCGATGCCGTATACACCATCATGTCCCGCAAGTACGAGACCCCTGCCCGGACCCTCGCCCGGCGCCGGGAGACCGTACGGCGCGCTCAGGAGGCCGCAGACGTGCAGGGATGGACACTGACGGCGGACGAGCGGGCGATGCTCGATGCGTTCGCGCCGGGCGATGCCTGACACGGGCGGCGAGATAGGGCTGCCGCCTCTGTTCCCGCTGCGCGGCTTCGAGGGATCGGTGAGCGAGTACGTCGAGCGCTTGTACTGGCAGTACAGGGCCATGGTCGACCATGCCGGGATCCGCATCTGGGGCAAGCCGTTGACGGTTTCCGGCGCTGCCGCTGCGGACGGCAGGGATCAACTGTTCTGGCATCTGATCACGAGGGGCACCTCCGAGGGCGACGGGGAGCCGCGGCGACTCGACCTTACGCGCTGCGCACATCTGCCGCGGGTGTGGGAGCTGCTAGAGCGTGGCGCCGCGTCCGACCCGCGCGTCCGACTCTGGAGACAGGTCGACTGGTACGGCCAGCATGTGCGCGTCGCCGCCCGTGACTGGAGTATGGTCGCCATCCTGCTGGAGCGGCCGAGCAGCCTCGTGCTCAAGACCGCCTACCCACTGGAGGCCCGCACACGCGGGGCGCTGCGCAGCCAGGCCCGGGCGTCGTGGATGCGAGCTTGGGCGGCGAGCGTATCGAGCGAGGATCTGTACGCGCGGGCACGCAAGGCGGCCCCGCCAGAGCGGCCGCGCCCACCCTTCGCCGTGACATATGCGCCGGCCGCGATCGAGCGCGTGCGGTGCTGGATGTAAGGCGGGCAAGCCCGCGAACAGGCCACAGGAGGCCACAGGAGCCCGCTGGAGCGTTCGGCGGGCTTTCCTGCGTCTGGGGAGCCGTCAGGGGCGGAAACGGGCGTTCTGTGGCGTTTGGGGCGGCGACTACCTGCGGCGCTGCCACCATCGGCGCGAAAGCGCAGCATCCCGTTCGATGGTCAGCTCGGCGATCCGCGCGGCGAGGATGGATTCAACCCGCGTGTCTGCGGCCGCGCTCGCTTCGGTCAGTGCCTTGTACCTGCCCAGCTCTTGCAGCGTGTCCTCTAGCCGGCGGCGTAGGTCGGCCATGCTTTCCGTGTCGGCCTGCTTACGGGGTGCGCTTGCGGGGGCGACAGGGGGCAACCCGGCAAGGTCTATCGGGGTACCGTAGCGGGCGCCCACAAAAGCGGCGAGGGTTGCGGGGTCGATTGCCCAGGTTACGCCGTGGGCGCCGGTTTCCGTCTTCGTCGCGGCGAGGCGGCCGGCTTTCAGGTGCTTACGCAGCGTCACGGTGGAGACGCCGGACGCCTTGGCGGCGGCGGCCAGCGACAGGGGCGCGAGGGTTGCGGGCGCGGCGGGGGTTTCTTCGTCCATGCCGGGGTGTTCGGCAGGAAACGGGCGAATCCCTGCCGGCCAGGAGACACAGGAGGCCCGTACAGGCGCTTTCAGCACTTCCGAGGGGTACTGGTACCCCCCGCTAGGCGGCGTTCTATGCGGGGCGCGTGTATCGGGATGCAGTGCGGCCCCTTGCGGGCTCCGGCTCAGGAGGAGGGCGGCGCGACGGCAGCAGGAAGGCGGGCTGCGCCGTCGCGCCAAGGTCAAAAGGTCGCGGCGACCGACCCCGGACAGGGACAGGGCCGGCCGCCGCGTGAGGCCGTGGTGCATGGTGCGACCCACGACACAGGTCGGCGCGAGGGGCAGGGGAGACGAGCCGCCCCATGCGCCTTGGGGAAAACGCTAGTGGTGGGANCGNCCNCCGATACCGGCGCGCCTTGGATTGCGACCCAGGCGGTAGCAAAATAGCGGACAGTCGGCCTGCTCGCAGTGNGTGGGCCACAGCCTGAACTCGCGGCCGTGCTTGTCTTCGACGTCGAGTTCGGGGCAATCGGCGCGACAATAAGTATGAATCGAGCGAACAGGACTATCGAAAGGCATAACTGGTGCTGGCTTCACCGGCTGCGTATGTGGTCTCAACTCTCAATCTCCTTCTGGAATGTGGCAAAATGGGCTGTTTCAGCGTGTCTGCGGCGTGCGTTTCAGTGGTGGTACGGGCTGCATTTCGAGCCTAGGGGCCGGTCTTAGCCGTGTTTTGGGGCTCCAGACCCCGAACCTTTTAACTCGTACCGAACCTGAGGAGCTATGCTCCCCGCGGAGGCGAGGATGCAAAAGGGGGTACCCGGGCACCCCTGTCGCTGCGCTGGGGACACGTAGGGGCGCTCCCGCGACTCATGAGGGGTGGGGTACCACTGCGCATCCTTTGCCGTTACACCTCGCGTCTCTTCGCGGCCTCGGCCTGCTCGTTGGGGATGATCTGTGCTGCCCAGCGTTGGTATGCCGCGGTTGCCGACCACTTCGGCGACCCGTCGTCATTCAGCGGCGACGATGGTCCCGGCTCGAAGTCGGCGCCAGGGACGCGCTTGGCGGGCTC
>JGI24138J36424_10000828_pt1 | contig 10109 bp, 9 predicted proteins | sample BarGraNGADG00312_2_FD_36424 | JGI IMG/M metagenome (IMG submission 36424) | reverse complement strand
GCTGCTTTCTAATCTACATTATCATTCAGATAAGCATTGTTCTCTCTTAAGACAGGTTCGTCATTATCATCGGATGTCAATGTAAATTTTGATAATTTGCTTTCAGATACATTTTCCGGTATTCCGAGAGCCAGGTTTTTTCTGACATATGCCGGTACATCTTCAAAAGTATCTATGTTTTCCTTCATTGTTTTGTTGGAAAGACCTTCCCTTTTCATAATATTCTGCATATGTTTCACTTTTCTCATAGTTGCTTCAGGCTTTTCGATGTTTTCATCATTTTCCCTGGGTCTCCTGTTTCTGATCTCATTCATCTCCTCATTATGTTCAAGACTAAAATCAATCACGCCCTGCGATTCTTCTTCAAAATCTGTGATAATGGACTTTTTACCCTTTTCATGAACAGAGAATATATCATTTCCTGTTTCAGGAATTATCCTGGTGGGAACTGTATTTTTATTTGTCATCAATTCAACTTTACTGGGTTTTTTAGGTTTATAAGGCTGGAAAATACTGTTAGATTCAAATCCTGTTGCAATAATTGTCACACTGATTTCCTCGTTTAGGTTTTCATCTTTTGATAATCCTCTGATAATTAAGGCATCATCGGATGCAGCATCGTACATANAATCTGTTATTTCACCAAGTTCATCCATTGTGAGCTCATGTTCTCCAATTCCCGAGGAAATATTTATCAGAATACTTTTTGCCCCTGTGATATCATTTGAATTCAACAAAGGTGATGAAAGTGCATTTTCAATAGCTTTGATCGCCCTGTTTTCGCCTGATGCCTTACCCATACCCATAATAGATACTCCGGAGTTTTTCATTACAGTTTCCACATCAGCAAAATCCACATTGATATAACCTGTGACTGTAATAATCTCTGCAATTCCTTTCACTGCAGTTGTCAGAATGTCATCAGCCTTGGCAAAAGCTGTGGAAACNGGTTGGTTTCCATATATTTCCCTAAGCTTCTCATTGTTTATAACCAGCAATGAATCAACATAATCCTTAAGTTCCGTTACGCCATCGATAGCATGACGGATACGTACTTTCCCTTCAGATTTAAATGGGATTGTAACAACAGCTATTGTAAGAAGTCCTGCCTCCTTACAGGCTTTTGCAATTACNGGTGTAGCGCCCGTACCNGTACCTCCTCCCATACCTGTGGTAATAAAAACCATTTTTGTATTACCTGATAACGCATCCATTACATCATTTATATTCTCAATAGCTGCCTGTCTGCCAATTTCCGGCTTACTTCCGGCGCCTCTGCCTTCGGTAAGTGATTCTCCGATCTGGACTTTTATGGGTACCTGGCTTTTTAACANAGCCTGATGGTCAGTATTGCAAATTACAAAATTCACATCCNTGATACCTTTTGCAAACATATGATTGACAGCATTATTGCCTCCACCACCTATTCCGAGAACTTTTATAATCGACGATCTCTCTACGGGCAGATCAAAGTTCATTATATCGTCTGACATAGTGTATTTATTTAATTTGTTATGAACCGCTTATTTATATATAGCCATATTTATTTGTTAATAGGCTGATCTTCAACCTCAAACATTCTTGAAAGCATAGTTTTGATTTTATCAGTGAGTGAAATTTTCTCCTCTTCCTGAACAGGAGGTACAAATGCTTCTTCCTCTTCCTCATTGTATCGGTTGTCAACTGCGACTTTGGGTTTGACAAATTCTTCCGGAATGCCGGCATTGAATGACTTCTTGTAAGTTTCCAGATACTCAAAACCGCGCATTATCAAACCGACACTCGTAGCATACATNGGCTGGTTTATCTCATTTTTAGCAGTTCCTGCAAGATGCTCATTCGGCAGACCGATTCTTACATCCATNGCAGTCTTGAACTTCATAAGCTGAGGAAGATGTTTAAGCATTGCACCACCTCCTGTAATAACAACTCCGGCAGCCAGTTTGTCTGCATACCCTGAATTCTGTATTTCAAAATTCACCGCATCGATAATCTCTTCCATCCTTGACTGGATTATATAAGCAAGGCTTTTAAAAGATATCTCTTTAGGTTCCCGTCCGCTGATACCCGGAATAGAAACGACTTTGTCTTCCGGAGCAATATCTCCAAGAGCGGAACCATACTGAATTTTAAGCTGTTCTGCATGTCGCTGAAGAATTGCGCACCCTTCCTTGATATCTTTAGTTACAACATTCCCTCCAAAAGGTATCACAGCAGTATGACGGATAATATTGTCATAATATACAGCTACGTCTGTTGTTCCTCCTCCGATATCTACCAGAACTACTCCGGCTTCTTTTTCGTCATCGGTAAGAACGGCATCGGAAGAAGCCAGAGGTTCAAGTATCATATCCTTCACGGTCAGATTTACCTTCCTGATACATTTTTCAATGTTTTTTGCAGCGGCAACCTGTCCGATGACTATATGGAAATTAGCTTCCAGCCGCCTTCCGCACATACCGATAGGACTTTTAACACCTGTCTCATTGTCAACAATGAAATTCTGAGGGATAACATGAATTATCTCCTCTCCGATGTCGATATGAATCTTATGCATATCCTCAATCAGTCTGAAGACTTCTTCCTTTTTAATTTCATCATCATATGCATCCCGAATGATATAGCCTCGGTTTTTCATACTTTTGATATGCTGACCGGCTATACCGACAAAGACCTCTGAAAAAAGAATCCCTGATCTTTTCTGCACATCATCTACGGTAGTCTGAATGGCATTTACTGTCTCCTCAATATTAAGAACGACGCCTCTCTTCACACCTTTTGAAAGAGCTTTGCTGAGTCCGAGAATTTCAATTTTTCCATTCTCGTTTTTCTTACCGACAATCGCCACAATTTTTGTGGTTCCTATGTCGATAGCTGCTACATACTGTTCTTTTTTGTTCATAACTTAGATATGATTATTTCTGATTATCTCTTCTTTTACACACTATCTGATCTTTAAATTCAAGGTTTATCAACGAATATTTATTCCAGCCTACTTTCGGTAGTACCTTATCGTAGAAAGCTTCCAGGTTTCTTAGTTTTCCTTCATAGTTTTCAGCTGTCCCCAGATGTACCAGCTGGTTACCTGTACGTGGAATAAGATCAATTTCATCGTTTCCGTCTACATAGATCTGATCAATCTGCGCCGACNAGAATTTGTCGTCATTAATATAATTGACCAGGTGATAAATATCTTTTAGAATCGAGTTTTTAATACTTGTATCAAGGACGCTTACTCCGTTAAGCATTGCAGAACTTATATTCACGTTGCCCTCAATAATATGCAATCTGGGATTATAAAGATTTCGTCTCCTCACAACAACTCCGTCTTCATCAATGAAATAGTCGCCGCCATTATCAGGCATAACTCTCATAACCGGACTACGCTGTTCAACAAAAACATGTACAGTTCCATCAACGGTCATGTACACTTCGGCCTTTTTTAATTCTCTCAATACATTTATTCGTCTTTCAATGTCCGAAACCGATACATCTTTAACAGGCCTGCCAACGATCCTNGTTGCGTTCCCGTAAGCAAGAGCCAATAGTTGTTTTTTAGTGACAAAATGATAATCAGATGAGTCCGCTATATCAATAACTATACCTCCGCATGTTCTTGAATTTGTGGAACTTGCAAGATAAACCGGTATTACAATNAGGTATAATACAGGAATTAACAGTAATATCTTTAAAACCTTCCTCATCTCTCTCTTTGGCTTTTAAGCTTTTCCTCAATCGGAATTACCAGTGAATCAATATCTCCGGCTCCTATTGTCAGCAACACATCAAGTTTGTTTATATCCAGTTTCCCGGGGATATCTTCTTTCTTCAGCAGCCTCTTTCTTTCGGACTTCATTTTATTGAAAATAATCTCCGATGTAACTCCATCTATAGGTTTTTCACGAGCAGGATAAATGGGGAGAAGTATAACTTCGTCCAGTTCATCGAGAATTGCAGCAAAACCTTCGGCATGATCACGGGTACGGGAAAAAAGATGTGGCTGAAAAATCCCGGTTATTTTTCGCCCTTTAAAAAATTCTTTAACATTTATTATGCAGACCCTTATCTCCTCAGGATGATGTGCATAATCATCAACAAATGCAAGCCCCGGCAAATTTATCCGGATATCAAACCTTCGCCTTACTCCCTGGAAGAGAATGACAGCTTTCCGGATTTCCTGTTCCGTTACTCCACATATCAGAGCGACAGCAATAGCTGCTGTCATATTTTCTATATTAATTATGCCAGGGAATCCAAAATGCAGATCCTCAATTGTTGTAGAAGGAGTTTTAATATTGAACCGGTAATATTCTTTGCTATGGTTTATACCGAATGATTGGAAATCCGCACCTGTCTCAAGTCCGTAGGTAAAGCATGTAACACTTTCGGGGACGATAATTTCTTTTCGTATCCTGTTATTCACTATAAGAGTGCCTCCGGTTCTGATTTTTTCACAAAACTCATTATAAGCTTTCACCATTGAATTGCGGTCTCCATAGATATCCAGATGGTCGGCGTCAAGTGCAGTTACAACTGCGATAAGTGGTTTGAGCCTGTGAAAAGACCGGTCGAATTCGTCAGCTTCCATAACCGTATATCTGCTGTCGCCCAAAATAAGATTTGAGTTATAGTTCTTTGATATACCTCCAAGAAAAGCAGAACAATCAATTGAAGACTGCTTCAGCAAATGTGCAATCATCGATGAAACAGTTGTCTTGCCATGAGTCCCGGCTACTGCAAGGGTGTCGGTGTTTAATGATATTTCACCAAGGATCTCTGATCGTTTATAAACCCGGTAATCATTATCCCTGAAAAATGAAAGAATTCTGTTTTCGGCAGGAATAGCCGGTGTGTAAACTACAAGAACCTTGTTTTTATATTTACTATTACCGAAAAGTTCCGGAAGAGCACCTGAATCATCCTTATAAGTGACTGTACAACCATTTTCAACAAGTGAATGAGTTATCAGGCTTTCCGACCTGTCATATCCTGCAACTGTGTACCCGCCTTTTGCAAAATACAGGGCAAGAGCACTCATGCCGATACCTCCTATCCCGACAAAATATATTGCTTCTATATTTTTGAACTCAATCATTCTACAGTAATCCTGAGTATTTCTTCAGCTATTCTTTTATCAGCATCCCTGTTGGCCATTTTAACTATGTTTTCAGCAAGCATGTCTCTTCTCGATTTATCTGAAATTAATTTAATTGCCTCATCTACGAGAGTTTTGGCTGCCTGATTATCAGGTATTAATATAGCCGCATCCCGGCTTGATAAAGCTTCAGCGTTCCTGGTCTGGTGATCTTCTGCAACATTCGGAGAAGGAACCAGAATTACAGGTTTGCCAACAAGACATAATTCAGAGATGGTACCTGCTCCTGCTCTTGATACGATTATATCCGCCACAGCATAAGCATAATCCATCCGGTTAATAAACCCGTGCACTGATATATTTCCGGTGAACAATAAAGAAACCAGTGCCCTGACATTTTCAAAGTAATATTTGCCAGTCTGCCACAGCCATTGACAATCTGAGTCACGGAGCTTACTTATATTTTCTGACAGACTTTTATTTATACTTCCGGCTCCGAGTGATCCGCCCAGTACGAGTATCACCGGGAACTCTTTCTTAAGGTTAAAAAAAGAGAGCGCTTCATCCTGCAAACTCTTAAGGTTGTCGAAATTCTGACGTACCGGATTTCCTGTCTTGATGATTTTCTCAGAGGGGAAGTATTTATCCATACCGTCATATGCAACACAAATAACAGATGCTCTCCTGGCAAGAAGCTTATTTGTTACACCGGCATAGCTGTTCTGTTCCTGAATAAGAGTGGGAATTCCCATCCTNCCTGCCTGTCTGAGAACCGGGCCGCTTGCATACCCGCCGACTCCTACCACAACGTCCGGTGCAAATTCCCTGATAACCTTTTTTGCCTTGTTAAGGCTTTTTAAAAGTTTGATGAGCACTGAAAAATTTTTCAGAGTGAGGCTTCTGTACAGACCTGCTACCGGCAGGCCAATGATTTTGTATCCTGCTGCAGGAATTTTATCCATTTCCATCCTGCCTTCAGCACCTACAAAGAGGATCTCAGTCTCGGGATCAATTTTCCTGAGAGCATTGGCAATCGATATAGCAGGGAAAATATGCCCCCCGGTACCGCCACCGCTGATTATCACCCTTTTATGCTTTTGCAGGCTCATATATTTTTTCTCCTTCATCAGAAATTTCTTCTTCGGGCAGTTCTTCCTTCTTTATTCTTGCGTTTACCACCCTGCTTACGCTCAATATTGCACCAATTGAAAAACTCATTACAAGGACAGAGGTCCTTCCCCAGCTAACCATGGGCAGCGTCTGCCCTGTTACCGGGAACAGCCCTACTGCTACCATCATATTAAGCATCGCCTGTATGACGATCATTACAATCAGTCCCAGAACCAGAAAGGCAGGGAATGCAGTTTCGCATTTTTTCGCTATGGTGATACCCCTGAACAGCAGAATCATGTATGCCAGAATCAGCGGGACGGCGCCGAACAATAATCCATATTCTTCTATAATAATAGCAAAAATGAAGTCAGAGTTCGACTGTGGCAGCATGTTTCTCTGGGTGCTTTTCCCCGGAGCTTTCCCAAATAGTCCGCCTGTTGAGATTGCTATCTTCGCCTGGTTTGCCTGATAGTCGCCGTCATCATCCCCCTTGGCTGTGAAAAAATGTTCTATCCTGTCTTTCCAGACCTGTACCCTGTTATCCTTTTTAACTACAGTAAGCACCATGGCAAAGAGGATAACCCCGACCACCCCCATTCCAATATAAGCCAGCAGGAATTTGAGAGGGACCCTGCCGATGAACATTATTATCATGCTCATTCCAAATATCATAAGTGAAGTAGAGAGGTTTTCAGGTAATATAAGGCCACAGACAATGCAAACCGGAAGAATAAAATACTTTGAGACCAGCATGAAATTATTAAGTTCTTTCTGATATTTGGCAAGAGATCTAGCAGATACAAGATGAGAGCTACTTTAGCAACATCTGATGTTTGCAGTCTGAATCCTGTCCCTGGAATTACAATCGACCGCATTGCCTCATTGACTCTTGCCCCAAAAGCAAAAGTCAGCACCAGCAATCCCACAGCGAATATAAGAATCACTCCCGCCATAGAAAAGTAGATTCTATACGGAAGGTAATGAACAACCACTATTATAACCAGACTTAAAACGAGCATGAAGAACTGACTCTTAAGAAAGTATGTCGTATTGCCGCCATATTTCATAAAAGCTACACCTACAGAAGAGCTATACACTGCTAAAAGTGAATAGACCATAAAAAGAGCCACAAGACCCCATATTGCCTTGTCACCTTTAAATGTCTTTGTAAGCCAGCCTTGTTGCATAATTAATTAGTTATAAATTCCTTACTGCCTGTTTAAACTGACGACCCCTGTCTTCATAATTCTTGAACAGATCAAAACTTGCACATGCAGGTGACAAAAGCACTGTCTCACCCTTCTTTGCCAGGTAATAAGAAGACCTGACAGCTTCTTCCATTGATGTTGTTTCTACAATTGTCGAAATTTTATCTTTAAAAGCTTCAATAATTTTTTTATTATCCTTCCCAAGGCAAACTATAGCTTTGACCTTCTTTTTAACTACCGGAAAAAGCTCAGAATAATCATTCCCTTTATCAACTCCTCCAACAATCCATATTATATTATTTTCCATACACTCAATTGCATACCATGTTGAATTGACATTTGTTGCTTTTGAATCGTTTATGAAGTTTACACCGCAGACTGTAATAACCGGTTCCAGACGATGTTCCACCCCCTGAAAATCAGCCAGACTTTCTCTGATTACCTCCTTGCGGATACCAAGAGCTTTGCCGGCAATAGCGGCTGCCATTGAGTTGTAGGTGTTGTGACGACCTTTTAAAGCAAATTCATGAATGGTCATAATGGTGGTTTTAGTTGGGTAATCAATTATCAATTCATTGTTTTCTACATAAGCTGCCATGCCTTCCTTTGTTTCATCAGAAAAAGGCAACAGAGTCATTCCAAATTGCTTCCTCGATAATTCAGTTCTGATAATCGGATCTCCGTCCCAGTAAATCAGAAATTCATCTTTATTCTGATTTTGTGTTATTCTGAACTTTGAATCAATATAGTTCTGAAGTTTGTGATCATATCTGTCAAGATGGTCAGGTGTAATATTCATCAATACCGCAATATCTGCTTTGAATTCAAACATTCCGTCAAGCTGAAAACTGCTAAGTTCAATTACGTAATAATCATAAGAGCCTTCTGCAACAGCCATCGCAAAACTGTTGCCTACATTACCGGTCATAGCAACATTTTTCCCGGCTTTTTTCAGAATATGATAGATAAGGTTAGTTACTGTCGTTTTACCATTGCTTCCCGTAACGCAAATCTTTATCCCCTTTGCATATCTACCGGCGAATTCAATTTCCGATATAACAGGAATTCCCTTCTCTCTGATTTTTAGTATTATCGGAGCGTTTTCAGGTATTCCCGGACTTTTAATAATTTCACCGGCGGATAGGATAATTGATTCATTATGATTTCCTTCCTCCCATTTAATCCTGTGCTTCTCAAGAATATCCAGATAGTTTTCTCTTATCTGACCCTTGTCAGAGACGAAAACATCAAATCCCTGTTTCTGTGCAAGCACTGCCGATCCTGCACCGCTCTCTCCTGCCCCCAGTATTACAATCTTCTTATTCATTTGGTTACCTTATCTTGAGCGTCACAATACTAATTACTGCCAATATTATTGCCACAATCCAGAACCGTGTGACAATCTTCGGTTCAGGGAAACCCTTTTTCTGATAATGGTGATGAAGCGGAGCCATGAGAAAAATCCTTCTTCCTGCTCCATATTTTCTTTTTGTCCTTTTGAACCATGCAACCTGCAATACCACAGACAGATTCTCAACAAGGAATATCCCGCAAAGGATCGGAATTAAAAGCTCCTTTCTTATTATTATTGCAAATACGGCTATGATACCTCCCAGTGACAGGCTACCTGTATCGCCCATGAAAACCTGAGCGGGAAATGAATTATACCACAGAAATCCAATTGTAGCTCCGATAAAAGCACTGGCATATACGACAAGTTCCTCTGTTCCCGGTATATACATTATCTGAAGATACCTGGCATATATAATATTACTGGAAACATATGCCAGTATTGCCAGCGCTGTTCCTATTATTGCCGAGGTCCCGGTTGCGAGACCATCGAGGCCATCAGTCAGATTTGCCCCATTTGATACTGAAGTAACTATGAATATTACTATTATCACGAATACCATCCATGTATATGGCCGCCTGTGTTCATCACTGATGAATGAGACCAGCCATGCATAATCGAATTCATTATTCTTTACAAAGGGGATAGTAGTTTTTGTTGACTTCCTTTCCATGGTTATCTCTCCCTGAGTTGGTATCTGAACAGAAGGATCAATAAACTCATGTCTCTCTCTTAATGTCAGGTTCGCAACATTTACCTTCTCCACTATTCTGACCTCATTGCTGAAAAAGAGAGTTATACCAACAATAATTCCCAGGATAATCTGACCTGCAATCTTAAATCTGCCGGCAAGTCCCTCTTTGTTCTTTTTAAATATTTTAATGTAATCATCAAGAAAGCCGATAAGTCCCAGCCAGATAGTTGTTATCAGCATGAGAATGATGTAAATGTTCCCTATTTTTGCGAATAAAAGAGTTGGAATAATTATTGAAGCCAGGATTATAATACCTCCCATTGAAGGTGTTCCCTGCTTCTTGAACTGACCATCAAGTCCCAGATCCCTCACAACCTCTCCAACCTGTTTTATCTGAAGATATTTTATGATTCTTTTCCCAATAAGCAGTGAAATTATAAGAGATGTGATAACGGCAGCAGCCGACCTGAAAGAGATAAAGGTAAATAACCGGGATCCCGGAAAATTAAGTGATTCAAGATAATTGAATAAATAGTATAACATCTTTTTACTTATTTCAACAGTAATGCATTTTTCAATTCTTCCCTGTCGTCAAAGTGATGTTTAACTCCCATTATATCCTGGTAAGTTTCGTGCCCCTTACCCGCA
>JGI24138J36424_10000827_pt1 | contig 10110 bp, 10 predicted proteins | sample BarGraNGADG00312_2_FD_36424 | JGI IMG/M metagenome (IMG submission 36424) | reverse complement strand
ACCGGTGACGAGAAGCCCCACCGTCCAGCCGACGAGGACGAGGGTGTCCTGCCGATGGGCGAGGAGTGCCTGGGCGAGCACCTGGGAGGCCATGAACAGCGAGCCCGACAATGCGATCAGCAGAAGATCGAGCAGGTTCACGTCAAAGTCGGGACCGTAGATCACGCGAATCACCCACTGTCCCAGGAACGCCACGCCCGCGGTGCCGAGGAGGCCGATCGCCGCTGTGGCGGTCCACGCCTTCCGAAAGGTGCGCCTGAAGCCCTCGATGTCCGCGCGCGTGACCAGACCTGCGAGCGTGGGGAGGAATACGGCCTGAATTGCGGCGAACAGGAACAGCGGTATCCGGCCGACGGTCACCGCGGCGACGAATCGTCCCGTATCGGCTTCTTGTGCCGAGGTGGAGAGGGCGGCAATGGCCAATGGACCGGCGTTCGCCAACAGTTGCGAGCTGAGAGAGGTGAGGACCAGCGGTGCGATGCTGCTGGCATGCGCTTTGGTCGGGCTCTTGCGCATCCAACCGAGGACGGGGATGGAAACAGTCAACAGCGTCGCCACCGCCGGGGAGACCACAAGGGCAACCCCGTAGGCCGCTGCAGAGTCCCACGGGCCCAGGAATACGGCCAGCGCGATCACTATTCTTGCACCGCCGTCGATCATCAGTTGGGTGCCGTACCTCACGAAGAGGCCGGACCCGGACAGGGACCCGCGGACGTAGTACTCCAGACCGACGGCGGCCAGCGCCACCGCGGTGAGCCGGACGATGGTGATCTCGCCGGAGAACAGCAGGTTGGCCAGTGGCTGCGAGAGAAAGAGGGTCAGCGCTGAGGTGACGGCGAGCGCCCAGAGGACGTATCGCGTCACGTGCGTCAGTGTGGGTGCCAAGGAAACCGTCGCCCGGCGGGCAGCGGTGAGGCGTGAGACCTCCTGCTCGACCGGCATGAACAAGCCAATCCCAACCGCATTGACTGCCGTCCACGCCACGGAGAGGGGGGCGGAACCCGCTGGGCCCAGTTCTCGCCCCGCAAGGCCGAGGAGTATGAAGCTCGAGGCGCCGAACACTCCGAGACCGCTGAGCAGGGCCAGTGATGTGACTGAGAGACCTCGTGTGCTCGCCCGCGCAGGGGACCGTGGCTCGATCTGATCGGAATTTGCAGGCATCTGCTGAGTCCCTCGCGTTGAAGTCGTACTTCCGGATTCAGGAGGCGATCCACTTGGTGGGGCCGACTGGCCCTGCGTGGGCATGGGGGGACATCGGGGTGTTCGCCGTCGCTGGTCTGCGGGAGCAGTCAGGAGAGCGAGCGAACGTACGCCTGCTGGTCCTCCCATGTGGGGAGCAACCCCTGGTCCCGCGCCTCGAGCAGCGTCGGCGCAGCTTTGTCCTTCTCGGACAGGAGCAGCGTGAGTTCACTGCCATCCCGAGCCGTTCGGGGGTACTCGATGCCAACAGTGGCACACAACGGGTGGATGCCGAACTCTCGACCGGGCGCGTAGGGCGCGCTGCANAGGTAGAGAACCGTCGAGGAATCCTCGAGTGCAACGAAGACGTGGCCCAGACCCTCTGAGATGTAGATGGCACGACGGTCGACATCGTCGAGCAGCACGGAGTCCCATTTTCCAAACGTGGGGGAGTCAACGCGGATGTCCACGACATAATCCATGACCGCCCCACGGGGGCACACCACGTACTTCGCTTGGCTGGGGGGGGTCTGGGCGAAGTGGATGCCGCGAACGACTCCAGCCAAAGACACTGACGTGTTGGCCTGCCTGAGGTCAAGGGGATGCCCGACGGCCTCAACGAAGGCTGTGTCCTTGAACACCTCAAGGAAGATCCCTCTGGGGTCGATCAGCTGCTTCGGGGTGACCTCCCACGCTCCAGGAACGGCAAGCTCTCGGAACTTCACAGATACCTCCTCACGGTGACCCGTGTGGGTCGTCTGTCTACAAACCTAGCGGCATCAGTGTGCTGATGGTGCACACCATGGCAGAGGCGCGCGTGACACCGTTTGCCATACAAGACCGTGTTCCGCCAGCTCCGACAGGGCCGAGTCACCACCGGCGGTTACGACGACGCCAACCCTTCTGGACTCGGCAAGCCATCAAGTACCGAGTGACACTTCTTGACCGAGAGTCCCGGGGCATCCACCCTTCGGACGGAACTGAGTCCGAGCACACGCCGAACGGGCTTGCCCTACTATCATCACAGTCAGGAAACGCCCCGCCCCGCCCGATTCCTGAGCCTGTATCCGCACACCGCTAGTGCACGAGGCGGAAGCCACTTGGGTCCACTTGGTCATGGTCAGCGGGCGCCGTTAGCCGCGCAGAAAAAGCAATCAGAGCGAGAGACGCATCGACGAAGGAGTACCTCAATGGCCGGAGCCTCGGCGGTCAGAAGACTTGATTACAGGCATCCGACGTTACTACCCGACCTCCTGATCACGCTGGTCGCTTTGCTTCTCGGCGCCCTCAACATCATAACGTTCACAGACATGTCGCCGATCGATGAGGCGGCGCACTATGACTACTTNGTCAAGTTTCCGGAAGTTCCTCTCCNAGGCGAACAACTGGGCCAGGACGCAATGGAANNCGAGGCGTGCTACGGGATTGCGCTTGATGCGTCGCTGCCAGAGTGCGGCCTGCCAGAGTATGACCCGGCCGCATTCCCNGGGGGAGGATACTCCACCGCCGGTATTCACCCTCCGGTTTATTATGCGCTCACGTCAGTCGCTGGCCGCGCTGTGGCGGCCATTTTCGACGTGTCGTTCCTGGTCGCCACCCGAGCGGTCGGTGTCATGTGGCTCATCGCCTTTGGTCTGGTCACGAGGAGACTTGCGACCCGCAGTGGTGTGAGTCGAATGATGGCGGGCGCGGTTACCATTCTCGCGATCTCGACCCCGCAGATAGTGACGTCAGCAACAACCCTCGGGCCAGACATTGCGGCCGCGACTGCTGGAGCTCTCATTATCCTCGCAGCTACCGAATTCCGAGGGACATGGGGCCAGATCGCGATCTTGACGCTGTTCTCGGCGTTTGGCGCGATGGTGAAGTTGACTGTCCTCCTGGCGGTGGGGGTGGCATGCTGCATCGTCATCGGCAAGGCAGCATGGGGGGTGCTGCGACCGCCCCCATGGCCGAGAGTGGCCGCGACCGTGTCGTTGCTGGTCATCTCGTTTCTGATGACCTCGCGACTCTGGTCGCAATGGTTTGAATCGAATGCGATCGTAGCGGCTGATCAATTGCCCCTCAATCAATGGTTCATGACGGATGAGTTACCGCTCGGCAATCTATTCGCCCATGTCCTGATGTTCTTCAGTCCGATTTCTGGCGGATATTTCCCTGCATATTTGGGCGGGATAGCAACGGACAGAATTAGTTCTATTGTGCCAGCCATTCTCGTTGTAGGTGCTCTTTCCGCGGCACTCGGTGGGAGGGCTGATCGAGACCTGACGATTCTTGGATCCGCCACGGTGTTCATTGCCGCAATAGGCGCACCGATCCTCGTGGTCGGCAATTTTGTTGAGAATGGTATGTACTTTGCCATAGCATCGAGATATGCACTTCCAATCACCGCGGCGTTTATGTGCTGCACAGCCAAAGTGTTCGATCAGCACACCGGCGTTCGGCGCACGATGGTCTTGTTGGCTGTTGTGTCAGTTGCCACATTCTTGCTTCAGGCCAACCCCATTTCCATCGGTTCGCTGTGATACGGCCGGTCTCGTACCATTAATTCGAAGGCGAACATTCCGGCGTTGTTATCGAAGGGCACTCTCCATCGAGCAATGGTTCGCTGTGAGAAATCCATGCCAAGAACCGCCTGGAGTCCTCATTTGCGGGCATATAGTGATCGGAAATTGACGAGGCCCCTGACGCGAGGATAAAGCTCGACGCCAGGAGTGCGGCGGTTACAGTTCGCCGTGCTAGTTTGAGTGGCTCCATTTCAAGCGTCGTGATCCAGGTCAAGAACACTTCCCTAGCTCCGAGGGCGGCCAGAACCAAGAGGCAATAGGNTATTTCCATTGACGTGCGCGGCCATAGTTGGACAGTGCCACTCGCCGACATTTGCGATGCTATTAGGTGGCGTAGGATCCACGCTCCCGAGGCTGACAACACCAGGACATGCACTATCGGCTCGGTTCCGCGCTTCACCCATGCTACTGATGTGAACGCTGCGAGGCTGAGAAGGAACACCGAGACGCCCCCGATTTCGCCCGGCGGCGGCCATTCGCCAACGATGCCTGGAAAGTCCGACCGCCACATGGTCACATAGGCTGGATCCACCAACGCGTCAAAATACACATATTTGTCAACAACGCCGGCCTTGGTAATAGCGACGATATGGATACCCGCAACGAGGACGAACGCTATGCCGCATGTTGTCAAGAATCCGAGTTTCTTCAGAATGTCTTGTTTCGACGTATTCGTAGTCGATAGTGTGAAGAGCGCTGCGGCAATAGCCCCCGGGGCGGTCCAAACGAACCATCCTGAGTAGACGAGAGCGACGATGCCAACGCAACCCCCCACCAAGAAACCCCTGCGAAGGATTCCACGAATGGTCCAGTTCACCGCAGCCCGTGTGCCTCTTATGAGATGGACGACTCCGACAATGCATGCTACGAGCGCCGGCCCGGTGTAAGGCTTGTATGGATCAATGAGGACTAGGCCAGCGATGGCCGCTACTGCCAATGAGGGTGCTGGGCGCAGCAGCGTTCGCCAGAGTGTATAGTTGATCGGAATCGACAATGCAGTCAGGGTGACCTGCAGTAGTTTAAGCACATATTCGGGGGGGGATCCGAGAAGTTTGCTGGCGAACGAAAGCAAAAGGATTATCGCCGGTGGATAGCTGAGATTCAATCCATCGCCATTGGCGAATTGCGTTGCCCACTGAATTAGCACGCCGCTGTCGCCGTTCGGTCCGAACAGTGGGTAGGGCGTTCCCCTCAGCGCGAAGACTAGACCACCCGCAACGAAGCCGGAGGTCGCGCCAGCAAGAATGGCAAAGGCAGCTGCATAAGCGGGTCGGGGATCGCGGGAGATCCTGATGGACCGACTTCCCATGAGCAGGGCGAGAATAACGAGAGCTGCGAACGGAAGTTGAAGAGATGCGAGCGCCGAGACCTGTCCGAGTCGATCGAGGGGATTCGCGGTGAGAGTCGTGGCGTATGCGGCCATCACAAGCGAGGCGGCGCCCGAGACTGCAAGCTCCACGACGAGTGTCGGATGGGCAACACGCGGGATGCTCTTGAGTTGGTGCACAGGACAAGTGATATCACCTCGTCCGGCGCACTCTCGCCACTGTGGTCGCTCGGGGGCAACGGGTTCAACGTGTCTTAGCGTCGTGGAGTGCACAATGTGGTGTTGGATCGCTGGCTATTTGCAGTGCCAACCGAGGAGGTCACGGACTGCCGGAGGTGTTGGTCCTCGCGCCGAACCGAAGGAGTCCCGCGCCCGGACAACGCACAAGGTGTGGATGGCGCCGCAAGGCGCCGGCGTGATCCACACCGACCTACCGCACCGCGCGCTCTCGCTGCCGGACGGGGACGGCGAGGCGCTGGCGACGACCCGCCGGCACTGCGGCGACTGCTCGGTGGTCCGGGGTCCGAGCCGAGGCGCAGACCCGCCGCGAGGAGGCGCACTGATGGTCGGGCGCATCAATGTGGAGATCGACGTCCCCAAGCCCGAACGTGCCGGTGTCCTCGAGGTATCGGATTGCTCACGTCTGCGCCCCTGCGCCGAGCCGCTGCCATCGATCAGCGGACCGTGACATTCGTAGTGCTGGTCGCACCGACTCGAGAACAAGGGGTAGGCGGGTAACCCAAATCGATCCGGGGCGCCAATACGCCGCCGGAGAGGAAAACTTCGGCCTGTTCGGGTTTCGGGGCTTGGTCAAGGCTGGTTCCAGATTCCGTATCATGGGGGAACGCACCTACGGTGCTCCACATTGTCCTATCCTTGGGACAGCTCACACAGCGACGTGTGGCGGAAGGATCAATGATGCACCGCTTGCCAAAGACCCTTTTCACCGTGCTCCTCATTCTGTTTGCTCTCGCTGCGGCGATTCCTGGTTCGGCCGCTCACGCAGCAGAGGATATCGACCCCCCAATTGTGGAGAGCTTCGACTTCACCCCCAAGAGCGTGGACGTTAGCAACGGCCCCCAAGAGGTTGTTTTCACAGCCCGTATTACCGACGCGTCAGGTGTCTCCGTCACCGCCGCGGGCCCTCACGTGCTCATATGGTTCACCGCGGAAGGTTGGGGCACCTCGTTTGACGCCATGTCGCGGATCTCGGGCACCGCCACCGACGGCATGTACCAGAGCACGATTTCGATCAGCACCAGCTTTCTCGCCGGTGACTGCACGGTAGGAATCATCGACCTCGCCGATATTCTCGGTAACCGGACCGTTGCATACCACACGGAGAAGCTCACAATCACAAAGACAACGACCGTGATGGCGCCAGTGTTCTCTGATTTGGCTGGCACTGCGAAGGACACCTATACAGTCCCTGCGACGGCCGTGGTGGAGTACGTGGTCGGTGGTGTGGTGAAACCTGCTGGGACGTATCAGGGGGCGGGGACAGTGATGGTGTCGGCGCGTGCCCTGGCCGGGTATGTGCTGAGTGGTACGACGACGTGGTCGCACACCTTCGACACGAGGACACCGCCGGTGGTGTACAGCCTCGGCTACACACGCGACTTGTACGTTTTTGAAGGTGGTGTTGCCCGGGCTATCTCGTATGCGGAGTGGGAGGCGTGGGGGCTCCCGGTGCCTGTGGCGAAGTCAGCTGACTACGTGAGGTATCCGTGGTCGCCCACGGTGTACGCGGTGACGTTCTGGTCAGCGGACGAGTCGTCGTGGCAGTGGGACCGGCTGTCGTACGAGGGGTGGTCCCGGGCGGGGTTCCCGGGCGTGCGGTTCGCGGGGTGGATCGCGGGATCGTACCTCTGGAAGTGGGGCACCGCCCCCGATATCGGGATCATCGGGCCGGACGGGGTTTATCACTGGTTGACGTATGACGAGTGGGCGGCGATGCAGTTCCGCACCCCGAACGACCGGTGGAATGAGGGGTTCGCTAAGCTGTCGTGGGCGCCGCAGATCTTCCGCATGACCAACCTGTCGGCTGGGGTGGGGTATCCAATCGATTACTCGCAGTGGCAGCGGGAGAACTTCCCGACGCCGAAGGTGGTCCAGCGCTTCGTGGGTGACGAGTTCCGGTTGTACTACGGGGACCGGAGCATCTACTACTCGGGACCAGGGATGAACCGGGCGATCACCGGCCAGGAGTGGGCCGCCGCTGGCTACCCCACCCCGACCGAGGTCCGTGGTGATGACGTGGACTGCGACGACTTCTCCAGTCGCTGGGCCGCGCAAGACTTCTTCAACAACGATGGCATCGCCTGCGAGTCGTACTTCGGGTAGGCTTGGCGCGCAGCCCTGAGCTGCGGAGATGACAACCTCCTGCGGGGAAGGCCCGACGAAATGGGCCTTCGATGTCACGGGAGAGGCTCGAGTTGGTCGACTGCGTTGCGTCGTCGCCCATTCTGCTTGGATCTCGAGGTGTCCAGGGCGCCACACCCCCGCTCTCAACGCCTGTCGACGGTCACGGAGCGGGGCGGGGCGAGTGGCCCTGCGGAGGAACGCGTGTGTGCGTGCAGCGCACCGGCACGCTCGCTCAGGCAGAGGTGCCGGGACCACTGAGACTCGTTTGATTAGCTCCGTCAAGAGTTGCGCGCGGGTGTCAAAGGAGGGCATCGACACGACCAAATGATCCCCGCTCTCCCCGCCCGAGAACCCCCACATCCGCTACAGCGTCGTGAGCGCGTCATATAGTAGTACTTTAAGCCCGCGCCCGCTTCCGCGGCCCCGTAGCACGAGGCCTCGCGGCATCCCGCAGCCGCCGACGCGCGTGATCCCGCGGCCAGCCCGTCACCGCGACGACCTCGTCCAGCCTGCCCTTGTCCTTCTTCAACACCGACCGGTACGCCCTGGCATGCTGCGCCGTGATCTCCGCCCGAGCAGCCACCGACAACCCACTTCCCATGCCCATCACCATGCGCTCGGTTCGCGGGAGTTCCTACGTGAGGCACCACGAACCACTCGCGGGTACTTCTCGTGAGTCTCGTCGGAGGGTGGTGAATCCGCTCCTTCCAACGTAGGATCAATTCACGTCGGTACTCCGATTGGAGGTCTCGCCATGCGCAAGATGCTCTCGGGTCTTGTAGCCATAGCGCTCTCACTCGCCCTTACCAGCACATCGGCACAGTCGGCACCCGTCGTGGACGGCTATTACCTGCTTGCCTACTCGGGCGACATTTACCGTGTGAGTTCGGGCGGAACAACGATCCGGTACGTNTCCTACGACGAGTGGTCCGCAGCCGGATTCCCAGCTCCACGCCCGGCACCGACTGAGTACGTCCGCTATGNGTGGTCTCCATCCATCACCGCCGTCACACGCTTCGACCCAGACTCAGCCGACACNTGGATGTGGGAGTACGTCGACTTCCCTGCCTGGGTTCNCGCCGGATCACCCGTGCCACAGGTCGCCAATTTCATCNATGGCAGCTATTTCTACAAGTGGGCCACCTCGAATGAACTTTTCGTGGAAGACCCAGGCGGGGTGAACCACCACCTGACCTTCGCGGAGTGGCAGGCCACCGGTCCCCAGCCCTTCGTTGCCCGCAGTGACGAGGGATTTGTGAAACTGTCATGGAGTGGAACACCCGAGATCGCTCGAATGTCGAGTCTGGCCACTGGTCGAGGCGCCCCGATCTCATTCACCGCTTGGGTGGAGGAGGCACTCCCAACCCCGAGGATCGTCTCTCGAGTGACCCGTGACCAGTTCTATCGGAACTACAACACCTCAACGATCTGGTATGCAGGGCCAACGATGCACCGGCCAATCACCTATCCCGAGTGGCAGGCAGCGGGAGCGCCCGCACCCTTGTTGGTGAATGTGCCCTCAACCTGGCTCCCGCCTGCCAGTTGGCAGGACCAAGACGTCCAAGTCCTCCCAACCTCGGAGCGAGTGGTGGCGCTCACGTTCGACGCTGGGGCGTCGAACGTGGGTGTCGCGTCAATCCTCGAGACCTTGGCACGGTACAACGTCGACGCGACATTTTTCGTGACTGGGCAGTTCGCCCGAATGTACCCTGCCTCGGTGAGGGCAATGGTGGGTGGCGGTCACCCGGTGGGCAATCACAGCGACACACACCCGGAATTCCCGGATCTCACCAATGATCAGATTCGGTCGCAACTCGCGGCTGCGGACTACTCGATCATCACTGCGGGTGCGCGAGCCTCACGCCCGCTCTTCCGATTCCCATACGGAGCACGGACTACGCTGGATATCGCGGTCGTTAACGACCAAGGATACGTCCCGTTCCGCTGGACGGTTGACTCGCTCGGCTGGCAGGGCACCAGCGGGGGACAGACCGCGGCATCTGTGCGCGACCGAGTGCTGGCGGCAGCGCGGCCCGGGGCGATAGTCCTCATGCATGTGGGCGCGAATCCCGATGATGGTTCCACGCTGGATGCCGCCGCACTCCCCGAGATCATTCAGGGGTTCCGCGCCGCGGGCTACAGGTTCGTCAACCTGTCAGCTTTCGTGCCATGACCCGAGCAGCCCAAAGCGAAACCGCCGGGTTCAATCAGAACGAGTGTTGCGCGCGCGCACCGATGGGAATGTGGAGGTGGTCGGACAGACTTCGAGTGGCAGGCGCGGAGCCCCACTTCCACCACCCAGGGGTCACCAGCACGTCCGCCTTTCTCATCTCCACCGCGGCAAAGATCCTGTCGGTCCACCCCTGACGTTGCTGGTTGGTCACTGAAAAGCCTTGGCGGCTCAGTAGGCTGGAGTCGGAGAAACCCCGAAGAAGGAGGCACCGGCATGCGGTGGATGGTCACAGGCGCGCTTGGCATGCTGGGCACTGACATGGTGAAGAGGCTTGCGGCCGACGGTCACGAGGTGACCGCCGTCGACCTCGCCGAGCTCGACATCACCGACCCTGACGCGGTCAGCCGGATCTCGGGCATCGACGTGCTCGTGAACTGCGCGGCCTTCACCGCCGTTGACGCGGCGGAGGAACGGGAGGGCACCGCGTTCACGCTCAACGC
>JGI24138J36424_10000826_pt1 | contig 10121 bp, 6 predicted proteins | sample BarGraNGADG00312_2_FD_36424 | JGI IMG/M metagenome (IMG submission 36424) | reverse complement strand
CTACAGCCACCGAGCGGGCATGGACAACACGATTCTGTACCACCCGAATACGGCGTGCGGTTCGAGCACCGTCCACATCGTCAACCAGGCGACCGCGGGTCTGTACAACTACACGCCCTATCAGCCGAACGCCGCGGCGCTGGCTGCCGGCTACGGCAGCGGCAACAGCTGCTCCTCCTACGGGAACCGAAACTTCTGGAACTACTTCACCGACTGGTTCGGGCCCACGACGAACCGCCTGCCCGTCGGGGTCCTCGATCGGCTCGAGATCGTTCCCGGCGGAGTCCGGCTGGTCGGCTGGGCGCTCGACCCGGATACCAACGCCTCGATCCGCGTGCACATCTATGCGGGTGGTGCGGGCTTCTCGCGCCTCGCTGGCCGCGCTCGGTCAGACCTCAGTGCGGCCTATCCATCCGCAGGAATCAATCATGGATTCGATGAATTCATCCCGCTCGGCCCGGGGGATCAGTCTGTGTGCACGAATGCCATCGACTCCGATGGTGGCAGGAACACTCTCGTGAAGTGCGTGTCGCTGACGATTCCGAACGTCCCGCCGACGGCTCACCTGGACTCGTTGTCAACATCGGCGGGCGAGATCTCGCTCCGCGGCTGGGCCCTCGATCAGAATTCCGTCGACTCGATCCGAGTGCACATCTACCTGGACGGCGCTGGGCACTCCATCGCCGCGGGCGATGTGCGATCGGACGTGGGCCGGGTCTTCCCCACCCTCGGTGCCAAGCACGGCTTCACGTTCACCGCTCGCGCGGCGGTGGGCAACCACAGCCTCTGCGTGTACGCGATCGACACTACCGGCGGGCCTGCGCGACGCGTGGTGTGTCGTGTCGTGACGGTGCAGAATGCTCAACCGATAGGTGTTGTGGACTCGGTGTCAGCGTCGACTGACGGGATCTCGCTCCGCGGCTGGGCTCTCGACCCGGACACCACGAACTCGATCCGAGTGCACGTCTACGTGGACGGGGCCGGGTACTCGATTGCCGCCGACGGTATGCGTCCGGACGTCGCACGGGTCCATCCTGGCGTCGGTGACAAGCACGGCTTCATGCTCAACGCCTCGGTGGCGGCGGGTAAGCACCACGTGTGCGTCTACGCGATCGACACGACCGGCGGGCGGGCGACGCTTCTGCGCTGTGTCGACGTCGTGAGCTCGGCCGTTGCGTCGGCGGCCGCGCCGTTGTCTGCGTCCTCGTCGCCGTCATCTTCGCCGTCGCCGTCGCCGTCCTGATCCGGGTCAGGGAGCCGAGGCGTCGCCTAGAGTGGGAAGTCGTGCCGACCTGCGCCGGCCGGTCGGTTGGGTTTGGCACTCTGCGTCAGCGGCTCAAGCCGTGTGCGACCGTCCGTCGCGCGTCCCGCGGAAGCCCACGCCAGAGGGATCGACGTTCGTTCAGGCTGCGAGGCAGTCTCCGGCCGAAGTCGACCACGGCGCGACGTCGGGCCTGCGCGAGTGCACCCCCACCCAGACCCCGGAGCAGGTCGGCCCCGACCGCCGCGAGCTGGCGTGCGGCGGCGGCCAGGGCGAGTTCGGCCGGCGCATGGCGCGTCATCACGATGAGCGAGTTTCGGATGTTGTGGAAGTGGAAGAAGGCACTGCTCGCGTCGGAGCTCGCGGCGTGGCGGTGCACGGCCTCGGCGCTCGGCTCGTATCGCACGACCCAGCCGTGGGCACGCAAGCGCCACGACAGGTCGGTGTCCTCGTAGTAGAGGAAGAGCGAGCCGTCAAAGGCTCCGACCGCGTCGAGTGCCGCTCGCCGCAGCAGAGCCGCGCCACCGCAGAACCCGAAGACGTCCGTGTCGCCCGACTCCTCGCCTTCCGCTCGCAGCCAGTCGCGGTCCTGCCCCCGGCCGCTGCGCGTGACAGTGTTCCCGGTCGAGTTGACCACCCGGAACGAACCCGCGGACGCTGGGCTCGCGGGTTCCAGGAAGACGGCGCCGCGCCGGTAGCCGCCGATGGGCGGGGTGTCGCCCCGGGTTGCGGGTCGTGCGACGAAGTGGCCGGCCAGGATGATCCGCGCGGTGACAGCGGCCACCCGATCGTTGCCCACGCGGGTCATCGTCCCCAGCATGCGTTGCAGGGCATCCGGTGCGAGCGTCGCGTCGTTGTTCACCAGTGCGACGAAGTCCCCTCGGAAGTTCGTCAGACCGAGATTCGCGCCACCCGCGAACCCAAGGTTCCGCTCGCTCCGGACGACGCGCACGTCGGGGAACTCGGAGGCGAGGTACTCGAGCGTTCCGTCCTCGGACCCGTTGTCGACGACAACGATCTCGAGGAGTGCGGGGTACAACGTCTGGGCGCGGAGCGAGTCGAGGCACTGCGGGAGGAGATGCCGGCCATTCCATGAGACAACCACGGCGCGGACGTCACGGATGACGTCATCCTGCGTTTCCTCGCTCGCCGCCCGCGAGTCGGTCAACACGTTCGCCNCCGTCGCATCGGTGGCCCGGCGGGGTCTGCGCNCCAGCGTCGTCGCCTCAGCAGGGGCCACAGAGCGACGCCGAGAACCGTGACGCTCGCGACGCTCGCGAGATACAGCGGCCATGTCCAGCCCGACGGGTCATAACTCACCTCGACGACGTGGCTGCCTTGAGGAACAGCGACCCCGACCATCGCGTAGTCGGCCTCGACCAGTGGCGCGGCTCGTCCATCGACACGTGCGACGAGTCCAGGGTGGTCGGAGTCCGCGATGACCAGCATTCCGGCTCCCTGCGCGTCGACCCTCACCCGAGTGAGGTCGCCGCTGTCCTTCAAGATCGTCAGACTCGCAGGCTTGCCGGAGAACGTCGGAGGACCGGCATCGGCGGGCCTGAGCACGGTTGTGCTGGCTGGGTCCGCCGACATCGCGGCGACAGCTTGGTCCAGGGTGGTGGCGTAGGTGACTGACGATGCCCAGCGGATCCGCGAGTCCGCGTCCTGCCGCAGGTAGATCTGCGAGTCCACGGCTCGCACGAGAGTAAGGGTGTCGTTCGCATCGGCGACGATCGCACCGACCCAGGGTTGTGAGTCTCCGTTTGCTGCGACGGTCACGCCCCCGGAGTTCTCGACCCAGATCGCCGCGCTGAGCGGTCCGTGGCCGGCTGCCATGGTGAGCTCGCCGGCGATCGGAACGGTGATCTCGCCGACGTCCGAGGTCCGAGCCCTGCGCTGTCCGGACGCAATGACCTTGCCATCTGCGTCGCGAACCTCGACGTGGAAGGTTGCCGGGTGCGCGAGATCGATCGGCGCGTAGTGTGCGAGGTCGAGGACGAGTGCACGGATCCTGCTCGGCTCGAACTCTTGTGCAGCGGGTGTGGAGCCGAGCACCGTCGACGCACCGACCACCTTCGGCGCGGGATCGACGAGGGCCCCGGGCGGGCGTTCCGGCATGTCTGCGACCCCGTACCGCACGGCGAACCGGTCGAGCAGCGGGCTCGCGAGCGAGTCCGCGCTGCTCAGTCGGTGGTTGGTCGGCGACTCGAAGCTCTTCGGGTCCGCGGACCTGAGCAGGGCACCCCAATCCGTCGTCACGAATGCGTGGCCGTTGAACGACCGCAACCCGTCGACTCTGCCTGCGCCCTTCCAGTAGACGTTGCCGACGCCGGCGAAACGCTCAGAGTCAAGGTGCCCGGCCAGGTACTCGGTCGTGTCTGTGTCCCGGTACAGCAACTTCGGATCAACTCGGGGCCAGAACGCGTTGGTGAAGATGAGCGCCTCGACGAGGACCATCATCGGGACCACAGCGAGGAGCACATGGCGGTAACGCCACGACGGGAATACCGCCGTGAGCAATGCGACGCCGGCGACGACGAGCCCGGTCACGAGCCCGACGATGATGGAGGTGCGGACCCCGTGCCACTGTGCCGCGCCCGGTGCCAAGGCGCGAGCCTCCCACGCCATCGCCAGGAGCACGGCGAACGCGAGAACTACCCCGACCGCCTCGACGATGCGGCGCCGAGTGCTGGACGGCACGACGCGCCTGAGGCCCTCGAAGCCGATCGCTGCGAGAAGCGCGAACATCAATCCTCCGATGCCACGCAGGCGGTGCAGACCGCTGTTGCCCATGAGCGGGAGCAGCTGCAGCACGTAGTTGAGCGGGCCACCGAGGAACGTCGCTGCGAGGGTCAGAATCGCCGTCGCGAGTGCGAAGCCCCGAACGCCGGGGGGTAGGTTCTTGGGCCTCGGTCGCAATACGGCGACCGCCGTCAGCATCAGAGCGGCAGCGCCCACGAAACTCGTTCCCTCGACCGGATTCACCCCGCTCCAGAAGAACGTCGGCGGCGAGCAGGTCCCGAGTGCGAGCGGGAACGCAGTCGTGAGGATCTCGCGGGTCGGGATGATGGCTCGCCACTGGTTCGCCCGATAGCCGAGGTCGACTGCCGACATCGAGGACATCATGGTCATGAGCTGGAAGCCCACCATAGCCACGCCTGCGAAGATTCCGGCTCCAGCGATGAGCGTCGGTCTCAGCCAGTCCGCACGGGCACCCTGCGAGCGCCGGCGGGACGATTGGACGACAACGCGCACGATTCCATACGCAATGCCGACGTACAGGGCGTGCACGGCGATCGCTGGGAAGCCGCCGAGCAGCAGCGCGGCGACGGAGAGGGTGAGCGGCCACGCGGAGCGGACCGTTCGGTCCTGGACGATGCGCTCGATTCCGTAGAAGACGAGCGGGAAGATCGCGGCGGTCCGGGTCTGTGGCCAGTTGGTCCACATGACCATGAATCCGCTGCTGACGAACACCAGGCCGCCTACTGCTCCGGCCGTGCGAGAGAGGCCCAGGCGGCGAGTCCAGAGGATCACTCCGCCGATCCCGAAGAGGATCTCCAGGAGCTTCACGACTGCCGGGATACGGCTCTCGGGCACAAGCAGCGACGGCAGGTAGAGAGGCGAAGTGAGGCCTGCCGTCGGAGAGTCGACGCTCGACGCCCCGCCGGAGACCAGACCGTCCCAGAGCGGGACGCTGTCCCCCGCGGCGATCTGGTTCCGCTCGGTGAGCTCGGACGGAAGAACGCCGTCGATCGTGTCCGGGATGCAGACGTTCCTGGCGCCCGTGACGGTCGTGGTCTCCACCCACGGGGCGGCCTGCTCGATGAGGTCTCCAGCTGCGAAGAGCTGGTTTCCGAAGAGCGAGGGGCCGACCATCACAGCCACGAAGATCACAGGTGCTGCGAGCGACGCGAGGCCGACTATCGTCAGGTGCGACCTTCCGCGAAAGAACGAGGAGAATCGCAGCATGGCGCCACAGTATCGTCAGTTCGCGGCACGGCGGATCAGGCAGAGAGAACCTCGTTGTAGGCCGTTGCGGTGAGTTCCGCGGTGCGGGCCCAGGTGAACGCCTCTGCCGCGCGTCGCGCACCCTCGGCGAGCTCGTCGTGCCGACCGCCGACCGCCTCCAGCAGCGCCTCAGCGATCTGATCGGGAGTGCCCGGGTCCGCCAGCAGTCCGCCGCCGCCGATGAACTCGGCCATTGACGTGTCTCGCGAGGTCACGACCGGCGCACCGTGCGCCATCGCTTCCAGGACCGGCATCCCGAAGCCTTCCCAGAACGACGGGAAGCAGAAGGCGCGGGCACCCGCGTAGGCCGCGGCGAGCTCGTCATCGTCGAGCCGGCCGAGGAGGTGCACCCGGGAACGGAGTTCCTCGCTCATAGCGTCGGATACCTGCTCGCTCACCTGACCCCAGCCTCGGGGTCCGACCAGCACGAGGTCGAGATCGGGGGATCGCTGCGAGACCTCGACGAATGCGGCGATCAGACCCGCGACGTTCTTGCGCGGCTCGAGCGTCCCGCACCAGAGGATGTACGGCCGGTCCAGCCCTCGGCGCAGGCGGAAGGCGTCGACGGTCGAGCCCGCGACGGTCGCGCTGCGCACGCCGTGCTGGATCACCCGGATCCGCTCGGCCTCGATCCCGTGGGCGACACAGTCGTCGGCCGTCGTCTGGCTCGGCGCGATGACGATGTCCGCTTCGTCCCGGACGATGTCGAACGCTCGCCGGAAGAACGCGTTCCCGCGGGTGGTGAAGAACTCCGGGTTTCGCAGGAAGGCGAGGTCGTGGACGGTCACAACGAGCGGAGCCGTGCGCCGCGGGATGGCCCAGGTCGTGGCGTGGATGACGTCCGCCGCGCCGGCTACCCCGGGTAGGCCCGGGCGGCGCAGTCGGGTCCAGGCCTCGTACAGGACGGGCCTCGGCAGGCGCGAATGGGTCGTCGGCACCGCGATCGGCAGGACCGGGGGAGTCGAGTGCCTGGCGGCGAACCCGGTCAGACGCACGTCTCCGCGCTGCTGGAACTCGCGGGTGAGCTCCTGGATGTAGGTGCCGGATCCGCCGGGAACCTGATGCCAGCACTGCTCGACCACGATGGCGACGTGCGGCGTCGGCTGGTCAGGTGGCACAGGGGGAGACTACGCGGGCCGGCCGGCCACGCGCCCCGGGATCGGTGTGTCACGCCGGGCGGCCCGCCGGGCGGCCCGCCGAGCGGGCGCGCACGAACCTGCGGTGGGTGGCACGGGGTCGGTACGATACCCGGCAGCCGACCAACGCCGACGACAGAAGAGACTCATGAAGGTATTTGTGCAGGTGCCCTGCCTCAACGAGGAGGAGACGCTCCCCCTCGTCCTCAAGTCGATCCCACGCCAGATCGACGGCGTCGACCAGGTCGAGATCCTCGTGATCGACGACGGCTCGACGGATCGCACCGTCGAGGTGGCGCGGCAGCACGGCGTCGTGCACTTCGTGACCCATGCGCGCAACATGGGCCTCGCGCGGTCCTTCCGCGACGGCGTCGACTACGCCCTCCGGAACGGCGCGGACATCGTCGTGAACACCGACGGCGACAACCAGTACCCGCAGGACCGAATCGGCGACCTGGTTCAGCCGCTCCTGCGGGGTGAGGCCGACATCGTCATCGCGGACCGCCAGACCCACGAGATCGAGCATTTCTCGCCGCTCAAGAAGCGGTTGCAGCGCGTCGGCAGCCACGTGGTCAACCGGGCGGCCGGCACGGATCTGCCCGACGCCGCGAGCGGATTCCGCGCGTACTCGCGCGCCTCGCTGTATCGGCTGAATGTCGTGACGCAGTTCAGCTACTGCATGGAGACGATCATCCAGGCGGGCAACAAGCGGCTGCGGATCGTCAGCGTTCCGGTGACGACCAACGCGAAGACCCGCGAGTCCCGGCTCTTCTCGAGCATGCGCCAGCATGTCTTCAGGTCCGGCTCGGCGATCACCCGCAGCTACATCATGTTCAAGCCGTACGTGATCTTCCTCAGCCTCGCGGGGTTCTTCTTCATCGGCGCGCTCATCCCGTTCGTGCGGTTCGCGGTGTACTCGTTGACGGGAACCGCGGGCGGCCACGTGCAGTCGCTCATCTTCGGCGCCGCGCTGCTGTTCGCGGCGTTGCTCTCGCTCGCTCTCGGTGTGCTCTCCGACCTGCTTCGTACGAACCGGGTTCTGCTGGAAGAGACGCTGGAGCGCGTCAAAGAGCTCCAGTACCGGCAGTGACCGGCGCCCATCGGCGGGTCTCCGAGGTGCGGGCCGGGCGCCGGATGCGCTGGCGTGACGTGGGACGACAGTGCTGATCCTCGGCTTTGGCACCTACGACCGGACTCGGCATCCTCGGGTCGGAGTCATGCTCGATGGCCTCCGCGACCACGGTTTCGACATCGAGGAGTGCAACGCCCCGCTCGACGTGTCGACGGCGGAGAGGGTAACGATCCTCAAGCAGCCGTGGCGTGTTCCGCTCGTCGGGGTGCGCCTGCTCGGACACTGGTTCCGGCTTGCCGTGCTCGGGCGCCGCATCGCACACCGCCGGAAGATCGGTGCAGTGCTGGTCGGCTATCTCGGCCATTTCGATGTCTTGCTCGCGCGAATGGTCTTCCCGAGGACGCCCATCGTCCTGGACCACCTGATCTTCGCCGCTGACACTGCGCGCGACCGCGGCATCGGCGCGGGCTGGCGCGGAAAGCTCCTGTCAGCTGTCGACGGGGCGGCAATTCGCGCGGCCAGCGTCGTGGTTCTCGACACGCCGGAGCACGCAGAGCTCCTTGACGGGCGTGGACGACTGCGGGCTCGCGCCGTAACGGTCCCGGTCGGCGCGTCCCGCGAGTGGTTCGAGGCAGGGGAGACGGCCGCTGGCCGCGAGGATTCCGGGCCGATGTCGATCGTCTTCTTCGGCCTCTACACGCCCCTGCAGGGCACGCCCGTGATCGCGCGCGCTCTGCAGATGCTCGCGGATCGCGAGGTGCCTTTCCGGGCAACCTTGATCGGTTCGGGCCAGGACTACCCCGGCGTTCGCGCCGAGCTGGACGGGCTCGCGAACGTGACCTGGCGCGAATGGGTGGGATGGGACGAACTGCCCGGCGTGGTTGCGGCGCACGACGTCTGCCTGGGGATCTTCGACACGGGACCGAAGGCGCTGCGGGTCGTCCCGAACAAGGTCTACCAGGGGGCTGCCGCGGGTTGCGCGATCGTGACGAGTGCGACGGTTCCGCAGCGCAGGGTGCTCGGCGAGGCCGGTGTCCTGGTGCCGCCGGGCGACCCCGAGGCGCTCGTCGACGCGCTCGCCGCGCTCGCGCACGACCCGGCCGAGCTTTGTGCGCGCAGGTTCGCCGCGACGGCTCTCGCGGCGCGTTCGTTCACGCCCGCGGCCGTCGTCGCGCCCTTGGCCGAGATGTTGGCGGGCTGACCATGCGCCTCCTCATCCAGCTCCTGCGTCGGCCAGTCGTCCGGGTGGCGTTCCTGGCGCTCGCCACCGGCGCCGCGATCTACGCCGTCGTGCGCGAGCGTGCCCAGGTCGGTGCCGCGCTTCATCAGGTTTCGCCGGTCGTGCTCGTGGCGGCGCTCGGAGCCAGCCTGCTCTATGTGGTCCTGACGATGCTGTCGTGGCGGGCCGTGATGGTTGACCTCGGCTCGCGCCGCGATCTCAGGCCGCTGAGCAAGGTCTTCTTCGTGAGCCAGATCGGGAAGTACGTGCCCGGCGGCGTGTGGAACGTCGTGGCCGCGGCAGAGCTTGGGGCCGATCACCTCATCCCGAGACGCCGCTCGTTGTCCGGGATGGCGGTGACGATCCTCGTCTCGCTGACGACGGGGCTCTCGCTCGCTGCTCTGATGGTTGCGTTCGCCCCGCCGGGTTCCACCGAGCGATACCGCGTGGTCGCCGTCGCAGCGCCTCTCATGCTGGTTCTGTTGGCGCCGCGAGTCTTGAACCGCCTCCTCGACCTGGCCCTGCGGCTCACCGGCCGACCGCCGCTCGAGCACCCGATGACGGCCACTGGTATCGCCCTCTCCAGCGGCTGGGCGGTCCTGGCCTGGCTCGTCGCGGGGACCCAGGTCTGGATTCTCGCGGGCGCCGTCGGGATGCCGAAGAGCGCCAGCACCTGGGGGCTCGCGGTCGGCGGCTACGCACTCGCGTGGGTCGTCGGCTTCCTCGTGATCCTGGTCCCCGCCGGCCTCGGCGCGGGAAGTGGTCCTGCTAGCCGTCCTCGCGGGTGCGCTGAGCAGCGGCGGGGTCCTGGTGACGGTCCTGCTGAGTCGAGTCCTGCTCACCGTCGCCGATCTCCTCCTCGCGGGTGCGGCGTATCTCGCCAACAAGGGCCCGAGCCGGTCGCCGCAGGTCCGTGACGCCTCCCCGGCCTCGCTCGACGAGTGAGGAGCGGGCATGCGACTACTCATCGACGCGACCGCGATCCCCGCTGACCGCGGTGGCGTAGGCCGGTACGTCGACGAACTCGTTCCGGCGCTGGCTCGCGCCGGTGCGAGCATCGTCGTGGCGTGCCAGCCGCGTGACGCAGAGCGCTTCGCGACGGCGGCGCCCGGCGTCGACGTGGCGGTTGGCCCGCGCGCCCTCGAGCGGCGTCCCGCGCGGCTCGCCTGGGAACAGCTCGCGTTGCCGCACCTGGCCCGCTCGGTAAGCGCCGGCCGTCGGCGGCTCGTGTACGGCTGCGCTAGGCGGGAGCGGAATCTTCGGGTGGCGGTGTCCGAATCCTGTGTCGGGTCAAGAAGACGGCGAGACCGGCCGAGACGGCATCCGCAAGGGTCAGCACGAGTCGACTTGCGAGGGCAAGAGCGAGAGCGTCCGGTCGGGCGAAGGTTCCGCCAAGCGCCAGGACGAACGCGCCCTCGCGCACGC
>JGI24138J36424_10000824_pt1 | contig 10132 bp, 5 predicted proteins | sample BarGraNGADG00312_2_FD_36424 | JGI IMG/M metagenome (IMG submission 36424) | reverse complement strand
GCCGCGGTGAGCATCGTCTTACCGTGGTCAACGTGACCTATCGTGCCGACGTTCACGTGCGGCTTGGTCCTCTCGAACTTCTGCTTGGCCATTGCGCCTCCTCTTCATACCCGACGCGCGAATCTAATATTTCTTTCACTAGCCGGGGTTGTTCTTCTTGTTGGTAGCGGTGACTGGACTCGAACCAGTGACCTCACGGGTATGAACCGTGCGCTCTTACCAACTGAGCTACACCGCCGTGGGCGAATCCTCATTATATAAAATAAACCCCTCCAATGAGGAGCGCAAACGGTGGAGCCCGGTGTCAGATTCGAACTGACGACCCCCTCCTTACCATGGAGGTGCTCTACCGACTGAGCTAACCGGGCTCGTATGCAAGCCTTCGTACCCACTGTTGCCGGGGCCGAGGAACAAGGTTAGCAGATAACCCCGCCGTGCTCAAATGAATCGGATTGGTTCTAAGCGTGGCGCATAATGCCGGCCTGCCGCCTCCCGGTCGTGCCTGGCCATTATGGCAGAGCGCGGCCTCCGGCTCTATAACCTTTGTCACGTCACGGGGCCGGAGCTGGCGCGTTTGTCAGGAAGCGCCGCGATATACGCTGCACGAGAGGCAAACGTCCGGGGGGTGGTCCGAGCTCAGCCGCTCGCGGAACGACTCGAACTCGTCCGAGTTCCAGACTTTCTTCGCTCCCTGCTCGACGACGCTGCCGAAGTTGACCCTGTCCGGCGTCGCCAGTATCTCGCACGGCACGGCGAACCCCTGGTACGTGATGCAGGCGGAGTTCCAGGGCGAGTCGCAACGTTTCTTCTTGCCGTTGCCGTTCTTCTTGCGGCCGCCGTTCCCGTTGCCGTTTCCGTTGCTCTTGGCCTTAGGCGCCGGGAGCTTCAGCTCCACGCTCATCCGGTCGGCAACCTTCCTTGCCCTCTCGAAGTTCTCCTTGACGAGAGTGCTGTCGGCGTTGAGGAGCGACTGGTCCAGGTAGAAGTCGTGCATCGGCCTGTACTTGGCCGGCAGGTCCGGCTCCGCGTAGCCGTGCGCCAGATGTTTTACATCGACGTGGTCTATCGAACAACGGCGCGCCAGCTTGACGAGCTCGTCCAGCTCCTCGATGTTCTCGCGCATCGCCACGGCCGAGATGGATATCCCGGGCGTGTCGCTCCCGAGCCTGCTCTTCGCTTCCTGGAGCAGCCCGATGTTCCGTTCGACCTGCGGAAGCCTGGCGCCGCACCTTATCTTCTCGAAAGTCCGGGGTGTCGCCGCGTCGATCGATATGAACACGTGCGCGAGCCCGCTGGTCACGCAGCGCTCGGCGGTCAGGTGCCCCATGATCGTCATGTTGGTGCTCGTTGTAACACGCAGTCCCCGGTCCGTCGCAAAGGCGACGAAGTCGAAGAAGTGTGGGTGCATGAGAGGCTCCCCGAGCCCCTGGAAGCTGAGCTCCTCGGCGCTGTCGAACACCTCGATGGTCCGCCTGAAGTCCTCGAACGTCATGAACGCCGGAGGGTTCTTGGGCGGCCCCTCTTTGCGTAACCTGCTGGAGCACATCGGGCAGCGCAGGTTGCACTGGCCTGAGAGTTCGAGCTCCAGTCTCACTGGCAGAGCTGTCATGACACGTACACCATCCCCGTCTGTCGCCCCCGGGCTGGATGACCCCGCCGCCTTCCGGCTCCCGTTCGCAGCCTCAGCCCCCGGTCCGGCTCCTCTTCACGGGGATTACAATTCACTTCCCTCGCTCGTTCTCCTGCCGGAAATCGCGAATGTCGCCGGCGAGGTTTCCCGATTTTCGCATTGGTGCCTGTCACCTTTTTCGCATATTTTCGCATTTTGCAAAATTTGAGGGTGAGAAAGAAAAGAAGAGGGCCCCGCTCGACCTGTTATCCCGCTGCCGGTCGGGCAGAGCCCCCCTCTTCTGGCTCCGCGGCCATCCGTAGTGGCNGTGCGCCGCAGATCTTCCGGGCGTCCGGAGCGTCCCTCGCTCCGTCGCCGCCCCGCTGTCCTACTCTGGCCNTCTATATCAACAGGGGCTCGAGTCGCCCCTGAAGGCCCATCATAGCGCGGGCTTTCTTCAGCATTGTCAGGCGTGNATTTCGACCCCCGGGCGGCTTACCCTTCAAAAAATATCAGGTTATCCGGGAGAGGATGAAAGAGAGCAGGAAGCCGAGGACGACGGCGATCGCCTCGATCTTGTCGCCAATGAGGAAGCGGGTGCCGCTCTTGTGCCTGGTGTAGGCCCAGACCCCCTCGAAAGCTTCGGGGATCATCGTGTGAGAGACCATCGCAAGGATGGCCCCGGCGGCGACCGCCAGCATGAAGGATATCCAACTGGGGGTGGCGCTGCCGAGCAGAGAGTACCCGACCAGCGTCGACAGGGCGCATATTATAGTGACTATCCCCCACAGTGTCAGGGCACTCTTCGCGGTGAATGTCTTTCCGTGTTCGCGGGACAGCATGTCCCTTGTGCCGGAGAACCCTTCCGGGAAGTTGCTGATGAAGACGGCGATCATCATTATCACGCCCAGCCCCTTCTGAGCCACCAGCCCGATGCCGATGACCGCCGACTCGGGGATCCCGTCGAGGAGCGCTCCCAGCAGCAGCTCGACCCCGGAGCCCATATGATCGAGCCAGAGATCCAGACCGAGGAAGACGATGGCGCCGGTCAGGAAGCCGAGAGTCGTCTGGTCGAAGCCGCCCTTTTTGTAGGCGTCCTCCATCAGTTCAAAGGCGACGGTGCAGAGCAGGACGCCGGCACCGAACGCCATTATCGTCCTGTTGGCGCGTGCGATGATCTGCTCGCGCCGCTCGTCGGTGTCTTTCCTGTCGACCAGGACGGCCAGCAGCTCCCCGATAATGAGGGCGCCCGCGGCTATCAGGCCGAAAACGAATGCCTTCAGCAACCGGACACCTTTCGCTCGACGACTTTCGACGCGCGCCGCTCAGCTTTCCAATCAAGGAATAGTTCTGCGTCGCCCGCCCGGATTACCTCCAACGAAAAAAGGCCGGGCAGATTCTGCCCGGCCTCGTTCCTTATTCGTCAGACGCTTACCGCGTCCAGTTGCCTATGGTGTCGGTACCGGCCCCGCGGTTGTTCCAGTACATGGACCGCTCGGCCAGTATGTTCTTCCCGCCGGTCAGGCAGGTGACCGCGATCGAGGCCTTGCCGGACGGTACGTTCGCCGCCATGTTGTACGTCGAGCGCGAGTTCGGAGGCACCGTCGAGATGAAGTAGCTCGAGCCGCTGCCGTCGTTGTACAGGTAGCTGATCAGCACTTCGACCGGTACGTCGTTCGGGTTCTGCACCAGGGTGAAAGTCTCCACCCCTCCGGAGGTCTGTCCGGCGGGCAGGTAGAAGGTACCGTGCGCCGCGTCGAGCCCGATCGAGTCGTGCATGGCTTCTCCGGCCGGAGTCCCGGCGCCCCAGTACATCGCGCGCTCGGCGACTATGTCCTGGTCGGAGGTGACCATCGTTGAGAAGTCAGTGTTCGGCAGCAGGTCGTTCATGTTGACGGTCCTGCGCGTATTGGGCGGCATGACGAACGGCTTCATGACCTTCGGCCCGCCGGGCGTCATGCACGTGAGCGTCACGTTCGCTTCGACGTCGTTGGGGTTCTGGACCAGCACGTAGTTGGTGAAGCCCCAGGCCGTGGAGCCCTCGGCCAGGTAGTAGGTCCGGGCCGTGTCGCTGGTGCCGATCGAGCATGACCCCTCGCGCCTGTTGTTACGGTACATGCTCCGCTCCGCAACCACCGGCAGGTCGGACTCGATCTGGGTGGATGCGTTCTGCGCGCCGATGTCGGCGTTCATGTCGTAGGTGGTCCTCGAGTGCGCAGGGAGCGTCCTGTCGAACTCGCGCGGACCCGAGCCCTCGATCATGTATGTCATCGTGATGTTGGTCGGCGCGTCGTTGGGGTTCTCGACCAGCGTCCAGGTCTCGAAACCGTAGCCCGAGGAGCCTTCCGGCAGGTACCAGATCTCCTGCGGAGACGATACTCCGACGGACGCGTGACCCTCGGACGAACGGGCGCCTGGGCCCGTCCAGGTCATCGTCCTGTCGACCGCGATCGTCTTCCCCTGCAGGCAGGTGACCTGCGTCGAGAAGTCCGCCCCGCCGATGGTGTCGGCCGGGTTCACGGAAATCTGCGAAAGGGGTGGCAGGCCGACCATCTGCTGGGCGGTGGAGCCGTTCGACAGCATGTATGTCAGCTGGGCGTTGAGTGGCTCCGCGTTGGGGTTCTCAATCGAAATGGTCGTTGAGAATCCCCAGTTGGTCGAACCTTCAGCCAGATAGTGGGTCGGCATCTCGTCGGACTCGAATATCACGATCACGTTGTGGTCGTCAGTTGCGTCCGGGATGAAGTAGGGGTTCGTGACCGGGACCAGGTCACCGTTGTCGATGATTATCGCCGGGTGATATCCGGGGTCCGGCTCCAGGTTTATGACCGCCGTGTCACCGTACGGTACCGACTGGTCCTCGGGGTCGACCGTGCCGTTGCCCCCGGCCACCGTCGCTAACGCCGTGTACTCGTTTATCGAGAACTGTACGTCCACGTCGTGGAAGGTGGTCACGTTGTTTATCACGTATGTGCCGGTGACGGTCTTGGACTCACCGTTGTCGCTGATACTCTCGATGTGGTAACCGGTGTCCGCGATGATGTTCACCACTGCAGTGCCACCAGACGCGACCATCTGGCTGGCAGGGGCGACCGAGCCGTGCGGTGTAGAAGCCTCCGCGAAGACGGGGTACTGGTTCGTGGAGAACGTCACGGTCACGTCGTGGTTCGCCTGGACGTTGTCAATGTAGTAGGGGTCGGCGGGTTCCACCGGCGCACCGTTGTCGACGATCGTGGCTATGTGGTAGCCGTGGTCGGGGTTGATGTCTATCTCGGCGCTCTCCCCGTACGTCACGGTCTGCGTTAGCGGCAAGACCGTGCCGTTCCCTCCGGCGACGGCCGCGGTCACCACGAACTCGGTAGTGTCGAAGACGACGTATACCTGGTGGTCCTCGTGAACGCCGGTGATCACATACGGGTTCGCGATCGGCGGCAGGGCTCCCTCGTCGACGATCGCTTCGATGTGGTAGCCGGCCTCCGGGTGAATGTTGATGACAGCGGTTCCGCCCGGGGCGACGTCCTGGGTGGCCGGGTCCACAGACCCGCCCGGTCCCGCCACGGCGGCGTTCACCGTATAGTGGTCCGCCTCGAAGGTCACGATGACAAGGTGATTCGCGACCACGCCGTTCAACTGGTAGGGGCTGGTGGCCGGCTTCGAGACCCCGTTGTCAGTCACGGTCGCGATGTGGTAGCCGGCTTCCGGTGTCATGACTATCGGGACAGCGTTGCCGCCGGACGTAACGAGCTGCGCGGTCGGCGATACCGTTCCGTGGCCTCCGGCAACGGTCGCGGCGACCATGCGCTGAACGCCGGAGAAGGTCACGACCACGTCGTGGTTTCCTTGTACGGGGTCGATCGTATAGGTATCTGTCAAGGCTTGAGACGCGCCGTTGTCGGTTATGGAAGCGACTGCGAACCCCGTGTAGGCCGCGATGTGGATTACAGCCGGATCGTTATAGGCGACCGTTCGCACAGGCGGAGTCGCGGTACCGTTTCCTCCGTCGACCGACGCCGTCACGGTGTACTGGTCGGCCGCGAAGGTCACGAAAACGTCGTGGTTGTCCATCACGTTCGTGATCCTGTACGGATCGACGACCGCCTTCGGGCCGTTGTCGTCTATCGTCGCCGTGTGGTAGCCGGGATTAGGTATCAGGTCGATGACCGCGGTCCCTCCATCCGCCACGGTCTGGGTGAGCGGCGTTACGGTACCGTTTCCTCCCGGTCCTCCCGGAGCCGCCGCTGTAACCGTGTGCTGAATGACCCTGAAAGTGACAATGACGTCGTGGTCGGCCCTGACGTCCATTATCACGTACGGGTTGGACGGCCCCGGCACCACTGCACCGTTGTCGGTCACCGTGTCGATCTCGTAGTGAGCGTCTGGCGTTATGTTGATGGCGGCAGCACCTTCGGCGGTGACCGACTGGCTTGGTGGATTCACCGACCCGTGCCCGCCGGAGACATACGCGTTGACCACCCACCTGTCAGTGAACGAGACCTCGACGTCGTGGTCGGCGGTAACGTCGTCGATGACGTAAGGATCTGCGACCGGCTGCGGGTCGCCGTTGTCGGTTATCGAGGCGATGCGCCATCCGGGGTCGGCGGTGATGTCGATCCAGGCACTCTGGCCGGCCCGCACCTTCTGAGTCGATGGTTCGACGGTCCCATGACCGCCCGAGACGGAAGCGTTCACAGTGAAAGTATTGCGCTTGAAGACTACATCTACCGAGTGGTCCTTACGGACATCCCGGAGGACGTACGGGTTTGAGATGGACTGAAGCACTTCGTTGTCGATGATTGCGGCGATCTGGTAGCCGGAATTGGGCGTGATATCGATGGAGGCCGTCCCGTGTTTCCAGCAGTGTTGGAACGTCGGAGAGACGCTTCCGTGACCGCCAACGACCCTCGCTCTTATCTTATAAAGAAGGGCTCCGTAATCCTCGGCGGATGCCCTGTTGGATGGAAGAGCCAGCATCGCGAGCGCGAGCAGCAGGACGATCAGCGCCGCCACGGCTGCCTTACGGTAAGACAGCATTGCCTTAGAGTTCATGAGAACACCCCTTGATTTCGCCTTCCCAAAGGCTGATATACGCGCGGTCGTGTGCACATTGTACTAAATGAGACGACGTCAAGGAACGGGGGGATCACCTGGTGAAGATTTGGAAACACCCGGCCAGCAAACTGGATTTCGGGGTCAGGTCCAAAAAGTGGAATTTGGTGGGGGAGGTAGGATTTAAACCAACGTAGGCTACGCCAACGGATTTACAGTCCGCCCCCTTTAACCACTCGGGCACTCCCCCACGGGCCTCAGCATACTCATAAAGCCCACCAATACACCATTTTACCATTGGCGCCTGCTTTATGAGTCTGCTCCCGTTTTTCACAGTCGGGGGGCACACGGGGGCACGGTCTGGCAGGCAAACTGGCGGTAGAGTGATTGGCGATGATCAAGCGGATGCTGAAAAGGAGAAAGCGACGTTTGAGCCTGACTTGGGGGAAGACAAGAGAGGGAAGAGGCTGGCACGCGACGCAGATACTCGCGCTTCGCTAGGCCTTCACCTCCATCAGGTTGGCCAGGGGACTTTCACCCCCAAGCTGTCGGACATGCCCGGCACACAAGAAGAAGGCCGTTCCGAGACCGGCCTTCTTTCCAAGGTGACCTCTAGTCCACTAAAGGGAATAACCCACCACGTCGCTACCCCCAGTCCACACACCGTTGTAGTCGAAGTACATCGGCCTCTCGGCGATTATCGGTTTGTCGGATGAGACCTTCGCGGATATGTCCTGGTTGGCACCGGCGTCCTGGTTCACGTTTACGGTGAGGCGGGAGTTGGCGCTTACGGTCCAATTCTTGTTGATCGCCTGTCCCGAGGACGTGTAGTAGGTGATGGTGACGTTGGCATCTGCGTTCCCCGGGTTCTGCAAGCAAAGCCACTCGTTGAAGTTGTCGCGAGTGGTGCCTTCTGCAAAGAAACAGGTCTTCGCCAAGCTGGTGGCTCCCAGGACATCGTGGCCGCCTGTCCAAGCTCCCTGGTAATCGAAGTACATGGGTCGTTCGGCAATGAAGCTATCCGTTGAGGTGAGCACTACGGAGTCGTCCTTATCAGGTCCTATCTCCTGGTTCACTGACACCGTAAGCCTCTGTTTAGCTGGAATCACATAGGACTTACTGATTGGGGCTCCCTGTCCTGAGCCCAGCTGGTAGGTGGCGTTCACAGTTATCTGGTTGCTCCCCGGGTTCTGGAGGCAGAGCCACTCCTCGAAGCCGCCGCGCGTCGTTCCTTCTGCAAGGTAACATGCTTTAGCCGGGGCGTTTGCCCCCACCACGTCATGGCCTCCTGTCCAGGCCCCATGGTAGTTGAAGTACATGGGACGTTCGGCGACCACTGCTNTGTCGGATGACAGAAGCAGGCTCGCGTTCTTGTCGGCCCCAATCTGGCTTCTGGTGTTAAAGGTGGCACGTGAGTGTGCCCCCACGGAACCGGTGACATCCTGCTCACCTGCGCCTTCCACCATGTATTTGAATGTCAGGTTGGCGGTCGAGCCTGTCGGGTTGAGGACCGTGACGTACTCGTCGAAACCGGACAGGGTGTTGCCTTCTGCAAAGTACCAGTTGTTGTTTGGGGCCGTTGCTCCCACCGCGTCGCTTCCTCCCGTCCAGACGCCTTTGTAGTTGAAGTACATGGGTCTCTCGGCCACCAGGTCGGCGGTCTGGGATTGAACCTGCATGGATACCTCTTTGCCCGCGCCCGCCTCGCTGTTGACGTTGACGGTCGTACGACCGGTGGCAGGAACAGAGTAGCTGGCGTTCTTTGTGGTGCCGTCACTTAAGAGATATGTCACATTCGCTGTGGCGGCGGCAGCGTTAGGGTTGCCGAGACACAAGTATTCCTGGAAGTCTGTTCCTGTATACCCTTCGGCGAAGTAGAAGGAGGCGGCGGGTTGGTTCACAGTGAACATCGGGGCGTTGGAGGTCCCCCCACCGGGGTTGGAGACGGTGACCGGGACCCTCCCGGCGGCTGCTATGTCAGAGGCGGGGATGGTGGCGATCAACTGTGTGGCTGACACGTATGTGGTAGTCCGGGCACTCCCGTTCCAGCTGACGACTGATCCGGACTCGAAGTTGGTTCCGTTCACTGTCAGGGTGAAACCACCGGCCTGCCCCGCGATCATGCTAGTGGGGCTTAGCCCAGTGATGACTGGCAATGCGGTGGGGACGAGGCTGGGAAGCTTGGTCCAGTCCGTCATCGCGCTTATCAAGGCAATCTCTGCATCGGACAGAATCCCGTTGTAGATCGCGGTGAGGATAGAACCATCAAGTTGGAACTGGCCGTCATCATGGACGCCAATATAAGCGTTAGCCCCTAACTGCGTCTCACGTGCACAGGTTCCAGAATACCCGGTTCCTTCCACGCCATCGAGGAATATGCGCTGATTGTTCCCCGCGTCTATCGTGGCTACGATGATATGCGGAGTGTCCGGGGCCCAATTGCCAGCGGTCAGCCCAATTGCCTTCACCTTAGCATCCCCGTTCAACCACGTACCTACAAAGACGTAACCGTAAGCAGACTTGCAGATTTCAAAACCGCCCCTGCAGTCGGTACCGTCACGGGTCATAAACATCAAGTGCGGCACTCCGTCATTCCATTGCACGCCACTTGTATTGACCACGCACACGATGCTTATCGGCATGCCGGGGGAGAGGCCGAGTGAGGCCGTTGGGAACGAACACGAAGTATATGCGCTCGAACTCACTACGGGAGCAGTGACGCCCTTAAGGGTCGCGGTCCTCTGGGTTCCCGTAAGAGTGGCGGCGATATTGTGGATAGCGTCTCTAACGGCGGGTGTACCGTCAGAGCGCATAAGCGGAATAAGGTGACTTCCAGCCGTGGCGCCGGTCAGGCTGATCGATGTCCGCGCAGGCACCGGGCTGTTGACTGTGAAGGCGCCAGCCAGCGTTGGTTGTAGCGCTGTCGCCTGAATAAGCAGGAAAGCCGTGGCAAGCAGAAGCGCTGCAAGGGCCGTGGTCTTCGGCTTCATGAGTTTCCCGTTTCTAGCTGCCGCTATTCTACCTTGAACCTAAGAAGTCGCGCCAAGTTGCCATTTCTCATTTCCAACAGCCGACTACCACATTATAGCCCCATGAAGCTGATTCCCGAGGCGCAACCTCACCCTCATCTTTCTTTCTCGAAGTCACCGCCTGCCGCGTGCCGGTCTTGAACGTCTTCTGTGGCGCTTGAGGATCATTGGCCGTTGTCTCTGATTTCGTGTGAACAACCTCTGCGTCTATCAGGTCGGCGGGGCTGCCAGGCGACGGATACACTCCAAGAGAGCGGCGAACAACGCTTCTACGGAAAGTACGAAAAACTATTTCGGAGGACACTTCGACAAGGGGACATGTGCAGGCCGTTAGAAGTGTGAACAACCGCATTAGATACCGGATGGTGGGGGAGGCTGGATTTGAACCAGCGTAGGCTGCGCCAACGGATTTACAGTCCGCCCCCTTTAACCACTCGGGCACTCCCCC
>JGI24138J36424_10000813_pt1 | contig 10180 bp, 7 predicted proteins | sample BarGraNGADG00312_2_FD_36424 | JGI IMG/M metagenome (IMG submission 36424) | reverse complement strand
GCCTGTTAAATTTCCGTTGAAACCGGAACCAGGCTTTGATGGAAGGAATTAGGAATCAGGAATTAGAAATATGAAACCTATGAGCTACGAGCCAAGTAACAAATAACCTTAACCTTAACCTTAACTCTATTATGCCTCTCTTCATTGTCATTCTTGGGATTTGTCTTCTTCTTTTCCTGATCCTTGTCGCAAAATTTAACTCTTTTCTGTCTTTCATTATAGTCGCTCTTACCGTTGGTCTGGCAGAAGGAATGTCACTTGATAAAACTATTATTTCTATTGAGAATGGCATTGGTACTACGATGGGCTTTCTCGTACTGATACTTGGTTTCGGTTCAATGCTTGGCAAGCTTGTTTCAGAAAGCGGAGCTGCACAGAAAATAACATCAAGACTGATTAAGGCCTTCGGTTTAAAACATATTCAGTTAGCTCTGATGCTAACGGGTTTTATTGTGGGTATTTCATTGTTTTATGATGTGGGATTTTTTATTATGATCCCGCTGGTATTTACCGTAGCAGCATCAACCGGACTACCCTTGCTGTATGTTGGTTTGCCAATGCTTGCAGCCCTTTCTGTTACTCATGGCTACCTGCCTCCGCATCCGGCACCGACAGCGATTGTTGGAATGTTCCATGCAGACCTTGGAAGAACTTTAATATATGGAATAATAGTCGCCCTTCCGGCAATATTTATATCCGGACCTTTTTTATCAAGAGCGCTGAGCAAGATAGAAGCTAAGCCTTTAAAAGAGTTTCTCAATACAAAACCTTTAACAGATGAAGAGATGCCAGGTTTCTGGGTCAGTTTTTTCTCAGCCCTTTTGCCGGTTATTCTTATTAGTATCGCAACTATTGCCACCTTCCTGCTGCCAGAAGGTAACGAGATCAGAAAAGTGCTCGGATGGATTGGAAATCCGGTTTTTGCAATGCTATTGTCCGTTTTGTTTGCTATTTATACACTTGGAATTGCGAGAGGACGAAAAATACCTGACATAATGAATTCTCTTTCCCACTCCGTAACCAGCATAACAATGATTATGCTTCTTATTGCCGGTGCCGGAGCACTGAAACAGGTTCTGGTAGATGGTGGCGTAAGTACTTATATTGGTGGATTGCTTAGTCAATCCTCGCTGTCTCCATTGTTTCTCGGATGGTTTATAGCAACTATCCTGCGATTCTGTGTCGGATCTGCTACAGTGGCAGGGATCACTACTGCGGGAATTGTACTTCCCCTTGTTACGGGCGGAGCTGTAAACTCTGAATTAATGGTACTGGCAATTGGTTCAGGAAGTCTGATGTTCGGTCATGTTAATGATGGCGGTTTCTGGCTCTTTAAAGAATACTTCAATCTCAGCATTAAGGATACTTTTAAAACATGGGTGGTTATGGAAACCTCAATAGGAATCAGTGGTTTGATTGGGGTAATGGTTCTCAGTCTTTTTATCAAATAAAATGATCTGAGCCGGACTTTAAGCATTGTTATAAGTCCGAGGTCCGGAGACCGAAGTTCGAAGTCTGAGTGATTATAACTTCTTACTTTCGACTTCCTGCTTCGGACTTGTTAGTTTTTAAATTTTTTCTTATACTTTTAACTTCAGAATAGAGGCTGATCAATCCGAGAATCGATTCGCATGAAAAGGATACTTTTATTGGTTTCTTTTTTACTTATTGTTTATGCTATTAAGGCTCAGCAAGGTGCACCCTTACTTACTAATTTTAAGGAAAGCATTGAGATTGAAAACCCGAGCTGGGCCATCTGTCAGGATGATAACAATGTAATGCTGTTTGCCAACCGGCGTGGTATTCTCACCTTTGATGGTCAGGGCTGGAATTTTATCCCGATACCTACAATTCCTTATTCACTTAAATACAGCCCCCTGGAAAGAAAAGTTTATGTCGGTGGTGATAACAATTACGGATATCTTGCCAGGGATGAGAAGGGTATTTACAGATACTTTTCTATTTCAGGCGATTCATCTTCAATTGGACTTATATCAAGGATAATTCTTACGGATTCAACTGTTTATTTTTATGGAGAACAAAGTATTAGCAGGCACAATATAAAGTCAGAAAAGCTTGAGTTACGACTCAGACAGAAAGGAAACAAACCTTTCACGGGGATGTTTATTACTCCCAAAAATACATTTATAAATGTCTTATCAAAAGGACTTTACAGGCTTGAAAGTGATACATTGTTCCCTATTGTTACTGGTTATATGCTTGAGAATGAGGATATCCTTTTCAGTCTTCCATATAACAATAATCTTGTACTATTAGGAAAAAGCAATGGTGAACTTTCTCTTTTCGACGGGATAAAATTTTATGATTACCCTATAAAGGATGAAGGTTATCTCCGGCAAAATATTCTGTCAGATGGGTTATTAATATCTGACAGTCTATATGCATTTTCAACTCTTGACGGAGGAGCTCTGGTTGTCGAAAAGCAGAGCGGGAAACTAAAATATGCGATTAATTATATAAATGGATTACCCGATGATGAAATTTTTGCACTCGGGTTTGATAACAATCATGGTCTGTGGTTTTCTCATCAATATGGGCTTACACGTGCAGATCTGCGATTACCAGTCGGCAATTTCAGCATTTATCCAGGACTGAAGGGCAACCTAATTACATCACTCTGGCATAATAATGAATTATACGTAGCAACAAGTGAGGGAGTATTTTATCTTAAGGAAGTTAAAAAATATGCTCAGGTGGAGGTGCTGGTTAAAAATGAAGAAGTAGTAGAAAAGCCAATCCAGCCGGTTATCCAGCACAAGCCGGTTCAACAGCTAACTCAGGAGCCACAGAAAACAAGGAAAAGTATTTTTTCTAAAATATTTGGAAAGAAGCCTGTGGCTCCGGTAGTTCAGGAACAACCGGTTCAAATAATTACGCCTCCGGCAATTAAGCTGCCGGAACCAAAATATTTCAAAAAGATAGCCGGCAGACTCAAATCAATTAATTATGTATATATCAAAGTTGATGGACTGAATGAAAAATGTAAGCAAATGATCTCTGCAGGAAATGATGTTCTTGCCACAACAAACAGAGGCCTTTATATTATATCAGGCCACGTTGCCAAAGCTGTTGTAAGCAACAGGTATATTAATAACATTAGTTCAAAATCGAAGGATAACAAGTACTATGTAGCCACGGCAGATGGTTACTTTTATATCGCACATGATAATAAAAATGGATGGGTGGCAGTTTATCCTGACAAAACATTTACACACCAGCTCTATTCAATAGTATCAACTGATGAGAATACTGTCTGGGCTGGTAGCGACGATATCCTGTTCAGAATAAGTCTTGAAAATGGGATCTCTTCCGGGAATCCTAAAGTGTATAGTATTAGTAATTTGCCTCAAAGGTATATCGTTGAATATGTTAACGATACGGTATTTATTTTTACATTATCCGGTGTCAGTTATTATGAACCTAATCTTGATTCTTTTAAAGAATATAGAAAGGAATTTACAAATAATAGTGCAAGGATAAAATATGTGTTGTCACAGCAGGAAATTCCATGGGTTAAGACTGAAGACGAATGGATCAATATCAGTTCCGCAGGAAGAATTGACGATAATGATAAGGCACTTCTTAAAATTTTTGATAATCTTAATTCAATATATACCGATAAAGATAATATCTGGGTGGTCAGCGGAGACAATCTGCTTTACAGAATTGTCCGCAACAAAATACCTTCCGTAAAGACAGACATAAACCTGTTCATCAGAAGTATCTCCAATGCAAAAGGTNTTAGTTTCANCTTTTCCGATATTGTATTCGGCAGTGGAGATAATACTGTATATTTTGATCTGGTAGCCCCGGGATATCTTAAGAAGAATTCGACTCAATATCAATATATTGTTGACAAAACCATGACGGAATGGTCAAAGTGGTCATACGACAATACTATAAGCCTGATGATAAAGCCTGGTAAATATATACTTCAGGTGAAGGCNAAAGATATCTTGGGTAATATAAGTGAACCCAAAAGGGTTGGATTTACTATTGAAGCACCTTATACCCAATCGACTTTTTTTTACATGGTTATTGTATGTGCCATACTGATTGTAATAATAGGAGTAATCAGATTCAGGGAAAGGCAGCTTAAAAAAGACAAACGGATATTAGAGACCAGGGTAAAAGAGCGCACTACCGAAATTGAGGCACAAAAACAGGAGATTACTTCAAGTATTGAATATGCCAGCAGGATACAGATGGCAATGCTTTCGGAGTCTGAACATTTCAGGGATTCATTTTCAGAATATTTTATAATATTTAAACCCCGTGATATTGTAAGCGGTGATTTTTACTGGATAGGTGAAGATGAAAAACGTATTTACTTTACAGTTGCCGATTGTACTGGTCATGGAGTTCCGGGTGCCTTTATGAGTACACTGGGGATATCAACATTAGATGAGGTAATCACCAATAATAAAAACCTTAAAGCAAATACTGTATTAAATCTGTTACGTGAAAAGATTAAAACGTCCCTTCACCAGACCGGCAAACAGGGAGAAGCCAATGATGGTATGGATGTGGCCTTTTGCATTCTGCATAAAAACAGGAAAATACTTGAATTTTCCGGAGCTTACAATACCCTATTCATTTTCCAGGGAGGAGAGTTNAAGGAATACAGAGGCGACAGGATGCCAATAGGTATTTACTATGGTGAAAAGGATACTTTCACTAATTATGAGATCAATGTACAGAAAGGTGATACAATCTACATATTTACAGATGGATTCGCTGATCAGTTTGGCGGGCCCAATGTATCCAAATACATGAAATATAATCTGAAAAAACTTATTTCGGAGATCTACTACAGACCGATGGCTGAACAACGAAGGATACTGGAGAATGAGTTTGAAACATGGAAGGGTTCCGCTGATCAGATTGACGATGTTACAATTCTGGGTGTGAGGATATAAATTGCCTGTTGCCCGTCGCCCGACGTCCGACGCCCGTCTCCTTTTTGGAATAATTCGCTATCTTTAAACATTAAATTGAAACGATAATGATAATAAAATTTATAGGTGCAGCAAGAGAAGTAACAGGAAGTAAAAATCTTATTACTACAGATTCAGGGAAAAAAGTACTTCTTGATTGTGGCATGTTCCAGGGAAAAGGTCTGGAAACAGATGGTATGAACAGAGAACTTATGTTTGATCCGTCTCAGATTGATCATATTATTCTTACTCATGCCCATATAGATCATTCGGGACTGATACCTTATGTTTATAAACTAGGTTTCAGGGGATCGGTGATCAGTTCAAATGCAACCCGCGATCTTTGTGCTATAATGCTTGCCGATTCAGCTTTTATTCAGGAGCATGATACATTAACTTTTAATAAACGCAGAATTAAAAAGGGACTTCCTCCTGTGGAACCTATTTATACACAGGCTGATGCAACGGCCTGCATGAAACTCTTTATCGGTGTGCCATATGAGATGAATTTCAGGGTTGATGAAAACATAAAAGTTAAGTTCACAAATACCGGACATATGCTTGGTAGCGGTGTNGCTAATCTTCAGATCACCGAAAACGGGCAGATTAAAAAGATAGCTTATACAGGTGATATTGGCAGACTGGTTGATCAGATACTCGCCCCTCCAAAGCCTTTCCCCCAATCAGAAATCCTTATTACTGAATCAACTTATGGAGACAGATTACATAACGATACTGTGGTGGCAGAAGAAGAGCTTCTGAATGTAGTAGTGAATACATGTGTAAATAAAGGTGGAAAGCTTATAATCCCTGCTTTCAGTGTTGGCCGTACACAGGAAATTGTTTTTTCACTCAACAACTTTTTTAATCAGGGCAGACTGCCAAGGATTGATATTTTTGTAGATAGTCCCCTTGCTGTTAATGCAACTACTGTTTTCAGGATGCATCCCGAGTGTTACAATCAGAATTTCCTTAATGTATTGGAAAACGATCCNGATCCTTTTGGATTTGATAATCTTTTTTATATTACTAAAGTTGAGGATTCAAAAAAACTCAACGATCATAAAAANCCGTGTGTAATTATTTCCGCTTCAGGTATGATGGAAGCCGGCCGGGTAAANCATCATCTGGCAAATAATATTTCAGATCCGCGTAATACGATTCTTATTGTAGGATATTGCGCACCAACAACACTTGGAGCAAGGATAGGAAGAGGTGATAAAGAGGTTTCCATATTTGGGACAGTTTATGAAGTAAAAGCTGAAGTGAAAAAAATCGAATCATTCAGTGGACACGGCGATTATAAGGAAATGATCAACTTTATAAGTTGCCAGAATAAGAGCGGCCTCTCGAAGATTTTTATTGTTCATGGTGAGTATGAGACACAAAAAAAGTATGTTTCTTCTCTGTTGAACGAAGGTTTTAAGAACATTGAAGTTCCGGCAAAAGGGCAGGAATACAATTTGTAGGGAGTTGTTGTGGGTAGGGACTGGTTGCGACCTGTCCCTACTGTATGTATTTCTTCATCTCTTTTCTCACAGTATTCCATTCGGGGAAAACTTCTGATAAAAGCTTATAAAACCGCGCACTATGGTTGTGGTGTTTAAGATGGCATAACTCATGAATAATAACATATTCAATATACAGATCTGTAAGTTTTATTAGTTCAGTGCTTAATGTTATTATTCCTTTGTTAGAACAGCTTCCCCAACGTCTTTTCATAGTTCGTATAACTAATCCTGTCGGCTTGAACATTTGATTTTCGTGTTCCCTGAGGACCTTATTCATGAGTTCAGGAAAAACTATCAGAGCTTCGTTTTTATACCCTTTATACAACAACCTTTTTATTGCCAGAGGATCATCTGTTCTTTCCAACCCCAGTTCAAAAGTATTGTTGTAAAACCGGATATAGGATTTTCCTGATTTTTCAATCTTAAGAACNGTTTCATTCCCATGAAAAAGATGAATTTCGCCTGTTGCGTATGATCTGCTCAGGGAACTATTATCGACTCGCCTGTAATTGTCACGATGTTTTAAAAGCCATCCGTATTTTTCCCTTACAATCCTGTTTATTGTTTTAAAAGAGGTAAGATATGGAACCCTCACAATCACTGATGAATCCGGTCGGACACTGATTCCTAAAGTCCTTCTTCCTGAATAAATAACCTGGAATTCTATTTCCTCTATTTTATAGATTTTTGGACATTCTGACATTAATTCTTTTTATAAACGTTCACAGTTTGAGATTGCAAGCTGGTTGATCCTGATCCACTCATTCCTTACACTGCGACAGGATACAATAATAATTAAGACACAGAAAATTAATGATATACATACTTTCTTCATATTTGAAGGGCTATAATCTGAATTGGTGCAATTTACTAAAAATAGAACACCTAAACCGGCTCATCGGGGACATCGGTTTGAACATTTCTTCTGTTAAATTGTTTTAAGTAAAAAGTTAAAAATTTCTAAAAATCAAATTTTCAGGAATATTACTGCGTTATATGTTGTCTATTAATCATAAAAAAGATTTTAAACCCGATATTTTATGAAAACAGGAATCAGAATTTTATCAATAATTGTTTTTTCTTTCTTCATGGGTTCCCTTTCTGCACAGCAGGGTCAGGGTCAGGGAGGCCAGAGAGTTCAAAGAACTCCTGAAGAGATAGCAAAAACACAGGTTGAATGGATGAAAACAGACCTTAAGCTCGATGAANCTACCCAGAAGAAAGTATATGATGTAGTTCTGAAATATGCCAAACAATCGTCAGAGGAGAGACAAAAACTTATGGCTGCAGGAGACCGTGATGCTATGAGAGCAAAGATGACAGAAATTACAGCCGCAAGAGATAAAGAATTGAAAGTTATTCTTGGAGATAAAAATTATGAACTTTTTAAAACCAAAGAGGCTGAAAGAAGGCAAGCCATGATGCAGCAAAGACAAAATTAAAATTCCACGTTACCCGAACTGAAATGGTTAGTAAATTATTCCAAATAATTTTTTTCAACCATATCTTCACAGGTTAGTAGGTTAGTAGGTTAGTAAAAAGATCAGGGTAGGGTAATAACAACGGGCGGCAGTTTATCTGCTGCCCGTTTCTTTTATTAAAGAAATATAATAATTCGTTCTGCCTATTCGCTTTTAATAGTCAGTATTGTTATTTCCGGTGGCATCCATATTCTGAATGGAATTGCCAGAACCCCAAGTCCACGGTTGACGTATTGATATTGATTACCGGTTCTATAAAGTCCATTCCAGTGAGGATAGAAATATTTTGCCGGACTCCATCTGATTTTTTTTGTAAGTATCCCCATCTGCATACCATGAGTATGTCCTGAAAGAGTGATCCCAATGTCAGTTTTCCCGGTTACTGCTTCAGACCAATGATTTGGATCGTGAGTGAGAAGTATCTTAAGGTCAACACTGTCAAGTCGTGAAATTGCTTTGTTCAGATCTCCATGAATCATGTGTGGATGCCGTCCTTTGGTGATAACACCTATAAGTGCAATTTTTGCTTTTCCAATATTAACTATTCTAAATTCATCATTAAGTGTCTGATATCCTGAAGCTTTGATTAATTTATTCATTATCAATATATTATTCTCTTTGTCTGCTTCAGTGAAATATGGGTCATAAGTTCCGACGTCGTGGTTACCTAAAATAGCAAAATTACCATATTTACTCCGGGCTTTTGAGAGAATCGTGTCGTCACTTTCAAACTCCCTCCATCCATAGCTGACAAAGTCACCTGTATTGAGAATCAGATCAGGTTTATATGTATTTACTTCATCCATTACCCTCTGCAACAATTTTTTGTGATGATAAAATGTGGAGAGATGCATATCAGATAGCTGTACGATTTTCAAACCATCAAGATCTTTGTTTAACCCTTTGATTTTAATGGTGACTTCTTCTGTCTTGAAATTAAACCTTCCGTAAAGTGAACCCAGAGCGATTATTGTTAGAATAATAATCATTACAATAAGCCCTGAATTTGTCAATGATCTTACATGGCCTCTATTCTTTATTTTTATTAATGTTCCGGAGAAATGCAAAATATTCAGAATAATTCTTGGAATTACCACGGCAATAATCATTCCTGTAAGATTCATCATCAACCAGACATGCCGGGGATTATCGAAAAAGGTATTATTGGAAGTTGTTTCAATATAAAGGATCCAGACCCATATGCTAAGAATGACGTGAATAATAATTGAAATGTAATATTTTGGCTTTGAATAGTTGTAAAAATGCTGCCGTAGAACCACTGGTGTGAGAATCTCAGTAATGATCAGAATAATCAATAATACCATTGAAATGAATTTTAATAATCAAAAGTAAGCAAATATTAATTATCCCGATTATTCTTACATTCGCAATGACAATATCGGAGTAATATGACCGAAGTTAAATTTTTCGACCCTTTTTTTGTCCCTGATTCAAAACTGACCTATTCAGTTATATCGGCCAGGTTCGAAGGCCAATGGATATTTGTCNGGCATCAAAAGCGCTCAACCTGGGAGATATCCGGTGGGCATATTGAAAAAGGGGAAACTTCGCTTGAGGCAGCAGGAAGAGAATTAATGGAAGAGACAGGGGCGTTAAAATTCAACCTTGTTTGTATTGCAACATATTCAGTAACAAAGGATGACGAAACCGGATGGGGAAGACTTTATCTTGCAGATGTTTTTGAAATTGGGCCTATACCTGATATATCCGAAATTGCTGAACTCGTTTTATCTGATCATCTTCCTGAAAACCTCACTCATACTGATATTCAGCCGCATCTTTATGGAAAAACTCTTGATTATTTGAAGCTGGAAAGCAAAGGTTAGATATATTCAAACGTCACTTTTTTAAGCCACTTTTCCTCCAAAAGACGCGCGATCCGTTTTACAACGGTTCTCCTGATCTCAAGTTCAACAGGCAGATTAGGGTCCTGATGTGCAATATTGATCCTTGTACCGATAACGAAGTGAATCTCATCACTCTCCATAATCAGCCTTACGATCTTATCTGCCGGTCCTTTTCCGAGTTTTACACTGTTATTATATGTTTTCAGTATTTCGTTGACCTTTTGAAGTGTCAGGATTCCCTCGGTCACTAGATCAATGCCTTCCAGAAAACTTTCAGGTGGAAGTTCCGGATCTTCGAATATAAGTTCATCAATAATTGTTCTGTTTAATTCCCTGGCTACTATATCAGCCGTTGTGCCTCC
>JGI24138J36424_10000810_pt1 | contig 10191 bp, 6 predicted proteins | sample BarGraNGADG00312_2_FD_36424 | JGI IMG/M metagenome (IMG submission 36424) | reverse complement strand
CCGGCCGGGGTCGGGGATGGGGACGCGGCGTTGCCGTTGGCCGCACAGCCGGCCAGCCCGAGTGCCAGCACGGCGAGCGCGAGGACGCGGGCCTTCGGCCGGCCCCGACTCATGGCACGGACCCCGGGGCCGCCGATCGCGCCATGGCTACGGTCAGCGCTGCCGGGTAGTGATCCCAGGGATTGGCTCCCCGGCCGTCGGTGACGAACACGGTTCCCGCGTTCCGCCGGGTCGCCAGGTCCAGGGTGGCGTCGAAGGCGTCGGCCGGTACGGAATGGATGAGGTGACAGAGCCGCCGGGCAGGTCTTTGATACACCCAGTCGGGCACTGCCAAGGTCTGGTACGCCGCCCACGGGCCCTCGAAGGTCACGGTGAGATTCGCCAGGTCGACGTATCCGGGATGTGGATGGGTGCCGGGATTGAGCACCACGAAAGACGCTCCCGCGGAGCGCGCCGTCAGCACGTACTGGGCGTACAGGTCCAGATCGGCGAATTCGGCGCTCGTCTGGTCCAGGAAGACCCCGGAAACCTGGTATCGCTGCAGGTAGGCGCGCACGTCGGCGGCCACGTCGGCTACCGGACGCCGGCCGTAGGCGGAATCGACGTACCCGGCAAGCCGTACCCCGGCGGTTCGCAATGCGGTCACCACCGACANGTATTCGGGNTCGGCGACATCTCCGGGGCCGGAGTTCACGTTCACCACGACCAGGCGTAGGCGCTGCCCGGGGTCGGCGAGGCGCTCCCACTGCTCGGCGGCCACCGCCGGGTGGAAGTAGGCGGGCACCAGCAGGTCCGGCGTTGCGCGCCGGGCCGCCGGCCGCGTCGGAGAATGCTTCGAGACCGTCATCGATGCCTGGCCAGCCGACCGAACTCGACCGCGGACACGGCCAGCAGGAAGGCGAGAAGCAGGCTGAACACCGCGACGTGGGCCAGGGCGAGCGGGATCGGCCCCCCTGCACCCGTCAGCGGCCAGCGCAAGCCGGCGTCAACCGCCAGCGCCGTCCCGGTGACGGCCACGATGAGACCGTGCAACCCGCACGACATCAGGATCGTGCTCAGGAAGAGAGCCAGTCCCAGGAACGTGTAGCCGGCCGTGTCCAGGGTGAGCACCCCATCGAGGCGCCCCCACGTCGTGAGGCCGCCCAGCAGCGCGCTGTTCAGCACCGCGAGCATGCCGGCGTAGGCGAACAGTGCCTGCACCAGTTCGCGGCGGGCCCGACGGGCGAACCCGTCGATGGACGCGGAGTCGCGCATGGCGTGGCTGGCCCGGCTGCGAAGCCGGTACTGCAGCCAGTCGGCGCCGCCGAGACTGGCGATGAGCGGCAGCATGCTGAAAGCCACNGTCGGGCCCGTCGGTGAACCGCTGGCGGTCACGGCGTCGACGATGGCGAACGACAGCAGCGCGGCGCTGAAACCTCCGTAGCCGAAGTAGCAGGCGGCCACCGGCAGCTCCGCGCCTCCCATCGCGTCCCGCAGCCGGCGCCCCGACTGGGCGCCCGCCGGCCGTAGCCGCAGCCACGCAGCGGCCACAGCACCGCACAGACACAGGCCGAGGCCGCCCAGCACGACCCCGGGCGGCAGATCGGCCACCGCACCGCTGAGCACCAATCCGGAGAGGACAAGCCCGGGTGCGAGGATGGCCAGCAGCAGCACGTCGGCGTTGACGACCATGAGCACGGTCGCCGCGAGCAGGTACTCGACCTGGGAAGCGGCCAGGACGCCGAGCCGCAGTGTCGGTACGTCGGTGATGAGAGCTGCCACCGTCAACCCCACCACCGGCGCGGCGCCGACGAGCAGCGCGGTGCGCATCAAAGCACGTGCGGCCCGCCGGTCACCGCGACCCAGCAGCACGTGCCCGAGGAAGGACACCAGCTGACCGAGCGCGCAGGCAACGACCGTCGCGGCCACCAGCACCGTGACGGAGAGCCGGACCTCGATGATCCGCAGGGCGACGACGAGCATCAGGCCCGGCAGACCGTAGAGCAGTCCCCGCAGGAAGTGCCGGGCCGGATGACGACGCCAGGGGTCGACGGCGGGCTCGACTGGTGCCGGACGTTGTGGCACGATGTCGTACATCTGTTCGGCCAGTTCGAAGACGCTCGCCACACCGAAATGGCTACGCGCCCGGCGGTCGCTCACCCCGAACGCTTCCAGCCCGGCGGCGATCTCGAAGGGATCGACGGCCTGGGTGCACAGCTGGTCGTACTCGCGGGTTAGCTGCGCCAGCCGCCCGGGAGCGCGGCGTTCGAGGAAGTCCTTCTGGTGGCGGGCTGCGGGCACCCTGACCGGGGGGATGACGCGCAGCGCCAGACCACGGGACACCGCACCCCCGTCGAGGCTGGTGGGTGCGCTCACGCCGTTTCGACCTCCTGCAGATCCAACTCGATCGTCCAGGGGGGCGGGCTTGCCAGGTCGGCGTACATCTGTCGGAACGTGCCCAGCATCCGTTCCAGCTGGAAGAACTCGAGTGCGCGCACCCGGCCCGCCCTGGCCAGGTGGTGCCGAAACACGGCGGCGGTGAACAGCTGCTCACACGCCCGCGCAAAGGCCTCGGGATCACGCGGCGGGACGACGAGGCCGGCGGCGCCGACCACTTCGGGTACGCCCCCGACTTCGGTGGACACGGTGGCCCGGCCGCACATCATGGCTTCGACGACGGTGTACGGCAGTCCCTCGGAAATGCTCGACAACGCTACGACCGTCGATGCGTGATACGCGAGGGTGACCGGGCGCACGGGGCCCTCGAAGGTCACCGAGCTGCTCAGACCCAATCGTTCGACCAGGGCGCGCAACCGCGCTTCGTACCATTCGTTGCCCACGGGCGTGGGTCCGAACAACCGGAGCACCACGGTCGGCACCCGGCGTCGAAGAAGGGCAAACGCCTCGATAAGGGTTTCCAGGTCCTTCAGCGGGTCGATTCGCCCCACCCATCCCAGCGTGGGAGTCTGGGGTTCGCCGATGGCCGGTGGGTAGTCCTGCGCCGACACCCCGTTGTAGGCGGTGCTGATCACGTCGGGATCGGCGCCGTGCCGCACTTCCCAGCGCTGGTTGTACACGTTCACCGGCATGATGAGGTCACTAGCCGCGTAGGCCGTGTTGCACAGGCGACGGTAGAAGCCGACCATGATGACCTTGACCGGCCAACGGTACCGGAGGCTTTGCCAGGCCAAATAGCGCTCGCGCAGGTACACGCCGTGCTCAGACATCACCATCGGCGTGCCCGACTGCCATTTCGCCGCGAGAGCGAGCAGCGCCGGCAGTCCGTTGGACACGGCATGGCAGACGTCCGCATCGACGACCCGCACGGACAGCGGCCGTAAGAAGTGCTCGATGAGCTCGGTGGCGTCTACGGCGTCCCGCACGCTCAGGGGCGTCGAGCGGTGGAACTCGCGCCATGTGTCGACCAAGGCGTCGACGGCTTCATCGGTATGCAAGCTCGCGGTCAGGTTGCCCTGCCGGCTGAAGTCCGACAACTGGCGCAGGCTTTCGCCGAACTGCCCCTGCCGGCCGGCTGGATCCAGCATCGCCCGCAGGAAAGGGCGATACAGGCCATCGAAGGCGGCCCTGGCAGCCGGACTCGGCCTCCGCTTGGGCGGCGTCCAGTCCCATAGGGGCACCCGGCGGAGCTCGCCGACATTGGGCGGCAGATCCAGGACGGTTGGGTCACCGCTGGTGGCGACGATAGCGACGACATCGAAAACGTGCTCGGGAAGCCCTCGGATCAGTTGATCACACCAGGTGCTGACGCCCCCGGTGCCGAATGGATAGCTGCCCTCGGCCAGCAGTGCGATCTTCACGGCACCGCACCGGCCGGGGTCAGCACCGGCGGGCGGGCGGGCGGGTTCTCGTCGTCTGCCAAAGCGTGCCAGGCACTGGCCACCATGTCGTGCAGACCGTGTCGTGCCTGCCAGCCGAGCAGCCGCCGGGCCTTGCCCACCGCGGCAACGACCGCGGCCGGGTCGCCGGGACGCCGCGCAATGATCTTTGGAGTCGCATCCCGTCCGGTGACGGCACCCACCATGTTCAACACCTCGAGCACCGAGCTGCCTCGGCCGCAGCCGATGTTGACCGCCTCGTGGCAGGTCGTGGAGGCGACCAGCCGGGCCGCGGCCACATGCGCCTCGGCAAGATCTTGGACGTGGATGTAGTCACGGACGCAGCTGCCGTCCCGGGTCGGGTAGTCGTCGCCGAACAGCCTGGGCTTCTCGCCCATAACCAACGCCCGCATCACCAGGGGGAACAGGTTTGTTCCCCCGACGTCGGCCAGCGTCGGGTCGGCGCAGCCGACGACGTTGAAGTAGCGCAGGCTCACGCTGCTGAAGCCGAGCGCGACGGCGTCGCCGACCAACCATTCGCCGACGAGCTTCGTTCGGCCGTATGGGCTTTCTGGCCGCACCGGCGCGGTCTCGTCCACGCTGTCCGAGGCGGGCGTTCCGTACACCGCCGCGCTCGAGGAATAGACGAGCCGCCGCACGCCTGCATCATTCATCGCCTCGAGCAGGCTGACGACGCCGAGAACGTTCTCCCGATAGTAGTGCAACGGGTCACACATCGACTCCCCGACGGACTTCTTCGCGGCCAGGTGCACGACGCCGCTGACCTCGTGTTCGACCAGGGCCCGGCGCACCGCATCGCGGTCGAGAACGGAGGCGACGACGAGCGGCACCGTCGCCGGCACTCGCGCCGCGTCCCCGGTCGACAAGTCATCGAGCACGACGACGTCGAGGGAGTCCGCGCGCAGGGCGCGCAAGACGTGACTTCCGATGTAGCCGGCGCCACCGGTCAGCAACCACGTCATTTCGCCCTCGTCCCGTCAACGTATTCTCGGCAGTTCGTTGGGCTACTTGACCAGCGGCCGGGCCCGTCGACGCATGCCCTGATACCGCCCGGTCCGGNGCGTCGCTGCCCGCTCGGCCGGCGCTCCGGGAACGCGAGACGACCGTGACCGACGGTCCGCACGATGGGCAGACNGTCGCGGCGCAGGCCGGTCACGGCCGGTACCACCGAGTCGGGTCCCCGGTACGCCGTTCGGCGTAAGGCCGGTGGCAGGTTAGTCCCCAACGCGAGCCGCCATACCCGGCCGGCGACAATTCTGTACACGTCTGCGTTCCCCAAAGGCGTGCGGGCCGCCGGTACTCGGGAGCTGTCCGGGTGGCCGGTTCAATGGCACCATTGACCCAAGGGAACCATGGGCAAAGTCCGGGCGACCGCTTCGCACACGGGGTTCACACGAAAGGGTGAAGTTGCCGGCCCGGCATCCCCGGAACGNTCCGGCCGGGTCTNTTCTCCGCACTAGTGCAAACCCCCGCGGATTNTGGGGCCATTTGGCCTAGCGGGCCGGCCCGGTCGCGTGCGGGTCCCCATTCACTCGAATTGATGAAATTGACCGCCCGAGCCGTCCGGACGTTCCGGCCCGGTCTATTTTTCGTACTGGTTCAGAAGCGCGACGACTCGAGAGGTATCGCATGACCGAGAGGTATCGCATGACTATGAGGGTGCCGATCCGGCGACGGGTGGCCGCTTGGCGACAGGGAATCGTGGTGACCACGGTCCTGGCCACGCTGGTGGCGCTGTTGGCGGTGGGCGCGCAGGCCGCGAACGCGGCCACCGGCAACCGGGTAGACCTGCGGGTCCTGTTGTTCGTCAACGGGACCAGCAATGCCGATGCCATTGCCGCGCAGATGANCCAGGAAGGCGTGCCATACACGACCGTCGACCTGTCCAACGCCGGTCGTCCGATCGTCACCGACGCGTTCCTGGAGAACGCCGCGACTCACGAAGGCTACTTCCAGGCGGTCGTGCTACCTCACCAACCGGGTGCCGTGACCCTGTCGGCGGCCGAGCAGAGCGTGCTGGCCGGCTACGAGACGGCTTATGGCGTCCGGCAGGTGGACGGCTACGTCTACCCGGGCTCCACTGTCGGTCTCAACACGCCGACCTTCGCCGGAACGCTGGACGGCAGCAGCGCCACGGTGACCGCCGCCGGGCTGAGCGGGCCCTTCAGCTACCTCAGCGGGTCTCTGCCCATCGACAACTTCGACCCGACGGTGAGCGAGGTGTACGGCTACCTCGCCACTCCCGCCACCCTGGCCGTCGGGCAGAGCTTCACCCCGCTCGTGACCGACTCGGTCGCGGGGTCCAACGGGTCACTGTTAGGCGTCTATGCCCATGACGGGGTCGAAGAACTCGTCGTCACCGCGGCGTTCAGTGGCGCCCAGCAGTGGTTCAAGGAAATGGGCCACGGAATCATCACCTGGATGACCCGCGGCGTGCACCTCGGCAACCACCGCAACTACTTCGCGACGCAGATCGACGACGTGTTCCTGGCCGACAGCCGGTGGAGCGCCACCGGCCACTGCACGCCGGGCGACGGGTGTGTCGATCCGACGACGACCACCCCTGACATCCGGATGACGCCCGCCGAGGTCACCAAGCTGGTGGACTGGCAGAACGCCAACGGCTTCAAGCTGGACATGGTCTTCAACGGCGGCGGCAGCGACCTGTGGAAGACCGACATCGCTAACCCTNCCGGCACCGACCCGCTCGCGGACGCGTTCACCGCCCCGGCCACGGCCAGTCAGTTCACCTGGATCAACCACACGTACACCCACGAGTTCCTGGGCTGTATCCAGGTCGCCCCGACGGTGGTCGGCCCGACCTGGCACTGCGCGACCACGGCGGACACCGGTCCCTACATGGACCCCGAACTCGTCCCCACCAAGGAGACCACCGTCGGCACCGCGCGGTGGATGTCCCAGGCAGAGATCACCAGCCAGATCGGGGACAACATCGCCTGGGCGACCGCGCATGGCCTGCCCAACTTCGACTCGACCCAGCTGGTCACCGGCGAGCACTCCGGCCTGACGACGCTGCCGCAACAGACGACGGACAACCCCTTCCTGGCCGGCGCGCTGGCTAGCCAAGGCGTCCTCTACACCGCCTCGGACGCCTCGCGGGAAGCCTCGTCACGGGTGATCGGCTCGACCACCACGGTGCCCCGGCACCCGATGAACATCTTCTACAACGCCGGCACGTACGGCGACGAGGTCAGCGAGTACAACTGGCTCTACACCAGCGCGGCGCAGGGCGGTAGCGACAACTGCGTGATCAACTCGGCCACTACGACCTGTATGCCCCAGCCGCTGGCGAACGGGGACGCGGTCCAGGCGAAGGCAAGCTTCGACAGCTACNTCCANCCGATCGAGGTGCGCAACGCACTCGGGTTCGCGCTGAGCGGCGACCCACGGCCGTTCTACGCCCACCAGTCCAACCTGTCCGAGGACGGCATCCTCTACCCGGTCGTGGCCGGCGTGCTGGACACNTANAAGAGCAGGTTNGACACGACCAAGTCACCGCTGGTCCACCTCGACCTCAAGGGCCAGGCCGAGGCGCTGCGANAGATGACGGCGTGGGGCACCACCCAGCCGACGGTGACCGCCTACCGGGACGGGACCGGCGTGCACGTGTCCGGCACCGGCAGCGTCCCGCTGACCGTCCCCACTGGCACCGCCCTGAACGGCATCACGCTGGACTCCTACGACGGTGAGCTCTCCGGCTGGATCAACGCACCGGCGGCCGACACCGTGGTCGCGGTTCCCGTCACCGTGCTGCCCGGCGCGCCGACCATCGGCGTGGCTACCGCGGGCAACGCCTCGGCTACGGCCACCTGGACCGCGCCGACCGTCAGCGGCGACTCGCCGATCACCGGCTACACGGTCAACGCCTACGCCGGGGGCGCCACCACCCCGGCGCAGACCCTGACCACGCCGGCGACCTCGACCAGCCTGCTGGTCCCCGGTCTGACCAACGGCACCGCGTACACCTTCACCGTGGCCGCCACCAACGCCGGGGGGACCGGGCCGGCCTCGGCCCTCTCCGCCGCGGTGACTCCGGTCACCGTGCCGGCGGCGCCGACTATCGGCCCGGTCACGGCCGGTAATGCCGCGGCAACGGTCACCTGGACCGCGCCGGCCGCCAACGGCGGCACACCGATCACCGGCTACACGGTGCGGATCCACAACGCCACCGGCGTCTTGTTGACGCTGCCGGCGGCGACCGCGACGGCAACCGCGACCAGCGTGAGCGTCACCGGGCTGACCAACGGCACCGCGTACACCTTCGACGTGGCCGCCACCAGCTCTGCCGGCACCGGGGCGTATTCCACCCTGTCGGCGACGGTCACGCCGGTGGCCGGGCCCAGTGCGCCGACCATCGGCACCGTCACCGCGGGTGTTGCCTCGGCCAGGGTGACCTGGACCGCGCCGACCAGTCCGGGGGGCTCGCCGATCACCGGCTACGCCGTCCGTGCCTACGTCGGAGCCGGCACCACGGCCTCGGTGACCCAGACCACGGCGGCGACCGCGAGAAACGTGACGGTGCCCGGGCTGACCAACGGCACGGCGTACACGTTCGACGTCAGCGCCGTCACGGCTCTGGGCACCGGCCCGGCCTCGGCCCGCTCGGCCGCGGTGACCCCGCGCACCGTGCCGGGTGCCCCGACGATCGGCATCCCGGAGCCGGGCGCTGCCTCGGCCACGGTGCGCTGGACCCCGCCGGCCGACAACGGCGGCTCGGCCATCACCGGATACACGGTCCGGGCCTACGCCGGCACCGCCACCTCGGTGCTGCGGAGCCAGACCGCCCCGGCGGGCGCCACCAGCCTGGTCGTGACCGGGCTGCCCAACGGCACGGCGTACACCTTCACCGTGGCGGCGACCAACGCGGCCGGGACCGGCGCGTTCTCGGCCCGTTCGGTGGCGGTCACGTCAGCCACCGTTCCCCGGGCCCCCGTCATCGGTACGGCGGTGGCCGGTACGGCCGGTGGAGCGATCGAGGCGACCGCCAACTGGGCGCCGCCGACGGTAACCGGAGGCTCTCCCATTACCGGTTACCGGGTGACGGCACTGCAGATGTCGGCCGGCACCGTCCTGGCAAGCACCGTGTCAGGCGACCTGCCGGCGACCAGCCGGTCGCTGACCATGACCCTGCCGGTGGGCGGTAACTACCGCTTCACCGTCCAGGCGATCAACGCTGCCGGCGTCGGTGCTTCCTCCGCCAGGTCGAACCGGGTGGCCGGACAGTAGGAGCAGCTGCAGGCAGGTAGTCCCCAACCGGCCCGGCCGGAGGTCGCCCCCTCCGGTCGGGCCGGACCTTCTGCCGGACATCGACCCGTCGCCACCACAGTCCCGGCGGGCGAGTGTCGATCCGCGGCCAATGACAACGACTTCCCATGCCCGACGCTGCAACCGGTAGGAGTGAGCCACATGCCCCAGGCGGTCGAAGCGGCGGCCGGCATGGTGTTGCTCGGGATGCTGGCCTTCGAGTCGGTGAAGTGCCTGGTCTTCCCAGGCGTCGCGAGCTGGCACTCGCCTAGGCTGACCATCGGTTTCCGCACCCTAGTCGCCACGGCTGTGCCAGCCGCGGCCGTCGGTCGGAGGCAGCGGCTGAACGGGCGCGAGGCGATCTGGTTGAACCAGGAGCTGCTGCAGACGCGTTGACCGGGTTGCCGAATTGCACACTGTTCCACAGCCGGACCCAGCATGCCCTGCAGCCGCGGGGGCGCCATCACCAATAGGCGGCGGTACTGCTGCTCTGCTGCTCGACATGGACCGGGTCACAACGATTATCGACAGCCTCGGGCACATCCTGCCGGCCTGCTCACCTACTTCGCCCACCGGATCACCAACGCCGCCGCGGAAGGCCTGAACGCACGCATCCAGGCGGATCAGGGTCTCCGCCCGCGGGTTCCGCCACCGCGACTAGTTCAAGCCCGCCATCTAGTTCCACTGCGGCAGCCTTGACCTTTACCCCGCCACCCACTCCATTCCCGGATGAGCCCAGATTCTATGGCCATTTGGTCTAGCTGGCCGGCCCGGTCGCGAGCGGGACCACGTTCACTCGAATGGATGAAATTGACCGCCGGAACCGTCCGGACGTTCCGGCGCGAGCTATTTTTCCGTCCTGGTTCAGACGCGCGACAACTCGAGAGGCATTACATGACTATGAGGGTGCCGATCCGGCGACGGGCGGCTGCTTGGCGACAGGGAATCGTGGTGACCACGGTNGTACGGCGCNACCCGCCCGGCGCCGCCGCGCGGCACCATCCACCCGGCGCCGCAGCGCGCCGCTGGTGGGCGCCCGGGTCACGCCGGTCGGCGCCCGCCGCGCTGCGGCGGGGGATCGCCGCCGCCC
>JGI24138J36424_10000809_pt1 | contig 10192 bp, 5 predicted proteins | sample BarGraNGADG00312_2_FD_36424 | JGI IMG/M metagenome (IMG submission 36424) | reverse complement strand
GGCTCCAAGTCCTTCACGCACACCCTGCGCCAGGTGGCCGGCAAGGGATCCACGCAGGTCAAGGGCCTGTTCAAGTACTTCAACAGCTTCATGGACGCGGAGCAGAACGGCCTTGAGGTGCTGATCATGGACGAGGCGCACCGGCTCCGGGAGAAGTCGGTCAACCGCTACACGCCCAAGACGCTGCGTGAGACCGCGCGCCCGCAGATCGAGGAGCTGCTCGACGCCGCACGGGTGCCGGTCTTCCTGCTGGACCAGTACCAGGTGGTGCGGCCCGGGGAGATGGGCAGCGTGCCGGAGATCGAGGCACACGCCGCGGCTCGGGGGTTGGCGCTGCGGCACGTCGACCTGAACGCGCAGTACCGGGCCGGCGGCAGCGAGGCGTACCTGGACTGGGTGCTGCGGCTGCTCGGGCTGCGCGGCGACGGGCCGGTGGTGTGGCGCGACGAGCCTTCGTTCACCGTGGACGTTGTCGACTCGCCGTTCGAGCTGGAGTCGCGGCTGACGTCGCTGCTGAACCAGGGGTACGGGGCGCGCATGACGGCGGGCTTCTGCTGGCCGTGGAGCGATCCGCGCCGGGACGGGTCGCTGGTGTCGGACGTGACAATCGGCGACTGGTCGCGGCCCTGGAACCTCAAGAGCGAGCGGTCGGTGGGTGGAGCGCCGCCGTCGTCGCTCTGGGCGACGGACCCGGCGGGGTTTGGGCAGGTCGGGTGCGTCTACACCGCCCAGGGCTTCGAGTACGACTGGAACGGCGTGATCATCGGGCCGGACCTCGTGTGGCGGGGTGACCGGTGGGTGGCGCAGCGGGAGTTCAACAAGGACCCGGACTTCCGGAACCGCACCGCCGTCGACGACGCGACCTTCGACCGGCTGGTGCGGCACGTCTACAAGGTGCTGCTCACGCGCGGGATGATCGGGACGCTCGTCTACTCGGCGGACGAGGAGACGCGGGGGCTGTTGAGCAGCCGCGTCCGTTCCTCTTGAAGCGGCGGCTGGCCACCGGAGGGAGCCCCTTCGAATGGCTTCCCGCCACGGAACCGCGGTATCGGTGCCAGCTTGTTGAGCGTCGGCGGGCGAAGTTCGACGGCATGGCGGCCCGCTCACGCCCGCTGAGCTGGCAGAGGTCGGCGTCGTGGACGGCATCGCGTCGCAGCTCGCGGAGTACCTGGCCGGTCACGCGGTGGAGATCGACGGCGTCCACATGTTCCGGGCCTCGAGCGCGAAGGTGCAGGCCGTCGTCGGCGGGCTGCTGCGCGAGGTGGGCTTCCGCGAGGAGGTCGTGCACACCCCGCAGGCGGGCTTCGTGACCCGGTCGCGTGCCGACTTCGCGTACCGGCTCGGCGAGGGGCGCGGGGTCATCGCGGAGATCGAGCGCGGCGGCACGACGACGAACAACCACGATCTGAAGGACTTCTGGAAAGTGCACATCGCTGCCGACGCCCATCACCTGTTCCTGGTGGTGCCGATGGCGAACTGGAAGGAGAACGGCGCCGCGCGCGAGCGACCGTTCCACCGGGTGTCCGGGCGGATCGCGGCGTTCTTCGGTGATCCCAGGCGCGAGGTGGATGTGCTGAGCGCGCACGTGTTCGGGTACGAGGGCGAGACGCCGGTGCCCGCGGAGCGCGTCACTCCGCCGTAGCGGGCGCCCTCGGGTCGGCGTTCGGCCTTTGTGTCCCCGGCGGTGTCACGGTCACGCTCTTCCTGCCCGCGTCTCGGATCGCAGACAGTCGAGGTTGCCGATGGCTGACACCCAGGCGGTGCAAGCCCCGCGGCGAAGCGAGCCTCTCAAGGCCGAGGGTGCGTCGCCCGATGTAAGTATCGGAACCTCATCGATGATCGGAGCAGACACATGGCTGGCTGGGCTGTCTTCAGAAGTGCGGCGTGGAAGGTCCTGAAAGTGTCATGGCCTCTGGCGCTCCAGGCGTGGGCCGCAATCGACGACTTCGTCAAGAAGCACCCCGAGGTCCCGGATAGGGTGAAGCGCAACCTTGCGGGCTGGCGAACGCGCTTTGCGTCAGCGCAGCAGAAGCGATCAGCAGGCGCCCGGGTCCGGGCGACCGTAGAGACAATCCGTGGGTTGGCTGATGAGCTCGCGGTTGGCGACGCAGCGGGTGAACGGTCCGTCGAGTGGCGTCGGCGCGCCGACGGGATCGAGAAGGCACTCGAGCTCGCCGAATCGCGACAGGGCGGCGTCCGTAAGCGCATGATCGCGCGGGTGGTCGCACGCACCGACGCGCTTGCAGCGGAAGCGTTCGAGTCGCTCATCCCGGATGATGAATCTGCATCAACCGATGCGCCCGCGGAGTCCGGCCAGAGCGCGGATGACGAACAATCAACGCCCGAAGGCAGCAGCACCGCCCGCGATCGCGACCAAGCCGACCGGTGACGGTTCGAGGCTAGGACCTTCTCAAAAGGGACTCCGCGCTGATTGCGTTGCGCTTTCCCGCCGCGGGGACGCGCCGATCAGGCACGTCACAGCGGACGTCTGGATCACCACCGCTCCGTAGCTGACCGGGTCGACCATCATGCAGATGACGGGCGCTGCCGAATAGTCAGTGCCTTCTCTGCGGCAGCGACAACAACTGCGTCATCGACAAGGCCTTCGGCAGACTCGTCATGGGTCTCGTCGTCGAGGGCGAGAAAGTAGCCGACCGCACCGGCCAAGACGGCGCGCTGGTGTACGTCGTACGCCGCCCAGTCCCGGGTGAGAGCCACCAGCCGATCCGACAGCTCTCCGACCGCATGCTCATGCGCCTGGTGGCCCTGAAGATGTTGCGGCAAGTCGATCGACCACGCCTCGACCAGTGACGGCGGAACTTCCTGGCACAACGGCTCCACAGAGACCCACAACGAACCGAGCGACGAGCGAAAGACCTCCGTGGCATCGGCCCCCGTCTCACGGCGACCGCCCACGGTGCTCGGAATCGCCCAGACCTCGTCGGCCAGTTCGCCCAGACGATCCTGCCGTTGCTGGATCGCCTCTAGGTCCCAGACCTCGCGCGCCACGAGCTCGCTCGTAAGCCGTACGTCCGACTGGAGGTAGTACTCCTTCTTCTCGTCGAACGGCTTGTTCGATGCGGGGATGTTGTAGCCGTAGTAGAAGAGAGTGAGGTTCCCGTAGCGGTTCAAGAACTCTGCGTGACGGTCAACGCCATCCAGCCCGAGCACCGTCCGCCACGCCTCCGTGAGCGTCTGGGGCATGATGTGCTCGATGTGAACGAGGTTGTTCGACTTGAAGACCTTTTCGGCCCCGTCGGAGAGATGGGCCTCAATTCGGCCAAGGGTGTACCGGAGCAGGTACTGCGTGCCCATCTGCATCTTGTCGAAGGCGACCCTGAAGGTATGCGAGTCCGGCATCGCTTCGATGAGGAACTGCCGGGCCCTCTCAAGTTCTCTTCCCTCGGAAGCGATGAGCACCTGCGCTGCGTCCCGATACCGGCGCTCGATGTCGTTGGTACCCAGCCCAACGACCGTGCTGTACCGGAAGGTGAGCGTCTCCGCGACGCGCGCGAACTCGACGAAGTCGGCCTCCGAGAGGTACCTCCTAGCGGGCAAGAGCGCGATGTAGCACGTCATGGCCCTCAGGGTCCTGAGGTCCTCGAGAACCTGGCGCGTCGCGTCGTGGGTGACCTTCCCGGGGCTCTCGAACTCGCCGTACATCCGCGCTACGACCCGCAACTCGTCGAGCACCCATTGCGGATCACGCGCCTTGATCAGTGCCTTGAAGTGATCGAAGACCTCGTCCTTCTTGACTGACTGCTGGTAGCCCATCAGGTAGTGGCGCAGGAATCGACTGACGTCCACGCCGGCGCCGAGGTCCTCGAGCATCTCGTCCCAGTGGGTCGCGGCCTCGTCGACGTCCTCTTCCGAGGTGTACGTCCTGGCGAACTGCCCGAGCAGGTGGCTCTTCAGGAGGTCGGCCGCAGAGAGCTGCAGGCCCCGGTCGTTGAGCGTCTCGAACAGCAGGAACGCATCGGCGAGCTCCTTGACCTCGATGACGACGAGTTCGACGTGTTCCATCAGGTCACTGGTGAACTTGACCAGCCACGCAGCCTGCTGCTCGACTCCCAGGTCCCCCAGGGCGCGCGCTAGGTGGTCGCGGAGCCGCGCCACGTTGGCGATCAGCGGCTTGTTGCGTTCTCGGACGTAGCTCGGCAAGGCTGCGACGTCATCAAGGGCCTGGCGCTTCGGGTCGTCGGGTTCCCGCAAGACGAAGTCGCGAAACACGGGCCAGTTGACGGCTCCCGTCTTGAACTTGTAGCGAGCGTCACCCTCCGCGAAGGGATCCGCGGTCAAGCGAGTCTGGATCTTCCGCGCATCCTTCTCCATGCCGCGGTCCAAACAGGCGTCTCGCAGAACGGAGAGGAGAATCATCAGGGTCGTCAAGCGCTGCTGGCCGTCGATGACCTGTGGCTTGGATTCGTTCTCACTCGCGAGGACCAGCGATCCAAGAAAGTGGCCGGTTGCGGCGTTCTCAAGGAGGTCGTCCCACAGGTCATCGACCTGCTCTGATGTCCATGAGTAGGGGCGCTGGTAGTGCGGGATGCGGAACTGTTCGTCCTCCATGCCGAGGAGCTTCCTCAGCGTCTTCTTGTCTGCTCGAAGATCCATGCGCTCCTCCAAGGCCATCCGGCCCAACTGCTTCGATGGCGGTCCCGGCTCGGCATGGACCGCCGATCGCCGTGCTCTAGGTCAGGATGCTGGATCGCGGGTCCCACCGACAGGGGTGACGCGCAGACGAGTCCGATTGGGTGTGTCTCGGTTGGAAAGGCCCTGCCACGGAGACTCGAGACTCTCGTCCCTCACCGGTCCCTGCCAGGGGACTAGCTTCTCGAACTGCCGGGCATCAAGCTGACTCCATGTCGGACAAGGGTGTGTTGAAGAGGTGGGTTGTCGAGGCGCTCGGCGACTTGGGAGGATCCGGAAACGTTCTGGACGTCTGCAAGCACGTGTGGCGAGCCCACCGCGGGGAGCTTGAGGCTGCCGGTGACCTCTTCTACACCTGGCAGTACGACATCAGGTGGGCGGCGCAGGTGCTCCGCGCCGACGGCGTGCTGAAGGCAGTGAATGGTGATCGCCGTGCACCGTGGACGCTTGCACAGGGACAACGGTAGGTCGCCGGGAGCGCCTCACTAGTTCCCGGGGGCGCGGAGCCCGCCCGGGAGAGGTTGCGAGTGAACCACGACGAGTTCCCGGTTGGCACGGGTGAGGCTCGTGTAGAGGGGACCGTGGCGGCCGACATTCATCCTGAACTCAGCCGGCTCGGCAACGACCACTGCATCGAACTCGAGTCCGCGCGCAGCATCGGGATGGCCGACCCAGACGCGAGCACCGTCTAGCAGCCACCACTTCGCACCTGCACCTTCGGGGTGTGCGCCGACGCGGCGGAGGGCTTCCCTGAGGCCGCTGGGGTCAACTCCGATCGCTGCAGTAGTTCCGCTGGAGAACCGGCCCACAAGTTCGCGGACGTGCTCCGCGACGGTGGTGGCGAGTTCTCCAGCGCGCACCTTCGCGACGAGCGGCGCCGGCCCGTCATCTCGGAAGGTCGCCGTCGACCGTGACTCCTTCGGGACGAGTGCGTTGGCGAACCGCATGATGGGGCCGGTGGAGCGATAGCCGAGGCCCATGACCTTCGGCTCCGTCACACCACGATCAGGCAGACCCAGCTGGTCGATCAGGTGGCTCCAGCTGTGGAACGAGTAATCGGACCTTCGCTGGTTGATATCGCCGACGATTGTCCAGTTCCCGGAGGCGTTGACGCGGTCGAGCAAGGCCCACTCCAAAGGCCGGACGTCTTGCGCCTCATCGACGATCACGTGGTCAAACCCACTCATCCCGTTGCGGACGCGGAGTGCGATGCCGCAGGCAGCGAGCAGGGGGTGCAAGCGGCGTTCCGTCCTCGCGCGTTTCCACTCGGGAAGGTGAGCTAGGAAGTCGATCCAATCCTTGTCGCTGGTGAGAGTCGCCCACGCCTTGCGCATCCACTCGTAGAGGGCCTCGATGCTCGGTGCCACGTCCGACGTCCCGTTCGCCTCGAATGTCGCGGCAGCCTTCGCCGACAGCCCCATGAGCGGCAGGTCGACGTCTCGGTAGTCGTGCTCCATGGGACCCCGTAGCTCGAGGGGCGGCATTCGGATCCCTCGGAGATCGGCGAGGAAGCGATCAACGGTTATGACCGTCACGTCCTTCTGGGGAACGTCGAGTGAACGCAGGGCTCCGTGGACGTGCGCGACGTACTCATCGGTGGGGCCAACGATGAGCAGGCGCCTGACCGCATCGCGTTCAGTCGCGACGGCAGACTCCGGGTGTAGGAGGTACGCCGCGCGGTGGGCGGCCACGATGGTCTTGCCCGAACCTGGGTGTCCCTGAAGGAGGAGGGGCTGGTCCGCTGGCCACGTGACGTACTCGTACTGGTCGGGTTGCAGGGTCGACAAGACGGACGGAAGAGCCCGCTCGCGGGGCGCTTCCAGTGCGGCTGTCAGGGTGCTCTGGGCGCGCAGACGAAGCGGCGCGCGGCGGTCCGGCTGACGCGAGGGAGGGAGACTCGGTATGGCCGGGGTTTCCGCCGGTCGATGTGCCGGGTGGGCATCGTCAGGGGGCGGCCCTTCGCCGTCACCGCTGCGGACCGGCCTCACTGCCGTCGGATCCTGAACCCCCGGCGGCTGCTCTTGGTGCGGGGCGACGTCCGGCCGTGAGACCGCCGTTGGGATGGGCACCGAGCGCGGGGGCAGTGCGATCGCCAGCTCCCGCGGAGCGAATGCCTCGCCGTTGGCGCCCGGCACCAGGGCGTCGTCGGCGAAGTCGATGACCCGGTCACCTCGGTTGACGAGCGTGCGGATGAACGCGACGGACTCGTACAGCGGGTGCTCGTCCGTACTTCGGAAGAACGTGCACGCGACCGGCGCCGCCCAGGCGAAGACCGGGGTAGCGCCGAGCTGAGCCCTCCGTGCGCCGATGTAGAACTCGCGCCCCCCATCCAGGAAGTCGTCGTCCTTACTCTTCAAGGCGACTCTGCCAATCAGCGGTCCCCTGGGGAGAACGGGCCGGTGTCCNTGACCCGTCCCTGTCCAAAGCNTGCTTCGAGCGCCTTGCGTCGCCGTCGGCCTCGCATCTTGTGCGTCCTGCTGGGACAGGTAGTGCCGGTTGGTCGACTCCTCATTCGCGAGAACTGTTGCGTGAGTGGCCGGTGTGGCCTTGCCCGTCATCCTCGGATCACCTCGACGGTGCAGACGGCCAGGGGCGCGAGGCTCACGTTGACGTTTGAGTTCTTCTCGAGGACGCGAAGCGTCTCCTGGTGCCTGTCGCGTGCTCGCGCCTTCTGAGCGATGAAGAGGCGACGTGACCCTTCGGAACGACCTCTTTCGATGCTCGTCCTGAGGCGCCGATCGATGGCGGCCAGGTGACGACGAAGCTGATCGTCGAGCGCCGTTCGACGCGCAGCCATGACGGCCCTCGCCTCAGCCTGCTGCCTCTCCTCTTCGACTGCCTGCCTGGTGAGCAACTGGTCGTTGGCGCGCTCAGCGAGGCGCGACAGCTCTGACGGGTCGCGCTCGCTGCCTTGCTGGAGCTCTCCACGGGCGAGGGCCGCGAGCACGGCCTCCGCGACGCTGCGTGGGGCGGCCTGGCCTTCAAGCGTGACTACCTCCCCCCAGATCTCCTGTCCCGGCCGGGGCCCGACCGTCGTTGCCACTGCCAGGACGCACGTGTAGATGCCCGTGGGGACGGGGTCCGATGCGGTCACCTTGACGTGGCCGAAGCGCGCCAGATGGTTCCCCGGCACGGACGCCGCCGCGAGGACGAGAGGGTCAGTCGCCGTCAGGAGATCGCCACCGGTGACGCGGGCTCTCTCCTGGTCCAGGAGGAGGGTGATGGCGAGCTCAGCCCGCAGGGCGTCGGCGCGGTCTTCCACTTCTTTCTGGGTGCGGGCACCGTCCCGCGCGATCTCCATGACGCGGTCCGCCATCGCAGGCGTCCCCCGAAGCTCCATCGACTTGCCATCGGCCGCGAACCTGACGGGGCTGCCTCCCTCGGTGCGTGCCCAGTCGTCGAGGAGTAGTGCCAGCTCCTGCTGCCCTACGTACCGTCCAGTCTCAAGCAGATCCCGCTCGAGACCGTCGATGTCGACATCATTGCTGACCAGGAGAGAGGCAGAAGCATCGGAGATCTCGGCGACGCCCGCGGCCTTGGTCTCGATCGCTGCAAGAACTTCGTCGGCCTTCTGGTTCCGCTCCTCCTCCGTCAAGGTGAAGTCGAAGGCGGACTGGAGGGCTTTGAGCTGCGACTGGATGATCGGCTCGAGAGGACCGATGGAGCGCTCGAAGATCTGGATTCGTTCTAGGACCCGCGAAAGGATGCGCTCATCGATCGTCGCCAGGTTGATGAAGTTTGCGATGAGCACCTTCTTCTCGAGCTGGCCGATGCGGTCGATGCGGCCGATCCGTTGCTCGATCTCCATCGGGTTCCAGGGCAGGTCGTAGTTGATGACCGCTGAGCAGAACTCGAAGTCGAGGCCTTCGGATGCAACGCGGTTCGCGAGGACTATGTCGTATGCGCCCTCGCGGAAGTCGGCCATGATCTGCGCGCGCTTGCGCCGGGGAACGCGGCCGTTCAGGACGGCCACGCGGGCATGCGGCGCGAGTCGCCGTTCGAGGTAGGCGAGCGTAGGCAGGGAGAACGTGAAGAGGAGGCTCCGCCTTCGTTGCTCGACGAACTGCTGTACGACCTCAAGGAGCGCGTCGAACTTCGTGTCGACGTGGGTTGGCAAGGCCCGTGCTGCCGCGATCAGCTCTGANTGGGGCTCGACCCAGCTGCGCGAGACCGAGCTGATGCGNTGGTCCTCGTCGATGATGACGGACTCGCCGGCAAGGACACTCGCGCGGGCCGCGGGAAGGCAGGCGCTGGCCAGGCGCAGGGGCATCTGCATGGCGAAGGACACGGGCATCTTGACCTGAGCCGCACGTCGAGAGCACCAAACCAGGTACTCGTCGTAGAACCGCTGCTCGAGATGCGTCCAGCTGATCTCTCGCGAGTGCGCAGAACGCAGGGCCTTCTGATCGTCGACCTCAACCTTGCGGGTACGAGTGATGACCGCCGACAGCGTGTTGAGCTCCGCCAGGTGACGGCGCGCCTCGGAGATTCCCGCCGGCGAGAGAGGGTCCTCTCGAAGCACTGTGCGAAGCAGCTCAACCTCGGGCCGCTGAACCACAGCGGCGCCGTACGTGCTCTTGCCCAGAGTGTCGAGAATCTCGAGCCGGTCCGCGGCCCGGACGCTCTTGTCGAACAGCGTCTCCGAGAGGCGATGGAGCACACCGTTCGGCTCCAGGCGGAGCATCAGGTCGTCAGAGCCGCCGTAGTCCTCCGGCGAGAGCAACTCGAGCAGGCTGTGGAGGTCCTGCTCGCCCAGGTTGATCGGGGTAGCCGTGAGGAACACCCGTGCGAGCGTCCAGTCAGCGAGCTGCTCACCGAGCGCGTGGCTCTTCGTCGCGGGGTTTCGCATGCTGTGTGCCTCGTCGACGATGACGAGGTCGAACTGGGGCGGGTTCTCCTCCAGGTCAGCGAGGCCGCTCCAGCGTCGGAGCCCTTCGAGGCTCGCAACGTACGCCAGACGTCGCGGTAGGCGACCCTCCCGGTGGCGTACGAGGAACTCACGGAGGCCGTCGCTGTTGAGCTCGGTGAGGATGAACCCGAAGCGCATTTCCATCTCGGCTCGCCACTTGTCGAGCAGGGACGAGGGACAGACGACAAGGACACGGTCGGCCTTGCGGCGCGCCTCCAGCTCCGTCCAGATCAGGCCGGCCTCGATCGTCTTGCCGAGGCCGACCTCATCGGCGATCAGGATTCGCGTCCCGCCCGTCTGAAGGAGCTTGAGGACCGGCTTGAACTGGTAGGGGCGAAACGTCGTCCTCGTCGCCCTGAACGAGAAGACGGTGTTCGTGAACGCCCGTTCGAGTTTTCCCCGCGTGAGCGTGGCCCCGAACCGCGCGACGGGAGCCGGCGTCTCGTACACCCACGAGGCCGCGTCGCCGTCTGGTGGTGGCGCCACCAATGCGCTCTCCCGAACCTGCTGAGGCCGTCCATCGAGACGGACTGAGTACGTCCACGCTCCGCCGACGTAGCGCCGCTGTCGGATGAAGGCGTCGGTGCCGTGCGTCGCCGAGACGGCGATTGAGTCGACGGCGAACTTTGGTGC
>JGI24138J36424_10000808_pt1 | contig 10200 bp, 6 predicted proteins | sample BarGraNGADG00312_2_FD_36424 | JGI IMG/M metagenome (IMG submission 36424) | reverse complement strand
CCCGCCGATCGGCTCGGCACGGGTCAGGGCCGGCGGCGGGAACTGGCTCGCCGGCATGCGCTGGCCCAGGAGCCGCGCGAGCGCACCGGAGCGGCCCTGCACCCCGGCGATCTCGATCTCACGGTCACCGCAGGCGTTGTCATGGCCGACCCACAGGCCGAAGCAGGCGGGCCCCCCGACGTTGCGTGGCAGCCAGGTGAGCATCCGGGCGCTGCCACCCTGCTCGGAGAGCAGGTGCAGGTCGACCTCGTACTGGTCGTCGATCGTCCGCTCCAGATGACCGATCCGGGCGGACGACGGTCGGGTACAGCCTCGGCCGAGGGCGAGCAGGATGTCGGTCGCGGCCCTGTTCAGCGTGGCGAGCCGCTTGGAGCCGGTGGGCAGGGCCCCGGCCAGCTCCAGCTCGACCTCGCGCACCGCCGAGATGCACTGCTCGAGCGCCTCCGGGTGCGGCTGGAGGGCGGCGGTCAGGTCGTTGAGGCGCAGGAGCGCCACTGCCGACGGCGCACTGCCCCGGTCCGCCGCGTTCTCCAGCGGGTCGAGGACGGCCCGCAGCCAGGCCTCTCGGGTCTCGTCCTCGGTGAAACGGCCGCCCGGCACGCTCACCGGGCCGGCGAAGCCCGTCCGGGCGAGACCGTGCACGAGTGTCCGTCCCGGCGTCGGGCTGCCGCCCTGAGCGGGCACTCGGGAACGTGACGGGCCCTCGACCACGCCGACGGCCGAGCAGCCGCACGAGTCGCGGACCACGAGGGTCGCCGGGACCCGATGCGCCCCGACGGTGACAGTCTCGCCACGCAGCTGCGCCAGCAACAGGTTGACCGCCAGCTCTCCGACCCGGTCGTGGTGCGGGTCGACGGTCGAGAGGCGCGGAACGAGCCGCGCGCCGCTCTCGGTGTGGTCGAACCCGATCAGGGCCTGGTCGCGCGGCAGCACGAAGTCGCTCGCCCGGAGCGCCCGGGCGAACCCGATCGCATTGCGGTCGGTCGCGGCGATGGTCGCCGTCGTGGGCATCCCGGCGGCGATGAACCGGTCGCCGGCGTCCGCACCGCCCGGCTCGTGGTTGCCCGTGGTCTCGTAGAACCACTCGCGCCGGACGTCGATGCCATGGTCGGCCAGAGCGTCCCGGTAGCCCTCGAAGCGCTCGCGGATGTCGCGTTGAGACAGGTCGCCGGCGAATCCGATCTGGGTGTGCCCGTGCTCGATCAGGTGGTCCACCGCGGCCCGCGCGCCTCCCGCGTTGTCGCTGAGGGCGATCGGCGTCCGGTCCTCGACCTCGTCCGCTCCCACCAGCACCACCGGGCGACCCCAGTCCAGGACGCTACTCAGCCGGTGCGCCGACATCGATCGAGTCACCACGACGATGCCGTCGAGCATGTCGAGCGACCACGGACCTCCGGGAAGCGGCTCGCCCGGGTGGCGCTCGCGGGCCGGGCGAGTGGGGAATGTCTGCATGGCGATCACGCGGTGGCCCGCGTTCGCCGCGGCGCGAGTTGCCCCGGCGACGAGCCCCCCGAAGTAGAAGCCGCCGACCAAGGGCGAGATGAGGCCGATCGCCCGTTGGGGATTCGGTACCGGTACAGTCGTCCGGACTTGTACCTCAACCATGCTCATGCCCCCTGCGTGCTTCGATGCATCCAGATGGTGCGAGCCCGCGTAGTCAGGGGCATGCTAGGTGATCGCGCCCGGACCGGCAACCGGTGCCTCGGCCGCTCCCCGGCCGACCATCGTTGACGTCGCTCGTGCCGCGGGCGTCTCGATCGCGGTGGTCTCCTACGCACTCAACGGCAAACCCGGGGTCTCGATGGCCACCCGCGACCGGGTGCTACGGGTCGCGGACGATCTCGGCTGGCGTCCTAGCGCCGCCGCACGGTCGATCCGGTCGGGGCCGCAGGCGGTGGGAATGGCGGTGAGCGGCGAGTCGGGGACCATCGCGCGGGCACCGTCGTTCCTCGACTTCATGACCGCCGCCACCGAGGTGGTCGCCACCGGCGGGCTCACGCTCGCCCTGCAGGTCGTGGCTTCCGCCGCGGCTGCGGCTGAGATCTACCGCATCTGGTGGTCCGAGCGCCGGTTCGACGTCATGATCGTGCCCGACCTGCTCACCGAGGACCCCAGGGTCGAGGTGCTGCGCCGGATGCACGCACCCGCCGTCGTGCTCGGCCCGCTCGGCCTGGCCGAAGGGCTCGCGTGCGTCTGCTTCGACGAGGCGGAGGCCGGGGACCGACTCGCGAACTACCTCGTCGNNCTCGGNCACCGGCGGGTGGCAGCCGTCACCGCTCCGATCGAGATGCACCGGACGCGGGTGCGGCTGGATGCGCTGAGACGCACGTTGGAGGCCCGTGGCGGGGTGCTGATCCACCGGGCGACGAACGCGACCGGGGAGGAGTCAGCAGCCGCGACGCGCCACCTTCTCACCGACATGACGCCGCCGTCGGCGATCGTCTACGACACCGACCAGATGGCGGGCGCGGGGCTCGACGTGGCGCGCAGGTCGGGGTTCGGGGTCCCGTGGGACGTCTCGATCGTCGCGAGCACGGATTCCGAGCTCTGCCGGCTGGCCACTCCCGCGATCACCGCACTGCCGACGCCGATGGCCGAGCTGGGGGCGGCAACCGGGCACGCGGTCCTCGCGGTCCTCGACGGCCAGGTGGACGTGAGCACCGTCGTGCCGGTCGACGGGCTGGCGGTGCGCGGCAGCACCGGCCCGCCGGCCCGAGTGACCTAAACGCATAAGGTCCCGTCCCCGCGCGCCACCGCGGGTCCGAGCCGCCTATCGTCCTGGCACGCCGTGAACGGGTGGGTTCCGGTGGATCGGAACCCACCCGTTCGATCCTCGCCCCCGACCTGGGGACAGGGCCGCGGTGCATCGTGCTCGCCCACGGGCGGGGTCCGTCTCCGGTCCCCAGGCGTGACATCACCGGTGGGCGACCTGTCGCAGGGAGTGAGATGAATCGTCGGTTCTCAGCATTCGCCCTGAGCGGTCTGCTCGGGATCACGCTCGCGTCGGTGGCCGTCGTCTCGGCGGCGCCCGCGATCGCGGACACCCAGATCTGCGATCAGTACGGCTCCACGTCGATCCAGGACGGCCGGTACATCGTCCAGAACAACCGCTGGGGGACGAGCGCTACCCAGTGCATCAACGTGACGAGCACCGGCTTCTCGGTCACCCAGGCCGACGGCAGCGCCGCCACCAACGGCGCGCCCAAGTCGTACCCGTCGGTCTTCTACGGCTGCCACTGGGGCAACTGCAGCGGCACCGACAACCTGCTGTCCCCGAACGGTCTGCGGGCGAGCGACTCCAGGTTCCGCGGCATCAGCACGAGCGTGACCATGACCTACCCCAGCTCCGGGACCTGGGACGCCGCCTACGACATCTGGTTCAACAAGTCCCAGCCGAGCACGTCGACGGGGCAGAACGACGGCGCCGAGGTGATGGTCTGGCTGAACCACCGCGGCTCCATCCAACCGGTCGGGTCGAAGGTGGGCACGGCGAGCCTCGCCGGCGCCACCTGGGACGTCTGGTTCGGCAACATCGGGTGGAACGTGGTCTCGTACGTGCGGCAGAGCGCCACGAGCTCCGCCAGCTTCAACGTCAGCACGTTCTGGGACGACGTCGTGAGCCGGGGGTACGGCTCCCAGTCGTGGTACCTGACCAGCATCCAGGCCGGCTTCGAGCCGTGGGAGAGCGGGGTCGGCCTCGCGGTGACCGACTTCTCCGTCAGCTCGACGCCGAACCCCACCGACATGATCGCACCGACGACGCCGGGCACACCGTCGGTGTCGAGCATCACGTCGAGCTCGGCGAGCCTTGCATGGTCGGCCTCGACGGACAACGTCGGTGTGACCGGGTACACGGTGCGCAACGCTTCGACCGGTGCGGTGCTGGCCACCACGACCAGCCCGAGCGCGACGCTTTCCGGGCTGAGCGCGTCGACGTCCTACACGGTGAACGTCGTCGCGCGTGACGCGGCCGGGAACACCTCGACGGCCTCGAGCTCGCGGACGTTCAGCACGTCGGGGGTGACGGCTGGTGCGTGCACCGCGGTGCTGACGGTGGTCAACAGCTGGCCGGACGGGTTCCAGGCCGAGGTGAAGGTCACCGCCGGGTCCTCGGCGATGAACGGGTGGACGACCGCGTTCACGTTGCCGTCGGGTACCTCGATCAGCAACCTGTGGTCCGGCAAGCTGACGACCTCGGGCAGCGCGGCAACGGTCGTCAACGCTGACTGGAACGGCCAGGTGGGTGCGGGACAGTCGACGACCTACGGGTTCGTGGTTGCCGGGCGAGCCGCGCCGGGGTCGGTGACCTGCGCCGTCAGGTGACCGACGCAGGGTCGTCGTCCCAGTAAGGAATTGCGGGTGCGGGGCACCCACCACGGCGAGGCTTGCCGTCGGTGGGTGCCCCGTCCCGCATCGTCCGGGCGGTCGCGCCGGATACCCGCCTAAACGATTCGGAGCCTGACCGGTCCGCCGCGTGCGGTGCGACGCTCGCAACCGGTCGCCGCGGACCACTTGGCCCGCGCCAGGACGAATTGCCGTCCTGGCCGTCAGGCGCCGGACTACTTCGGAGGAATGCGTGTCCATGATCACAAGACGGCCCAAGGTCGTCGTCAGTCTCATGACGGTCGGTGCGGTGGTCGCCGCATCGGTAGCCCTCGCCAGTACGAGTGCGAACGCAGCAGTTGAACACGTCGACAACCCCTACGCGGGAGCAACCCAGTACGTGAACCAGGCCTGGTCGACCAATGTCCTTGCCGCCGCCGGTCGAGCGGGTGACGCGACCCTCGCAGCGAGGATGCAGGCGATCGCGAACCAACCCACGGCAGTCTGGATGGACCGGATCGGGGCGATCGCCGGCAACGCCGACGGCCCCGGCCTGCGGCTTCACCTCGACGCGGCCCTCGCGCAGAAGCAGGGCAGCACACCGATCGTCGTGAACCTGGTCATCTACGACCTGCCCGGCCGCGACTGCTACGCGCTTGCCTCGAACGGCGAGCTGCCTGCGAGCGACGCGGGCCTGGTGAGGTACAAGGCCGAGTACATCGACCCGATCGCGGCGATGCTGAGCGAGACCAAGTACGAGGGTCTCCGGATCGCCGCCGTGGTCGAGCCGGACTCCCTGCCCAACCTCGTCACCAACGCGAGCGACGCCAACTGCCAGCAGTCCGCGCCCTACTACCGGGCGGGCGTGAAGTACGCACTCGACCGGCTGCACGCGATCCCGAACGTGTACACCTACGTCGACGCCGCGCACTCCGGGTGGTTGGGCTGGGAGAGCAACGCCGGCCCGGCCGCTCAGCTCTTCGCCGAGGTGGCCAGGTCGACGACGGCCGGCTACGCCTCGATCGACGGTTTCGTCACCAACACGGCGAACACGACTCCGCTCGTTGAGCCGTACCTGACGAGTTCGACGCTTCAGGTCGGCGGAAACCCGGTCCGGTCCGCCTCCTACTACGAGTGGAACCCGGACTTCGACGAGGCTGACTGGACCGCCGACCTCTACTCGCGGCTGGTCAGCGCGGGCTTCCCGTCGACCATCGGCATGCTGGTCGACACCAGCCGCAACGGCTGGGGCGGTGCGAACCGTCCGACAGCTGTCTCGACGAGCAGCACCCTCAACACCTATGTCAACGAGTCTCGCGTCGACCGTCGGATCCACCGCGGCGCATGGTGCAACCCGTCCGGCGCCGGCATCGGTGAGCGGCCGCAGGCCACTCCGTCCGGGTACTCGAGCTCGCACCTGGACGCCTTCGTCTGGATCAAGCCGCCGGGTGAGTCCGACGGCGCGTCGACGGCGATCCCGAACGACCAGGGCAAGGGCTTCGATCGGATGTGCGACCCGACGTTCGTGTCGCCCAAGCTGGCCAACCAGCTGACCGGTGCGCTGCCGAACGCGCCGCTCTCCGGCCAGTGGTTCGAGGCGCAGTTCCGCCAGCTCGTGACCAACGCCTACCCGGCGATCACCCCCGGCGGGGACCCGGATCCCACCGACGTGACCGCGCCGTCGCGGCCGGGCACCCCGACGGCGTCGGCCATCACATCGAGCTCGGCCGGCCTCGCCTGGTCGGCCTCCACCGACAACGTCGGCGTGACCGGCTACACGGTGCAGAACGCCGGCGCCGGGGCGGTGCTCGCCACCACGACGGGCCCGAGCACAACCCTGACCGGGCTCAGCCCGGCAACGTCGTACACCGTGCAGGTCGTCGCCCGCGACGCGGCAGGGAATGTCTCGGCTGCATCCGCCTCGGTGACCTTCACCACGGCCAGCGGCCCCTCCGACCAGACCGCACCGTCGCGGCCGGGTACCCCGACGGCTTCGGCCATCACCACCACCTCGGCGAACCTCGCCTGGACGGCCTCGACCGACAACGTCGGCGTGACCGGCTACACGGTGCAGAACGCCGGCACCGGGGCGGCGCTCGCCACAACGACGGGCCCGAGCACAACCCTGACCGGGCTCAGCCCGGCAACGTCGTACACCGTGCAGGTGGTCGCCCGCGACGCTGCCGGGAACGTCTCGGTCGCCTCGAGCACGGTGACCTTCGCCACGTCAACCAACCCGACCGGCGGGGCATGTTCGGCGGCGCTGACAGTCGCGAACTCCTGGCCCGGCGGCTTCCAGGCCGAGGTTCGCGTGACGGCCGGGGCCACCGCCCTGACCGGGTGGCGGACGACGCTCACGCTGCCCGCCGGGTCCTCGATCCAGAACCTCTGGTCGGGGACGGCGTCCGGGTCCACCGGCAGCGTCACCGTGACCAACGCTGCCTGGAACGGCTCCGTTGCCGCGGGTCAGACGACGTCCTACGGGTTCGTCGGAGCGGGTTCGGCGCCGACGCCGGGGTCGGTCACCTGCGCGGCCGGATGATCTGAGAGCGCACCAACAGGGAGGGGCACCCACCAGCAGGTGGGTGCCCCTCCGCTCGCGCCGCTGTCGCCGCGCTCCGTCGACGGCGTTCTGAACTGCCGCTAGGACGCCGTCGGCCGCATCGCCCGCGCCACGGCAGCGACCACGGCGCCGAGATCGGCCGACGGCACCCGGCCCTCGGCCGGCCCCATCAGGTGCACGAGCGCGCGCAGCTGGCACACGCCGAAGAGCAGCTCTGCGATGGCGACCGGGTCGACGTCGTCGGACGCCCGGCCCAGCGCCTGCTCCGCGCGCAGGTAGGCGATCGTCGCAGCGAAGGCGTTCTGCGGGCCGTGCTCGGCGTGCAGGCCGGTGAAGAACCCGTGCAGCAGCCGCTCCTGTCCGATCAGGCCGGTGAACAGCGGGACCGTCCCGATGACCATGACGAGAGCGGCCCGCCCGAGCGCGGTCAGGTTCGCCTCGAGTGTTGCGCTGCCCGGCTCCGGGATGGCCGCGAGGAACTCGTCGACCTGCTGCGTCGCCTGCTCGGTGAGCGCGGTCAGGACCAGGTCGTCCTTGCCGGCGAAGTGGTTGTACAGCACCCCGTCGGCCACCTGCGCCTCGTGCGCGATCTGCCGGGTGGTCAGGCCGGTGACCCCGTGCGCGGCGAGCAGCCGCTGCGTCACCGCAATGAGATGACGCCGCAAGGCCCCGGGTGAGGTCTCCCCACCCAGGACCTTGGCGCGACGCGGGCTCATGTCCGCCATTCCATCAGAGTTCAGGTCACGTCACGGCGCCTGGTGGCGACCACTGCGGCCGCCGCGGCGAGCACCGCCCAGCCCAGGAGCACGACGCCGCCGCCCACCTGGCTGAGCAGACCGTCTGTCGGCGCTCTGCCGAGTGCCTGGGCAGCGGTCCCTGGCAGCCAGCGCCCCACCTCGACGAGGAGACCCGCGACGGCGGTCTCTGCGACGGTCAGCCAGACGAGGACGGACACGATCGCGGCTGCCGGCGTGCGGATGATCGAGCCGACCGCGACGCCGATCGTGGCGTACAGCACGTCCCAGATCGCGATCCCCACCAGGGCCCGGACGACGGTCGAGGACGAGAGGTCGAAGGGCACGTCCTTGGCGGAGAACCAGATGCCGACGGTGGCCGCAGTGGTCAGGACGACCGCGACGCCGATCACGAGCCCGGCGAGCGCGCCGGCGACCAGCTTGGCGCCGACCACCCGCCCGCGGCGCGGCTCGGTGAGGAACGTGTCCACCACCGTCCCGTGCCGGTACTCGCTCGCGCTGAGCAGGATGCCGAGCACGAGCGGCAGGATCGAGGCGAGCCCGCCGTGCGCGAGCACGGTGCGCAGCCCGATGTCGGTGCCGAGCGCCTCCTGAGCCACGCCTCCTGAGGCGACGACCCCGCTGATCGCCAGTGCCGCGAGGGCTGCAGCGGAGAGCGCCACCCAGCGGGGCGCGCGCGTGGTGGTCAGCTTGCTGAGCTCGGCGGCGATCTGGGTGTGGAAGGTCGGGCGCCCGCGGGCGGCGGACCGCGGTGGGTGGTGGCCCGCCGTCGGGTGGGTGGCCCGGGTGACGGCGGTCATGCTGCTTCTCCGATCGTGAGGCGTAGGAAGGCGTTCTCGAGGGCGTCGGCATCGCCCGGCCCGGCCGGCCCGGCGAGCTCGGTGAGGTCCCCGTCGAAGCGGAGNCGGCCCTCGCTGATCACCACGATNCGGTCGGCNGTNCGGGCGACCTCGGCCAGCAGGTGACTGGAGACCAGCACGGTGCGGCCCTCGTCGGCGGTGGACCGCAAGAAGCCGCGGAGCCAGGCGATGCCCTCCGGGTCGAGGCCGTTGGCCGGCTCGTCAGCGATCAGCACCTCGGGGTCGCCGAGCAGGGCGGTGGCCAGGCCGAGGCGCTGGCGCATGCCGAGGGAGTAGGTGCCGACCCGGCGGTCGGCGGCGTCGGTGAGCTCGACCAGGGTGAGCACCTCGTCGATCCGGGTGCGCGCGATGCCGGCGGCCGTGGTGATCACCCGCAGGTGGTCCCGGCCGCTGCGGCCAGGGTGGAAGCCGTCCGGGCCGAGGACGGCGCCGACCGCGGTGCGCGGGGACGGCAGCTCGGCGTACGGGCGACCGCCGATGAGCGCGCGGCCGGAGGTGGGCCTGACCAGGCCGAGCACCATCCGCATCGTCGTGGTCTTGCCGGCCCCGTTGGGGCCGAGGAACGCCGTGACGGCGCCCGGCCTGATCTGCAGGGAAAGGTTGTCGACGGCGGTGACCGGCCCGAAGCGCTTGGTCAGACCGTCGAGGGTGATGTCCGTCATGGAGTCTCCTGGTCTAGTGAACGTCTGTTCATGAACATGCGTTCATAATAGGAACAGGATGGCCGGGGGTCAAGCCGCTCGGCTCCGCGGACCGTGCGGGTGCACAGTTGGCGCATGACCCCGGTGACCTTCAACCCGCCGTCCGCCCCGCGCCGCCCGTCCGACGTCGTGCCCCTTCGGGTCGCCGTCGTCGGCACCGGAGGCTGGGGCGAGCAGCACGCGCGGATCTTCAGCGACCGGACGGACACGGTGCTGTGCGCCGTCGTCGGGCGGGACCCGGATCGGACGGCCGCGCGCGCCGCCGCCTATGGCACGACGCCGTACACCGACATCGACGCGATGCTCGACGCCGAGCAGCCGGACCTGGTCACGGTGGCGCTGCCCAACGAGGGCCACTTCGAGCCCACGCTGCACCTGATCCGGCGCGGCGTGCCGCTGCTGGTGGAGAAGCCGCTGGCGTTCGACCTGGCCGAGGCCGACACCTTGCTGGCCGAGGCCGCTGCGTGCGACCTGTTCTTCGCGATCAACCTCAACCACCGGTACGCCGAGCCGGTGCAGCGGCTGCGGGCCGCGATCGAGGCCGGCGAGCTCGGCGACCTCGTGTTCGCGACCTGGCGGTTCGGCGGCGAGCCCAACTGGGGGACGTCCCCGCACGCCAACCTGATCGAGACCCAGGTGCACGGCCTCGACATGCTCGAGCACCTCTGCGGCCCGATCGCGTCGGTGATGGCCCAGCTGTACGACCGGACCCGGCCGGGGGTGTTCACCACGCTCGCGGTGGCGCTGGAGTTCGCCAGTGGCGCGGTCGGGACTCTGCTGGGCAGCTACGACTCCTCCTACGCCTACCCGGGCACGCACCTGCTGGAGGTGAACGGCACGCTCGGCCGGGGCGTGGTCGAAGACACCGTGCGCCGGCTGGTGCTCTCCCGCGCGGGGGACGAGACGGCGTCGGTGTGGGAGGCGGGGTACTTCAACGACGAGGCGCGGTCCTTCCACATCACCTTCGACCGGCACGTCGACGCGGTGCTCGCGGCGCT
>JGI24138J36424_10000805_pt1 | contig 10208 bp, 10 predicted proteins | sample BarGraNGADG00312_2_FD_36424 | JGI IMG/M metagenome (IMG submission 36424) | reverse complement strand
CGGATCTCGTCGCGGAGCGTCCGCATGTGCGTCGTCGCGTTCGAGACGTCGCCGGTTCCGGCCTCACCCTTGGAGCGGATCATCGCAGCACCCTCACCGATTCGCCGCAGCGCCTCACCAAGGCNGGTGGCGCCGCACACGAACGGAACCGTGAACGCCCACTTGTCGATGTGGTGGGCGTAGTCGGCCGGTGTCAGCACCTCGGACTCGTCGATGTAGTCGACGCCGAGCGCCTGAAGCACCTGCGCCTCGACGAAATGCCCGATCCGCGCCTTCGCCATCACCGGGATCGAGACGGCCGCGATGATGCCGTCGATCAGGTCCGGGTCGCTCATCCTGGCGACGCCGCCCTGGGCGCGGATGTCCGCGGGCACCCGNTCGAGCGCCATCACGGCGACGGCGCCGGCGTCCTCGGCGATCTTCGCCTGGTCGGGCGTGACCACGTCCATGATCACGCCGCCCTTGAGCATCTCCGCCATGCCGCGCTTGACCTTGGCAGTGCCGACGACGGGCTGGTTGTTCTCGGTGCTCACAGAGGCCTCGCTCATCCGGCTCAGATGGATCCGGCCGCGACACAGCGGCGTACTGCCATCCTAGTCCGCGCGCACGCCTACCGTGAGGCCGGCCCGGCCTCACCGAACGCGTCGGGCCACGCGTCGTCGATCTCGAAGGTCTCCGGCATCGGTGCGTGCCCCGCGATCCGAAGCGCCCGCACCAGGACCTTGCGNCGGACCCGGCGCGCCTGGGTCACCGCTTCGTTGTGGAACCGGCGCGCGAGATGGACCCGGTACCAGGCGCCCGCCAGCTCGTCGAGCAGCTCGGGTCCGGTCGGGATCGCGTGCATACGTTCGACATCCCGAGCGGTGCCGAGGGCCGCGCGGAGGGTGCGGGAGAGCTCACTCTCGGTCTCCTCGCGGGTCTCGTACCGCGCTCCCGAACCACCGTTCGCGGTGGCTGACGGCGCGCTCGCGTCCACCAGGACCGCGAGATCGCGCGGAACCCCAACCATCGCTGGGCTCTCCCGGCCGACCGAACCGAGCGCCGACCACGCCGCGTCGGCGACCAGCACCGAGCTCACCGGATCCATCAGCTCCGAAGACGCGAGCTCAGCTGCCACCATGGCGCGCCGGACCAGCTGCCGATCGAGAGCGACGCGCGATGCGGCGACCTTGCGGTGCAGCCGGTCCATCCGCGACGACGCGACCCAGACCCACCAGCCGAACAGCAGCAGGATCAGCAGGACGAGGGCGAGAGCCTCCTCGAACCTCATGGCTGCCCGCCCTCCGCCGCGGTTCCCCAGCGGCCCGCCGACCGCGGGTCCTCGACGACCCGGACCTCGTCCGCTGCGCCCGCGACCACCATCTCGTACACCGCGACCACTCGATCCGTGACGCCGGACCAGTCGTACTGCCGCACCGCGGCCGCGCCGGCTCGTGCGATGGAGTGGCGGAGGTCGTCGTCGCCCAGGACGGCGTTCACCGCGGCCGCGAGATCCGCAGGGTCGCCCGCGCGGAAGAGCCGACCGGCCGCACCGTCGTCGAGCACCCGGCGGAATGCCCCGAGGTCGCTTGCCACGACCGTCGCGCCCGCGCTCATCGCCTCGACCAGGACGATGCCGAAGCTCTCGCCACCGGTGTGCGGAGCGCAGTACACGTCGATCGAACGCAGGAAGCGCGCCTTCTCCTGGTCCGTGATCGAACCCAGGAACTCGACCTGGTCAGCGAGCGGCCCGAGCACTTCGCGCACCTCGTCGTGCCCCGTCTCGCCGCGGCCGGCGACCAGGAACCGGGTCCCCGGGTGGCGTTCCAGGATCGCCGGCACCGCGGCCAGGAGGACCTGGAGACCCTTGCGCGGCTCGTCGATGCGACCCAGGAAGCCCACCGTCGGCGCATCCGGCGTGCCATTCCAGCGAGGCTCGGGCTCGGCCGTCGCGAAGGTCTCCACGTAAACGCCGTTCGGGATCACGACGGCGTCCCCACCCAGGTGCTCGACGAGGGTGCGCCGGGCGTCCTCGGACACCGCAATCCGAGCCGCGATCTTCTCCAGGCTGCGCCGCACCAGCGGATACGCGATCTGGAGCGCCCGGGACCGGATCAGCGCGGTGTGGAACGTCGCGACGATCGGACCCTCAGCGATCCACAGCGCGAGCATCCCGAGGCTGGGGGTCACCGGCTCGTGCAGGTGCAGCACGTCGAAATGGCCGGCGGTCAACCAGCGCCGCACCCGCGAGGCGGTCAGCGGGCCGAAGGTCATCCGGGCGACGGAGCCGTTGTAGCGCACCGGGATCGCCTTGCCGGTCGAGGTGATGTAGTCCGGGAGCGGTGTCTCCTCGTCGGCCGGCGCGAGCACCGAGACGGTGTGGCCGCGAGCGATGAGCGCCTCCGCGAGGTCGCGCACGTGGAACTGGACGCCACCGGGCACGTCGAAGGAGTACGGGCAGACGATGCCGATGCGCAGGCTCCGGCCGGTCATGCCGATGCCCCGTCCTGGGCTCGCACCGACGCGTCACGTTTCGGATCGAGGTCGCTCACGAAGACTCGCTGCAGCATGTGCCAATCCTCAGGGTGCTGCCGAACCAGGCCCTCGAACACCGTCACCCAGGCCTGGGTGAGGTGCGGAACCAGCTCGGCGCTCGGGCGGTCCGCCGGAATCGGGATCGGCTCGGCGAAGTCCAGCACCACGCCCCACGGCGTCCCGGCGGCCCGACGACGCGCACCCTCCAGCCGCTCGTAGTAGACGACGACCGGGACCAGGACGCGAGCGGAGGCGACCGCGAGAGCGGCGGGACCCGCGGCCATCCGCGCGCGCTCGCCGAAGAAGTCGACCTCGATCCCCTTGGCGGTGAGATCCCGATCCGCGAGCAGCGGGATGACCCGGGCGCCGTTGCGGGCGACCCGCACGAGCTCCCGGAACACGTCGGCACCCGAGCTGGACAAGGGGATCGCCTCCACGCCGAACCCGCTGCGGAAGCGGGTGAACGCCTCGAACAGGCTCGGCGGCTCGAGCCGCTCCGCGACGGTCGTCACTCGGCCGATGTGACGGCGCGCCCAGGCACCCGCGAGGTCCCAGTTGCCCAGGTGGCCCACCGCGAGGATGACCGATCGCCCCTCCGCGATCTCGCGGACCGCCACCTCATGTCCAACGGCGCGCACACGTGCGTCGACCTGAGCCTCGGAGAGCGACGGCATCGCGAAGATCTCCGCGAAGTAGCGCAGGTATGAGCGCATCCCGCGTCGGCTCAGGGCGCGGATCTGGGTCGGCGTCGCGTCCGGGCGGACCCGGACGAGGTTCTTCTCAAGGCGACGCACGCCAGCGCCGCGCCGGAACCACGCGGCATCGGCGACGCACACGGACAGACCCCGGCGAAGCCAGTCCGGTAACCGTCCGCCCCAGCGCCAGCCGAGAGCGAACAGGGTTCCGGCGTTCACCTTGCGCTCATCGCCTGACGGTGGACGGTCTGCATCCGCTGCACCACGGTCACGGCGCTGGCGACCGCAAGCAGTCCGAGGATCGTGACCAGCACCGCGCGGGGCAAGCCCAGGCCGACCAGGAAGGTCGCGACGAGCACCGCGAGGAGGCGGTCCGCACGCTCTGCGATACCGACGTTGGCGGTCATGCCGAGCGACTCGGCACGGGCCCGGGCGTACGGCACGAGGGCCCCGAGCGCGAGGCACGCGACGGCCAGGCCGGCGCCGAGGTGGTCATCCGTGCGGAGCACGAAGTACAGGACGAGACCACCGAACACCGCGGCGTCCGCGACCCGGTCCAGGGTCGAGTCGAGGAACGCGCCCCAGTCGCTGGCTCGCCCGGACCGGCGCGCCATCACGCCGTCGAGCGAGTCGGAGAAGACGAATGCCGTGATGACCAGCGTCCCGGCGAAGAGGTGGCCAAGCGGGAAGAGCCAGAGTGCGGCCACGGCGACGCCGAGGGTGCCCACGATCGTCACGGCGTCCGGCGAGACGCCCCAGCGCAGCAGCACGTCGGCCACCGGTGTGAACAAGCGGGTCAGACCCGCCCGAAGTCGTCTCAGCATGCTCGACGCTCGCTCACCTGGTCGCCCCCGGCCAGGCTGCCGCGATCCGACGGCGGGTGTCGTCGAGCAGCTCGGGGAGCGCCTTGGTCCGCGCGATGATCGGGAGGAAGTTCGCGTCGCTCGACCAGCGTGGGACGACGTGCTGGTGCAGGTGCCCGGCAATGCCGGCGCCGGCGACCGCACCGATGTTCATACCGACGTTGAACCCTCGCGGCTGCGAGATCGCGCGCAAGGTGCGCATCGCGTCCTGCGTGAGTCCGCCGAGCTCGGCGGACTCCTCTTGGGTCAGGTCGGTGTACTCCGAGACATGCCGGTACGGGCAGACGAGCAGGTGCCCCGGGTTGTACGGGTAGAGGTTCAGCACCACGTATGCGAGCTCGCCACGAGCGACGACGAGCGCCGTCTCGTCGTCCTGCTCTGGCGCCCGGCAGAACGGGCAGCCCTGACCGGGCGCTCCGTCAACCGGTCGATCCGCACCCTGGATGTAGCGCATCCGGTGCGGCGTCCAGAGCCGTTCGAACCCGTCGGCCATCTCAGCCGGACCGAGCGGATCGGCTCCGGTCCGGTGCCGCCCGGCGGAGACCTCGTGCTCCGGATCGCTCATCGGCTGCTCACACCTGGACCCGGTCGCGGATCGCGGTCACCACGCGCGCGATCGCCTCGTCGATCGGCACGCCGTTCTCCTGCCGACCATCGCGGTATCGGAACGAGACGGCGCTCGCATCGACGTCCTCGCCACCCGCGATGAGCACGAACGGGACCTTCTGGGTGCTCGCGGTGCGGATCTTCTTGCCGAAGCGGTCGTCGCCGTCGTCCAGCTCGGCCCGCACCCCGGCCGCCTTGAGGCGCGCGACGACCTCGCCGAGGTAGTCGTTGAACGGCTCCGCCACCGGGATCGCCACCACCTGCACCGGCGCCAGCCAGGCCGGGAACGCGCCCGCGTAGTGCTCGGTCAGCACCCCGAAGAACCGCTCGATCGAGCCGAACAACGCGCGGTGGATCATCACCGGGCGCTGGCGCGAGCCGTCCGGGGCCGTGTACTCGAGCTCGAAGCGATCGGGAAGGTTGAAGTCCAGCTGGATGGTCGACATCTGCCACGTGCGGCCGATGGCGTCCCGCGCCTGGACTGAGATCTTCGGGCCGTAGAACGCGGCGCCGCCCTGGTCCGGAACCAGCTCGAGCCCGGACGCCTCCCCCACCTCGCGCAGGGTGGCCTCCGCCTCGTCCCAGAGTGCAGGTGCGCCGACGAGCTTGTCCGGGTTGCGGGTGGAGAACTCGAGGTAGAAGTCGTCCAGGCCGTAGTCCTTGAGCAGGTCGAGCACGAAGTTGAGCAGGTTCGTGAGCTCGTCGCGCATCTGGTCCCGGGTGCAGTAGATGTGCGCGTCATCCTGCGTCATGCCACGCACCCGGGTCAGCCCGTGCAGCACGCCCGACTTCTCGTATCGGTACACCGAGCCGAACTCGAACATCCGCAACGGCAGCTCGCGGTAGGAGCGGCCGCGCGAGCGGTAGATGAGGTTGTGGAACGGGCAGTTCATCGGCTTGAGGTAGTAGTCCTGGCCGGGCTTGCGGACGGTGCCGTCCTCGTTCAGCTCGGCATCGAGGTGCATCGCCGGGAACATGCCCTCGCGATACCAGTCGAGGTGCCCCGAGGTCTCGAACAGCTGGCCCTTGGTGATGTGCGGCGTGAAGACGAACTCGTAGCCCGCCTCCTCGTGCCGGCGTCGGGAGTAGTCCTCCATCTCGCGGCGCACGATGCCGCCCTTGGGATGGAAGACGGGCAGCCCCGAGCCGATCTCATCGGGGAACGAGAACAGGTCGAGGTCCGCGCCGATCTTGCGGTGGTCTCGGCGCTCGGCCTCGGCCAGGCGGTCCAGGTAGGCCCGCAACTCTTCCTTGCTCGGCCACGCGGTCCCGTAGACCCGTTGGAGCTGCGGGTTCTTCTCGCTGCCGCGCCAGTAGGCGGCCGCCGATCGGGTGAGCTGGTAGCCGTTGCCGATCAGCCGGGTGCTCGGGAGGTGCGGGCCGCGGCACAGGTCCTGCCAGGCGACCGTGCCGTCCTTCCGCAGGTTCTGGTAGATGGTCAGCGCACCCGCGCCGACCTCGACGCCCGCGCCCTCGGCGGCGTCGCCGGCGCCGCCCTTGAGGCCGATCAGCTCGAGCTTGTACGGCTCCGCTGCCAGCTCCCGGCGAGCGTCGTCGTCGGCCACGTCGACGCGACGGAAGGTCTGGCCCTCCTTGACAATTCGCGCCATCACCTTGTCGACCGCCTTGAGATCCTCAGGCGTGAACGGCACCTCGACGTCGAAGTCGTAGTAGAACCCGTCCGTGATCGGCGGGCCGATGCCGAGCCGCGCCTGTGGGTGCAGCTCCTGGACGGCCTGGGCAAGGACATGCGCGGTTGAGTGACGGAGCACGCTCAGTCCATCGGGCGAGTCGATCGTCACGGCCTCGACCACGGCCCCTGCGGGCACCGCGCGGTGCAGATCCCACAGCTCGCCGTCCACCCGCGCTACGACGATGTTGCGCCGGTCGGCGTACAGCTCCGCGCCCGTCGTGCCGTCCTCCACCGTCCGAGCCGCGGAATCGACGGTGATGGTGATCTGGGACACGGTGGGCTTCTCCTCGAGTTCGTCGCGCTGTGCGAAGCGTGTGTCGATGCTATCGAGCCGCGCCACCCGGTCAGTCGCGACCCGGACGTGGGTGTGCCGTGTCGACCAAGGGCCGACACGGCACACCCAGGTGACTAGCAGGCGCAGGTCAGAGGATTTTCTTCGCCTGGCCGGCGATCTTGTCGACGATCGAGTCGCCNGCGTCCGGCGTCTTGTCCTCGATTGCCCCGGCGACGTCGTCGATCTTGGCGTCGGCGAGCTTGCTGGACTCCGTGTCCTGCGCGCCCACGGCCGTGNNGGCCAGCCCGGCCTGCGCGTCGTTGGCGTCGTCNGCCTTGCCGCTGAAGATCCGCTTCGCCTTGTTGATGATCTCGTCGATCCCCACGGAAATCCCTCTTCTGCCCACTCATCCGGCGGATTCGGTCGGCTGTCCACCACGCTACCGTCCAGGCGACANCGGTGCCACGTCGCNCCGTCCACGGGGCTGTCGTCGTGCCCATTGCTACGGCAGTACGTGCCGACAGAGTCATTTCCCCCGATCGGGTGATTGATCNGGGACCGGGTTGGTGGGCGATACTGGGTTCGAACCAGTGACCTCCTCGGTGTGAACGAGGCGCTCTACCACTGAGCCAATCGCCCGTGACGCCGGCGAGAGGACCGCTTCGCGTGACGTCCAGAGGGATGTTAGCGAATCGGCACGGGATTGCCGAACTGAGTAGTTCGGCTCTCCCAGCACAACTGTCTTGCACGACGATGCGACTGGAACCCGGGGACGCGCGCCGCGACAACCGAGTTTGGGGGGTGGGCGATGGGCAAGCGCACCAGCGACGTATGCCACGTCGTCACGATGCAGCTTGTGCTGGCTGACGGGACCGCGTTGCCGGTCACCGCCGAACTGACGTTTGCGGTCAACGACCCGTACACCGTGCGGGCTTTTCTCTTGGCTCCGAACAGTGCCTCGACGTGGCTCATCGGACGCGAGCTCATCAGCCAGGGCCTCCGCTCGACGCTCTCCAGCCCCGCGGGCAACGGCGACGTGCAGGTGTGGCGCGATCAGGACCCGAACTTCGCCCTCCTCTCCCTCAACGGCGTCGAGGGCAACGCCCTCCTCGCCACCCCGGCGATCGCGCTCGAGCGCTTCCTTGCCTCGACCGTCGCACTCGTTCCCTTCGGCGACGAGGGCGCGCGGATGGACTCCGAGCTGACCGACCTCATCACGACGCTCTTCACCGCCTGACGCTCGCCCTCGGGGCCTGGCTGGGCGTCACATGTGTACCGCGGCGACAACGGCGTCCCCGCGGTGCTTCAAGCTCAGGGGTCCACGTCCGCAGCAGCGCGCCGGAGGAACAGCTCACGGGCTGCGATGCTGACCTCGCCCACCCGGAGCTCGACGCGGTCGAGGCTCAGGACGGGCGAGACGTGCCGGGTCGACGACGTGAGGGCAAGAGCGCCTCGCCCGGCGGTGACGTCGTCGAGCACGCCGTACGGCAGCTCGGACGGCGCCACCTCGCGGACGGGCAGACCAGCGTCGGCGGCCCACTCCAGCAACAGCGCGCGAGAGATCCCGGCGAGGCAGCCGGAAGCGAGGCTCGGCGTGAGCAGCTCGCCGTCGAGCTCGACGAACACATTCGAGCCGGTGCCTTCGCACAGCTCACCGCGCGTGTTGGCGAAGAGCGCCTCGTCCGCGCCGGCGGCAACGGCGCGCGCCAGGGCGACAACGTTCTCGGCGTACGAGGTCGTCTTCAGCCCGGCGATGGCCGAGCGTTCGTTGCGCACCCACGGCACGCGCACTACACGTGCGTCCGCCGACTGACGCGCCGGACCGGCGATGACGACGAGCGTCGGCTCGGCGTCGCCGCGGCCAGAACCCATCGGACCGGGCCCACCGGTGACCGTGATCCGCAGCCGACCGGCGGCGGGATCGCAGGCCTCGAGCACGGTCGCCACGGCGGCCCGCACCTCGTCCTCCGGCACCGGCACCAGACCGAGCGCGCGTTCGTTCGACTCCAGCCGATGCAGGTGACGGGTCAGGGCGAACGCTCCGAGACCGGTCACCTCGCACGTCTCGAACACGCCGTCGCCGACCGTCAGGCCGTGGTCGGTCGCGCCGATCACCGGTTCGGTCTCTTCCCGCAGGCGCCCGCCTGCCCAGATCACGAGGCTCATGGCGTCCAGTCTCCCGCGCTCGCCAGCGAGATCAAGCGACGCGCCTTGAGCTCCGTCTCCTCCCACTCGGCCGCCGCCTCACTCCCCCACGTGATGCCGGCTCCGGTGCCAAAACGCAGCTGACCGCCGTCGGCCGCGTCCCACCAGAAGGTGCGAATGGCGACGGCCAGCTCCGCGCGGTGCGCGTCCGCGTCGATCCAGCCGAAGGCGCCGCAGTAGGGACCGCGCGGCACTGGTTCCAGTTCGCCGATGACGCGCAACGCGGCGAGCTTCGGCGCACCCGACACCGAGGCCGGCGGGTACAGCGCCTCGAGAATCGCTCCCCACGGGTCGGCGTCGCTGGCGACCTCGCGACGGAGGTCTCCCGCGACGGTCGAGACCAGGTGGACCAGACCGGGGTGCTCCTGCAGCTCGAGCAGGTGCGTGACCTCGACCGTGCCAGGCTCGCAAACACGCTGCAGGTCGTTGCGAACGAGGTCGGTGATCATCACGTTCTCGGCCTCGTCCTTGGCGGTCAACCCGCTGGGGACGGTAGCGGTGCCCTTGATCGGTGCGCTCGTCAGCCGACCATCCGCCCAGCCCAGGAACAGCTCCGGCGACGCCGAGACGACCCAGGCCGGTGCGATGCGGTCGTCGCCGGGAACCNGGATTCCGCCGGAGAACGGGGCAGGGTTGCCGGCGTCGAGCACGGCGCCGAGCGCCTGGGCGGGTGGCTGGGCTCCGCCGACGGCGGGCAGGGGCGCACTGAGCACCCGGCACAAGTTGACCTGGTAGACCTCTCCGGCGCGGATCTCGGCGCGGATGCGCTGGACCGCGTCCTGGTACTCGGATGAATCCATCGACGAGACCCAGTCGTCCGGAGCGGGACCGACCCACGCGGCGTGCGCGTCAGCCGTCGCCGCCGCGACAATGCCNGGCGCCCGCCATCCCGCGGCGCCAGGCCGAGCGGCGTCGTCGTCCCGGACTTCTTCCCTCACGACCTCGGCGAACCGCCAAGCCCGCACCCGCCCCTCGAAGTCCCCGACGACGACCCAGAAGCCGCCGTCCCGGAGCCGGTGCGCCTCGGTGCTCAGATCGATCGACTCGACGGCCCCGATCGCGCGGACACCCCGGAACCAGGCCTCGCCGGCGGGCTTCGCGATCACCCGCGGCCCCGATCGCCCGAGGCACTCACGGTGTGGTTCACAGTGCGCACCCGGTCACGCTATCGAGTCGCCCGCGAGACAACCGCGCCACCCGAAAAACTGGCTGGGAACGCGCCCGACACGGGCCTCATCGGTTGGACTCCCCGCTCCCCCGTCGGATACAGTTCGGCACGCGCACAACGCACCGGAGACGGTGGCTGTGTCGTGCGGACGTGGCTCAGTTGGTAGAGCATCACCTTGCCAAGGTGAGGG
>JGI24138J36424_10000794_pt1 | contig 10260 bp, 10 predicted proteins | sample BarGraNGADG00312_2_FD_36424 | JGI IMG/M metagenome (IMG submission 36424) | reverse complement strand
AACCACAAGTCGGCCATCGCATCCAAGGCCGCCGCTCTCTGACGTAGAGCCGGCCCCGCGCAGGCGCTTCGACCTCAGGTCGGGGCGCCTTTCGCATGCCCGGGCCCCTGAGGAGTCAGCTCACCTTGGACGACTCCAGGCACCCGCGCAGCTCGGTGAGCAGGCGCTCGAGGGCGAACTCGGCATCCACTGCGGCGCCCTTGACGTCAGCGTCTGCCTTGGCGACTGCCTTGATGGCGGCGCCGACAGCGGCGGGCGACCAGGCACGAGCCTGACGAGCGATGTCCTTGAGCTTCCAGGGTGGTACGCCGACGTCCTTGGCGATCGCGGGTTCGGGCCGCCGGTCGGCGCGGGCGTCGAAGTACTTCCCGAGCGCCCTGAAGGACCCGGCCAAGGCGCTGGTGACGAGTACGGGGGCGACGCCGGTCGACAAGGCCCAGCGCAGCTTCTCGATGGCGGCTCCATGATTGCCGGCGAGGACATCGTCGGCGACGGCGAAGCTGGACACCTCGGCGCGTCCGGCGAAGTAGCGACGTACGTGCGCGGCGCTGATGGTGGCCGCCGACGAGTCGGACGCGAGCTGCTCGACCGCTCCGGCGATGGAGCGAGCCTCGGAACCGACCGCCTCGACGAGCCGCTGCGCCGCTTCGCCGTCCAGTCGCGTGCCGAGTCGACGCGCACGTTCCGAGGCGAACTTGGCCAGCTCCCACGGCTTGAGCGCGGGGCAGTCGATCACCCGGCGGGCCAGGGGGCGGAGCTTGTCGAGCACGCCCTTGCCCTTGACCCCGCCGGGATGCACGACGATGAGGAGGGTCTCGGGTGGGAGGTCTTTGGCGACGCCGATGAGCGTGTCGGCGAGCTCAGCGGGGAGTCCGTCCACGGCGTTGACCACGGCCACCGACTCTGCCGCGAGCAGGGCGCTGCCGGTCATCTCCAGAAGCTGACCTTCGGTAAGGAGTGCGGCGTCCACGACGCTGACGGTCGCCATCGGGAACTCCGCTCGCGCGTCGGCGAGCAGCTCAGCGAGGTGCTGCTCGGCGAGGTACGACTCGGGCCCCACGATGAGCACGAGCGTGCCGAACGACGAATCCACCATGGGCGACAGCATGCCAGTCCGCGCCGACACTGTGGCGACCCTGTGGTCTCAGGCCAGAGAGAGGAAGAGCTTCTCCATCTGCGCGGAGTCGTACTCGGAGTCCTCGTTGAGGACGCACTCGCGGAGTCCGGTCGCGATGATGGAGAAGCCTGCGCGGTCCAGAGCCTTGCTCGCGGCGGCAACCTGGGTGACGATCTCGCGGCAGTCACGCCCCTGCTCGATCATGGTGATGATGCCGCCGATTTGACCTTGTACGCGCTTGAGACGCTTGAGCGTCGCCGCGAGCTCTGCGGGATCGATGACCACGGGTGCCTCCTCCATCTGGTACCCCGAAGGGTATCCCAGGCTCGTGTGCAATCGGCCAGCGACCTCACCTACGGAGGGTTCTCCCCCAGCGACAACGACGTACGATCTCAAGCCTCAGCGGAGCCGGTGGCGGGTGAAGTGAGCCAACTCCTCACCGGCAACCGTGATGCGCTCCGCGAGCTCGGCCGTGGGCCGAGGGCCGTCCCATTCGTCCGCCGTGGCGAACAAACAGCTGGGAAGGACCACGGCTCGCTGGTAGCCGAGCATGGGCCGGACAGCCTGGTCGAGCATGAGGGTGTGCCTCGTCGTACCACCCGTGGCGGCGATCACGGTGGGCACCGACCGGAGCGCGTTGGGGGGCAGGACGTCGAGGAACGACTTCAGCAGCCCCGAGAAGGACGCGTTCACGGTCGGCGTCACGACGATCAAGGCGTCGGCCCGCTGGATCGCGACCACTGCCTCGGTGATGACGTCCTCCTGTACGGAATCGACGAGGGCGCGCACGACCGCACCGGCGAACCTCCGTACTTCGAGATGCTCCACCGACGCCACCACGCCCTCGCCCCTCAGCGCGTCACGGGCCGCCTCACCGATGGCTTCGCCGAGCCGAGCAGTGCTGGACGCCGGCGCGTGCCCCGCGGTGAGGAGCACGATGCTGGCCCGTGCCGATGCCGATGCACCTAGGTCAGGCAGCACCGTGGGCCGTACGTAGACAGTCGTGACGGCCATGCGCGTTCACCAGCCCCTTGCCTTGTCGCGGCGCTCTCGCGGGGTTGCGAACGCCCAGCGCGCCACGATGTCGAGCGCGAACCCGATCGACCCGATGACCACGATCAAGGCGGTGATGTGGTCGTACGCGAGCTGGTCCTTGGCGTTGAGCACGGCGTAGCCGAGGCCCGACGTCACGCCTAGCATCTCGGCCGGTACGAGAACGACCCACGCAAGCCCGAGCGCGAGCCGCAGACCCGCGAGGACGTTCGGCCGGATCGCCGGAAGGACCACGTGCCGGACGATCTCCCAGCGTGAGGCGCCGAGGCTCCGGGCCACCTGGCGATGCGCCGGCCGGACGCCCCGGACGCCGTCTGCGGTCGCCGTGAGGATCGGCCAGACCGCGGCCGCCNCGACGAGCGCGACGACAGGCAGCGTGCCGACGCCGAACGCGATCACCGCCACGGGCGCCCACGACAGGGGCGAGACCATGCGCAGGAAGAGCTGTACGGGACGGGTCGCCCGTTCGAGCCACGCGAGCTGACCCACCGCGACCCCGGCTGCGACGCCGAGGACCAGCGCGACAGCGATCCCCGCCAGCAGTCGGAACACAGAGATGGCCGCGGCGTCGACCAGGGTGCCGGATGCTGCCAGCTCCCGCAGGCCTCGTACCGCCAGGCTGGGCGAGAAGCCGGCCACGAGCGGGCGGGCCGCGAACAGGACGTCGGTCACAAGCCACCAGACGACGGTGGCCGCGGCGATGCCGGCGAGGGGCAACCACCAGGTCTGGCGTGCGCGGGGAGGCCGGCGGGCGATGCGTGGGATGCCGGCGGTCGGGATGAGGGTCACAGCGGTCATGGTTCGATCAGCTCCACACGGGGGGTCGGGACGATGCCTGAGCGGCGAAGGGACTCGAGGACGAACCGGTCGTCGACGAGATCGGTGTGCGCGGTCGCGCCGGTGCTCGGCAGGAACGAGGTGTCCCCGTCGATCGCCGTCGATCGCAGCAGCTCGACGAGGGATGCGGTGTAGGTGGCTTGCGGGTACGCGGAGAAGCCGAGCCGTTCCGGGTGCCAGTCAGGGTGCCGATCCGCCTGGGTGTAGGCGGCGGGGTCGCGGGTGAAGACCTTCGACACCGCCGCAGGCGGCTGGGGCAGATAGCCGGCACCGGTGAGCACCGCCCCTGCCGTACCGCGGTTGCCCTCGAGCCACGCCTGGGCCGCCACGATCGCATCCGTCAAGGCCTGTACGGCATGGGGGCGCTGTGTGATCAGCTCCTCGCGCACGGTGATGGCGCAGCACGCGTGGTCCTTCCACACGTCGCCGAGGAACCGGTGTACGCGCCCGACACCCTTCGCCTCGGCCACCGCGCTGAACGGATCGGCGACTGTGAACCCCGCGATCGCGCCGGACGCAAGCGCAGGCACCATGTCGGCAGGCGCCATGACGACCAGCTCGACGGATCCGGTGGAGGCGGCCGTGCCGATGACGGGCTTCAGACCCGCGGCCGTGAGGATGCGCTGGGTCAGGACGGAGTGCACGGACCACCAGGACGGGACGGCGATCTTGCGTCCGGACAGCTGCTCCGTGCGCGAGATCGAGTTCGCCACCGTGAGCGTCGAGCCGTTCGTATGGCCCCACGACACGACACGCAGCGGCACCTTCTTCCCGAGCCGCAGCTGCAGTGCGAACGGCATGAGGAGGTGTACGACGTCGACGTCCCCCACCGCGAGGGCCTGCGCGAGCGCATCCCAGGACCGGAAGAGGATCGGCTTGGCCGAGGGCAGTCCGGCTGCGGCCAGGAGGCCACGCTCATGCGCGACCAGCAGTGCCGAGGCGTCGGTGATGGGCAGGTAGCCGATTCGTACCTCCCGGTCGAGCGCCGGCTTGGACGCCACGGTCGCCGGCTCTACCGCGAGCCATCCGCCACGCAGGGCGAGACCGCCGAGACCGGCGGCTGCGGCGATGTGGCCGGTTGTACGAAGCAGTCCGCGACGAGTCACCTCACCCACGACGACCACCTCCCACCGTGGCGAAGCCTGAGAACTCCTCGTCGCCGGCCTCCGCGTCTGTGGAGTAGGCGCGACGCAGCTCGGTCCTCAAGGGATGGAGCAACGCCTGGATCGCGTCGGCCGCGGGATGCTCGTTGGCCCACGTCCGGCTCAGCCGTCCCTGCCGGTCGACCAGCACGATGTCGTCCGCGACGACGAGTGCCTCGTCAAGATCATGGGTCACGAGCACCGACGTCAGACGACCAGTGTCGGCTGTGGCTCGCAGCCACTGCTGGAGCTCCTGCCGGGTCGCCGGATCCAGAGCGCTGAACGGTTCGTCGAGAAGCAGCAGGTCCGGCGAGATGGCCAGCGCGCGAGCGAGCGATGCTCGTTGCGCCTGCCCGCCGGACACCTCGTCCGGGTAGCGGTCGACGACCTCTGAGAGGCCGAGCAGGTCCACGACCTCGTCCACACTGCTGTCGATGGATGACGTCTTGTTCGCCGCGAAGCGCAGACCGAGGGCGATGTTCTCGCGGATCGTGAGCCAGCTGAACAGCTCGGGATCCTGACCGACCACCCCCTCCTTCACGCCTGCCGACGAGAACTCGCCCTCCAGGGGCGCCAGTTCGCGGGACAGCAGCTTGAGCAGAGTGGACTTCCCGGCGCCCGAGGCGCCCAGGACGGCGAGCTGGCGACCCGACACGATGTCGAGATCGAGATCATGGAGGACGGCCCGTCCGGCATAGCCGACGGACACGCCACTCAGGCGAGCGAGGACAGTTCCCATGTCAGGTGTCCTTCCGATGGGGATTGAACGGGGAGGAATGCCGCCTCGCGGAAGCGCCGGTTGGCTCCCGAGGCGACGAGGTAGCCACGACCACCAGCGAGCGTGAGCTCGAGGCGGGTGGCCTGCTGGGCGAGGTGACTGGCGTCGAGCCGGAGCTTCAGCACGTCCCGTACGGGTGCGGACGCGGTGTCGGCGGCCAGACTCTGCCAGCGTGTCAGGAACTCGGCGATGTCGTCACCGAGGCGTCGAGCCAGTGCCCCGAAGACAGCGTTTTCGCTGCGATCCAGCGCGTTCTCGATCTCGCGCCACGAGCGACGGATGACTCCGGCCGCGAACGCAGTCTGCAGGATGAGGAACGTCGGTTTGACGGCCGCCACGAAGCCCGGGAGGTCGGAGCTCAGGACCTGATCGGCGGGGATCCGTACGCCGTCGAGCGCCAGTGTGCCCGATGCCGTGGCGTCCAAGGCGAGCAGCCCTGACACGCGCTTCGGACTCAGCCGCGGCTCGGACAGCGGCACCCAGACGACGATGCCGCCGCCGTCCGGGGTCCTCGCGGGGAGGACGAGGATCGCGTCGTCGACCAGGTTGCTGATCCAGCTCACGAAGCCCGTGAGTACCCAGCCATCACCAGCCGGCGCGGCCTCGATGCCCAGCTCGCCGAGCCCGGCGAGCGACTTGAGGGCCTGAGCCATACCCGTGGCGCCGACGGCCTCGCCACGGCGAAGGCGGGCGAGCGTGGCGGCGGTGGCCGGGCTCGTGTTGCCCCTGGCCAGGTAGTCCTCCACGACGCGATGCGCCCAGAGCCCGAAGGCGGACGGAAGGCACTCCTCCGCGACAGCGGCGATGGTGTCTGCCGCGGGACGGATGTCGGTCGCGGTCTGAGCGTTGGCCAGGAGATCGTCGATGCCGAGGTCGAGCAGACCTGCGTCAGCGAGGGCTCCGAGATGCGTGGTCGCGGGGCGAAGGCCGGCGTCGATCTCGGCCGCGGTGGCCGCGATCGTCCGCAGGACCGGGTCGAGGCCGGCCACGGTCAGCGTGGCGGTCATCGTGGCGTCACCCCGAAAAGTGACGGCGCGAGGGCGTGCAGGCGGTCGATCGGCGTGCTCACGGCGGCGCGGGCGCGCTCGATGGCCGCCTCGTCCGGACCGTCGTACAGGCACAGGCACTTGGCCATGTCCTCGCGGACGTAGGTCCGCAGGAAGTTGACCTCGGGCACGTTCGCGTACAGCGGGGTCTTCTCGGCCTTGCGCGTCAGGTACGCGTCCATGTCGATGTGGGAGGGGATGTCCCACTCGACGAGATAGCCGGCCTCGGGACGCGCAGCCTTCACGTCGTCGAGGTCAGCCCCGACCAGGCGTACGGGTGCGGGGTCGGACACCTCGTCGGCCTCAAGGCCCTCAAGGGCCTGGTTGACCTGGGCGGCGTCATCGGCTTCGACGATGACGAAGATGCGGTCGGCGCCGNCGGTGACNTGGGCTTCGATGAGCTGGGCTCCCGCATCGCGCAGGCGGGTGTCGACCTCAGCCAGCGTGTCGAGGGCGGCGTTGGGGACGGAGGGGGTTGTGACGATCTCGGTCAGGAACAGCGTGGACATGGTTCTCTCTTCGACTCATGAGTGGGCAGGACAGCGCGCTGACAGGCGTCGGCCACGAAGAGAAAGTCCTAGTCAGGACAGAGATCTCCCGGGATCGCGACGCCTCAGACGTCGCAACGGGGCAAGCGACGCCTTAGGCGTCGCGACAGAAGGAATGACGCGCCGACGCAGCGAGCCCGATGCTCGCGGCGGACAGGGCCAGAGTCGCGTTGAGCGACTTGGAGACCTGCATCATGGCGACGTCCTCTTCCATGTCCCGGGCAGATCCCGGGGCGTGGTTGCCGAAACTACGTCGGCCGGACCGCGATTAGCCAATCCTCGTCCCACGTGCTGAGACCCTCATCTGAGCTCACTCGGCCCTCAGACCGCGCCGATCCCTACCCCAGAAGCAGTTCTCGCACGGCTCGCATCAGGCGGAAGACGTGGCAGAACGGCCCCGTCTTCTGCCAGCAGTCGGATGATGTCGCGGGCGGCGCCGGCGGACGGAACGGGGTGGGCGGCGGACCAGCGAAGGTCTCGCGCCATCTCCGCGACCATGGCCGTATGCGCGGCGATGATAGGAACTATCGCAACGGGCAAGCGTCACCATGTCGTGTGCCCATCGTCAAGCGAGGTCACCCATGAGCCGTACCAGCACCTTCCTGAGCCAGTTCGAGCTGGCTGAGACCGCGTGTGGAGCCGACGTCGGCTCGATCGCCGAGACCGACTGGGTGCGGGCCATCGTGCCCGGCGGCGTGCACGAGTCGCTGATTGCCACAGGCCGGATCGACGACCCGTACCGCGACGACAACGAGTCGTCCATCCGGTGGATCGAGGAGCGTGACTGGTGGTTCCGCGGTCGCTTCTCTTGCCCGACAGATCTTGCCGCTGACGAGCGCGTACGCCTCGTCTTCCATGGTCTNGACACGGTCGCCGAGGTGTGGTTGAACGGCGTACGCCTCGGGGCACACGAGAACATGTTCCGCCCGGCGGAGTTCGACGTCACCGAGGTGCTGGCTGGTTCGAACGAGGTGCTGGTGCGGTTCTCGCCACCACTCGCGGGTCTCGAGGTGCCGCCCAGCGTCGCCGAGACGTTCGGGCGGCTGGCGGGCGTGTTCGGCGAGGTCGCGGAGGGCGACGGCAGCGAGGGAAGTGAGGGGTTCCTCTCCGAGAGCCTCGCGCTGTCCACGCTTCGTCGCAAGGCCACCTTCTCCTGGGGCTGGGACTTCGGTCCGCGGGTGCCGTCAGTGGGAATCTGGCGGCCCGTCGAGCTGCGGCGCGAGAAGGTCGCCACCATCTCCGGGCACCACCTCCGTACGGACGCGCTCCGTACCGACAAGGGCGCGGACGTCACCGTCCTCGTCGAGGTGGACGCGTTCCAGCGCGCTTCTCTGAGCGCGAAAGCGGTCATCACCGCGCCGAGCGGCGCACGGTTCGAGCTCGACATCCCGATCGTTGACGGGCTCGGTCACACGTCCGTCACCATCCCCGATGCCCAGCTCTGGTGGAGCCACGACCTCGGCGAGCCGGCCCTGCACGACCTCACGATCCGACTCCTGGCCGACGGCGTGGAGGTCGATCGGATCGACGATCGGGTGGGCCTGCGGACGATCACGCTCGATCGCTCCGAGGATCCGGAGGGCGGGCATCGGTTCGGGTTCGTGCTCAACGGGGTGCCGATCTTCGCCCGCGGCGCCGCGTGGCTGCCGGCCAGCATGATGGTCGGCTCGGTCACGCCCGAGCGCCACCGCCAGCTGGTCGAGCTGGCGCGCGACGGCGGCATGAACATGCTGCGCATCTGGGGCGGGGGTGTGTACGAGCAGGACGCGTTCTACACCGCGTGCGACGAGCTGGGCGTGCTGATCTGGCACGACTTCATGTTCGCCTGCACCGACTACCCGAGCGAGGACCCGGGCCTCGCGGCCGAGGTGGCCGCGGAGGCGACGTACCAGGTGCGCCGGCTGCGGAACCGCGCGAGCCTCGCGCTCTGGGCCGGCAACAACGAGGTGCAGCTCATCCACGGGTTCGCGTACCAGAGCTACGAGCCGGGCAACTGGGGCTGGGGCTTCTTCTACGACCTGCTGCCCCGGACCGTGGCCGAGCACGACGGGACGGTGCCGTACTGGCCGGGCAGCCCGTGGGGCGAGGCGCCCGAGGAGGGCTTCATGGCCGCCAACGGCGTCCTCGACGGCGACAGGCACGCGTGGGAGGTGTGGCACGGCTTCGACTTCGGCGCAGGCGGCGGCGACTTCGCGTCGATCGGCGAGGCAAGGCACTACCGCCGGTACGCGATCGACCGCGGCAAGTTCATCAGCGAGTTCGGCATTCACGCAGCCCCGGAGCGGTCGACGCTCGAGCGCTGGATCGACCCGGCGAAGCTCGGCGTGCACAGCCCCACGTTCGACGCGCACAACAAGGACAACCCGAAGGACAAGGGCGACGCGATCCTCGAGATCATCACGGGCCTGCCGACGACGCTCGACACGTACGTGGACTTCACGATGGTGTCCCAGGCCGAGGGGCTGAAGTTCGGCATCGAGCACTACCGACGCCGCCAGCCGAGCAACAACGGCACGCTGATCTGGCAGTTCAACGACGTCTGGCCGGGCTTCACGTGGTCGGTGGTCGACTACGACGGCGTACCGAAGGCTGGGTACTACTACGCGCGTCGTGCCTTCTCCCCCGTGCTCGCGAGCTTCACGCGTGACGGCAACCGACTCGAGCTGTGGTTCTCGAACAGCACCGCCAGCAGCGTTGACGTCAAGGCCCTGGTGACGCTGGGCAGCGTCGACGATGCGCTGGGTGAGCACATCGAGGTGCGGGCCACGGTCCCCCCGCGCCATTCGGTGATGGCCTGGAGCACCGCGGGCGAATTCGGCGCGGACCAGGTCGCGTGGGTCGAGAGCCCCGACGGCCTCTTCCCGGCGAACCGCCTCTTCTTCGCGGAGATCAAGGACATCCCGTTCCTCCCGGCGACCTTCGACGTCAACGTCATCGAAACCGGGGTGGGTACGGCCACGATCGACGTCATTTCGGATCGGTACGCCTACTTCGTGCACGTCCCGACTCCAGCGCCCGGCATCCGGTTCTCCGACAACTACCTCGACCTCCGCCCCGGCGAGCCGCGCGAGATCGAGGTCTGGGGGCTGACGTCAGATGTATCCGCCGCGAGTCTGCAGGTGTTGCCCTACGCTGGATCCGTCTTGGGATAGTCGGATTGTCCCTCGGTCCGCTGGGCGGGTTGCTTCGCTCGCAATCAGGATTCTTTCTTCGCCGCATCAGGTCCGGAGCCTCAGGAGGAGAAGAGCAATGCGAGTCAAGCGGACCCTTGGACCTTTGTTCGTAGCACTTCTTGCGATCTTGCTCATGGCCGGGTGTGGGAGCGTCGGCGGGGCTCTACCGTGAGGTCACCGCAGGGTGGTGACCTGCCGTTGGCCGGCGCTGACGCTGATCGCGACGGCGCCTTGCTGATCCGTACGCACGATCTGCATCCCTAATCCCTCCAGGGCTCGGAGGGTCTTTGCCGCGGGATGGCCGTACGTGTTGTTGAGGCCGACCTCGAGCAGGGCCAGCTTCGCGCCGGTCGCGGCGAGGAAGTCCGGGTCCTGACGCGAGGAGCCATGATGCGGCACCTTGAGCACGGTAGCCCGCACATCACCACCAACTGCGAGCACCGCCGCCTGACCTTCCGGCTCGATGTCGCCCGTCACGAGGACCGACAGACCCGGCACCGAGACCCGGCCGACGATGCTCGAGTTGTTCTCCGCGCTCGACTCCCCCGAATCCACTCCCGCACCTG
>JGI24138J36424_10000788_pt1 | contig 10282 bp, 3 predicted proteins | sample BarGraNGADG00312_2_FD_36424 | JGI IMG/M metagenome (IMG submission 36424) | reverse complement strand
TTGTTCTTGACCGCCTCGGAGGGGTTCAGCTCCATCATGGGTACGTGCTTGAGGGCCGCGCTGTGGAACACCACCTGCGGCCGGAACCGCTTGAAGACGGAGGCGAGCCTGTCGGCGTCGCGTATGTCGGTGACAACGACCTCAGCGGGGCACGCGTCGGCGCGCTTTGCCATCTCGAGCTCCATCTCGTAGAGACTTGTCTCGTCGTTATCCAGCAGGATGAGCTGTCCTGGGCCCACCTTGCACAGCTGGCGGGCCAGCTCCGAACCAATGGACCCGCCGGCCCCGGTGATCAGGACCACCTTGCCCCTGGTGTAGGCGGAGATAGAGGCGAGGTCGGTCGAGACCGGCTCTCGCCCCAGCAGGTCTTCCAGCCTCAACTCGCGTACCGCGGCGACGCCGACCTCTCCAGCCATCGCCATGTATATGCTGGGCAGCACCTTGACCTTCGCCCCTGTCTGTTCGCAGTAGGAGAGTATCTCCCTTATGTTCTCGCCTGTCGCCGAGGGGATGGTCAGGTATATCTCTTTGACCTCGTGCTTGAGCGCGACGCCCGGGATGTCGGCCCTGCCGCCCAGGACGGGGATGCCATGCAACACCAGGTTGCGCTTTGCAGGGTCGTCGTCCACGAATCCGACCGGGTACAGGTCGTGCTCCGGGTGGCGCCGTATATCTCTCGCCACCATCTCCCCGGCCTCTCCGGCTCCGACCAGTAGTACTCTCGTGCTTCCCCGCACGCCATTTCTAAGCCTCCTCTCGCTGAAGAGACGGAACTGCAGCCGGATGAAGGCCATGGAAAACAGAGAAAGGACGCCACCGATCAACATCACCGAGATCGGCATGTATTTTCTGGCGCCCGGTATCGATACGATCGCAATAAGTACAACAACCGTGGACAGGGAAGTGGCGTTGACAAGAGCGAGGAGCTCATCGAAGCTCGCGTACTTCCAGCGCCGCGAATATATTTTTATCGCGTAGTTGACAATAAGGTACGTCAGCACGATGGCCAGAATGATGGGAAAGAAGTGGCTGAGATACACGTCCGGGATGGCGAATTCGAATCTGATCGCCAGCGCCAGAAGGAAACTCAATAGGACGGCGACCGCGTCCACTGCCACCTTGGTGGCTACCTTGTTCGAAAAAGACCGACGAAATCGTTGCATTCAGTCTTTCTCCAACCACAAAAGGCAGTCAAGGTGCCACAAACTTGCATGAATGGTCAAGAATAAATCCCCAACAAATGCGTTCACATGACCCCAGTTCACCGCACACACAATTAGGTACCTTATCGGTGAGCGTTGCCTTCTTATCGATGAGCGTTGCCTTGCTCACNATGGGGTATTATATATGACGTGCGAACGATGGGGCAATAACCGGGGGTGCAATGCGGCGGGAAATCGGCGTGATTTGGCCTGGTGGAAGCGAGTAGTGACAGCGCGGGACCAAGATTTGATGTAATATACCATTGAAAATATGATGGATACGTGGGGATATAGCATNCGGCGATTACTTCGTTTCGTATGATCAGTNGCCAGAGNTGCTTATTATTCAGGAAATCGGCNAATGGANCCTGNGATTTCTGTCGAACGCAACNNTAAGAGAGACNTTGCACCTGNAGTCACGGTAGTCGTCCCATGCTACAACTATGCCGAATACGTCCCTGGCGCCGTTCAATCCATTGCCGATCAGACTTTCCAGAACCTGGAAGTGATCATCGTCAACGACGGTAGCACGGACGACACGCTCGATGTTGCCCGCGAACTTCTCGAGACGTACCGGGGGAAGCTGTTTATCACGCTCGTCGATCAGCAGAACCAGGGCCATCCGTCNGTGACAAAGAACACCGGGTACTCATACGCCGAAGGTGACTTCTACTTCACCCTTGACAGTGACGACATGATAAAACCTGAGTACGTGGCAAAGGTCATGGATACGTTNGAGAAACACCCTGACGTTGACGTTGTCTATCCCGGCTATCAAACATTCGGCGCTACGGACTGGATCCACATTCCTCCTGATTTTGATTTTGACAGCCTGAAGTACTGGGACTACATCCCTTATTCCGCCGTCTTNAGAAAAGAGGTATACGAGCGGATCGGGGGCTACAACAACAGCCCGTCTCTTCGGATCATGGAAGACTGGGACTTCTGGCTCAGGGCGTACGGGGAAGGCTTCATCTTCAAGCCGATAAAGGAGGCCCTCCTTCTACACAGGACCCACCCTGGAAGCCTTTTTACCTCGACCGGGAAGAAGCCGTTCTTTGCGGCCAATGTCCGGCTCGACAACATGTCCCTGTTCGACGATTTCGACATGGAGTGGGCCAGGAGGATCCTGGACAGCGACCGGATCGAACCGTTCGATGGGACGAAGATACTCTTCATCATCGACCATTTCCCGCCAGACGTCGGCGGAGCCGAGAGGTTTGCCGAGGAGCTGGGGCTCGAGTTTGCGAAGCTTGGCTTTCTGGTGGACGTCGCCACGCTCGGCGCTAACAGGGAATTCTATTACTACAACGGGCTCAACGTGTTCGAGTTCGAGTACGAGATAGGGCCGTACGAGGCAACCGATGACCCGAGGTTCGGGAAGCTGAATGAGTTCGTCAAGAAGGGTGACTACGACCTTGTTCTGGTGAAGGGGGGCATTCGCAACTGGGCTATCTGGTCCCTGGAGGAGCCCGAGAAGTACCCTACGGTTTTCGTCCCCTTGATAAACAAGGATTCGGTGGATTTCCTGGATGGCGAGGAAGAGACCAGGAAAAGGCTCGTGGAACGCCTGAAGAGCGCGAAAGCCGTCGTCGGCCTGACGATGACCGGCCATGACAGCGAGTTTTATTGCGAGAACGACATACCTTTCAGCGTCATCCCGAACGCCGTCGACTTCGTGTCCCCCACAATCGACTTCAAGAGTGAGATGGGCATACCCCCCGACACCAAGCTCCTCCTTTGCGTAGGCAGCTACTACAGGGTCAAGAACCAGGCTTGGCTTATCGAGAGCCTGAGGCACATGCCCGGCAACTGGGTCCTGGTGATGATGGGACGCGTGATCAACGAACCCTACCACCACCACATCTTGAGCGAGGCGAGAGGTGACCACAGGTTCCTCATACTTCCCCCTCAGGACAAGGGCGTGGTTGCATCCGCCATGGAACAGGCGGATCTGCTGCTGCTGCCATCTCAGGCTGAGGCATTCGGGAGAGTTGTGCTCGAGGCAATGAGCCACAGGCTGCCCTGGATCGCTTCGACCAATTGCACCGGCCTGAAAGAGCTTAAGGGTGGCAAGCTGGTTCAACTGGAGCGCGGGTTGAGCAGAGGCGTGATTCCTCCCGCAAAGAGAGGCTGGGTTGTTCAGGACCCTGAACCCGTCCGAAGCCCGTTCGTCGAGGAGGTCCGCGGCCTTCTCTCCGATCAGGTCGAGCGAGAGAGGCTTGGAGAAGAAGGCTATCGCGAGTGGAAAGACAACTACCGGTGGCGGAATTTCCTCGTAAGGTACCTTGAGGTGACCGGGCTGGAGCCGGACCCGGCGCGAGCCGTCTCCTTCAGAAGAAACAGCATTGATCCGAAACCCGCAAGACCTGACTACATANATCTNTTGCGAGCAGAGAACAAAGCNTCACCTTTGGTGAGTGTCGTACTGATCACGTACAACCGGCCAGATCTCTTGAAGACCGCTCTTGGAAGCGTACTCGAGCAGACATATGAAGATCTCGAGGTCATCGTGGTTAACGACGGCGGCCTCGACGTATCTCAGATCGTAGAACAGTTCGATGACCCGAGAATCACCTGCGTCCAGAACCAGAAAAACCTGGGGGCGGCGAGCGCGCGCAATATCGGAATCGGCTCCGCCAAAGGCAAGTACATCGCCTACCTCGATGATGACGATAGATACTATCCTACGCATCTAGAGACTCTCGTTCGTGCCCTCGAGTCATCGCGGGTGCGGTTTGCTTACACGGACTCGTANTGGAGGGCTGTTATAAAGCAGGGCGATCGTTGGTGCCGAAAGAGCAAAGACGTACTGTACTCCGAGGATTTCGACAGGGACACCCTCTTCGCCGATAACTACATTCCCATCATATGCGTAATGCACGACGTCGAGTTGTTTGAGGACGCGGGGTACTTTGACGAGGGACTTCAGTGCCTGGAGGACTGGGACCTGTGGATCCGCATGGCCATGCATTGCGATTTCAAGCATATTGAAGAGATCACCTGTGAGGTAAGCAACAGGATCAAAGACGGCAACAGCACTAACGACAGACTGAAGAGCGTCAAGGNCGTTACAAAGGTTATCAACAGCAAGTACGACGGTCTGGTGTTCAGGGCCAGAGACCTGGTCAACGTGGAGACGCAATCACTGCTCAGAAGGTTTGAGATAAGGAAGCAACACTCGGTCACAGACGCGTTGGACTACCTGGAGTGGTGGCTTGAAGCCTATGTAGAAAGTCCCAGGCTCGAGTACNTTTGCGCCCAGATCTACCGCGACCGAGAAGACCTTGTAAGAACGAAGCATCACCTGAAGAGATGCCTGGCTCTAGACCCGAGCAACAGGCAGGCTTCCAGAGACCTCACCCTGGTGGACCAGGAGCTGAGAGATGGTGGCAGCAGAGCGAAATCGACCGCTGGGCCCTCCGATCAAGAAACCGGAGAAAAACCCGTAGCGGAGCCAGGCGATGTGTCCCGCAGAACGCCGATCATTGTACCTGTTGTGAGGCCCGGACAGGGCGCGATAGCCGCGGTAGAGCAACTCGCCGCGGTTACGGACAACTACTCGCTGATGGTCGTGAACAACGGTGGCGACGACGGTCACCACCCTGAGGGATATGACCAGAGGCTCTGCCTCGAGTCCACCGATAGCAGGGGAATGACTCGTTCCATAAATGAGGCTATAAGGCTCCTGAGTGAGGAATATATCGCCGTCTTGAGGAGCGATGTTCTGCTATACGACGAGGGGTGGCTTGATAACATCATAGCTTTCATGAACCGTAGAGAAGACGTCGGTCTGGTTGGTATCGGCGGCTGGCACAGCCTGACAGAGCAGGGTGTTCCAGACCTAACGACTTCGGTCTTGAAGCTCCGCGGTCATCCTGATAGCAACAGACCGACCTGGAGGTTTACAGAGGTCGCTGCCATAGACGACGCAGGGTGGGTCATGAGAAACAACGGCGTTCGGCTTTCAGAGGCCTATCGCGATGAAAGCCTTTTTGCTCTCGATCTTTCACTTGCCTACATCAAGGCCGGATTTCGCGTTTACGTTGCCGCCGTCGAGTTCGCATACTCGGAAGACCGAGAAGATGTCGCCGAGCGATTTGCGCTCATCAAGACTGGCAGACGCGAAGATCTGTATGGCATGCGAGAAGACGCCCGGCTTGCCATGCAGACCAAGTGGGCAGAACTCTTGCCTCTCACTCGCGGCTTCTACGATGAGTCATACGTGATGAACAGGGTGGAGGAGCTCGCCAACTATGCGAGGAGCCTCGAGGCGATAATAGCGACGAAAGACGATGCGCTGACACACCTTTCTGAGCACGAGGCGCAACTGGAGCGAGCGCTGGCAACAAGACGGACAGCAAGATTAAGAGAATACTTCTCGCAACGATTGAAGGGCAAGCCAACGGGATGAGCTACCCTCGAGCTGAGCATGCACTTTCTCCTGATTCATGATATAAGAACATTTGATGTATTTTGCGGAGGTCTGGCCCCGGTCGGGCAAACAGTTCCCTTGCAGAAACGTCTAAGCTAAAAAGCGATCGTCGCTCACACAACCAAGGGTCAAATCAAGAGACTAAGGTGTTGGTAGACATGCGCTTGAGCAGAAGAAAGCCGGCACGGGCCTGGCTCGTCATCGGCTGCGCGATGCTGTTCCTTCTACTCACCCTCGTACCGAGGGGAACGGGTAAGGCGGCGCAAGGGGTGTTCAGCCCCCGGGACGCGCTGGCCGGCGAGCTCAAGCCCGGCGGCTTCGGAGACCGCCAGCTTCTGGGCCTCTTCAGCGAGAGCGTGACTGACAATCTGAAGAAGAAGGTCCCCTCCTCGCAGTGGGGCCAGGTGCGCAACGTCAGGCTGTTCTGCCGCTGGTACGAGATACAGCCTTCCGGGAAAACCGGGTACAACTGGGACAAGATGGACCAGGAAGTGAACAGCTCGCTCAGCCTGGGGGTCAACAGCATACTGCTGACCATCACCCCGCCTGTCCCGGACTGGGCCCAGAACGCTTCCAGTCCATATCCCCAGTGGATGGCCTCGCCGAAGCGCGTAGACGACTGGGGCGATTTCTGCGCTGCTGTGGCCCAGCGGTACAAGGGCTATGTCGATTACTACCAGATATGGATCGAGCCCGGCTGGGACAGCAACGCGCCGCCGGCCGCCCAAGGGGTGATCTATTACTCTGGCGATTGCGAGTACGGCTACCTGGGGCTCCTGCGCTCCGCGTACCAGAAGATAAAGAAGGTCAACCCGCAGGCGTATGTGATAGCGGGCTCGCTACTGCAGGGACTCACGCACAGCGGTGACAACCTCACACCCTATGACACCCTGATGGCCGGCGCCAACCAGGATGTCTCCATGAAGATCGACGCGAACATGAACGTCGTCGCCGAGCGGCCGATGTACTTCAACTACCACGGGTCCTGGAACGACGGGACCGTCGAGCTGGGCGTGAAAAAGCCGAAGACGACATGGTTCCTCGCGGAGGGCGCGACCCATCCCGGGTTCGAGGAATGGATCTGCATCCAGAACCCCGGGGCGACCACCGCGAACGTGCACATCACGTACATGTTCCTCGGCGGCAGGACGCAGGACCAGTGGATCAACGTGGGGCCCAACACCCGTTCGACCGTGGATGTGAACGCCGCCGTGGGCCCTGACAAGGACGTGTCCGCCAGGGTTGATGCAAGCGTCCCGGTCGTGGTCGAGCGGCCCATATACTTCATGTACCACGGCGCATGGGACGGTGGCTCGATAGGCTCCGGCGTCGCCGAGCTGTCGAAGACCTGGTACCTGGCGGAGGGCGCGACGCAGCCCGGGTTCGAGGAGTGGATATCGCTCATGAACCCGAACTCGAGTCCGACCAACGTGAAGATCACCTACATGTTCCCGGGCGGAGGCACCCAGGTGCAGACGCTGTCGATGCTGCCGACGTCCCGTGAGACCGTGCTGGTCAACAACGTGGTCGGCCCGAACAAGGACGTGTCCGCGAAAGTCGAATCGGCACAGCCGATAATCGCCGAGCGGCCGATGTACTTCCTCTACCACGGCGCCTGGTCGGGTGGCGACAGCCAGGTCGGTGCGACCGCGCCGAACACCTCGTGGTTCCTTTCGGAGGGCACGACGAGGAGCAACCCCACGGACGGCGCGTTCGAGGAGTGGATATCGATCCAGAACCCCGGCGATACCTTCGCTGATGTGACCTTCAAGTACATGTTCCCTGGAGGTGAGACCCAGACTGCTACAAAGAGGGTCCCGCCCCACGCGCGTGAGACGGTGCTTGTAAACGGGGTTGTCGGTCCTGACAGGGACGTCTCGGTCCAGCTCGACTCGACGCAGCCGATAGTCGTAGAACGCCCGATGTACTTCAACTATCACAACAACATCAACGGCGGCGACGTCGAGCTCGGATGCACGTCAGCGTCGAGCAGGTGGTACTTCGCGGAGGGCACGACGAGGGCNGGCTTCAACGAGTGGACGACGCTGCAGAACCCGAACGCGGCGACCGCTACGGTCAAGATTACGTTCATGTTCTCCGATGGCACGACCCAGGAGAAGTGGGTCAGCCTGCCTGCGCACAGCCGGACCACCGTTAGCGTGAACGAGGCGCTGAGCATGGGCAACGTCTGCGACGCGTTCTCGATACATCCGTACGATTACCCGGAGTGGTGGGCCTGGTACACACAGGCCGCGATGAACATCTGCGCCAAATACCCATCCGGGCACAAGGAGATGACGGTCACCGAGATCGGCTGGCCACACGCGGGGCGGGACGAGTTCTCGCAGGAAGGACAGCGAGAGGCGATTAATGGTAAGGGCATAGGCAGCCTCTGGGGAGTCGGCGTAAAGAAGATCTGGATATTCGAGGACGTGGATCCCGCGAAATCGTGGGACGCTGCCTACAACGGCCTGTTCGACTTCAACGGCAACCCTATGCCGGCCTGGAACGAATACAAGAAATGGCAGAACCAGTTGCCCAACTACGGCAACAAACCAAACCACCTGCCCTAGCCACCTGGCAGTCGGTGCTGGCATGACGTGTCCATGAAGATAATATCCGCTGAAGAAAGATGCGAGGAGAGGTCGCGTTTCATCCAGGTATCTTCGCCATAATGATTGACCTGTTGTCAGATCCGGTGGCGCCACGTCGGTATGGCAACGAGATCGGGTGNCGGGTCTGGCGCTATGAAAGATGAAGGCATGAAGAATGATAAATCCACATGCGGGACAACTGTCTCACGACAACGAAATATCACGCGGTTCAGAGGCGATATGCTGGGTCGGGCATCAGTGAGGCGACGAACACCAGGCAACCGTGCCGGAAAGGCTAAAATCGTGCTAGGATTTCGGTGTTGGAGGAGGAATACGGGGAATACTGCTCAGCGTCAACTAGTTTTTCCCCGCCCGTTGCCTCATCGCCAAATGTTACCATCGAACTTCGCTTGATTTCGAGGCTGATTCTCATGCTTTCAGGCCAGAGAGTTTCTTTCTCACGATGCCCTGCCGGTGAACGGAGGGAGCCGTAGGCGATCGTAGTTCAACGGCAGGTTGGCATCAGATCGTCCTCGGGCTCTTTGCAGCCGAACACCAGCTCGCGCGCCATGACGTGACGCCATTCCTTTACGCGCCGCTGTAGCGTCCGGAGTTGCCCTTCCGTGAACTTCCCCGGGTAATCGCTCATCAGCCTCTCAAACAAGGACTTGGCGGTCGCGTCCGGGCTTTCACTGAGCCAATAGAGAATCTCCGGCCAGACATCTTCAAATGGGTCCGGGCGAGTCCGCCAGTATCTGGGCGTGTCTTTAGCCTTACGGTGCGTGGGCCGGACTTCGCCGGCCTGCCAGAGCCGGGAGAGTTGGGCCAGAAACTCATCGAGGTCTTTCCCCGGCCGGTTTGTTTGTCCGGGAGAGGCAAGAGCGGCAAGGGCGGCCTGGGTGTCTCGAATCCGGTGAAGGAGAGCGAGAGGATCAAGCTGTGGTAGCCGGGATCTCAAATCCTCTTTATGTTTATCCAAGACCATGGGATGCTCGAGAAGACGGTCAGCCGGGGTCATGGGCTTGGAGTATCTCCTCGTTACCTTGGCTCCCTCCCTCGTCTTCTCAAGCAGCTTGAAGGAAGGCTGGAAGTAGTTCACGTAGAGCCTGATTGCAAGATAGAGCTGGCCGAACAGCTTTCCAGCGACGACGCCAGAGAAACGGTCGTAGCCGACGAACCGCCGGATGATGGCGCCATTCTTCTGCTCAACCCAGGCCTGGTCGTTCTTCTGGTAGGGCCTCGATCGGGTGAACTTCAGGTTCTCCTTCTGGCAGTAATCGAGCAGGGTGTCGTTGATAAAGGCGGAGTCGTTATCCGAGTTGAAGCCGATCACTGGAACCGGGAACCGACCGCATACGGCGGCTAACGCCTCGACAACCAGCGATTGCTCCCTTGCAAGGAGCGGGACTGCCTCGGTCCAGCCGGAGCACACATCGGTCGCCACCAGGCTGTGGATGCAAACACCTGAGGTGCTATCGCCACAATGGACCACGAAGTCAATCTCGAGCTCGCCCGGGACCGGCTCGTCCCAGTCGGAAAAAGTCCTCACTGGGATTTGTTTGCTCGCTTTCTTGGGCGCGTTCCTCTTCCTCCTCCGTCCCTTCGCCTGTTGGCGAACCTGTGCCAGCAACCTGTCTATGGTCGATGCGCTCATCTGAAGAAGGCGGCTTCTGACTTCGGAGTCCAGGTCCAGGTGACCGTTGCGCTCCATCGCCTCGACGAGGATCGGTAAGACCGCTTTGAGTCGCTTACCGCAGATCCTGTCCGATGACTCCCAGAGGACGATGAGGGTCTCCTTAACGGCTTCGTCATAGATACGCTTGCCGCACGTACGCTCAACAGGGGTCCTTTGATCGCTCGAGCAAAGCACGCGAATGGCGTGTTTCCTGTGATATCCGGTCATGGCGACGAACTCGTCCAGGATCCTCGCCTTCTCTAGCTTGGATGCTGTTGAGTAGCGTTCCCTGATGGCTTCGGTCAGTTCCTGCCTTGACTGCCTGCTGATCTCCTTATTCATGCCGTGCCTCCTAAGATTTGTGGGTAACAATCTT
>JGI24138J36424_10000777_pt1 | contig 10337 bp, 8 predicted proteins | sample BarGraNGADG00312_2_FD_36424 | JGI IMG/M metagenome (IMG submission 36424) | reverse complement strand
GTATACAGTGATACCCATCTCGGACACGCCCGGCCGGCAATAACCTTTGACCTTCTGTTCCGTTATCTGACCCATCTTGAATACAAGGTCCGTTATGTCCGTAATATAACCGATGTCGGACATCTTGAAAATGAGACACTTGGAGAGGGTGAAGATCGTATTGAAAAGAAAGCCAGGCAGGAACAGCTCGAACCAATGGAGGTTGTACAGAAATATGTAAACATCTATCATCGGAACATGGATCAATTAAATACCTTGTCACCTTCAATTGAACCAAGGGCTACCGGGCATATTGTGGAACAGATTGAACTTATCAAAATCCTTATTAAAAATGGCTATGCTTATGAATCAAATGGCTCGGTTTATTTCGACATATTAAAATATAATGAGAAATACAACTATGGTAAATTGTCTGGCAGGGTTTTAGACGAACTTATCAGTAATACCCGCGATATCGAAGGACAGGATGAAAAACGGAACTCGTTCGATTTTGCACTCTGGAAAAAGGCCAGCCCTGAACATCTAATGAGATGGCCATCTCCCTGGAGCAATGGTTTCCCCGGCTGGCACCTGGAATGTTCAGCGATGAGTATTAAATATCTTGGTGAAGAGTTTGATATTCACGGAGGAGGAATGGATCTCCAGTTTCCCCATCATGAATGTGAGATAGCACAGTCGACAGCTGCCCTTGGTAAAGAATCGGTCCATTACTGGATGCACAATAATATGATCANTATAAACGGTCAGAAGATGGCCCGTTCACTCGGCAATTTTATTACTCTCGATCAGCTTTTCAGCGGAAATCATCCGGTGTTAGAGCAGGCATATTCGCCTATGACCATTCGGTTTTTTATCCTGCAGGCTCATTATCGCAGCACTGTTGATTTTTCTAATGAAGCCCTTCAGGCAGCTGAAAAAGGACTCCAGAAGCTTATGAAAGCATTAGCTTCTCTCAATAAACTCAAACCATCAGATCAATCAACAATTGACATCATCAAACTGAAAGAAAAATGTTATGAGGCGCTTGATGATGATCTTAATAGTCCTGTATTATTGTCTCATCTGTTTGAAGGAGTGAGATTTATCAATTCAGTAATTGATGGCAGTGAGAAAATTGATGCTCCTGCACTGGAGTNATTGAAAACACTTTTTAACACATTTGTTTTNGAGATTCTTGGATTGAAGGATGAATCATCCGGAATGGGTGATGAGAAACTGACCGGGGAGTTGATGAATATTATTATTGATTTACGGCAAGCAGCTAAAAACAATAAAGACTGGTCCACATCAGATAAGATCCGAAAGGATCTGAAAAATGCTGGAATTGCATTAAATGATCTTAAAGACGGGGTGGAATGGGAGAGAGAGTAAGGGGAACTTAATAAGAAAGGATCATGACAACAGGCAAGAAATCAGCTCCCTTTGTTTCCTCAGCAGTTAATATCGGAGGTACCCCTCTCGGTGGCTCCAACCCTATCCGTATCCAGTCGATGACAAATACNGATACACTNGATACAAAAGCATCAGTGGCACAATGCATCAGGATCATTGAGGCAGGAGCCGATTATGTACGACTNACGGCACAGGGTCTGAGGGAAGCNGGGAACCTGGNAATCATTAAAAAAGAGTTGCGNAAANCCGGCTTCGACACACCTCTGATAGCAGATATTCATTTTAACCCTGTTGCTGCCGAAACTGCCGCCCGGCTTGTTGAAAAGGTGAGAATCAATCCCGGCAACTACGCTGATAAAAGAGCATCTTTTNAAAAGCAAGAGCTGACCGAACAGGAATACAGCCTGGAACTTGAGAGGATCCACACGAAATTGCTCCCACTTATAAATATCTGTCGCGACAATAAAACAGTCATACGAATAGGTATTAATCATGGCTCACTCTCCGACCGGATTATTACCCGCTTTGGAAACACCTCAAAAGGAATGGTGTTTTCAGCTCTGGAGTTTATCCGGATCTTCAGAGCAGAGAATTTCAATGACCTGGTACTTTCTATGAAATCCTCCGACATTGCTATAATGATCGAATCTACACGGATGCTTGTATACATGATGCAGAGTGAGGGTTTATCTTATCCTCTGCATCTTGGTGTAACCGAAGCAGGTGAGGGTGAGGATGGAAGGATAAGATCNTGTGCAGGAATAGGGACTCTCCTTGCTGAAGGTATAGGAGATACCATACGGGTCTCTTTATCAGAAGATCCTGAAAAAGAGATCCCTGTAGCAAAAAAACTTGCTGGTTACTATCCCAGAGGAGTATCCCGGACAGCCCCTGATAAACCTATTAGCTTTAAGTCCCCATCATCAAAACCGGAAATTCTTAAAAGAATAAATGGTCCTCTGGTAATTTCAAATATGACATCTTTCCCTGAATTAGATGTTGCCGGATACAGGAAAGCAGGATACAATACCGATTCAGTATCCGGTGAGATAAAGAGAACCGACGGGTCATCAGATCTGCTAATAGTTAAAAATTGTCCTGTAATCATCCCGGAAGATGTTTCCCTGGTGCTCCCATACAAGATATGGTTTGATAATAGAGACAATAACAGAATATTTCCTTTATTCTCTCCCGAGACATTTCACCAGAGCNGCTACAGATCACAGAAACTAAATGTCTTGCTGACCGGATCTCATTTCAATATTGAATACCTGAAAAATCCTGATCCTGCAACAACACTTGTAATTTTCACATTTAGTCCTGAAAAAGAGAAATATGCACCTCATAACTTTCTGAATGCCCTTGAAGAAAAAAACCTTAGTNATAATATAGTCCTGAATCCCGTTTTCAATGAAAATAATCTGGAAGACCTCCAGATTAAAGCTTCTTCACTTCTTGGCCGTTATGTTATTGATAGAAGAATTGCCGGGATTTCTGTGACTAATTCCGGAGAAGTGGATTTCGGTGATGTAACGGCTCTGGCCTTTTCCATACTGCAATGTACTGAAACCCGCATCACAAGAACTATGTACTTGTCGTGTCCGACCTGCGGCCGTACTAAATTCAATCTCCAGGAATCAGTAAAAAAAGTTAAAGAGGCTACAGGGCATCTCAAAGGACTAAAAATAGCTGTTATGGGATGCATAGTAAATGGCCCTGGCGAGATGGCAGGAGCCGATTATGGATATGTCGGTGCTGCCAATGGCAAGGTTCATATTTACAGGGGAACTGTTCCGGTTTGTAAGAACATTCCGGAAAAAGACGCCTTGAAAGAGTTACTTAAGGTAATTGAGAATGATCAAGCCAACCTGTAATCCAGCTGTTTCTTCTGCAGATCAGCTTTTACAACCTCAATATTTACACGGTCACCAAGAGTGTAGATTTTACCCGTTGAACGTCCTTTAATGCAATAGTTCTCCTCATCATATTCATAGAAATCATCAGCAAGCTCCCTGATATGGATCATCCCCTCGCACTGATTCTCAACTATCTCCACATAAATTCCCCACTCGGTAACTCCTGAAATAACCCCTTCAAACACCATCCCGGTTTTGTCACTCATATACTCAACCTGTTTGTACTTAACAGATGCCCTCTCAGCCTCTGCAGCAAGCCTTTCCATTTTTGACGAGTGGTCACACAGTTTTTCATATTTATCCTTGCTTCCTGGATTTTCTTCATCCAGGTAAGCAGACAAAAGTCTGTGCACCATCATGTCGGGATAGCGACGTATTGGTGAAGTGAAATGAGTATAGTATTTAAATGAAAGTCCATAATGACCTATGTTATCTGTTGAATAGATCGCCTTTGCCATCGACCGCAAAGCAAGTGTTTCAATAATATTTTGTTCCTTTTTCCCGGCGACGGAGTGTAATAGTTTATTCATTGCTTTCGGCAGCGAGGTCTTATCGTCTTCAATAAGCTTATATCCGAATCGGGTAATAAAATGGCTGAAGTTGCTTATCTTCTCAGGATCAGGTTTATCGTGAATACGGTATACAAATGTTTTTCCCCTGAGCTTTTTCCCTACATATTCTGCAACATGCTTGTTCGCCAGCAGCATAAACTCTTCAATAAGCTGGTTAGCTGTACCCATTTCGCGGAATTTTATCCCGAGCGGCTTTCCTGCTTCATCAAGTTCAAATCTCACTTCGATTTTCTCAAAGGCAAAAGCACCGGATGCAAATCTTTTTGTTCGTAGTTGCTGAGCAAGCCGGTGAAGTAATGCGACCTGTTCTTTCATATCTCCCTCACCTGTATCAATTACCATCTGAGCTTCATTGTAAGAGAATCTTTTATCGGAATTAATAATCGTCCTTCCAAACCATTCATTAATTACTTCCGATTTATCATTCAATTCAAAAACTGCCGAGTAGGTAAGCTTATCTTCACCAGGTCTGAGTGAGCAAATATTATTTGAGAGTCTTTCAGGAAGCATTGCTACTACCCTGTCAACAAGGTAAATGGATGTCGCCCTCTGCTTTGCTTCCTCTTCCACTAGAGAGCCGGTTTTAACATAATGGGTCACATCTGCAATATGAACCCCTATTTCCCAGTTACCGTTTTCGAGCTGTTTCAGCGACAGGGCGTCATCATAGTCTTTAGCGTCGACCGGATCGATCGTAAATGTCGGCACCTGCCTGAAATCACGACGAGCCTTNATATCACTTTCAGTTATCTCAGCCGGGATCTTTTCTGCGTCGCTCTCAACCTCTTCCATAAAGCTATAAGGCAGTTCAAATTCAGCAAGNATGGCNTGCATCTCTGTCTCATGCAGACCCGGATAGCCCAGAACATTAATGATTTCTGCTACAGGATTTTTTGATTTTGGATCCCAGTCAGTCACCCTGGCAACTGCCTTCTGACCCTGCAATGCACCATTAAGTTTAGGTAATGGAATATACAAGTCGAAGGGCATGTTTTTGTTATCGGGAATAAGAAATGCAAAGTTAGGCATGATCTCAACAGTACCTACAAATGATGTCCTCCATCTTTCAATTATCTCCACAACCTCTCCCTCTGGCCTGGCTCCTTTTCTCTTTGCATAAAGCCATACTTTAACTTTATCGCCATGAAGAGCAGTTTTCAGGTTTTTAGCTGTGACAAATACATCGTCTTCAAGATCGTCGGTTGAGATGAATCCGTAGCCCATCCTGGTCAGATCAACAGTACCTGTTATATAACCACGGGTTACCTTTATTCTGTATTTACCATGAAATATTTCCTGGACACTGCCCTGTTTGGTAAGGCTCTTTAATATATCTGATATCATCTGTTTTTCAGGTGATTCGGTGATATTAAGACGTTTAGCGATCTGCTTATAATTGAGCCCCTGCTCGGGGTTTTTGGTCAATACTGCTTTTATCTGCTCGGTAAGCGTTTCCCTTGAATTATTGGAACTTTGGTTACCCTTTCCCTTCTTACTCATATTTCAGTTTTTGCGAAGGTACAAAAAGGAACCATAAATTTTAATACATTTGATTGATAATTGGATTGTCATGGCAGGCTTGAAATCGATTCTTTCCCAATCTACTAAAGTTGTTACCCGGAAAACAGGTAATGAATATGTACTTGTTCCTATAACTAACAACATAGCAGATATGAACAGCGTTTATACCCTTAATGATACAGGCGCCTTCATATGGGAACATATCGACGGGAAAAGGAGTATTGAAGAAATAATCATTACATTGACAAGTGAATATGATATTGACCCCAAAAATGCAGAGGCAGATGTTTTATCTTTTGTTGAAAACATGAGTAAATATCTTATTATCCATTAATTATGTAATTTTGTATTTAAAATATGAGGAATTATAATTTAAATATTGCCGGGTATAATATCGGGTTTGAGGCTTCAGCGAACGGGCCGGAGCTTAAACCTTCGGCTCGATTCCTCAGAAATATAAATCAGGATAAAGGATCTGATATCCTGATCCGTGTTCATTCAGAACCTTTTAATCTTCCTAAAGGAGCCGAAAGGGTTTTCCGTGCACCATATGTTGAAGAGATAAATGGCATTCAGTTCAATAACGTAACAAACTTCTGGAGTGTATGGAAACTCCGCTCCGAGCTCTATATCTGGACGATCTTCCCTCTCTCCTCCACGGAGAAAAATGCGGTATTGAAATTTTCGCTTACATCAATGGAATGGGACCTTTGGATTTATGGCTCCCAAACTGAGACTGATCCTTTTGAGTATCCGCTTGACGGACTGATACTTTATTATCTCACAGTTATTAATGGGGATATAATGATACATGCATCGGGAGTTAATATTGCAGGACATGGTTATATCTTCAGTGGTGTATCAGGAAAAGGGAAATCAACAATGGCAAAGATATGGGATAATTCAGGAGCTAGAGTAATACACGATGACAGGCTTATTTTAAGAAATACTTGAAGCGGCTATAAAATGTTTAATACCCCGGTCTACAATAACGATGAACCGCGTGAATCAATCCTTAGTAAAATTTTTATTATTGAACATGGAGTTGAAAATATGCTTGTCCCTTTAAAAGGAGCAAGTGCTGTTACTCAGGTGATGGCTAACTGTATTCAGCATAACTGGGGAGCAGACATCATTGCCCGTCTTTTGGGTTCTATTTCAATTATGTGTGGGACGATCCCGACTGCGAAGTTATTTTTCAGACCCGACAGAAGTGTAATTGATCTTATCCTTGAAAATGAATAATTGGAGGAACAATCATTCGATTGTAAAAGATATTGGACTGACACTTCTCTCCGAAGGAAAAACCATCCGGATCAAAGCTCATGGATATAGTATGTTTCCCTGTATTAAACCAGGCTCCTTGATACTCATTGAACCATTAAAGATCAAAGGATTACCGCTCCCTGGCGAGATAATTGCCATACGAAGAGAGAGTGGACTTATAGTCCACCGTCTTTCAAAAATAATTAACAAAAATGGCGTTGTATGGTATATCGCCAGGGGAGATAGTAATGCATATGCAGATAATCCCTTAAAAATCGATAAAATAGCAGGAAGGATAGTGCGTGCTGAAACTACCGGCGAGAATCCGGTTCCTGCTGATATCAGAATTAACACCAGGCCAAACTTTTTTGTTAACAGGATAAGAGTGATAGGGTTACTTTTATGGAAGAAAATGAACTAAATGAAGGAGAAATTAATACTATTCAGGGAATCATTAAAGCTTGTCTGGAACAGCTCTCCGGGGTGGACATTTACTAATATAGTAGTTTCTGTTCTCCGGAGTATATTTCCTCTGATACTAATCTGGCTTCTTAAAGACGTTGTTGATGATATAACTAAGGCTGCCACAGCTACCCCCGGAAGTCACTCAGTAAATGTGTTATGGCCTATAATAGCAGTGGTAATAATCTGGTTCCTCGATGAAGCCACATCTGATTTCAGTAGCTATGTCCGTAAAAAACAATCTCTGAAGCTCGAGGTTTACATGTANGGGCTTTTGCATNCCAAGGCTATAAAACTCGACCTCATAAATTTTGAAAATCCCGAATATTTCGATTGTCTGTCACGGGCATCCAGGGAAGCTCCCTGGCGCCCCAACAGCATCCTGAACAACATGGTTTCCCTGCTGAGAGGGTTTCTGTCGCTATTGCTTATGGCAGGACTAATTTTGACTCTTCACTGGACACTTGTCGTACTCCTGGTTGTTGCAAATATACCGGGGATATGGTTACGTCTTTATTATGCAGATATTCTCTACAATTTTCAGAGGCAACAGACCCCGGAGGCAAGAAAATCAGCTTATTTTAACTGGCTCCTCACGGGAGACAGGCCTTCAAGGGAACTAAGGCTTTTCGGACTGGGAAATTATTTTATCGGCCTTTTTAAAAAATCCTTCCTGAAACAAAAAGAAGAAGAGATCAATATCATCAGAAGAAGAACACTGATAGAACTTATTTCTAACCTTTTCAAAGCATCGGCCCTTTTAATAACCCTCTTGTTNATTGCACATCAAACGATCGGAGGAAAACTTNCCCTTGGACAAATGGCAATGTTCCTGCTNGCCTTCAGGCAGGGAATGATATATATTAAAGATCTGTTCGGATCACTGGCCGGACTTTACGAAGATAGTCTCTTTATAGGGGATACATTTGAATTCCTCAATCTGAAAGAAAATGTAATAGCGGTTGCTCCGATAATATCTTGCTCACCATTAAAGAAAAAAATAGTCATAGACAACCTGTGCTTCACTTATCCGGGGAATAACTTCAAGACTATCAGTAACGTCTCCTTTGAGATTAAAAAGGGGGAAATNATAGCACTTGTCGGCCCGAATGGAGCTGGGAAAAGCACTCTTGTCAGGCTTTTATCCAGGCTTTACGACGCCGATTCAGGAAATATTAAATATGATGGGGATGATATCAGGAATATCGATCCTGAAAAGTATAGAAAGCTATTTTCAGTTGTATTTCAGGACTTTATGCTGTACAATCTTTCTGCAGGCGAGAATATCCGGATGGGGAATATTGAGGAAAAAGGTCCTGCAGTCAGAATAAAAACATCAGCTGAAACTACAGGTGTTCATGAATTAATCAGTAATCTTCCTTATGGTTATGATACAGTTATCGGGAACCTGTTTGATGACAGCCGGGAGCTCAGCTGGGGAGAGTGGCAGAAAATTGCCCTGGCAAGAGCTCTGTTCAGGGATGCTCCCATACTGATTCTCGATGAGCCTTCCAGTGCCCTTGATGCTGATACAGAATATGATATCTTCAGCAGGTTCAGGGAAATAGTTAAAGACCGCACATCAATTCTCATCAGCCATCGTTTTACAAATGTAAGTCTGGCTGACAGAATTATTGTCCTCGATAAAGGATCAGTTGCTGAATCGGGCACTCATGATGAGTTGATGAAGAGTGGTGGAATATATTCCTCAATGTTCGCAAAACAGAGCAGCAGGTTTAACAAATGAAAACGGGAGTAAATATCAGGGATGAAGAGAGCCTTCTGCTGGAATTATGCCGTCTGGAATTCCATGATGAACATTTAAAAAAGATCAGATCTCTTACTGCAGTTGTCCGGGATTGGAACTATTTCAGAAGACTTGCCAACGTTCATGGAGTAGCTGCACTGGTCTGGTATAATCTTGAAAAACATCAATTGCTTACCGGTGTACCCGAAGAAGTTGCAATTTTTCTTAAGGGAGCATTGATGCGGACTCTTAGCCGGAATGCGTTTAACACCGAAGCAATGGGAGAGGTTCTCCGGTTGTTGAATAAGGAGAATATCAAAACGGTTTTGTTGAAAGGACTTGCCCTTGAGAATACTGTATATGGTAATTCAGGACTACGGCAGATGTCTGATGTTGATATCCTTATAAACAGGGAAGAGTGCATCAGAGCCAGGAAGCTGCTTATAAGCATCGGATATGTTTCACTTCCTGTAAAATCGCTCCTTCATGAACTGATTATTACCTCATATGGCAAGCACCTTCCTTCGCTTATTAAAAACGGGACTTCTGTTGAGATACATCATGAGCTTTTCGGAGAGAGGAATAATGTATTTACCCGGATGCTGTATGATACCAGCTATGTGGCTGAGATCAAAGGAGAAAAAGCCTGGTTTCCTCAGCCACAAATATTCTTTCTTTATCTTGTCAAGCATCTTTATCTGCATGAAATTGACAACGAATCACAGCTCAGGTTATATACCGATCTTGTTGTTCTGATGGAAAAATATCGTGCTGAGATAATAAATTTTGATCTTATTACACTCGCATCCCGGGCAGATATGTCTGATGTACTTGCCTGTCACCTTGAACTGTTAAGAGATATTTGGGGAGTTTCCTTCCCGGGTTTTATTAACGATTATATTGACAAATGGTATAATCCGGATACAATTAATAAGTTTATTTTCTTCCTCGGGAGTCCTAAGGATAACCCACAGGTTAATAAAGCAAAGTCCTATCGTAAGATTATAAATGATATTCCCGGATTACATCGTAAGTTTCTATATATTTTAGGAGATCTCTTCCCAGGTGTAAGATTCATGAAGAACCGGTATAGATGTAACAGCACCTGGAAGGTGTTGCTTTACTATCCTCACAGGGTGGGGAAGATATTGTGGCTATTCAGAAGGTGAGAAATGTTCCTTTATGTTTCCTTTTTATCAATCCCCAACTCCCAAATGGGGGGCTCTCAATTTAAGTTTAATTTGAATATAATAAATGGCGGTGCGAGTGCAAACCGGAAATGGCCCCCAAATACTACTTTTTCAAGGAAAATCATTTAAATCTTAATTATTTTCAACTAAAACATAAAATAATTCTAAATACATTTTGTGATTTGAGATTTTTTTGTTTAATTTTATAGTTACTGTCGTGTCTAAAACAATATTAATTCTGGCAATAATGAACAAGTTTCAGAAAGAGACT
>JGI24138J36424_10000771_pt1 | contig 10365 bp, 9 predicted proteins | sample BarGraNGADG00312_2_FD_36424 | JGI IMG/M metagenome (IMG submission 36424) | reverse complement strand
AGGAACAGCGCGACCCACGCGATGCCGCCGACGATGTTGTAGATGAGGAAGTGCGCGTAAGTCATCTCTCCGACGCCCGCCACGAAAGGAGCGAACGTCCGCACGATCGGCACGAACCTGGCCAGGATTATCGTGGCGCCGCCATATTTCTCGTAGAAGGTGTGGGTTTCGTCCAGGTACTTCTTCTTGAGGAAACGCGCGTCTTCTCTCTTGAAAGCCCTCGGCCCGATCTTGGCCCCGATCCAGTAGTTGACCGTGTCGCCCAGGATCGCGGCCGCGGCCATCACCATGATAAGGATGCCGAGGTTCAGCGCATGGACGTTGTTGAGGCGCGCCCCGGTGGTGCTGGCGAAGAATCCCGCCATGAACAGGATGGAGTCGCCCGGCAGGAACGGGGTCACCACGAACCCGGTCTCGCAGAAGATGATCGTGAACAGGATCAGGTACGTCCACGCCTGGTACGAAGCTATCCAACTCGCCAGGTGCTTGTCCATATGAAGGATGAAATCGATTATCCCGTGCAATATTACCTTCCAGNGCAGAGCATCAGTACCCTATTCTGGCCTATAGCAGTTGTCCTTTCAATGGCGAAAGGAGACCGGCGCACCGGCGCCAGATGGACCTGGTGTAGAATTGCCCGCAGTATCCCGGGGGAGGCGGCAGTTGGACGACGACATAGAGACGGAGCAGGCACGCCGCGGTCTGTCCTCGGCCATCAACAACCCGCGCTTGATGGTCTCGATCATGTTCGTCTGCATGTGGCTGGTCGGGACTCTCGCGGTCCAGAGGACCTACGGACTGGGGGTATCCGCGCCCAACAGCAGGCTACTCACCCTGGGTGGTTTCCTGACAGGCAGCGCACGCGTGCTGGGGATCTCGCGGCTTTCCCCCACGGGAATGGGCGTGCTCTACGCCATACTCCTCGCGGTGCTGTTCCTCAGTTACACCTGGGCGCTGATCCTGGTGGCGCGAGGTACGGCGACCCTGTCGCGGACTTACATAATCGTCGCCTCGGTGGCGCTTTGCCTGTGGGTCCTGTTCCTGACCCCCCTCTACGCCAAAGACCTGTTCAACTACGCCTCCTACGGCAAGATGCTGACGTTCCACGGCGCCAGCCCCTACCTGCATGTCCCGGCCGATTTTCCGCGCGACCCGGTCCTCGGATACATCTCCTGGAAGGGTGCCATCTCGGTCTACGGGCCGCTGTTCACCTACCTGTCGTCGCTGGCGACGCTCATCGCGCGCCAGGGGGCGATCGCCAACATCTTCGCCTTCAAGATGCTGGCGTTCGGTTTCTTCCTGGGGAGCCTCTTCGTGGTGGACTCGCTGGCAAGGCGCGTACACCCTGAGAAGAGGGGTTTCATCCTGGCCGCGGTCGCCTGGAACCCACTGGTGATAATCCACCTGGTCGGGGGAGGGCACAACGACACCATCATGCTCTTCTTCGTGCTGCTGGCCTTGCTGCTCTACCGGCAGGAGAAGCCTGTCTGGGCGCTCTTTTCCTGCACCCTGGCTGTGATGATCAAGACGACGGCGGTGTTCGCGCTGGTCCCGATGCTGGTGCTCTTCGCGAGGCAGAACTCCAGGTGGACCCTGCGCAAGTACGGCGAGGCCCTGGCGGTACTGGTCGCCACGCCGCTGGCTTTCTACCTGCCGATCTGGCCGGGACTGGGTGTGTTCAAGAAGATAGTCTCGGTGGGAACCGACTTCAACGCCGCCGGAGTGCCCAGGCTGTTTCGCGACGGGCTGGCGACGGTGCTGCGCGACCTGGGTATGCGCGCGTCACCGGCCGCGTCGCTGGCGGCGGGAGTCGCGCATGCCGTCTTCATCGCGCTGTTCCTGGTGCTGCTGGTCTACTTCTGCTACAAGGTCCGCGACATGCGCTCTCTGCTGCTGTACACGGGCGCCATCATGTTCGCCTTCGCGCTCTGCACCACCTGGCTGATGCCGTGGTACGCCGGCTTCGTCGCGGCGATGATGTTCGTGTCAGGCTCGTATCTGCTGGCGGCGGGAGGGATAGGGCTCACCCTGGTGATGTCGCTGTACGGGCCGCGCATCCAAGCGGTGCCGTTCAGGCTCTTCCCCGCCGCGATCATCGTCCTGGCGCTGGGACTGCTGGCGGTCGCGTTCAGGAACAGGCTGCCGGTGGCGCGCCTGGCCGCGGCTGAGGGCCAGCCTTAGGCCGCGGAGTCAGGTCTTGATGAAGAAGCGCGATATCTTTCCAGGGGTCTTGACGGCCTTCGGCTTGCTCTCGCTTTCCGCCTCCGTCTTCCTGCCGGGGGGCGCGTAGTACCTGGCCAGCCTGGCATCGATGTCTCCTTCGTATTTGAGCGCGTCGGTGCCCCGCTCTCCCGTCCTGATCCGCACGACCTCCTCCACCGGGAACACGAATATGAGCCCGTCGCCCGCACCGCCGTCCTCGCTCTTCGCTGCGCGGCGGATGGTCTCGATGGTCTTCTCTACGTTATGGTCCGAGAGGATGATGTTGACCTGCACCCGCGGCAGCATGTCTATCTGGTAGGTCCCCGAGCGGCCGGCCAGCGTGATGCCGCCCTGCCGGCCGTGGCCCTTCACCTCGAAGATGTTCATGCCGACGATGCCGATACCTCTCAAGGCATCTTTCACGTCGCCGACCTTCTCTTCCCGGATGATGGCTTCGATCTTCTTCGCCATGCTCACTCTCCTTGCCTCAGGCCGAAGCCAGCTCGCCGTGTTCGCTGATGTCCAGGCCGACTTCCTCGGAATTCTCATCCACCCGCAGCCCCATCAGCCTGTCCAGGACCTTGGCAATAACGAACGTCAGCACGAAGGTGAAGACAGCCACGATCGCGACGGCCGCGATCTGTATGGCCAGCTGCTTGGGGTTGCCGTAGAACAGACCGTTCGCGCCCTTTGGGTTGACCGCCTTGGTGGCGAACAATCCAGTCAGTATCGCGCCGGTGGTGCCGCCCAGCCCGTGGCAGGCGAACACGTCAAGCGACTCGTCCAACCGGGTCCTCTGCCTCAACCTGATCGCGTAGTAGCTGATGGTCGCGGCGACGCCGCCGATGATGATGGCCGCCCAGGGCTCGACGAAGCCCGCGGCCGGCGTGATCGCGACCAGGCCGACGACCGCCCCCGTCACGATCCCCAGGACGCTCGGTTTGTCGTCGCGCCAGCTCAGCATCATCCACACCAACGCCCCCGCGGCCGCGGCGGTGTTGGTGTTGACGATGGCGTGCGCGGCGACACCGTTGGCCGCCAGCGCGCTGCCCCCGTTGAAGCCGAACCAGCCCAGCCACAGCAGGCCGGCGCCGAGTATCGTATAGGGGATCGCGGAGGGCTCCATCGGCGTCTTGCCGTAGCCCTTGCGCGCCCCGATCACCATGGCAAAGGCGAGGGCGGCAAACCCGGCGGTGACGTGCACCACAGTACCGCCGGCGAAGTCCAGCGCCCCCATGCGGTTCAGGAACCCGCCTATCCCCCAGACCCAGTGTGCCACCGGGTCGTAGACCACCGTCGCCCAGATCAGCGCGAACACCAGGAAAGTCTTGAACCTCACCCGCTCCACGAAAGCCCCTGTGATGAGCGCGGGCGTTATCACCGCGAACATCATCTGGTAGAGGGCAAAGCTGAGGTGAGGGATGGTAGGCGCGTAGGCGAGGCTGGGGCCGCTGCCCACCCCCGTCAGGCCTATGAACTGCAGGTTCCCGATGAACCCTCCGATGTTGTGGCCGAACGCCAGCGTGTATCCGATGAGCACCCACTGGATGCTTATAAGACCCAGCATTATAAAACTCAGGTTGAGCGTGGAGAGGATGTTTTTCCTGCGGACCATCCCGCCGTAGAAGAACGCGAGTGCCGGTGTCATCATCATGACCAGGGCCGCCGACATCAAGACCCATGCGGTGTCACCTGAGTTGATGTGTCCCATTCTTGTGCCTCCTCACGCCGTTGTATGGAAGCGTTCCCGCTGCTGCAGGGCCGCCGGGCAGCATCGCCCGCGCTCCGGGATGAGCCTAACGGCCCGGTGTTTCCGCGGTGTTTCGGCCGTGTTACAGCTATGTAACATACGTAACAATCGTCACGACTCGATGTGACGACTCGATGTGACGCGCCGGAGGTGCATAGAGGCTACGCACCACCGGCGTGATGTTTGAGGTGCGAATGCACCGACGGGTCAGGCTGAAGCCTGCCCCACGGGGAATCAATGAAAAGTTCTATTAAAGGGAAGCCCCCGGCCTTGCGACCGGGGGCTTGCTTATCTCTATCTATTTAGCCAGGTCCGAGGGCACCGGCGCTCCCTTGAACTCGACTCCCGTCCAGGGTGGCCCGCCGTCGGCCAGGACCTCCCAGGCGCCGGCCATGTTGTTCCAGACCAGCAGGAAGTTGTCCGCGACGCCGTTGCGCACTCCGTGGATGACCTCCCAGTTGGGGTCGACCGTGCTCGCCTTGAGCAGGCTCAGCTGCCAGTTGTCGGTCGGCTTTCCCTTGGAGGCCAGGTACGTCTGTATCGCGTCCGCCTCGGTGTGAGGCTTCGCGGGCGGTGTCGGAGCCGGCGGTGTGATCGTGATTATTTTGAGATCGGCCGGCGCGCCCAGCTTCTTCGGGTCCCAGTTGGTGCCGTAGGCCACCACCTTCCAGGTGCCGCTGACGTTGTGGAGCAGCCAGTAGTTGACCGTCTGGCTCCCGGTGGTGTACGACGCGTCGATCTTCCAGTTGGGGTCGGTCTTGCTGGTCGCATCGACGACGAACGTGACTCCGGTAGTCGACAGGCCCTTGGACTGCAGGTAGGCGGTCATCGCCTGAACCGGCGTGTTGTGCTCGATCTCGCCCTGCCTCTGCGCCGAACCCGATCCGGTGACGGTGAAGGTGACCGAGGCGCTCACCTTGCCGCTCACGTTGACCGTGACCTTCACTGCTCCCGCCTTGAGCTCGTTCGGCACTGCCGCCGCAATAGCAGTGTTCGTCCAGGATCGCACGCTGCCGATAGTGTTGCCGAACATCAGCTTGCTCGACCCCTGCTTGGAACCGAAACCGGTCCCCGTCACCGCGATCAGCGTTCCGCCGGCCCCCGTCTTGGGGGCGATCGCGGTGATCGCCGGGGTAGTGCCGCCGCACCCCACCAGCGCGGCCAGCGCCAAGGCAAGCGCGCATGTGAGCGCGACCGCCGTCAGCATCTTCCGTCTCATCTGCCACCTCCGTCTTGTCTTACGTGTACGTACTTCTATCGTACCCGGTCCGCGGTCTTCGCTCAGGCGAAGTAAACCGAGACGTCGGGGAGCGTTATGGACTCGAGGTTGGAGAACTCCGGCTTCATCTGGCCGGACTGGATCTTCCTGATGACGTCGGTCACCTGGTCGTTGACAGGCGTCGAGACGCCGGCCTCGCCCGCCTTCCACTCCAGGTAGCCGTTGAGCGCCTCGACCTCGCAGGGCAGCCCCTTCTTGAGGTCCTGCAGCATGCTGCCGACGATGTTGCGGTGCGGGTCCCAGATGAACCGCACGGCGCCCTTGGCGTTCTCCAGGTCCTGCTTCACGATCTCGAAGAGGATCGCCGGGTCCGCGCCCTGCATGGGCTCCATCTTGATCCCCAGCGCCTGCGAGGTCTTGATGGTCTCCATCATTATGCAGATCGCGGCGGCGATGGCGGTCTCGTCGTCGAGGATCCCGCCGTAGTCGCAGTCGAGCGCGGTCGAGAGCCCGGACATCGCCACGTTGACCAGCAGCTTGGTCCAGCGCACCCAGGTAAGGTTGTCCGTGATCAGCGCCGCGCCCGCGTTGTCGAGCACCTCCTTGACCCGCTCGACGCGGTCGGTGACGCTGCCGTCCAGCTCGCCCACGTCGTAGGTCATCTCGGCGGGGTTGCTGGTGAGCTCCGACACGCCCGGGCCCTTCCAGGTGGCACCCCAGCCGACGGCGCCTCCCAGCGTGCGCTCTCGCCCCACGAAGGAGGCCACCCGCTCCTCGGGAACGCCGTTCTGCAGGGTTATCAGCACGCTGTCGTCGCGCATGAACGGCAGCAGGGCCGGCAGCGCCACGTCGTCGAAGGTCGACTTGACCAGGTAGATGAACAGGTCATAGGTGCCGTCCATCTGGTGCGGTCTGATCGCCTTGACCGGGATGGTCGCCTCCATGTGGCCCTCGATGCGGGCGCCCTCGGAGTTGAGCGCGTTCACGTGCTCCTCGTTGGCATCGATGAGCACGATGTCCAACCCCACCTTGGAGAGGAGAGCCCCTGCTATCGTCCCCAGCGACCCCACACCTACCAGCGCTATCCGCACGTCCAGACCTCCTTCTGTCGACACTCCGCCTCCTCGATAGCCTATTTCAACGAAAAAACGGCGGTCAAGCACAAACGCAAGTTTCGGGGTCAGACCCCTTGACTTGCTTTCTGCGGCGCACCTGCGCCTCATCCCCTGTCACACCCCCGTCCTACACTATCCATAGCAGACCAAGCAAAGAAAGGAGAATGAGATGAAGTGCAGGACTCTGGGCATCAGGATCGAGCAGCCCTTCGCGGCCATCGACGAGGCCGCCGCCAGCGAGTTCCTGGCCTCGGTCAAGGTGCGGAAGGTGACGGCCGGTATATGCGAGCGCCCCGAGCCGTCCTGGTCGCTGCTGGTCCTCTTCGACGAAGACGCGGGCGGCAGGAAGGCAACCCCGGCGCGGGATGCGCTGCCCGCCGAGGCGCGGCCACGACGGCAGGAGAAGGCGCCGGTCGAGGATGCGGCGGCGCTCCCCGACGAGCAGCCGGAAAAACCACTGACGGCGCGACAGGAGCGCATGGTGGCCTCTCTAAAGGCCTGGCGCTCCGAGAGGGCGGCCACCGACCGCGTCCCGCCCTACTGCGTAATGCCCAATCGCTCCATCGATGAGATCGCCCGCCTGCGCCCGTCCAGCCGCGAGGACCTGGCGGAGATCAACGGCTTCGGGCCGTCACGCATCGAGAAGTACGCGGCTGACGTACTGGAGCTGGTGGGCCGCAAAAACGGCAGGAAGAAGTCCTAGTGCTCCGTCCCACAGATACCTTGGCATTCGAGCGCCGCTGCATCCATGCCTGCCGTGTTCCGCTCCCTCGGAGTACTCACCGAGTACGACTCAGTCGCGCGCCTTGCAGGCGCGGCGCTTCGACGCTCTCGGTGTCTCAAGCTACCTGCGGAACGGAGCACAAGCAGAAGGGGTCGGCCAGGCTCGCATCGCCGGCGCTTGCCATCGGGGCGCCGGCTTTCCCCGCGATGGGTAGCCCCTGTTTAGAATTCGGCGTCGGGCGGCTTGGTCTCCGAGATCACCATCAGCCTGTCCCCGGCATCGATCGTAAGATCCACCTCGCAGATGTGGAAACCCTCGGGCTTGCGCACCCCCAGCAGCGTGTAATTCTTGTCGCGCTCCAGCGCCGACGCCACCTCGGCACACGCCTTGCCTTCAAGCTCGTCGGGTACCGCGATCACGAAGATCTTCGCGTTTGCCCCCCTCTCCGCGAGCGCCGTCACGAACTCTATGACACCGAAGCGCATCGCGGACTGGGCCAGAAGGTTTCCGCCGATGAGGTTGTGGTCGAAGACCTCCTGAACCCCGGCCCTCTTCATGTGCTGGATGTTCTCGGGCTCGAGCACCTCCGCCGTGATCATCACGTCGGGGTTGAGCGAGCGCGCGGTCAGGGCGGCCAGCACTGTCTTGGCGTCGCGGTCATCGTTGGAGCCCGCGGATGACTCGTCGGCCAGAAGCACGACGGACCTCGCCCCTGCGATATTCACCCTGCGCAGGTCGGATTCCCGCGTCGGGCTCCCGTAGTAGAAGAACAACAGTTCATCCTCGAGCGGCGCCGTTTCCAGCTCCGCCAGAAGCACGATGGGCACGCGCTCTTTTCTCATCGCGCTCGCGAGCCTCTCAACGACGTACTTGCCCCGGTAATTCCACCCGCAGATCACGAAGTGGTCGTGTAATTTTGTCTNCTGGTCCAAGCCTCTTATCCTCCTTTGAGCCTTGTCGGCACTCAACGATGCCCTGGTGGTGATGAATCCAGTCAGAAGAGTAAGGCCGAACAGCACAATCAGTATGGCTGTCACCTTGCCCCCCGGCGTGACAGGCACCTTGTCGCCGTATCCGACCGTGGTCATGGTTACGAAATCCATCCAGAGAGCGTCGCCGTAGGTCTGTACCTCGGGATTCTTGGGTTTCTCGAAGCGAAGCATCACCGCGGAGCCGACCAGAATCACGACGATAATGCCACCGAGCATGGTGATGCCCAACCACTTCCTGTTGGTAAGCCGCCGTATGCTTTCCCGCCTGTAACCCGTCCCAGCTTCCATACGATTAGTCTACAGTAAAAGGGGCAGATACCCTCTCGGAAGCGTTAAGACACGCCCAAAGCGNAAAGGGCACAGTCCCCTCTCTGCATTCTCAGGCGGCCTTGTCCGACTCCACCTTCCCATCGCGGATGGAGATGATCCGGCGGGTCCGCTCCGCGACCATCGGGTCGTGGGTCACTATCGCCACGGTCAGGTCGAGCTGCTCGTTGAGCTCGCGCAGGAGCTCCATGATGCGCACGGTGTTGGTGGTGTCGAGCTCGCCGGTCGGCTCGTCCGCGAGCACCAGCGCCGGCTCGGTCACCAGGGCACGCGCGATCGCCACACGCTGAGACTCGCCGCCGGAGAGCTGGCCCGGCTTGTTATTGGCCCGTTCGGTGAGGCCGACTTTTTCCAGCGCCTCCAGCGCGCGCCTGCGCCGCTCGGCGGGCTTTACCTTGAGGTAGCGCAGGGGTAGCTCCACGTTCTCGACCGCGCTCAGCACCGGGAGCAGGTTGAACTCCTGAAATATGAACCCGATCTTCTCGCGCCGGATCGCCGCCAGCGCGGTTTGCTTCAGGTTGCCCGTCTCCTTGCCCTCGATGGTGACCGTGCCCGAAGTGGGGACATCGAGACACCCGAGCAGGTGGAGCAGCGTGGTCTTGCCGGAGCCCGAGGGGCCCATTATGGAGAGGAACTCCCCTTTCTCGATGGCNAGGTCGAGGCCGTCCACCGCGTTGATGGTCGTCTCGCCGACTTTATATACCTTCTTCAGTCCGCTGGTGGTGACTATGCTCATCTCTACTCCTCCTTGAGGGCGTCGACAGGATTCAGTCTCGCGGCACGCAGCGCCGGGAACAGCCCTGCGAGCCCGGCCAGGATCGTCGCGAAGATGACCGGGCCGAAGATCACGGTCGCGGTGACCGTGAATATCACCACGTTGCTGGCGTGCGTGGCGCGGTTCAGGCCCGATATGGCCAGCAGGCCCAGCAGCATCCCGCACGCGCCGGCCACGAGCCCGATCATCGCGGCCTCGCCCAGGTACTCGCGGAGTATCGTCCCGGTGGTGGCTCCGATGGCTTTCTTCAACCCTATCTCGCGCCGTCTCTCGGAGACCGACATGATCATCGTGTTGATGACCGAAAGCCCGCCGACGAACAGCGCGATGAAGGCGATCCCGAGGATTATCGCGCTGAATATGGTGGTCATCTGCGAGATCTGCTTTTCCGCCTGGACGGGAGAGGTCGTTTTGATCGCGGGAATGGTCTTACCGATGGTGGTTGCCAGGGCCTCGATGCTCGTCCCCGACTTGGGCAGGACGGTGATCGATTGCACCAGGTCGACCGACTTTATGAACGGGTTGGCGGCCAGGAAGACACTCAGGCCGTCCTGGTAAGGTACGAAAGCCCAGGTGTCGGTGACGCCCATGGTCGTATCCATGATTCCCACGACCTCGAAGGACTTGTCCTTGAGCGTCACGGTCGAGCCGACCTTGGCGCCCAGGTCGGTGGCAAGCGTGGAGCCCAGCACGACCTTGCCGGCGTCTCCCGGCGCCAGCTCCCTGCCCTTGGAGATCTTGATGTCCTTGAACATGCCGGGGACCGGCTCGTAGGCGACCATCATCTGTGGCTGGCTCAGGCCCTCCGACTGCTTCAGCTGTACCATCACCATCCCGGAGGCGCTCTGCACGCCTGGTACTTTCTCGATCGCTCGGGCGACCGACAGGTTGAGGAACTTCCCGCCCCCGACGCTCATGCCCATATGCTCGTTGGCGTTCGCGGGCGCCACGCTGATCTTGCCGGCGATGAAGCCCTTCATTCCCTTGACCTGCTGGTTCATGCGGGCGGTCATGCCCCCCAGCACGGTCAGGGCGAAGATCCCGACGACGATACCGAAGATCGTCAGGAAGGTGCGGGCTTTCCGCCGCCACATGTTTCGTAAGATGAAGGTCATTTCTTCGCCTTTCCGTGCATTGCGTGATGAGCCGGCGCCTTGCCAGCCCGCGCCTTGTCCGACTTGTGTCCCGCCCTGATCGCATCGTAGCGATGCAGGAAGTACTCGACATCAGCGGCCATNAGCCTGATGTGACGCTCCACGAA
>JGI24138J36424_10000770_pt1 | contig 10371 bp, 9 predicted proteins | sample BarGraNGADG00312_2_FD_36424 | JGI IMG/M metagenome (IMG submission 36424) | reverse complement strand
GGGAGCGGTGCGCGAGGGAGAGGGTTCGCGCCCGCCGGGAGGGTTTGCGCCCAGGGAGCGGTGCGCACCAAGCGGTCTCAGCCGCAACCCTCCCCGTCAGTGGCGACCCTCCCTCTCAGCGGCAACCCTCCCCGGCCCGGGAGGCCGCGCACATGCCGAACACCACGGCGCCACCTGCAGCGTTCTCAGCGAATTTCCAGCAATCGGGACGAGACTGGGCACATGAGACAGTCCGCCACGCCCGAGGCAACGCTCCTCGTCGTCGACGACGAACCGAACATCCTCGAGCTGCTGGCGACCTCGCTGCGGTTCGCGGGGTTCGACGTCGTCACGGCGGCCAACGGCAACGAGGCGCTGCGCCAGGCCGCGGCACACCACCTCGACCTGGTGGTGCTCGACGTCATGATGCCGGACATGGACGGCTTCACGGTGCTGCGGCGGCTCCGCGCGGGCGGCTCCCCGCTCCCGGTGGTGTTCCTGACCGCCCGGGACGACACCGAGGACAAGGTGAAGGGCCTCACGGCCGGCGGCGACGACTACGTCACGAAACCCTTCTCACTGGAGGAAGTGGTNGCCCGCATCCGCGCCGTGCTGCGGCGGACGAAGGGCATCGATGACGAGGGCGTGCTGCGGTATGCGGACCTCGAGCTCGACGAGGACGCCTACGAGGTGCGCAGGGCCGGCCGCCGCATCGACCTCTCCCCCACCGAGTTCAAGCTGTTGCGCTACCTCATGGTCAACTCCGAACGCGTGGTCTCGAAGGCGCAGATCCTCGACCACGTGTGGGAGTACGACTTCATGGGCGAGGCGAACATCGTGGAGTCCTACATCTCCTACCTGCGCCGCAAGATCGACCTCGAGGGGCTGACACCCCTGATCCAGACGCGCCGTGGCATCGGCTACATGTTGCGCACCGAGGCGTGATGAGGCAACGGCTCCGTGATGTCCCGCTGGCCAGCCGGCTCGTGGTGGCGTTCGTGGGCCTGCTCTCCCTCGGCCTGGCGATCGGCACGCTCGCCATGATGGTGGTGCTGCAGGTCCGGCTGCTCGGGCAGGTGGACAGCGAGCTGAAGTCGTCGGCCGCCACCCTCGGGAGCGCCGCCCTCGACGAGATCGCGGCCGGAAACCGCAAATCGACCTCCTTGCCCTCCGACTACTACGTCTTCGTGACGGATCTGGTGCAGGGCGACTTCGTCTTCGTCCTGCCCACCACCGTCGAGAACTACGGCGCCCCGGACCTGGGCCGATACAGCTTCCCCGTCTCCTCCATCGACGACCCCGCGCCGCACACCGTGCCCAACAGCCGTGGCGGTCCCTTGTGGCGGGTCATCACGATCCCCGTCTACCAGCAGGGGACCGCCACGGCGGTCGGCACCATGACGATCGGTCTACCCCTCCGGGAGGTGGACCGTACCCTCTCCGCCTTCCTCACCCGGGTGGTGCTGGTGGACGTGCTGCTGATCGCGTTCGGCGCGGTGCTCGCCCAGCTGGTGGTCCACCGCTCGCTGCGGCCGCTGCGCGAGATCGAGGCGACGGCGGGCGCGATCGCCGCCGGCGACCTCTCCCGGCGCGTTCCCCAGGGTCCGACGACGACCGAGGTCGGATCGCTCGCCAACTCCCTGAACGTCATGCTCGCGAAGATCGAGCACTCCTTCGCCGTGCAGCGGGCCTCCGAGGAGCGGATGCGCCGCTTCGTCTCGGACGCCTCCCACGAGTTGCGCACTCCCCTGGCCACCGTGCGGGGTTACGGCGAGCTCTACCGGCTGGGCGGGATCCCGGACGACCAGGTGCCGGGTGCCATGGGACGCATCGAGTCTGAGGCCACCCGCATGGCGGGGCTCGTCTCGGACCTGCTCCAGCTCGCCCGGCTCGACGAGGGCCGGCCGCTGAGCCTGGAGCCCGTCGATCTCACGCATCTCGCCCACGACGCCGCTGCGGACCTCCGCGTCCTCGACCCGTCCCGGACGGTGACGGTGGTGGGGCTGGACGGCGCCGGCGCCGGACCCACGAACGCCGTCGCCGACGACGAGAAGGTGCGCCAGATCCTGGCCAACCTGACCGGCAATGTGCTGATGCACACCCCGGCGGGGACTCCGGTGGAGATCGCGGTGGGGAGCGACGGGGGCACTGCGGTCCTCGAGGTCCGTGACCACGGCCCCGGCGTCTCCGCGGAGGATGCCGACCGCATCTTCGGACGGTTCCACCGCGTCGACAACTCCCGCTCCCGAGCCTCCGGCGGGTCGGGCCTCGGGCTCGCGATCGTGGCGGCGATCGCGAGCGCGCACGGCGGGACGACCCGGGCGATCGCGACCCCCGGCGGTGGCCTCACCGTTCGCATCGCGCTGCCGCAGCCGTGGCCGCGGCCGCAGGTCTAGCCTGAGTGAGGGCCCAATGTGGAGTGAAGTGGTACAGTCGTACCACTTCTGGGGGTCCGGCAGTGCGCCCTGTAGCCGCCGCGCGCACCCTGTTGCCGTCGGCTGGTTTGTTCCTGCCGGTTGGGCATACCATGGCCGATCGAAAGTGAATCGACCGTCAGGACGTGATCATGGGTGCTCACGACGCACCACATTGGCTGCTCCCCGCATTCGTCCGCAGCGTCAGCGCGCTCGGAGCGACCGCGCCACGTGACCGGATCGAGGCAACCGGGCGGCGGCTGCTCGAGCGGTGGTCCTCCGCGGACCGCCACCACCACGGTGTCACCCACCTCGTTGCGGTGCTGCAGCGCGTGGACGCCCTCGCCCAGGAGACGCATGACCCCGAGGTGGTGCGGGTGGCCGCCTGGTACCACGGGGCCGTCTTCGACACCAAGCCGCTCAACGAGTACCTGCGAGTGGCCGGTGAGAACAAACCCGCCTCCGCGGTACTGGCGAAGGCCGAGCTGCTCGAGCTCGGGGTGCCGGAGCGCATCGCCGGGCGGGTGCACGACATCATCCTCAGCCTGACGCGGCACGACGCGGATCCCGCCGACGTGGACTGCCTCGCGCTCTGCGACGCGGACCTCGGCACGCTCGCCGTGGAGCCGCAGAAGTACAAGGACTACCGCAAGCGCGTCCGTGACGAGTTCGCCCACATCGACCCGCGGTCCTACGTGGAGGCGCGCATCGCGATCATCACGAGGCTGCTGGCCCGGCGAAGGCTCTTCCTGAGCCCGCTGGCCACCGCCTGGGAGGAGCCCGCCCGCCAGAACCTGGCCGCGGAGCTGGTCAAGCTGAAGGCGGAACTCGCCGCCCTCCCGCCCCGGGCGGAGGGCGAGACCGTGCCTGTTCCCATGCCCGCCACCCCGCAGGCCGGTGCGCGCCACGAGACGTCGCACTTCGGCCGTGACGAGTCGCGGACGCCATCGGCCCAGTGGGCCACCGGCACCATCCCGCTGCCGCCCACCGCCGTGACCAACCCCGCGTCCCCGGCGGACGACGACGACCCCGAGTTGATCGGCGTCCCGTTCGAGGAGCGCCGGACCGCCCCCGCCCGCCGCGAGGACCTCGCGGCCACGTCGGGCATCGAGCGGGTCCCACAGGGCGCGCGGGACGTGCCACGCCGAGTCAGCATCGTGGGCGGTACGTCCACCACGAGCCCGAACGCCCCCAGCGCACACACGCCGGTCTCGCCGAGCGCCTCGACCCCGGCAACACCGGGCACACAGACCCAGACGGCACCCGGCCCCGACGACGCCGCGCCGGCCACCACGGAAGGTGCGCCCGTCGCCACGGAGGGTGCNCCCGCCACCACGGAGGGTGCGCCGCGCACGGCTCCTTCCACACGCACACCCGACGACGACGCGTCCACAGGCTCGCTCTTCCGCCCGGTCGAGAGGTAGGGCGGCCTCCTAGCGTTGTTCCCCTCAGCAACCGCAGAAGGGAACACCCATGAAGTACACCGTCGATTCCGGGGAGGTGGCACTTGCCGCCGCCCGGACACGCACGTCCGCCGCCAGCATCCATGCCGAGGTGGCCGCGATGATGTCGCACCTGCTGGCCCTGCAGAACACCTGGACGGGCGCGGCCTCGGCCGCGTTCGGGGACCTCGCCCAGCGCTGGCGCGTGACCCAGCAGCAGGTGGAGACCACGCTGGACCAGGTGTCCGTGGCACTGGACGCGGCCGCCGCGGCCTACTCGGATGCCGAGAGCGCGAACGCGCGCATGTTCGCCCTCTGAGCCGGCGCCCGGCGCCCGGGCATGCGAAAGGGCGGGACCCCATTGGAGTCCCGCCCTCGGCGTTCAGCGCATCGGCTCCTAGAAGCCCATGCCGCCCATGTCGTCGCCGCCGCCACCGGCCATCGGCTGGTGCCGCTCCGGCTTGTCCGCCACCACCGCTTCGGTGGTGAGGAACAGGGCCGCGATCGAGGCCGCGTTCTGCAGCGCCGAGCGGGTCACCTTCACGGGGTCGGCAACGCCGGCCGCGAGCAGGTCCTCGTACACGCCGGTCGCGGCGTTGAGGCCGTGGCCGACGGGCAGCCCGCGGACCTTCTCCGCAACGACGCCGCCCTCGAGGCCGGCGTTGATCGCGATCTGCTTGAGCGGGGCCTCGACGGCCACGCGCACGATGTTCGCGCCGGTCGCCTCGTCACCCACGAGGTTGAGTGTCGCGAACGCGTCCTTCGCGGCCTGGATGAGCGCAACGCCACCACCGGCGACGATGCCCTCCTCGACGGCGGCCTTCGCGTTGCGGACGGCGTCCTCGATGCGGTGCTTGCGCTCCTTGAGCTCAACCTCGGTCGCCGCTCCGGCCTTGATGACGGCAACGCCGCCGGCCAGCTTGGCGAGGCGCTCCTGGAGCTTCTCGCGGTCGTAGTCCGAGTCGGACTTGTCGATCTCGGCGCGGATCTGGTTCACGCGGCCCTCGAGGGCGGCGGCGTCGCCGGCACCCTCGATGATCGTGGTCTCGTCCTTGGTGACGACGACCTTGCGGGCCTGCCCGAGCAGGTCAAGGTCGGCGTTCTCCAGCTTGAGGCCCACGGTCTCCGAGATGACCTGGCCGCCGGTGAGGATGGCCATGTCCTGCAGCATCGCCTTGCGGCGGTCGCCGAAGCCCGGCGCCTTGACGGCCACGGACTTGAAGGTGCCACGGATCTTGTTGACCACCAGGGTCGCCAGGGCCTCGCCCTCGACGTCCTCGGCGATGATCACGAGCGGCTTGCCGGACTGGATGACCTTCTCCAGCAGGGGCAGCATGTCCTTGACGTTCGAGATCTTGGACTCGACGAGCAACACGTAGGCGTCCTCGAGGACGGCCTCCTGGCGCTCCGGGTCGGTGACGAAGTACGCGGACAGGTAGCCCTTGTCGAAGCGCATGCCCTCGGTCAGCTCGAGCTCGAGGCCCAGGGCGTTCGACTCCTCGACGGTGACGACGCCCTCCTTGCCGACCTTGTCCAGCGCCTCGGCGATGAGCTCGCCGATCGCGACGTCCCCGGCGGAGATGGCAGCCGTGGCGGCGATCTGCTCCTTGGTCTCGACCTCCTTGGCCATGAGCAGGAGCTGCTTGGTGACGGCCTCGACAGCCTTCTCGATGCCGCGCTTCAGCGCGATCGGGTTGGCGCCGGCAACGACGTTGCGCAGGCCCTCCTTGACGAGCGCCTGGGCGAGGACGGTGGCGGTGGTGGTGCCGTCGCCGGCGACGTCGTCGGTCTTCTTGGCGACCTCCTTGACCAGGTCGGCGCCGATCTTCTCGAACGGGTCCTCCAGGTCGATCTCCTTGGCGATGGACACGCCATCGTTGGTGATCGTGGGGGCGCCCCACTTCTTCTCGAGCACGACGTTGCGGCCACGCGGGCCGAGGGTGACCTTGACGGTGTCGGCGAGGATGTTGAGGCCCCGCTCCATTCCGCGGCGGGCCTCCTCGTCGAAGGCAATGATCTTTGCCATGAGGTAGTCTTCCTCCGATGTGGGTGGCTCGTGGGTGCCCGCGACGGACGACGGCCCGCTCGCGTTCTGGTCACGCGACGTGGGACGCCTCACCGACAAGCCGGTGTGTGGTTGTCACTCTCATGGTGAGAGTGCTAATTCGATTTTGGCACTCTCCGGGTGAGAGTGCAAGGCGATGCCCCAGTCGTCGCGGACGGGGCGCCGGGTGCGCGGCCCGAGCCTAGGATGGACGCCGTGACGGACGAGCGGCGCGGGTGGCGGCGGTGGGCCGTCGCGGTCTCCGCCCCCGTCCTGTGCGCCAGCCTCGCGACCGGACTCGTGGCGGCCGACCGGCGGGAGGTGGCGCCCCCGCCCTCCCTCCTCCTCGACGGCGTCGTGCTGGAGTCGCGCGACGGCGTCGGTGTGGTCTCCGCTGTCGCCCCGGGGGCCGCGCTCGCCTACGCGCCGCGCTCCCGCGTGGCGGACGACGACGCCGCCGGCGCCCGCCTCGCCCGCGAGCAGTCCCGCTGGCTGCGCGCCGGCCGGGTCCCGGGTTCCGGCTCGTNGGNGGGCNNGGCTCNCCNGCGAGCANTCCNGCTGNCNGCGCGCCGGCCGGGTCCCGGGTTCCGGCTCGTGGGAGGACATGGTCTCCGGCGCACTCCTGGACATCCACACGCTCACCGGGGCGACGTTCTCCTCGGGCACGGTGTCGGCGGACGGCGCGGTGGCGGCGGGGTGGATCCCCTCCTGGCGGCTGGTGTGGCCGCGCGACGCCTCGTTCGCCGCGGTGGCCCTCGCCCGCACCGGCCACGTCGACGACGCCGTCGCGGTCCTCGCCTTCCTCCAGGACCAGCAACGCGCGGACGGCTCCTTCGCGGCGCGGTACCTCCCGGTGGGCGGCGCGGTGGCCGACGGCCGCGACGACCAGCTCGACGCCGCGGGGTACGTCCTGTGGGCTGCCCACCTGGTGGTGGACGAGGACACCACCGGGGACGCACAGTCCCGCCTGGGGCCACTCATCGCCCGCGCGACGGCGCTCCTGATGGGCGTGACCGATGGCCCGGACCCGCTGCCCGCGCCGTCGTCGGACTCGTGGGAGGTGCCCGAGGACCGCCTCACGCTCGGCACGGCGGCGGCCACGCTCATGGGCCTCGAGGCCGCAGCGGCGCTCGCGGGCGACGGCGACCCTGCGGCGATCGCGATGCGGCGGGACGCGCTGCGTTCCCGGATCGTCGCGGAGTTCGGCGTCGTGGGGTACCAGCGCTACGCCAACCCGGCGGGCTCGCTGACCGCCGCGGGTCGGCAGGGCACCGACGCCACCGTGGCACTCCTGCTGCCGCCGTTCCAGCCGGAGGCCCTGCCAGGCGCGGAGCAGGCGTGGCTGCGCTCCTTCGGGCCGCTGCGCGAACCCGCGGGTGGACTGTCCCCGGGCGAGGGCTGGCGCAACGACGGCGTCTCCTGGACCCCGCAGACCACCCTGTACGCGTGGGTGGCCGCCGAGAACGGGATGGCCGGGATCGCGACGGACCTGCTGGACTGGACGGCGGAGCACCGCACCTCCTCCGGGGCAATCCCCGAGAAGGTGGCGGCGGGCGGCGAGCCGCGCTCCGTTGCCCCGCTGACGTGGTCCTCGGCGAACGTGGTGCTGGCGGCGTCAGCCCTCGAAGTCCGTCCGCAACACGACGGAGATCGAGTTGGTGGCGCTCCCCAGCTCCACGAGCGTGTCGATGCCCAGTTCCGCGCCGATCGCCTGCGCGGTCGGCAGGAGGTCCGCGTCCTTGTAGAACACGGTGGTCACGGTCGGCTGGGCGGCGGCGTAGTCGCCGGTGGTGACAGCCGTGAAACCGGCTGCCGTGAGGGCGTCGGCGGTGCGCGCCGCGATGCCCGCAACCCTCGCCCCGTTCAGCACCACCACGGGCGCGTCGAAGTTGACGGGTGCGGCGGTTGGCTCCGGCGACGTGGTGGCGGTCTCGGTGGGCTCGGCGCTCGCGGTGGCCTCCGCGGCGGTGGTGGTCGCGTCCGGTGACGACGCCGTCGTGGACGTCTCGGCGGTGAGGGTCACCACCGGTGGGTCGACGCGGTCCTCGTTCAACAGGGAGATGATGCCCCAGGCGAGGAGGGGCGCCACCACCAGCACGATGAGGTACGGGGCGAGGCGGCGCAGGGTGGCCTCGGCCTGGCGATGGACGCCTTTCGGCCCTCGCTGCTTGGCAGCGACGTCGAATTCGTCCTCCGGGTACTCCGTCATGCCCCTAGGCTAGCGGTCCAGCCCTGAATCCCCGGTCAACCTGCGTGCGGAACGTTCGCGGTGGCGGGACTGGCGCATCCGCCGCAACCTCTTCACCAGCATCGGCTCGGCGGCGAGCGCGGCCGGATTGTCCAGCAGGGCGTTGAGGACCTGGTAGTACCGGGTCGCGGACATGTCGAACAGCTCGCGGATCGCGGATTCCTTCGCGCCCGCGTAGCGCCACCACTGCTTCTCGAACTCGAGGACCCGGGCCTCGGTCTCGGTGAGCTCCGTGAGTCCCGCAGGCGCCTCGGGTGCCCAGGAGTGGGCCTCGGACATGGGCGGCTCCTTTCGACCCTCCCAGTGTACGGCGCGAATCACACCGTTGTCATTCGCCGGGGCGGCAGCGCCCGCCGGGTATCGTCTCTCCCGTGAGTCTCAGCGGCCTGATGCACGAATCCTGGGCTGAAGCGATGGCGCCCGCTGAGTCCCAGATCCACGCAATGGGGGACATGCTGCGCGCGGAGGTCGCCACCGGCCGGGGCTACCTGCCCGCGGGCGCGGACGTCTTCCGGGCCTTCACCTTCCCGCTGGATGACGTGAAGGTGCTGATCGTGGGCCAGGACCCGTACCCGACCCCGGGCCACCCCATGGGGCTCTCCTTCTCCGTCCAGCCCGGGGTGCGCCCGCTCCCCCGCTCCCTGGTGAACATCTACCAGGAGCTGTCCGACGACGTCGGCGCCCGGCCCGTCGAGCACGGCGACCTCACCCACTGGAGTCGCGAGGGCGTCATGCTCCTCAACCGCGTCCTGACCGTGCGGCGCGGCGCGTCCGCCTCGCACCGCGGGCGCGGGTGGGAGGCCATCACCGACCACGCCATCGCGGCACTGGTGGCGCGCCGTCGTCCCCTCGTGGCGATCCTCTGGGGCCGGGACGCCCAGGCCCTGACCACCGCCCTCGGGCCGACGCCGGTCATCGCCTCCGTCCACCCCTCGCCCCTGTCGGCCTCCCGCGGCTTCTTCGGGTCCCGGCCGTTCTCCCGTGCCAACGCGTTGCTGGTTGCCCAGGGCGCCGCCCCCGTCGACTGGCAGCTCCCGGCGAGCGCGCCATGAGCGGTCAGTCGCGGAGCATCTCCGCGACCGCGAACGCCATCTCGAGGGCCTGCTGGTGGTTGAGGCGGGGGTCCACGAGGGTCTCGTAGCGGTCCCCGAGGCCCGCGTCCTCGATGCGCTCCGCGCCGCCGAGCACCTCCGTGACGTCGTCGCCGGTGAGCTCCACGTGCAGCCCGCCGGGAATGGTGCCCACCTGGTCGTGCGCCTCGAAGAAGCCCCTCACCTCGTCCAGCACGGTGGTGAACTGCCGGGTCTTGTACCCGGAGTCGGAGACGATCGTGTTGCCGTGCATGGGGTCACAGACCCACGTGACGGGCACACCGTGCGCCTTCACGGCCTCGAGGAGCGGCGGCAGCGCGTTGCGCACCCGTCCGGCCCCCATGCGGGTGATGAAGGTGAGCCGGCCCTCCTCCCCGCGGGGGTTGAGCCTGTCGATGAGGGCGCGCGCGTCGTCGGCGGTGGCGGTGGGCCCGAGCTTGCAGCCGATGGGGTTCTCCACGCGTGAGAGCAGGTCCACATGGGCGCCGTCCAGCTGACGGGTCCGCTCCCCGATCCACAGGAAGTGGGCGGAGCAATCGTAGGCGTGGCCGGTGCGGGAGTCGATGCGGGTGAGCGCCCGCTCGTACTCCATGAGGAGCGCCTCATGCGCGGAGTAGAAGTCCACGGTCCTGATGGCGTCGAAGTCCACCCCGGCGGCGCCCATGAACCGCACCGCCCGGTCGATCTCCGCGGCGAGCACCTCGTAGCGGGAGTAAGCCGGGTTGCGCATGAAGCCCTTGTTCCACTCGTGCACCCGCCGCAGGTCGGCGAAGCCGCCGTAGGTGAAGGCTCGGATGAGGTTCAGGGTGGACGCGGACGCGTTGTACGCCCGCACCAGCCGGTGGGGGTCCGGGATGCGCGACTCGGGGGTGAACTCGTGGTCGTTCACCGCGTCGCCCCGGAACGCCGGCAGTTCGACGCCGTCGCGCACCTCCGTGTCCGCGGACCGCGGTTTGGCGTACTGCCCGGCCATCCGGCCCATCTTCACGATCGGGAGCGACGCGCCATAGGTGAGCACCACCGCCATCTGCAGGATCGTCATGATCTTGTGGCGGATGTGGTCGGCGGTGTTGGCGGCAAAGCTCTCGGCGCAGTCCCCGCCCTGCAGTACGAACGCCTCCCCGCGCCCGGCGGCCGCCATCCGCAGCTTCAG
>JGI24138J36424_10000768_pt1 | contig 10379 bp, 8 predicted proteins | sample BarGraNGADG00312_2_FD_36424 | JGI IMG/M metagenome (IMG submission 36424) | reverse complement strand
GAAAGCATATGAGTCCGGCTGACAAGGCCAGTGATTTTTTTAGAAAATCACGTTTGCTGATATCAAATCTTCTATTCTTCATTTAACCTTGGGCAATTATCATTATTAAAGGAAAACACATAGATTTACTAAGGACTTTACATCTGGAAGAATCTCCTCAAAAATAATGACTAAAACTAAGAGTTGTTACTTATTGTACCAAAAAGAATTCCAGCAAATATCAATAGTGATAACAAAAAAATTGAGAACTGAATTCCGAACAAGGGTACGGCAAANCCCGAGATAAGGATAAAGCCAAGGGCAGAACCAGCAAGATCGGCACTATAAATTGCAGGTGTAGTCTCTATTACTTTTGTATNGATAGTAAGTTCACGGAAAATATGTCCTGTGAATAATCCTGGTAAGAAAACTGAAAAAACGATCAGAGCAACTGCAGGCAATCCACTTTTTATTTCAATAACATAATTAAATATAAGACCAAACCCTATATAGAACATCATCAGGAATAAAGCTTTTCTTCTTAATGAAAATGAATTCAGGAAACTGATGTTTATTCCTGATCCAATAGCCAGACCAGTCATTAACCCGGCAATTATCAAACCTGTAAGCTGGTACATATTGCCGATAATTATCTGAAGAGTAAAAAGAATGATCATTTCAAATCCTGCCAGTGCCGAAGCACAGAAATACATTAGCATATTTCTCCTTTTAATTGCTATTCCGGGGAGAGCGAAGACTATAATCATCATGATTATTGCGGGTATCTTCTCATCGATGTTTTTACTGAGATTATAAGATTGAGAATGGAAGCACGCCACGGGGAAAGCAGATCTGTTTTGTTTCACACTGTGGTCAATGAGAACATTAAACTCATCCGACTTTTTTCTGATAAGACCATCTTCCAGAAAGTCTGAACTGACATAAATATTCTTAATGTTTCTCTTTTCTGCGAGCTGGCAGAATGATAATGATAATTCTTTATCGGAGGCTAAGAAATAGAGTTTGTTGCCTACAACAGGTTTTACATTTTTAAAAACACCGGCAAGACTATTATAAACTGATGAATAAAGGTTCAATGATTCTTTGTTAAAGTAATTATCTCCCGGACCGGGGGAACATATAAAAACACCTCCGGGTTTAAGTCTTTTCTTTGCTTCATTAAAGAATTCTGTTGTATAATATCTGTTAAGAAGTAAAGTTGAAGGCGGTGGAACAAGAAGTATAATGACATCGACCAACTCGACGGAACTCCTGATATATCGATAAGCATCCTTATTCTCAATAACCAGTTCACCTGAAAAGCTGTCAGTTCCTGACTTTTCATATTGCACAAGTGCCGGATCTCTTTCAATGTAAATGATCCTGCTGACAGGATATTTAATTATTTCGCGAAGATGTGATTGAAGTGATCCGGAAATTAAAATTACTTTTTCCGGCGATTCGGTCTGTAGCATTGCATAATGAATATCCTCTTCCCGTTCGGTTACATCGTCATGATAAGCCAGGAGTTTTTGATTATAATAGAGACTTTCTTCTCCTTTATANATGCTCTGAGTGATATTGCCATATGGTGTATCTTTTGTTCCGGTAACTTTAGTGCCGGGGAGTAATATCTGCCTGAAAACAATATCAGGATTAGAAATTATGATAAGAGTTGCCAATAAAGTGATTAGAATTTTAACCGGGATCTTGGTTTTATTATTACTGATACAATGAGTTGTCAAAACATAAGCGATTGACAATAATATAATTAATAAAAGCAACTTGTATGTATTGAGCAATCCGGCAGCCAGAACAGAGATTATAATACCTGAAACTATTCCTCCGGTAGTTTCAATAGAAAACGATTTTCCGGGTACAAAATTATTCCCGGAACCGGCAATGGAAATCAATTTGATAAAGGTGAATCCCGATACCAGGCAAAAAGGAATAAGGACAAGAAATGTGTAAATAAGGGATATGAGAAATGAGGGAGATTCACCCGGATTGAAAAACACCCGAGACAGGAAAAAAAGTAATAAAAGGGAAATTAAAGGGCTGAAAGAAAAAACCAGATTTATTTTTCGTATATCATAAAGTGCCGATGTTCCGGCTATGGCGGCCCCAATTGCTGATCCGATCAGCCAGGAACCTAAAAATATTCCCGTAACAAGCTCATAACCCCCTGTGATATTCATTATCTCTCTCATCATCAGCAACTGTATCGAAGAGCTGACAAAACCGATGATAAACAGATTCGTTCTTATTTCTCCGGAAGTCGGTTTTTTCAGGTCAGAAATCCCGGGAATACTGATTGTTTTATCAAAAAACTTTGTGAAATAGTTAAGATGCCAGATAAAATGGAATATACCGGTGAATGCCAATGCAATTCCAAATTCCACGTGCCATTTAAGTATAGTCTTGACGAAGAGAATGTTCCACTTATAGTTTATCTGAAGTGCCATGAACATTCCTGCAAGGGCTGTTATAAAGAAGGCGACAGTAAGTACCAGATTCCAAAGTTTTCTATGAAACTGCAGTGAATAATAACCGATCCGGTAGAAAAAGTAACTGATTAAATATAAGAGTATCGCGGTAAAACCAGTGGTTATTACATGGTACATATTAATAAGTGCCTAAAGTAATTTATTTTTCCACAAGGCATGCTAAGTTATTTACAAGTAGTCTCTCAGTCCCTTAGTCTCTCAGTCACTCAGTCCCTCCATTCCTCCGTCACTTTGTCTCTTCCAGAACGANNCCNTCGTAAATGAAAAGTTCTGCACTCTTCCAACCGTCCCAACCTATACCGGCTTTATCTCTGGAAGTATATCCCAGGAACTCTTCGACTGTCCATCCGTTTTCTGTAGCAACCTGCGGGAGCATAGTACCGGAATTGAACCCTTTCTTGATATAAATCCCATGCTTGCCCAGGATAATCTCACTGATATTCTTAATCTTTTTCAATGGCCCCAGTACTGTTATCTCAATGTCAGTTTTTTTGAATTCCTCTTTTGTAAGGGGAGAGAATCGCGGATCCTCAAAAGCAGATGATATAGCAGATGCCCCGACAACACTGTATAATGGTTCTGAAGAAATGAACCTTCCGATGCAACCTCTTAGTGCCCCGTTAATTTTTAATGTTACAAATGCACCAAAAGTGTTTTTAAGATTCTCCGGAACTGACTTTTCATCGATAACAAACTTTTTGTTTTCGTAGAGCATTGACCGGATGCTGCTTTTAGCAATTGTAAAAAGTTGTTTCTTTTCTTCTTCGGTGAAAGAAAAACTTTTTTCCGACCCGGTCACAGGTTCTGCCTCATGCTTTTTTTCAAACAGAGCAATAGCATTATAACCTACAACTTCATCTTTTCCGACATTTGGAGAATCACCAGAATTACAGTAATCTATTAGTTTGAATTCGAGATTATTGCTCCCTTCAGCCAGGTAAAGGAGTGCAAGGCCGGAGGTCCAGCCACACATACTTGTTGCCAGCCCCTTAATATGTTTTGCACTATTTTGTTTGAGAGTATTGAGAAATGTTTGTGGATTGGCCGTTAAAATGCTTGTAGCCGTCAGGCTGTCCGTTTCAACAGCGTCTTTATATGGAGGATAATGGGAGAAGTCGCTGCTTATGATAAACAGGTTCTCAGGAGTGAAATATGGTTTTAGAGCTTCTGAAATTCTTTTCACTGTACTTTCATTATCAGTACCTATAATAACCGGAACAATTGTGGGATGATCTTTAAAGTAAAATTGAATAAAAGGTAATTGGACTTCTATGCTGTGTTCCTGAAGATGTGCATCAGTTGGAAAATTGAACACCTTATTGTTCATGATGAGCTTATTGGCTATTTCTTTGTTAACAGTAAGTTTACCAAGGGGTGTAATAAAATCACCGGAATTGTAAACAGAAGCACCATCAAAATACATAATGTGGCTTGATCCTATAATAAAGATATTCTTATATACGGCACTCTTTGATATAACTGAGAAAGCTGCTGCAGCAATTCTACCTGAATAGATATATCCTGCATGGGGACTGATTATTGCCCTTACGTCGCGATTAACGGGTGTTTTTTTACAGATTTCGAAAAGACGGGAAATGTCTTTAGTAAGCGTTTCCTTATCAGCCGGATAAAATCTACCTGCTGCAACCGGCTGCCTGTCAGTTGTAATATTTTGGGAAAATGTTTCCATGGCAATAAATATTGAAAGCAAAACAACGAATAGTGCTCGCATGACAATTACAATTAATTGGCGAAATAAAGTTATGCCAAAAAATTGAAGAAATAATAGTTTAAGGATAAAAGTTAGGAGGCAGAATTAAATCAGAACCATCGACTCTTTTATAATCTCTCCTCTGTCGTCGGTTCCATAAATTTTAATTCCGAGACTTACTGTAGGTACACCAATCATATGGATAATCGGATGAAGTTCATCCTTAAGATCTTCAGCTTCCATATTATCATAGTCTTCAATATTAAAATAGAGATGTATCATCAGAGTATACTCACTATCCTTTATTGAGCCAAGAGTCTGAACAATTTTTGCCAGCCAGATAGCTGACGCAGTATTAAAGTATTCAAGATTAAGACGAAGGTTGGTGGTAGGCCTGGGATTTTTGATATATTCCGTAACCCATTTCAGAACTGCTTCATAAATTATTGCTGCATTTTCCGGGATTGATTTGCCTGACATGATAAGTTCACCTGAAGGATAATTCAAATCAACCTGGGGGGTCTTAGCAGTCGGTTCGATGTATAAATTTTTCAAATCCACCTTTTTAATCTGTTTTAATCTGTTTATGATGATAAAGTTATAAAAAAATCATATTCAAAATTAAAATATCTTTTTAATAATCGTATTTTCTTTATCAAAAAGAAAAGGTCAGTAGTCAAAAAAATAGCACGTTTGGTATAAACATGAGATCCATGCAGCTATTCAAAGATGGCCTTTTGGTCATTTTTTAATGTTACAAATATATTAAAATGTTATCTTTGCAACCTGAAATTTGTTAAGGAAAAAATGGAGATTGTTCTTAAAGAAAAGATTAAAGAAGCTGTTAAAAATATTTACAATAGCGAAGTTGCAGATGATCTGATCCAGATACAGGAGACAAGAAAAGATTTCAAGGGGATTTCACACTGGTTGTCTTTCCTCTGCTGCGCTTTTCAAAAATACACCCGAGAAAACAGGTGAAACCATCGGAAAGTACCTCATTGACAGCTTTAAGGAAGTGTCGGGATTTAATGTTATCAAAGGATTCCTGAATCTTGAAATATCCGATGCCTGGTGGCTTGAGTATTTTGGGAAGATAGCTTCTGAAAAAACCCATTTGGAGAACTGTCAGGTCTCTGATCCTGAAACCATTCTTGTTGAATACTCCTCACCAAACACTAATAAGCCATTGCACCTCGGGCATATTCGCAATAACCTGCTTGGTTATTCTCTATATCGCATTTTATCAGGTTGCGGGCACCGGGTAGTGAAAACCAATATTGTAAACGACCGGGGAATCCACATATGCAAATCGATGCTGGCATGGCAGAGATTTGGCAATGGAGAAACCCCGGGGTCATCCGGAATGAAGGGAGATCACCTGGTAGGGAAGTATTATGTTTTGTTCGAGAAGAAATATAAGACTGAGATTGAGAATCTTGTGAAGGATGGCATGGATGAATCAGAGGCAAAAAACGCCGCACCGCTGATGAAAGAAACCAGAAATATGCTACTGAAATGGGAGGCAGGCGATAAAGACGTTTATGAGCTTTGGAAAATGATGAACTCGTGGGTTTATGCCGGTTTTGATGAAACTTATAGAAAACTGGGTGTTGATTTTGATAAAATCTACTATGAATCAGACACTTACAAAATTGGAAAAGATATAGTTCTCACAGCACTTGAAGGAAAGATTCTTTATAGAAATGCTGATAGTTCTATATGGGCTGATCTTACTCCGGACGGATTGGATCAGAAGCTTTTACTTCGTTCTGACGGTACAGCGGTATATATGACTCAGGATCTGGGGACTGCTGTTGATAGGTACAATGAGTATGAATTTGACAAGAATATTTATGTTGTGGGAAATGAACAAAATTATCATTTCCAGGTACTTAAGGCTCTTCTTAAAAAGATGGGATATAAATGGGCCGATGGCCTGATCCATTTTTCTTATGGTATGGTTGAACTTCCGGAAGGCAGGATGAAATCGAGGGAAGGAACAATTGTGGATGCCGATGATCTTATTAAAGAAATGCAGTTGACAGCAAAGGATGTCTCGCTGGAGCTTGGTAAGTTATCTGATTTTTCAGATGATGAAAAAGAAGAAATATTCAGGAAGATCGGAATGGCTGCCCTGAAATATTATATTCTCAAAGTTGATCCCAGGAAAAACATGACATTTAACCCTGCTGAATCGATAGATTTCAATGGAAATACCGGACCTTTTATTCAATATACCTATACCAGGATAAAATCAGTATTCAGGAAAGCTGAACAAATGGGAATCAATGCTGAACAAATAATATTTTCTGGAGCAAAAACCTCTCAGAAAGAAATAGAACTTATAAAACTGTTACGTAAATTTTCTGAAACTGTGTCAGCAGCAGCTGCAGGTTATAGTCCTGCGTTAATTGCGAATTACTGTTATGAGCTTTCAAGAGAATATAATCAGTTCTATCACGATTTTTCAATTCTGGGAGAAGATGATGACGTGACCAGAAATTTCAGACTGAAATTATCAATAGTTACAAGTGAAATATTATATAGTGGTATGTGGCTGTTAGGTATTGAGATGCCGGAGAGAATGTAGCCCCCCTGCCCCCCTAAAGGGGGGTTAAACCTCATATTCTAAGAATAATTGTCTTGATATGTAAGAGTTAGCCCCCCTTTAGGGGGGAAGGGGGGCAAAAATCAGTGAAGAGTTAGCCCCCCTTTAGGGGGGATGGGGGCAAAAATTATTATTAAAATTATTTATTCATAAAACATGTTTGAAAATCTGAGTGAACGGCTTGAGAAATCCTTTAAACTACTGAAAGGACAGGGCAGGATATCTGAGATAAACATCGCTGAGACTCTAAAGGAGGTGCGCAGGGCTTTGCTCGACGCTGACGTAAATTTTAAAATAGCAAAACAATTCACAGACACTGTAAAGCAGAAAGCAATCGGACAGGAAGTTCTTAAATCAGTTAACCCGTCACAAATGATGGTCAAAATAGTTCATGATGAACTGGTTGAACTGATGGGAGGTGATAAGACTGATATAAATATTAAGATTAATCCATCAATAATCCTTATTGCCGGTCTTCAGGGTTCTGGCAAAACGACTTTCAGCGGAAAACTTGCAAAATGGGTAAAAAGCAAAAGAGGGAAAAATCCGTTGCTTGTAGCATGTGATGTATACCGGCCTGCCGCTATCGAACAGCTTAAGATAATTGGCGAGCAGATAGAAGTGCCGGTTTATACTGAAGACGGAAATGTGAACCCGATAACTATTGCCCGGAACGCAGTAAAAGAAGCAAAAAAGAGCGGGCACGATCTTGTAATTATTGATACGGCCGGACGGCTCGCCATTGATGAAGAGATGATGAAGGAGATATCGTCAGTTAAGAATGCGGTAAACCCGCATGAAATACTTTTCGTTGTTGATTCCATGACTGGCCAGGACGCAGTGAACACTGCCAGGGAATTCAATGAGAGGCTTGATTTTGACGGAGTTGTATTAACTAAACTCGATGGTGACACAAGGGGTGGAGCTGCGCTTTCTATAAAATCTGTTGTTAATAAACCCATTAAATTTGTAAGTTCCGGCGAGAAGATGGATGCCATAGATATCTTCTATCCGGAAAGGATGGCCGATAGAATCCTGGGAATGGGTGATATTGTCTCTCTTGTTGAAAAAGCACAGGAACAATTTGACACTGAAGAGGCCAGGAAGCTTCAAAAGAGAATTTCAAAGGACCAGTTCGATTTTAATGATTTCATAAACCAGATCCAGCAGATAAAGAAAATGGGGAATGTAAAAGACCTTATGGCAATGATCCCCGGAGTTGGAAAAGCTGTCAAAGATCTGGATATTGATGATAATGCATTCAAAGGTATTGAAGCAATAATAAGAAGTATGACTCCGGAAGAGCGTACCAATCCGGTCGTTCTGAATGGCAGCAGACGAAAGAGAATTGCTATGGGAAGCGGTACAACCGTGCAGGAGGTAAATAAACTGCTGAAACAGTTCGATGAGACCAGGCGTATGATGAAGATGATGACAAAGGGAGGAAATGTCGCCAGGCTTATGGGTAAGAAATAATCTGAACAATGTATAAGATAATTGATGGTAAGAAAGTTGCTTCTGAAATCAAAATGGAAATTTCCGATGAGGTGGCAATTCTTAAAATTGCCGGCAAAAAGATCCCGCACCTGGCTGCTATTCTGGTAGGTAACAATGGTTCAAGTGAAACTTATGTTGCCAACAAAGTAAAAGATTGTGAAGAGGTGGGCTTCAAATCAACATTAATCAGATTCGGAAGCGAAATCAGCGAGGCGCTTTTGCTTGGTAAAATTGCAGAACTTAATAGCGATCCGGATGTGGATGGTTTTATAGTGCAGTTACCCTTGCCTCAACATATATCGGAAAACAAGGTAATTGAAGCTATCGATCCGCAAAAAGATGCCGATGGCTTCCATCCGGTTAATATTGGTAAGATGGTTGTAGGACTTCCCGGATACCTGCCTGCTACTCCATATGGGATTGTTGAGCTAATAAAGAGATATAAAATCGAAACCTCCGGAAAGAATTGCGTTGTAATTGGTCGCAGTAATATAGTCGGCAGGCCCGTTAGCATTCTTCTATCACAAAAAGGTATGGATGCAACCGTTACCGTTGTGCACAGCCGCACCAGGAACCTGAAAGAAATTGTCAGTAAAGCTGATATAATCATATCTGCAATCGGATCTCCTTCTTTCGTTACTGAAGAAATGGTAAAGTCTGGTGCAGTAGTAATAGACGTTGGAACAACACGCATCAGCAATCCTGGTAGCAAATCGGGTTACAAACTTGTTGGAGATGTTGATTTTGAAAGAGTGGCCCCTAAATGTTCCTATATCACTCCTGTACCGGGAGGGGTTGGCCCGATGACCAGAGTCTCACTGCTGCGTAATACCCTGAACGCTGCTAAAAGATTGAAGTCCTGATTTAAGGGATCATCTTTCAGTTTGAAGGAAAATCGATCCCGGTGAAATAGAGATCAAATCCGCCTTTACCACCAGGTCTGTTAGACGAAAACATCAGATAATTGTTAGTGAAATCCGGATTAAAACCAATAACAGGCCTGTATTCGTCTGAAGCGGTATTTATTCGCGGACCAAGATTAACCGGGGAGTTCCATTTTCCATTTTTAAATAACGAGTAATAAAGATCATAACCGCCAAGACCACCAGGCCGGTTTGATGTAAAAACCATTATTTTTCTATAAATGAAGGGACATTTATCTTCATAAGTACTATTAATACTATCAACCTTTGATGCCGTTGAATAGTCACTATTAAACCATGAAGTCAGATCCTGTTCAGCCGGCTTCTTCTGAAGAAAAATGTCAAAATTTCCATCATAATTTGATACAAAATAGGCAGAGTCCTGATTTGAATTAAAGCAGATATATGCATCGTCGGCTACGGTATTCATAAGCTTAATAGGAAAGGGCCCGCTTACATCCGGGAGATTCGTGCCGAATACCGGCTGGTGTTTCAGATAATACAAATCAAGATTTCCGGCTGCGTTAGCCGAAGAGATTAATAAATATTCATAACCATCCACTGTGCTGAATAATGTGTATGGTCCAAAATCATTTCCCGGTGTTGTTGCTTTATTTATAAGTTTATCAAGGAAAGGATCAGTAGTCATCCTGGCACCAAAGCCGAAAACTCCTGTTGTCTGATCAAATGAATATGAAATAACCGCCTGCTCAAGGTCAAATTGCCCTCCGGCACTTTTCCTGTTACTTGAAAATATTATGGGTGAATTTCCGCCTAACTGATATATGTTAAGGTTATAGTCATCATATTGTGAGTTTATATCGGCAATGTTAATGACCGTATCGGGGAAAGTACCTTTGGGATATTTTATCGGATTTTCAGTTTTTTTGCAGTCCGTAAAACTTATTGAAATAAACAGGATGCTTATTGTTACTATTATTGAATTAATATATCCTGATTTTTTCATTTAGATGTATTTTAAGGAATGTATCAATACAAAGATATTAATATAAAATGAAAAACCGGGAGGTCGCCCGGTTCTTCGAAGGTAGAATTTAGGTTAATTCTAGGGTAAATATGGTGTTATTTTGAAAATAAATCAATTTAACAAATAATAGATGATAAATTTGGACACGAGGTTGCGTCAGTAT
>JGI24138J36424_10000766_pt1 | contig 10382 bp, 12 predicted proteins | sample BarGraNGADG00312_2_FD_36424 | JGI IMG/M metagenome (IMG submission 36424) | reverse complement strand
GAACCGGGTAGTGGAGGTGGTTTTTGATGGCAGCGTCATCCGAGAAGTGCATCATTTCAGCGGCTCTTGCCGGTGCTGCGACGAGGAAAGAGCAAAACCCCAATGTCCCGTACACCAGGGACGAGTTCGTGGCCGAGGCGATCAAGTGCTACGAGAACGGCGCCTCCATCGTCCACATCCACGCTCGCGACCCGGAGACCGGGTTCCCGACCCCCGACCTCGACATACTCGGGGCCATCGTCGAGGGCATCCGCGCCGAGACTCCGCTCATCATCAACCTGTCGACGGCGATCTCGCCCATCGCCACCAAGGAGGAGCGGATCAAGGTCATCGAGATATTCAAGCCCGAGATGGCCTCGCTCAACACCAACAGCATGAACTTCGCCGTCGGCGACTGGAAAGAGCACAAGATACTGTTCGAGATGGTCTTCGAGAACACGTTCGATCANCTGGTCTCGTACAACGGCGTCATGAGGGACGCGGGCACCAGGCCGGAGTTCGAGGTCTACGACATGGGCGGCCTCTATAACGTGCTGTTCATCAAGGAGCAGGGCGTGTTCCAGGAGCCGCTGCACTTCCAGTTCGTCTTCGGTGTGCTGGGCGGCATGCCCTTCGCGACCCGCAACTACGGGCTGTTCCTGGAGACGATACCCCAGGACGCCACCTTCAGCTCCTGCGGGGTCGGCCCCGCCTGCTTCGCCAGCGCCTACCACGCGGCGGTCAACGGCGGACACATACGCGTCGGCCTGGAGGACAACATCTGGATAAGCAAGGGAAAGCTCTCCGAGGGCTCCTTCGACCAGGTGGCCAAGGCGGTCGAGATCGCCAAGATGGCGGACCGCACCATCGCGACGCCCGACGAGGCCCGCGAGATGCTGGGGCTCAAGAAACCTTAGCGGGCAGGCTTCAGCCTGAGGATACCGCACATTGGCCCGTGTAAGATTCACGGCCGGTGCGTGACACATGACAAGGAGGGCAAGATACCTTGTACGATGAACTGGTGGGCCTTACAGAAGGCCAGGAGGAGCTGTTCGTCGATCCCGACCCCGACCACGCGCGGGCGTTCTTCAAGAACAAGAACCGCGCCATGGTCAACAAGGTCACGACCGTCGAGCAGGCGGTGACCATGAACGTCCGCGACGGAGACTACCTCGCTGTCGGCGGGTTCGGACACGTCCGCATACCAACGGCGATACTCTATGAGATCGTGCGCCAGGGAAAGCGCAACCTGGGTATGGCCGGACACACGTCCATCTACGACAGCGACCTGCTGGCATCCTCCGGTTGCATGGACCGCTGCGACATCTCCTACGTGATCGGCTACGAGATCAGGGGGCTGTCGGCAAGCGCGCGCAAGGCGTTCCAGACCAAGGCCATCCGCAAGACGGACTGGTCCAACAGCGCCCTCGCCTGGAGGTTCGCGGCCGGCGCCGCCGGTCTCTCGTTCATACCCTCGCGCAACATGCTCGGCACCAACACGTTCCAGAGGTCGGCCGCCAAGACAGTGACCTGCCCGTTCACGGGCAAGACGTTCGCGGCGCTCCCGGCGCTCTACCCCGATTGCGGGATCATCCACGTGCACGAAGCGGACACGTATGGCAACTGCCGGATCCCCGAGGGGATACTGGTGTCCGACCCGTACCTGGCCAGGGCTTCCAAGAAGCTCATCATCACCTGCGAGAGGCTCATCACTCACGACGAGATCAGGTCCAACCCGCAGGCGACGACCATACCTTACTGGTGCGTCGACGCCGTGGTCGAGGTCCCCTACGGCAGCCACCCGGGCAACATGCCGGGCGAATACTGGTTCGACGAGGACTTCTTCAAGATGTACCTCGACACCGTCAAGACCGAAGAGGGCACTCAAGGGTTCTACAAGGACTACGTCTATGGCGTGAAGGACTTCGAGGAGTACCTGGAGAAGATCGGCGGCGTCGCCAAGATGCGCGAGCTGCGCGCCATCGACAAGCTCATCTACGCGAACCACGGCTAGGAGGATACGGACATGACCGACTTCAACCCGCTCGAGCTGCTGGTCTGCGTTGGATCGAGGATGCTCGAGGACAATTCGACGGTGTTCGTGGGGACCGGCGTGCCGATGGCGGCGACGATGCTCGCGCAGAAGCTCCACTGCCCCAACGTGATCACTATCTTCGAGGCAGGTTCCGTGGCCCCGCTGCTGCCGGGCCTTCCCATATCGGTGGGCGACTCGCGCACCTCGCACCAGGCGTTCATCGCGAGCACCATGAACGACGTGATGGAGACCTGCCAGCGCGGCATGGTGGACTACACGTTCCTGGGGGGCGCCCAGATAGACATGTACGGGAACCTGAACTCGACGATGATCGGAGACAACTACCAGGAGCCCAAGGTGCGGTTCCCCGGCAGCGGAGGCGCCAACGACCTCGCCAGCCTCTGCTGGAAGACCATCGTCATCACGCCGATGGACGACCGCCGCTTCGTGGAGCAGGTGGACTTTATAACAACGCCGGGTTACCTTACTGGTAAGGGTGCGAGGGAAGCCGCGGGGCTTCCCGAGGGAACGGGGCCGTACAAGGTCATCACCAACCTCTGCATCCTCGGCTACGACGACGACTCGTGCAGGATGAAGATCGAGTCGCTGCACCCCGGAGTCACCGTGGAGAAGGTCCGCGAGAACTGCGGGTTCGAGCTGCTCCTAGCCGACAGCCTCGAGGAGACGCATCCTCCCACCGACGAGGAGCTGAGGATTCTCCGCGAGGAAGTAGACCCGGACGGATACATTATCGGAAGGTAGAGATCGATGGCGAATGATTCCATATTGACCGAGGCGCTCAAGCGCTCGCAGGGCGCGCTCTCCGAGCACGACTCCAAGCTGCTGCTGGCTAAATACGACGTGCCCACCGCTCCCGAGAAGCTGGTCGGCTCTTCCGCCGACGCGGTCGCGGCGGCCTCCGAGATCGGCTATCCGGTCGTCCTCAAGGCCTGCGGCCCCGAGATTTCGCACAAGACCGAGCGCCAGCTGGTGGTGGTCGGCATCAAGACCGACGCCGAGGTCGGCGAGGCGTTCGAGCAGATCATGAAGAACCTGGGCGACACGCCCTCAGAAGGCGTGCTGGTCCAGAAGATGGTGCCGGGCGAGAGAGAGCTGGTCATCGGCCTGATCCGCGACCCGCAGTTCGGCCCCTGCGTCATGTTCGGGCTGGGAGGCATCTTTACGGAGATACTGAAGGACACCTCCTTCAGGGTCGCCCCCATCACTGTCGACGACGCGATGCAGATGATGGAGGACATCAAGGCCAGGGCCATCCTGGGGCCTGTCCGCGGCATGAAGCCCGCCGACAAGGCGAAGCTGGCCAAGGCGCTGGTGGGGCTGGGGCGCATCGGGCTGGAGCAGGAAGCGGTAGGCGAGATCGACGTGAACCCGCTCATCATCACCGCCGACGGCGAGCCGGTGGCGGTCGACGCGCTGGTTGTACTCACCAAAAAGTCCTGAGAGTGAGATAGATGCAGGAAACCTCACCAGACCTATCAGCCCCTTCCCCCAAGAAGGCCGGATGGTGGAAGCGCATGCGCCGGGGATGGAAGGTCCTCATCATCGTGGTGCTGGTGCTCGTCGTGGTCTGGGTGGCGAGCGAGATCGCCATACCGAAGATCGCCTCCTCCTACATCGCCAGCAAGGTCAAGAACAAGTACCCGCAGGCGAAGAACGTGAGCGCCACCGTCAGCGCGTTCCCGGCGATACGGACTGGTGTTCAAGGACTACTCCAGCCTGGACATCAAGGTCAGCGGCATCACCATCGATAACATCAACTTCAAGACCATCCAGCTCAAGAGCAACAAGTGGCCGGACGGCACCTTCACCGCCGTGGTGACACCCAACGAGATCATGCGGTTCTTCTCGACCACACATTCCTACGTGCTGAACCCGGCCCTGAGCCTGTCTAATGGAAAGATCCAGGTCCGCGGACAGATGAACCTGGGCTACGCCGTCGCGGGGATCACCGCCACGGGCAACCTCACGCCCAAGGCGGGCAAGCAGGTGTTCTTCGATCCGGCTGACATCACCGTCACCGGGATAAAGTCCACTGCCCAGGCCCAGAGCGTGATACGCCAGATCATGGCGAGCGATCCGGTTTTCGTGATCCGCGACGACCTGCCGTTCACGGTCACGACTGTGGCGGCCAGCAACGACGCGCTGGTGGTGAAGGGTCAGGTCGATATGGAGAAGGCCCTGAAGGTGAAGCTCTGAGACGCCGGCCGTCGCGGAAATCCTCTGATTCGGTATTGTTTGCGCATCCACTCCCTTTCAATATAATAGGGCACATTATTGGACAGGGAGGGATCATTGCCTGACACCAAAGCCGGCAACATGGGCTCCGCTTCGCACCTTGGTGAGACGCAGGTGCCCCGAGACGCCCACTTCATCTATGACTACAGCCGCAGGCGGGTCCCGCTGCCCATAGTCTCCTACCTGGGCGTCGCCGACACTCCGCTGGATGCTCCCGGGGCGGAAAACCCCGCCAAAAAGGCCCTGGACAGACTCCGAGACCTGGTCGAGCCCGCCGTCATCGCCGAGGAGGAGCTCGACAGCGAGCACATGGAGGCCCTGATCCGGGAGAACCTCGCCAGGATTAACACCGAGCTGTTCGAGACCCAGGTTCCGGAGGGCCAACCAAAGCCTCAGACCTCGCTGACCATGGTGATCTCTGACGCCAAGCGCGCCTACATAGGCCACGCGGGCACGTCCAGGGTCTACCTGCTGCACACGGGCAGGCTATACGACCTCACGCCCACGACCGGCGTGGCGGCCGCCGCGCCCGAGCAGGAGCCGCCGCCCCCGGCGTCGCCGGAGGCGCCGACGCTTTTCCCGGTCTCAGAGGCGCAGGCGGCCGAGACAGGGGCGGCTCGGCCTGCGATACAGACGCTGGGAACCTACCTGGGCCAGGAGCCGCAGGCGGCGATCGGTTACAACGAGGTCGAGATCGTCCCCGGCGACATAGTGGTCCTGGTCACCGACGGCCTGTGGCGCATCGTGAGCGAGGAAGAGATGGTGGAGAACCTCCTCTCGGCGATGAACGTCCAGCGGAGCTCCAGCCAACTGGTGAGGCTTGCTTTCAGCCGCGACTCCAGCGACAACGCGACCATGACCGCCTGGCAGTACATCGTCGGAGGTGCGGACGAGGGGACGCGCGAGTCGAAGGCGGGCGGGCGTGCGGCGTCTCGCGAGAAGACCAAAACCAGGGCCGCCGAGGGCACCCTGGTGGCGGTGCTGGTGCTGGTGCTGGTGGGAATATTCGCGGTCGGCTTCGCGTTCGGCTGGCGGATAACCGACACCTTCCGCAAGCCGGCCAAGCAGAAGGCCAAGCAGGCGGCGCTGGCCAAACACGAGACGGCCCCTTCGAGCCAGCCGAAAGGCACTTCCCCGTCGTCGACGCCGCAGACCTCGCAGCCACAGACCACGCAGCCCGTCGCGCCTGCCGCGGTCACCGCGACCGTGAGCGGCTCCGGCGTCAGGATGCGCTCGACCGCCGACCCCAACGGCGCGATCGTGGGTCAGCTCAAGAGTGGGGAAAAGGTCGTCATCCTCGGGGACGCGATCGGCACAGACGGCAAGGCCTGGGCCAAGGTCCAGGGAACCGTCACNGCCAGCGGCAAAGACATCCAGGGCGAGGGTTACGTCAGAGACGACCTGCTCAACAGGTAGTCAGTTACNATGATTGGCCGCGGCGGCCCGTCTCAGATAAAGATTCCCAGCAGCGCACCGACGATGAGTCCCGCTATGAAGACACCGAGTATGACCGTCATGGCGATGAGGAGCTTCTTCTTCACCTCGGGTTCCTGCTCGAGCAGCGGCAGTTGCAGCTCGAACCCCGGTTGCTCCACGGGGTTCACCCTTGCCACCTCCGTGCCTTGCAGGAAGCCAGGCGGGTTCTTTTCGTATTCGTTCATAATTCCCGGTTTCTCCATCAGTACTTGAGCTCCTCCAGGTCATCAGAGGTGAGGCTCTGCAGGAAGCTCTCAACGAGGACCCCCACCGACTGGACTTTGTCCGCCGCCAGGCTGGCATAGGTGTTNTCGGTCACCACCGACCCGTCCTGCTCGCACCAACCGATCCACACGGCCGGTATCTGGGAGTTCTCGAACGGGATGTTATCACTATCGGCCGACGATTTCATAGAGGAGACCTGCTGATTCTTCTGTCGCGCGTAGGTTTCGAGCTTGTCCTTGAGCCTTTGCAGCCCGCTCCCCTGCGACTTGAGCGCCAGCGTAGTGCCCTGGCCGTCGCAGTCCACATCGATCATCGCCACGATGTCGTTCTTCTGCAGGGACCCCAGCAGGTCGACGAAGCGCGCCGAGCCCGCCAGACGGACGTCTTTGTCCTGGACGCCGGGCTGGTTGGCGCCGAAGAACACGAACTGCAGGGTCGGCTCGAGCGTCCTGGTGGAGAAGACCCTGGCGAGCTCGAGGACCGTGCCCACCCCGGAAGCGTCGTCGTCGGCCCCTTTGCTCCCGCCGGGGCTGTCGTAGTGGGCGCCGATGACCACGATGTAGTTGTCCTTGCTGCCCTGTCGCGTGCCCACGATGTTGCGGGACGAGAAGCCGTCGGAGGTCGTGAAGGGCTGCTCCTCGACCGTGTAGCCGTACTCCCCCAGCTTGCCGACTATGTAGTCGGCTGCCGCGGATTCTTTCACCGACCCGGCGGGCCTGACCCCCACCTGCTCGGAGAGCGCGAAGGCGTGTGCCATTGCCTGGGACGGGGTGAACCGGGCCGACGCTGGAGCAGGGGTTTTCTTGTCCTTCGCGCTGCCGCCCGCTGGCTCGGCGGTCTGGCTTGTCGTGGCCTTCTTCTTGCTCGCCGGGACCGTGACGACCTTTGCTGCCGGTTTGGGTTTGGCGAAGATCAGGTTGCCTCCGACGCCGGCCACCAGCCCGACTACCAGCACCACGAGGGCCGCGATGCCGATGCGACGGAGCCTCATTCGCTTCGCCCTTACCTTCTCGAGCCTGCTCTCCCCATCGCTTGCCAACCTTACCACCCGCCTGTGTTTCCAGAGAATATATCAAAAAACTTCCGCGGGGTGCGCCCGCGCACCACCGGGGTCAGGCGCCCGCGAAGCAAAATATCAGTAGATACGGATGGTGCGTCACTTCCTCAGCAGCCAACCGTACGCAATTCCTGGCGTACCTTCCGCGCAAAGCCGGCGGTGCATCGGTAGTGCGTCAAGGTCAAAGTCGCCGCCGTGGTCTAGAATGATGTTCTACGAGGAAAGGACGGCCGTTGGCTGGAGTATTCATCGAAGAGTTTCAGCACGCCCCGGGCGGGCACTGCGGAAGCACCGCCATGCGCGACATGCTGCGGTTCTACGGGCACGAGTTCACAGAGGACATGATGTTCGGACTGGGCGCCGGCATCGACTTCCTCTACTACAAGAACGAGGAAGCTTTCCCGCCGGTCTACATCGGAGGCAGGACCCCGGACCTGGAGCAGAACATCTGCGCGCACCTGGGCATCGGCATGGAGCTCGTGACGGGCCTCGAGCCCGACCAGGCTTGGGCGGCGGTCAAGGCCATGCTGGACGAAGGCCTTCCGGCGATGATCCACGCCGACGTCTACTACCTCGACTACCTTCGCGCGAAGAGGCACTTTCCCGCTCACAGGATAATCCTGGTCGGGTACGACACCGACCGGCAGGTCGCTTTCGTCGCCGACAACGACCGCGACGACATACAGGAATGCTCGCTGGCCAGCTTGCCGAGGCCCGTTCGGCGTCCTTCCTCCCCCGCCCGGCCGACAACGCCTATTACTCCTTCGACGTGCCCACGACGCTGGTGCCGCTCGTGAAAGCGGTCCCCGCGGCGGTGGAGCTGGCCGCGCGCCACAACCTGGGCCTGGACGACGGCCGCTCTTACTTCGCGGAAGTCGGGACCGAAGTCGGCCTGGGGGTCGCAGGCGTGGAGGCGTTCGCCGGCGACATGTCCGGCTGGCCCTCCTACATGACGCCGGAAGCGCTGGAGATGCAGTGCAAGCTCGTGTACGTGAGCGCGGAGAAAGGCGGGACCGGCTACGGCGGCAACTTCAGGAGGATGTACGGACGCTTCCTCCTCGAGGCCGCTTCCCGGACAGGCCCCGACGACTTTGCCCCCCTGGGAAAAGAGTTCATCGCGATAGGCGATATGTGGTCCGAGCTCTCCTTCACCTTCAAGGAGCTCTCGGCCGACGGGACGGCCGCGGTGGCCAGTGCCCACCCGATCGCGGACGAGATCTGCTCGCACGAGCGCGAGGCCTTCGCGGCGCTGGCAGCAGCCAACAGGGGGCGGCCATGAGCGAGCGGCAGCGCGACCTGTTCGATTCGCCGGATGAGCCCATGGAGGGCACCCCGCTCGCCGATCGGATGCGGCCGGGCAACCTGGACGAGTTCGAAGGGCAGGCCGACATCGTCGGCCCGGGTCAGCCGTTGAGGGTGGCGATCGAGGAGGACCGCATCTCCTCGATGATATTCTGGGGGCCCCCGGGATCGGGCAAGACGACCCTGGCCCGCATCATAGCAAACGCCACCGAGTCGGTCTTCGTGAAGTTCAGCGCGGTCACCGCCGGGGTGCCTGAGCTGCGCAAGATAATCGCCGAGGCCAGGGACCGGCGCAAGTTCAACAGCACCAGGACCATCCTCTTCGTCGACGAGATACACCGCTTCAACAAGGCCCAGCAGGACGCTTTCCTGCCCCACGTGGAGGACGGCACCATAACCCTCATCGGCGCCACCACCGAGAACCCCTCCTTCGAGGTCATCTCTCCTCTACTGTCTCGCGTGAGGGTCTACGTGCTCAAGCAGTTGGAGCCGGACGACCTGGGCAGGATAGTGTCGCGGGCCCTCGCCGACTCCGAGCGTGGGCTGGGCTCCGAGGGGCTGGAGGTCGACGACGACGCTATCGAGGCGATGGCCGGCATCGCCGATGGAGACGCGCGCATCGCGCTCAACCTGCTGGAGCAGTCCTCATTCATGGTCCGCGAGCGCTCAGACAACCACGTGACATCCGAGATCGTGCTCAAGGTCGCCCAGGAGAAGACCCTGCTGTACGACAAGCAGGGCGAGGAGCACTTCAACCTGATAAGCGCGCTGCACAAGTCGCTGCGAGACTCGGACCCCGACGGGAGCATCTACTGGCTGGGCAGGATGCTCGAGTCGGGCGAGGACCCGCTCTACATCGTGCGGAGGCTGATCCGCTTCGCCTCCGAGGACGTGGGCAACGCAGACCCGGCCGCGCTGCCGCTCTGCGTCGCCGCGATGCAGGCGTGTCACTTTGTGGGGATGCCGGAGTGCGAGCTCGCGCTGGCGCAGGCCGTCACCTACCTGGCGGCCGCCCCCAAGAGCAACGCGCTGTATGCGGGCTATGGCGAGGTAAAGTCGGACGTCCGCAAGTACGGCGCGCTGCCTGTCCCGCTGCACATCCGCAACGCCCCCACCCGCCTCATGAAAGACATAGGGTACGGCAAGGGCTACAAGTACGCNCACAATTTCGAGGGCCACATCGTCGATCAGGAGCACCTGCCCGAGAAGCTTGCCGGGCACACCTACTACCACCCCGGCGACGAGGGTTTCGAGAAAGAGATAGGCGAAAGGCTCGCCCGCTGGCGCGCCCGGCTGGCGTCGAAGCGCAAGGACGAAGGCTCTTAGCGCCTGAGTGCCGCGTGTAGGCGTAACTCGTCGACGGGAAATCGGTAAGCGGGAATGGGAGGGGGCGGGGTAAGCCTTGTGCTTGCTTATCCTCGCGTCTTGGTATCAGCAGACTCTCTATGCTCCTCAGACGCTGTGGAGGCTGCGCAAAAGGCTTACCCCGCCCCCGTTAGGACACCCCCCAAATCTATATATGAAAATCTAAGATGACTGCTGACCAGTAGGAATGACTGTTGGCGTGTAATCGAATATGCGGAATGTATTCGTTACGTAACGCCGGCGTCTCGACAGCTCTGCGCAGATGGTCGGGATTTAATGGTGTAGACTTTGTGACGGTAATCCTGATACCGGGCTTCGCGGCCCGACGATCGGAGGACGGATGGCTTCGAAAATACACGACACCGTCGAGGGGCTGAAGAACCCCTGGCTGCTGCGCCCGATGTTCGACCTCGTCTCCAACATCTTCAAGCTGACGTGGCTGCCGGGCATACAGCGCCATCCCTGGATGCGGCCGGAGAAGACCGACATGCGCTGGCTGCCGATCAACCAGGACATCGAGATGCCCGAGGACACGCCCATGCCTCTCGCCGTCCTCGACCGCCTTATCGACGAGGCATCGCACAGGGTGCTGTTCAACTACTGCGGCTGCCGGCTCGCCTACGACTGCCAGGACTATCCCACCGAGATCGGCTGCCTGCTGATGGGAGACTCGGCGATCGAGACCAC
>JGI24138J36424_10000760_pt1 | contig 10399 bp, 16 predicted proteins | sample BarGraNGADG00312_2_FD_36424 | JGI IMG/M metagenome (IMG submission 36424) | reverse complement strand
GGCTCGGCGAACCTGGACAGCGCCTCGACCGGATCCTGCGCCGCCGGGAACGGATCGGCCGTCGAGATCGCCCGGATCACGAGCGCGCGCAGGAGTGGATCATCCATCGCGTTGGGGTTTGATGCGGCCATGCGCGCGAGGTCGTAGAGATCACGACTCGCGGTGCGTTCCATGAGCGCCTTGACCTTGCCGGCCACCAGCTCTCGACGATCGAGCACAGGGAACGACACCGGCGGCGAGCACTTCGAGCAGCCTCTCGACCTTGTCCACGGTAGGAGCCGTGAAGCTCGACGCGGTCGAGAGCAGGGGCCTCATCCGCGCAGCCAGTCGAGATACGGAAGCCCCACCGGAACATACAGCCGCCACGCCGAGACGAATTCGTACTCGACGCCGGGACGGCGCCGCTGAAGCCAGTATGTGCCGCGGCCCAGCGAGCGCCGCATCTCGCGCAGCGGCGCCGGATCGCAGAGCCAGTCGTCTGACATCAGGTCGAGCAACCAGCCGGCACGGGCGACGAGGGTCGGCGAGCCGAACGACGCCGAGTAGCGCGCGACGTGTTCGGACGTCATGGTGGTGAAGGAGCCGACGCTGCGCAGCAGCTCCTCGAGGCCGCCGGCGAGGTCGAGGCGGGCGAGACAGTCGACCAGCGTCCGCTCACGTGTGGTCGCCGATACCAGAGCATCACCGGCACGGACATCGGTCACGTAAGTCGTCGCGACGGAAGGGGACAGGCGCTCGGCCTTGGCCGCCACTCGCCTGAACCGATAGCCGCGCACCGTGAACGGCGTCATCGTCTTCGCCGAGAGGAAGTAGACGGTGCGTGCCGGCGTGTGCGCGACGCCGTGGGCCTCGAGCGCCGTGTGATAGACCAGNACGGAGTCGGGAGCCGCCTTGCTCGCGACCAGCAACACGTTGGGCGTCTTGTCGCGAAACGCGCCGACGTTCGAGGCGTACAGGCCGCGGGCTAACCGCCGGGCCTGCTCACGCTTGACGGCGTTGCGCAGGTTGGTCTCNCGNGTGCGTTCACTCACGCCCGGATCGACGGCGGTCATGAACTCGTCGAGGGTGAAGACCTCGCGCGATTCGAGAAAGCGGAGCGTCATAGACGGCTTGGTGTTCATCGGCACCTCGCTACACGTAGAAATCTACGTGTTTGGCAGCATACACGAACACCAGGCCCAGCGCACGGCCGATTCATTTGAAGCCCCGAAACACCTCCGCCCCATGCCACTCCAGCAGCTCCGCATCCGGCCAGCCGGCCCGCACCTTGGGCACCGCGATCTCGCGCGCCGCGAAGCGCTCGTGCTCGCCGCCGTTGTGGAAGTCATCGAACAGGTCGCCGCTGACGCGGAAGCGGTGGTCGGGCGTGACGGAGCCGGTGTCGTAGAGCCGTTGGATGTTGGCGCGCAGCAGCAGTCCGTTGACGAGCGCGTGTTCGCCGCCCCGCGCATAGGGACGCACGTGCACGGCCTCGAGCGCCGGCAGCGAGTGTTCTTGACTGAGCCTTCACCGTCGCGTAGTCTGAACTCAATCCAGTCATCTGGAGGTGGATGGCGAATGCCATCGAGGGGGCCGCGAGGCCCCCTTTCGTCGTCTACAGCATCTTCTTGCCGAACACCCGGCCGTCACGCCGGTCGTACTTGCCCTGCAGAACGGCGATCACCTTGGCGGCGAACGGCGCGATGGTCATCGCGTGTCCATTCTCGTTGAGGATCTCGTTGCGGCTGGGGTGCGCGACGAGGTCGGCGAGTTGCAAACCGGCGAGGTTGAAGCGATCGGCTTGCGGGCGGAATCGGTGATCGACTTGCACCGGAATACGCAAGATGGCTGCTCGAATCCGGCAAGGCGCCGTGGCCGAAGGGCTCGCCGCCGACCTTCAAGCTGACACCCGTCGAGCGGGGGCGCTTCGTCCTCTCGGCCTAGTTGCGAAGTCGCCGCAGCCCGTCCTCGTAACGCTCGCGGCCAACGCCGTCGGGCGTCGCGCTGTCGAAGACCAGAAAGCCCTCTTCCTCGTTGAGGACGCCGGCAGCGACCATCTCCAGCGTGAGTCGCGCGGTGGACATGACCGTGAGCCCGTGGAACTTGGCGGCGAAGTCGCTGCCCCAATCGTCGTCCATGATCACCAGGTCGGAGCGGCGATGCTTGGCAATGAGGACCGTGGCGATCTCGCCGGCGTGAGCCCGTTCGTGTTCGCCGATGGCGCGCTTGAGTTCGAGCACCGTGCTGAACTCGGGCTTGAGTGCGCCGGGTATGTTCTTGGTCCGTTTGGGCCACTTGCCCTCGCTGCGGACAACGGCGCCGTTCTTGGCGAGGTAGTCGTGTAGCTGCCGGAACTCGGACCTCGCCGAGAGGCGCAGCAACTCGCGCTCAACGTCAGGCGTGATGTGGGCGCGGTCACCGAGGTAGTCGCGCAACTTCTGGAGCAGGCCGTGCTTGGCGAAGCGGCACAGCACGCTCGCGTCGAGCAGCACGTCCGATGCCGTCCGCGAGCGCACGGGAATCAGTAGTCTGGCTCGTGGCGGCCGGGCTTGACGCCCCTCCGGTCGAACTCCGCCTCAACGAGATCAGGCTCAACCTCGAGGAGCCCGGCGATCTGGTCGACGGTGAGGAGGCCGCGCTCGAATGCCGTGGCAGCCTCGGTCATGGTCGCCCGCGGTAGCCGTGGCAGGTGGCCGCCCGCGCGACTGAGCGTGTCCTCGAAGTCCCCCAGGCCGAGACGCCGACAAAGAGCAGTGTGGTCGCCGTTCCTGATGCGCTCCCCGATGGGCTCGACCTTTCCCTTGGTGAGGTGCCGTGCCGCCTGGAGCCGGTAGAGTGCTAACTCTGCGCTCACGTGACAGTAGTCGGCGAGGCGCACGACGGTTTCGAGATCGTCGGGCGGCTCGCCCACTGCCGCCAGCCATCGCTGTACGCCGTCGACCGGCGCCAGGAACTCGGCGGCAAAGCCGTCGGCCTGCACCTCCGGCGGCGGCTTGCGTCCGTCGCCGAACACGTCTGCCACGTAGTCGACCGACCCGGCGTGCTCGAGCTCAACGTGCCCGAACTCGTGGGCCAAAGTGAATCGCTGTCGCACCGGGGACTCGGTGCCGTTCACGAAGATGAAACTCCGATCGTGCTTGCGGCCCTGCAGGCCGGCCAGCCCCTCGGGCAGCGCCAGCACGCTGACTGGGACGCCAGCGAGATCCTCGATCGCGAGGAGAGCGTCGACCAGCGGAGCCTCCAGACCCAAGCCGAGCCGTACCCGCGCGGCGCGTGCAGCCGCATGACCTCGCTCCGATTCGGCGACGTAGCTCATCGGCCGACGGCCTCGATCTGCAGCATGGCGTCGATGAGCCGCGAACACCGATCGACCGCGGCCTGGGTCACGGCGTCGTCGGCAGCACCGCGCTTGACGAACGCCGGTTGCTCGTCGAACAACAGCTCCTCGACGCGCACGCCGAGGAAGTCGGCGATGTCGACGAGCTCCGACATGTTGAAGGCCCGCTCGCCGGCCAATGCCCGGCTGAGCACGGAGGGCTGCATGCCGACCGCATCGGCGAGCTCTCTCTGCGGGCGATCGCCCAGCAGCCCGACGATGCGTGCACCCACCTCACTGTCAGAACGGATCTTCACGGCCCCTCCCAGAGTGCTACTCAGACTGATGCCAGTATCGCACGTTCCCTCCACCTATCGTCAAGTATCGTGCGGTTTACAACTGTGGGAGAGCTGGCCATGGTCATGCGTCGTGTATGGAGGAGTGAGGGTCCTGGCTGGCGCGCCAACGCAGTGCCGCCCCTACCCGCGGAACAGCCCCGCCGCGTGCCACTCGAGCAGCGCCGGGTTCGGTTGGTCGGTCGGCGGGCTCGGTACCCTGATCGCGCGGCCGGCAAAGCGCTCGTACTCGCGGCCGTTGTGGAAGTCGTCGAACAGGTCGCCGCTGACCCGGAAGCGGTGGTCGGGCGTGACGGTGACATAGCCGGCGTCGCACGAGGCGGTGGATGTCGGCGCGCAGCAGCAGGCCGTTGGGGAGCGCCTGCTCGCCGCCGTCCGCGTAGGGGCGCACGTGCCCGGCCTCGAGCGCGGGCAGCGAGTGCTCGCCCGACACGGCGCAGGCGCCGTAGGCGCTGGTGACGGCGATGCGGAAGGTGCCCTGGCCGAGGCGCGGCTGCACGGTCTGCGGCGCACCGTAGCGGCGCAGGTCGTCGACGAGCGACTGCGCCTCGGGCGCGAGATGGGCCGTGCGCGCGAGGCACTCGGCGAGGATGCGCTGTCCGTCGCCGCGCGAGACGTCGATGGTCTTGCCGCCCTGGATGCACGGGTGCCAGTCGGCGTGGTCGGCGACCCACTCGTCGCGGGCGAAGAACAGCGGCTGCGAGATCATGATGCAGCCGACCTCGTGGTCCTGGGGGCGGGCGAGGAGCGCGCTCCCGGTGCGACGGCGGATCGCCTCGATGCGCGCCGTCATCTCGGCGACACCACTACTCCCAGGCGAGTCACGCGGGCACGCGCTCGTAGCGCGCGAAGAAGCCGTAGCCGGCGGTGGCCTTGTGGGGCGCGCCGAGACGGAAGAAGAACGGCGCGCCCGGCGGGATCGCCTTGAAGCCGTGCGGCGACGGCTGCCAGAAGTCAGCCTCGTCGGGCGGCTCGGCGCGGTTGAGGGAGTGGGAGAACCAACCGAAGTCGGAGTTGGCGATGAAGGTGTGTGTGGCGACTGTGGTCATGTGATTGCCGACAGCGTCACGGAACCCCGCCATTCTGGCGAGAGATCCGGCGAGATTCGTCCCGATCAGTGCACACGCCCCCATATCTCGCCATTCTGGCGGCACCCTTGGCGAGAGAAGAAGGTGGAGTTAGTCATGCCTCACGGCCTGATGACTTCGTAGTACGTGGAGCGCGCCGATCCGCGCTTGCGCACCAGTCCCAGCTCTGCGAGATGCCGGAGATGATTCAGAGCGGTACGGTTGGGCACCGCCATGGCGGCACCGTACTCGGCCGAAGTAGCCGTCTCCCGCTTGGCGAGCCACTCCCATCCCATACGCTCAGCCTTGCCCAGCGCGTGCAGAACCTCATCGTCAAGCGCTGTCAAGGACGAAGCCGATGTCGCATAGATCGTCAACGCGAGGTATGGGTCCTCCCAAGAGTACTTGGGCAATGGGAGCCCTGCCCCTGAGCACCAAGCTTCATGGACCTCATGCCCAGCCCACGTTCTTCGGCCAACTCCATCTGGGCGAATACGTAGTGCAGCACGGGATTGCGGCTGAGCATCGGCGGAGAACGACTGCATCTGTTCCAGAGTGATGGGCTGCGGCGGGCCGCCAGGACTCTTGATCGTGACCACATTCGCTGCGACTACCAACTGGCACTTGGCTCCGCTGATGTCATAGTCCCGATGAACATGACGTCCATGGCGGGGTTTGCCGTCGGCACACCTGCGCGAAACAGAGCGCTACTCGTACTCGACTACGATCGCCAGTGCTGCAGTGATCTCGTCGAGCTCATCGGCCGACAAACGGCCCTGCTTCTCCACGAACTTGCCGGTGTCGAAGCTCTTCACCTGCATCACATCGGCGGCCTCAGTGCGCGTGAGTCCGTTGGCCTCAGTGGGTTCGATGCGGACGACCCATGCCCACCCTGCGAAGCGGTCCTGCCAGGTCTTCAATGGCACGACGATCTTGACCGGGACGTTGCCCATGACGTCCGCGCTGATCACGACGTATGGCCGCTTCTTCTGCAGCTCAGCGCCCGCGGTCTTCCCCGGCTTGACCCACCACACCTCGCCGCGCCTAGGGTGAGGGCGGTCGACCATCAGTACTCGACCAGCTCGTCGGCGTCGTCGGTGAGCTCCGAGGCATAGAAGTCCGCGGCGGCCGCGGCCTGCTTCGCCAGCGCTGCCGCCCTCTTCTCGCGCGGCAGCGCCGCGAACGCCCGCCGCCGCCGCGACGGGGCATCGGAGCGCTCCAGCGGGCGGTCGAGCAACGCCTCAGCGTCTGCCTGCGTGATGAGTCCTTCTGAGAAGGCGCGCAGAGCCGACTGAGCCAACCACCGTGGCTCCTCAGGCGGCGTTTCGTGCGGCTCTTCCTTCCTCCAGCCCATGCTGCCGATGTACCTCCACCACTCCTGAGAGTAGCGCTCGCTGATCACGCCCAAGTCCCGCAGGCGATGCAGCAACGCCGCCACGCTCATCCCGAACCTCTGCTTCAGTATGAAGAGCTCCGCGGACGTCATGTCGGTGCGACGGTGCCCCACCTCACGCAACAGCGTCTCGCGTGGAGCCAGGAAGGCCGTGCCGAAGCGGTACGCCGCCTTCTCCTCGTCGAGGCCGCCGCTCGGGGCCAGGACCAGATGCCCGAGCTCGTGACCAAGGCTCAGGCGCTGCCTTTCGCGGCACACCCCATTGCGGGTCACGACGGCGACGGCCACCGGTTGCCCCTCGACCTCGGCCACGGCGGACATGCCGTCGAACTTCTCTGAGGCATCCACACCGACCACGTGGAAGCAGTGCTCCTCCAGCACGTCGACCATCTGCCCAAGTGGGTCACCTCCTAGATCCCACTTGTCACGCAGCGCTTCGGCCGCCAGCTCCACGTCGTCCAGACTGCTCACCGCGTATGCCTGCAGGGGCACTTCGCCGGAGCAACGCTGCCCAACCAACTCCTGGAGCTCGGCGCGACGCTCTAGTTGCAAGGCCACATGACTCTCCAACGCATGCTGGGTGCTCTTCGGAAAGCTTGCGCGCTTGCGAAAGGCGATCACACGAACGTCCGCGGCCGGCGGCGCGGCCAGGTCAATCGCCTTGACGCGGAGAGCCTTCGCCAGTGCGACAAGCACGCGCGGCGTCGGCGCGCTCGCGCCGCGCTCGTACTTGGACAACGCCTGCTTGGTGACGAGTCCACCCATCGCAGCCGACAGCTCGTCGAGTGTCAGGCCGCGCGCCGTTCGAATGGTCTTGAGGCGTGATGCGTTCATGCGGATGGCCCCCGAGAGTCAGCCCGTGTGGTTGACAAATACTAAAAGTATACCACCACCTGTCAACCACTGGCAGCAGCAGGCGTTGCCCACCTGGATGCGGAAGGAGGAACCTCGCAGCCGCTCCGGCGCGGCCAACGAGACTGCCGCAACGGCATGTCTCTGCGACGCCTCACCCCGCTACCCGACGGCGAGGAACTCCTCCACCGTCAAGCGGATGTCCGCCGCAATCTTGCGCAGCAGGGTCGGAGAGATATCGCGCCCGCTGTGGAACGGCACGGTGGTGGACCGGCCGTCATCGTGCCGGAACTGCTTGTGAGAGCCACGCTGTCGGACCTCGCGAAATCCGTGCGCCTCGAGGAGCGCGATGACCTGCCGAGGTTTGAGGACCGGGGGACTGCCCACCGTCAGGCGACCTGTATCGTCCTCACGTCGACGAACTCCGACTCAAGAGCAGGCTCGCCGTCTTCAAGCAGCATCTCGATCACCTCGTGGAGGTTCTCCTGCAACTCGGTGAGGTCGGCGCCCTGCGAGTGCGCGCCGGGCCAGCCAGGGACGTAGCCGACCAGGAGCCTCGTATCGGGATCACGTTCGACCACGAAATGGAACGTCCTCATGGTCTGCACCTCCTTGTGACTCGGCTTGGGTCTCATGTCATGCCGAGCCAGTGTACCGCGCGCGCGCCGGAGCTTCTATGGTGAGCATCGAGGCTGACCTCGCCTTCAGGAGATCGATGCGGCCTTCCTTGCCACGGCTGCGTTCAAGGAAGCGCCATTCATGTCGCCTTGGAGCGTAGCCAGAGCCACTGCGCCGCACAAGGATGACGATCGGCCGTGGTGGGTGGCAGTCAGCCGCGGAATACCTCCGCCGCGTGCCAGTCGAGCAGTTCAGGACTGGGCTGGTCGGCGAGCACGCGCGGCACGGCGATGGCGCGGCCGGCGAAGCGCTCGTACTCGCGGCCGTTGTGGAAGTCGTCGGCGAGGTCGTGGCTCACGCGGAAGCGGTAGTCGGGCGTGACTGTGACGTAGCCGGCGTCGTAGAGGCGGTGGATATCGGCGCGGAGCAGCAGTCCGTTGGGGAGCGCGTGCGCGCCGCCGTCCGCGTAGGGGCGCACGTGCGCGGCCTCGAGCGCGGGCAGCGAGTGTTCGCCCGAGACGGCGCAAGCGCCGTAGGCGCTGGTGACGGCGATGCGGAAGGTGCCCTGGCCGAGCCGCGGCAGCACTGTGAGCGGCGTGCCGAAGCGGCGGAGCTCGTCGACGAGCGGCTCCGCCTCGTGCCTGAGCCGCGCCGTGCGCTCCAGGCTCTCCGCGAGGATGCGCTGCCCGTCGCCGCGCGCAACGTCGATGGTCTTGCCGCCCTGAATGCGCGGGTGCCAGTCGGCGTGGTCGGCGACCCAGTCGTCGCGGGCGAAGAACACCGGCTGCGAGATCATGATGCAGCCGACCTCGTAGTCCTGATGGCGGGCAAGGAGGGCGCTCCCGGTGCGGCGGCGGATCGCCTCGATGCGCGCCGTCATCTCAGCGGAGGTGTCGGTGCGTCTGCAAATGACCGGGCGAAAGTCGAAAGCCGACTACCTGTCAGGATCCGTCGCCTCCAGGGGGTGGATCAGCGAGGTCGCACGGAGTGATAGCAGAAGATGACGATAGACCCCAGCCCAATCCGGGCGTCCAGAGCTGGCCGAACGGAGTGCCGCTCGCCGCAGCTAGTGACGGCGGCATGATGAATTCGCCGATGACGCGTACGACCTGCGCCAGGTCGGCCGGAGCTTCGATTCCTGAGGCCGCAAGGCGAGAGCGATACGCTCGCCACATCGCGGCGGTGGCGCTCTGGTGAAAGAAGGCGCTCGTCAGCGCCACCGGCGCCTCGACGGGCCGCTCTGTGCCGCGAGAGCGAAACGTGGCGCTCAGCGCGTCCGCGAGCGTCTGGCCCTCAAACGACAGTGCGCCTGCGAGCATCCACAGGTCGTAGAAGTCCTTGAGCCGGCTGTTGATGAGCCCGAGGTCGACGATGGACTCGAACTTCTCTGCGACGGCCGTCGCTGGATCGTAGGCGAGGATGCGCGGCGCCGGCTGGTCCAGGAGCGGTGGATAGTCCACCCATCCCGGCGCCGGCACGACCGCGTCGTCCACGCCGATGTCGAGCCTCAGCGTGAAGTGCGCGCCGGCAAGGTCGCCGCGGAGCTTGACCCGCACGCCGGGGTAGCGGTCGTCAAGCATCGCCTGAGCGGCCTCGATGTCCGGAGAGAACACGAGCCCGTCGTCAGCGACCTTCGCAGCCAAGCACTCTTGGACCGCGTCCCGGGCGGCCTCGGGCGTGTTCTCGATGCGGCCCAAGAAGTCGATGTCGCGCGTGGGCCGTGCGACCGCGGCGTCCCAGACGCGCAGCATGACAGCGCCTTTGACGACGAAGCGCTCGGACCAGGCCGAGTGCGATAGCCGGAAGAGAAAACGCTCCATCGCGTACTACTGGAGCGCCTGCTGGAAGTCGAGGCCGAGCTCGTCCGCCCGCAGCCGCAGCTGTCGGCGGACTTCGTCTGCATTCACAGAAGCGCCTCGAGGTACGGACGGATGACATTCTGGACTCGGTCGACCCTGGCGTACTCCATGATCTCGCCCGGCGCTGCCCGGCGCTCACGGATGACCTCCTGAAGCGCCTCGATCGCCACGTCCAGGCCGACGCTGCTGCGGTACTTGAAACAGTCGGCCACGGTCTTCGCGACGTTGAAGACGCGCAGGGTGACGCCCTCCGTGGCCCGCTCCTCAACGCCTGCAGCCAGCGATTGCGGACTCATATGGAAGACGCGGACGCGCGGGTAGTCGATGCGCGGCGGGCGCACGTCGCGCGGAACGGCGATCTGCACCTCCCCCGGAATCTGCGTGCCGATCTCGTGGAGGTCGAGGGCGCTCACCAGGCAGAGGACCGCCTTCGGGGTTCGGCGCATCACCGCCGCCACGTCCGGCTTGGCCGGCAGTTCGTGTGAGGTGAGGTGGTAGACGCCGCGGCTCAGGGGCTCGAGCTGGCCGGCGTCGCGCATCCAGTACAGCGTCCTGCGGTGGATCCCAGCCGCAAGCGCGTCGGATGTGCGCATCACGCCTTCGTGGCGTGCGAAGATCCTTGCGGCGGTGTCGATCGCCTTGTAGGAAGGTGTTGCCATGGACAAAAGTTACCACACTTCGCGACAAGTGTTGCACTTATTGTCCCTCACAACGTCGCCGGCACCGACCAGAGATAGGTATCGAGCGACTTGACCGAGACCTCACGACCGCCGCTGCGGCAGGCTTAAAGAAGCCGCCAGAAACCGACACAGAACTGGTAGTAGCCGTCGGCGACGGCGTCACCGCCGGGCGGGCAGCCAAAAGGAATCTCAGCCGCGTCCCAGCGGACCAGTCGCCTGATGCCCGCCAGCGCGTAGCTGTCGTAGATCGGCACGGCAGGGTTGTGGAAGTGAAGGTAC
>JGI24138J36424_10000759_pt1 | contig 10402 bp, 8 predicted proteins | sample BarGraNGADG00312_2_FD_36424 | JGI IMG/M metagenome (IMG submission 36424) | reverse complement strand
TCTCTTGATGCTATGCCGTTAATATCGGGCCATTCCAGGGTCCTGGGAATTCGCCATAATAATTTTTCCCAGGCTTCTTCACTGATGTCGCTCTCCGGCATATAAAGATAACAGAGTGAAAGATTCGCATCCTTCTCATCAACATTCTCAAATGGCAGCAGACTAAATGTCGGTGACCTTTCGGCAGTATCAGTAATAACAGTTATTCCTAACTGATTGTCTGTTTCATATAGTAAATATTCACCCCTGGTATAACAATCAGTCTCTCTGACAATAAACTTCTGAATGAATGCTATATCTGAGGAATTCCAATACTTTACAAAGGCATCAATCTCATTTCCAATAGCTTCATTGCTTGAATTATTATATAAAAGTGCAATTCCGGCCACAGCAAGCAGGATTGTTGAAGACTGCATCCTGGTGCTTCCTGTAACGGCCATCGGTCCGACCGTGAGATTAATCTTTTCGATACCATTATTCTGGATTACCCGTTTAGATCTTTCGGCAACCTCACATAACAGATCATCGGGATTGCAGTAAAGAAAAAATGGTTTCCTTTTTGAAATTTCGCTTGCCTTCTCCACAGCTCCGATAACAAAGGGAGTTTCTCCGCCTTCTGTAGTGCCGATCAGAAGATCCCCGTCTTTAAATCCGGATTCAATTAATTGTCTGGCTCCATATTCGGGATAATCCTCAAAGTTTTCTATAGACCGGATGAGTGCAACATCTCCTCCCGCCATAAAGCTGAATACCCGGTCTTTGAGCAAATCCATTTGATGTTCCTGACGCCATAGTGTCTCGAGAGTAAGAGATAATCTCCCGGTAGCACCGCATCCACAGAAATAAATATCATTTCCTGAGTTTAATGTCTCATGAATAATGTTTTTGAGATTGAATATCTTTTCTTTCTTTTCTGATAAAACCTTTATAGTCTGTTTGTCGAGTTCTTTCAATTTTGAAACAGCTACCGGCAGGTCACTGGAAGCAAGAAAGGACAGATCCCTCGTATAGGGATGAGAGGATTCCGTAACAAGTTTCCCAAGGTTATACTGTGACGAAACTGAAAGAAATTTCTCTGCCTTTATATCTGAATCATTCATCATTTTCAGTCTGATATTCTACATTTCTATTTTNATGCCGCTTTGCCCTTTGACCACCGAATCCGCCAAAAGGCGGAGAAGGTGGTTTGCGCTGTTTTATTAAAAATTGCTAAGAATACAGGCGGGATAAATATATAAATTTTACATTTGGGATTCAATTTAAAGTTATTTAACAGAATTATTAGTAATGATAAGAACTCTTTATACAATTATTTTTACGGTAATATTTTGTCAGTTGCTTACTGCCCAGTCAGTTGGAATTCAGGGTAAACCAATAGCTGAAATTTTTACTGATTTTCATTACAATCTGGATGATACAACGGAAACAACCGGATTTGGGCTAAACAGGGCATACCTTGGTTACAATTTCCAGCCGGCCGGAAATTTTTCCGGATCAATAATTTTAAATATAGGTAGCCCTGATGATCTTCCGGAAGGAGCAGTCCGGCGGAGGTATGCCCATTTCAGAGAAGCATCTATTACGTATGCGAAAAACAAGCTAAGTATTTCTTTTGGGATCACAGATACACATCTTTTTGATTTTCAACAAAAATTCTGGGGGAAGAGATATGTTGCAAACACATATCAGTCAATAAACGGTTATGGTTATGTGGCCGATCTTGGTGTTGCGCTTGACTATAAATTTAATGATACCTGGAAATGTGATTTTACAATTATGAATGGGGAAGGTTATACAGATATTCAACTGGATAATGGTGTTAAAACATCAGCAGGTTTAATCTATACTCCTGTCAGGCAAATTGCTGTCAGAGTTTATGGAGATATCGAAAATCTGCATGACCAATGGCGATATATGTTGCTTGTTTTTTTCGGATTTAAAAATGATCTTATAACAATTGGTGGAGAAGCAAGTTATAAAACCAACCTGGATATGATAGCTGGTCATAATGCCTGGGGAATTTCCGGGACTGCCGGTATCAATATATTTAAAAAGACGGAATTGTTTGTACGATATGATTATTCTACTTCGGTAATTATACCGGGTGAAAACGCTCAATGGAATTGGAAAAACGACGGAAGATTTGCTGTATTTGGCATTCAGTACACCTTTAACGAATATGTAAAAATGGCTTTAGATTACCAGGGAACATATCCATACAATACTGTTAACCATAATTCCGATGCGATTTTTGTTAATGCCGTGTTCAAGTTTTAAAAAATGTTGAACATTCTCTTCCTGCTTTTAGCGCTTTCAGGTTTGATTCGACTATCTCATCACCTTTTCGTCCAAACAGTTTTCTTATAGCATTCTCCAGACTTTCATAAGGCATATCTATAAACGGTGATGCAGCTCCCAGTATTACAATATTGCCCGATCTTGCAGATCCTGTTTCTCTGGCTATTCTATCAGCATCAACAATAATATGATTTTTTATCTTCTTAATTTCGTTTATTATCTCATCAATTGGCGGATAATCCTGTATATTGATAAAAGGATTTGAGTTGGTTACCAGCCAGCCGGTTTTTGCAAGCCATGGAAGGTATCTGAGCGATTCCATCGGCTCAACGGAGATTATAAGGTCGGCTTTTCCATACGGGATCAGATCGGAAGAAACAGGTTTATCAGACAGCCTCAGATGAGACTGAACATCTCCGCCCCGTTGACTCATTCCATGAACTTCCGATTGTTTAAGAAAAAGATCATTTTCAACTGCAGCCAGTCCTATAGTAGCNGCAATTGATAAAATTCCCTGTCCTCCTACTCCGGATAAAATAATGTCATTCTTCATTATGAAAGATTATAGATTATTCTTTTAATTTTTCTGATCTCTTTTTTTTGGTTGCAGTCTGAATACATTCCCGTGACGCAATAATTACTGAAACTCCTTTATATTCAACCTCTTCTTTTAATATTAGCACATTTTCATCATTATTTTTACGTAAAGGAACCATTATTCTAAGGTGCTCCCGGCTGACTCCGAGACCTTCACAAATCTGCACTAACCGCCCTGTTGCCTGTGATTTCTGGCCACCAGTCATCCCTGTAGTGGAATTATCGGATATTATAATTGTAACTGATGAGTTTTTTGCAACAGCATCGAGCAACCCCGTCATACCTGAATGCGTAAAAGTTGAATCTCCGATTACCGCTATTGACGGAAACAAACCTGCATCTGCAGCCCCAACAGCCATTGTAACTGAAGCGCCCATATCAACACAAGAATTTATTGCATTATATGGAGGTAATGCNCCAAGAGTGTAACAGCCTATATCAGAAAATACATGTCCGGAACCATAAGGTTTAACAGCTTCTATTAAAGAATTGAACAAATCGGCATGTCCGCAACCATTGCAGAAAGAAGGTGGTCGCATTTTTACAATCGATGGAACCGGTTCTCCTATACTTACCGGTAAACCAAGCGCTTTTGCAACAATTGACGGAGTCAGCTCTCCATCGCGAGGCACCGTCCCATCGAGCCGTCCATAGATTTTTATTCCATTATCCAGGATTCCTCTGATTGCTTCTTCAAGAACNGGNGCTCCCTCTTCAAGAATTAAAATTTCCTTACACCTTCCGGTTATATCTTTAATGAGGTCCTTAGGAAAAGGGTAAGCCGTAACTTTAAGTACCGGAAAATCAATTATTGATTCTCCAAGGTTCTCCAATAAATAGTTATACGCAATTCCGCATGTAATTATTCCAAGGTCTCTTTTTCTGCCATCTTTGAAATTATTATATTTTGAAATTCCATATTCATATCTTAATGATTCATAAGATAATAGCAGAGATTTATACTTTTGCCGAGCGATAGCAGGAAGAAGAACAAACTGCAGAGGGTCAANNGGAAGTGTAAGTTTATTCTCAGGGAGTGGCGGTTTTAGATTAATGCCAGCTCTTGAATGTGCCAGACGTGTGGTTATTCTGAACAGTACAGGAAGTTTATATTTTTCCGATACTTTAAAAGCGTCAAAAACCATATCATAGGCCTCCTGCTGGTTTGATGGTTCAAAGCATGGTACAAAAGCGAACTTTCCGTAAAACCTCGAATCCTGTTCATTCTGGGAAGAATGCATTGACGGATCATCGGCTGAAACTACAATCAGTCCGCCATTTATGCCTGTTANGGCTGAATTAATAAAACCATCGGCTGCTACATTCAACCCAACATGTTTCATTGCTACCATTGCCCTTTTACCGGCATAAGACATTCCAAGCGCAGCCTCCATGGCAGTTTTTTCATTTGAGGACCACTCACGGTGTATGTTGCGCACAATAGCTTCTTCAGAAGATTGGATAAACTCCATTATTTCGGTCGAAGGAGTTCCGGGATATGCATACATACCGCTTAATCCTGCATCTAATGCTGCCTGTGCTATCGCTTCATCACCCAACAATAAAGGTTTATTCATATGTAGATTAAATAATATTCGGTAATAATAAAGTCAGCGGGTTATTTGATCATTAGTTTATTTTTAAAACAGAGAGAATGGTCAGAAATTTGCTGATGCAAATATTGAAATATTTTCCATATTTAAAAATGACTAATAAGTATAATATAATATGACATTTACAGATGATCATTTATTGATATCTCATGAGATATGACGTTAAAATATAGTTAAATAGTTTACCGTTATACTCAATTATGTTTATTTTGCAGTACAATTCGATTTAATCAGATACAAAAACGGATCTAATTGAACAAACTCTTTTACACCTTTATATTTTTCATCCTTTCCTTTTCTGCCATTAATGGTCAGACAAATGACAGGGAGAGATATATTCAGGTGAGTGGCATAATTATTGATGAAGTCTACAGACCTGTACCAGGAGTTGCTGTTATTTCCAAAAAGCTTAAAAAAGGGGCCGTTAGCGAAAGATCGGGAATCTATTCAATCACAAGCACTCCGGGAGATACTATTTTCTTCAGGGCTGTGGGATTCAAAAGATATCATACGATTATTCCTGAAACATTTGAAGAAAGACATTGTGAGGTTGATATAACATTGGATGTAGATACTATTCAGATTAAAGAAGTGAATATCCTGCCATGGAAGAATTATAGCGAGTTTATAAAAGATATAACTAAAGAACGGCCTGCTGATCCTTTGATTGAAAATATGAATGATAATATCGCTTCAATTTATGTGGCTATAACAAATCAGAGTAATGTAAAGATCTCTCCTGAAGCCGGTTACAGATATGCTATGGAACAGAATTTCAGTGCTATGGCAACAAGAGGACAATATCCTATCAACAATCTTTTAAATCCATTTGCCTGGTCAAAATTCATCAGTAGTATAAAAAATGGATTATTTAAAAATCAGAAGTTCAATAAACCTATTAATGCCAAGGTAAGAAAAAAGATCAAAAAAGCTCAAAGCAAATAATCTATATTACCTTATATGAATTAAAAAGCCTGATTGGTAAAAGAGTTTTTAAAAACAAATTCTTTAATTGATTTCCTTGGTCTTCTCTTTTCGTCCCGCGCTAATAATTCAGGTGAAAGTGAAGTACCGTCACCAAGATATCCTACTGCCATCATTGCAACAGGCTCTATATCATCGCTCAACTTGAAGTATTCCTTTACTTTATCTACGGAATAGCCTGCCATCTGATGGACATAAACATCAAGTGCTGTAGCCTGTAACAGAAGATTGGTAACAGCCATACCAGTATCGTGAAAAGCATGTCTGTTCGGTCTGCCACTGTATGAAAATTTAGTGCGCACCATACTTATTACAAGAGCATAAGCATTCNTAGCCCACACCTTATTTCCATCTGTCATGAATCCTATATAATCATTGAAAACCTCCTGTTCATCCTGTGTTGTAAAAACGAATAACCAAGGTTGCTCATTATTGCATGAGGGAGCATAACTGGCAGCTTCGAACATTGCTTTCAATTTAAATTCTTCAACAGGAATTGAAGAAAAAGAGTACGGGCTCCATCTCTCCTGTATGATCTCAAGGATCAGTTCTTTTTTCATTTTATTAAAGTTAGACTGATTGATTTTTAACTTAATAATAACAAGTCTATCCCTTAGTGTTCCTTTGTGAATTCCTTTGCCCCCAACTTTCAATCAAATTATTAAATGATACTTATATAGATACAAATGTAATAATTTATAATTTCGCAGTGTATGAGAACGTATAAAGGTAAACAGGCTGGCATTCTGGGTACTGTAATTATTCATCTGATTATAGGAATAATTTTCATATCACTGCAACTGAGGTCATTACAAAAAATCACAGCGGCTGGATATGAAGTTGAACTGGCTCCTGATGCAGAGCCTGTGACTAAAAAGGAAAAGCTTATCGAATTACCTGCTACTACTGTTGAAAAGATCCTCAAAGGGGACCAGGAGATGATGAATATTGCCCGAAATCTTTCAAGCAAATCAGATGAAAAGATAAACCCCGCTGATTATATCGATAAGGTTAAAGAGGAGCTGATAAAAAGTGGGAAACTGGGAGTTGATAATTATATTGATGAACAAAAAAAATTGAACGAATCCAGGGGAGATGAAAAACTCGCTATCGAAAATGATACAGTTCTTAAGAAAGTGAATGAAAAACCGAGACAATCGACGGAGATGGCTGCAAATTTTAAAGGCCCAACAAGAATCTATTATGATCTGGTTGGCCGGAATCACCTTTATCTGCCAATTCCAATCTATAAATGTCAGGGATCTGGTCTGGTTGTTCTCGGGATTGAAGTAGACCAGTATGGCAATGTCCAGAAGGCGCAGGTTATAGACAGGGAAAGCACAGCTTCAGATCCGTGTCTTGTTGAAACAGCGGTAGCAACTGCCCTTCAATCAAAATTTAATCCTGATGTCAATTCACCCAGGATACAACTAGGTACACTCAGCTATCAATTTGTTGCGCAATAAACGGCGTTAAAGCACAGCGGCGCAAGGGCGTAGAGGCGAGCCCTTGAGACGTTGAGCCTTTGCGCCATTGAGCCATAAACAACTTGGAATTGATTATTTAGAATAGTAGATTCCCCGACTGATAATTAAATGGTTTTATCACATCAGGCGTGTTCCGGTCTGATGACCTGGAATTAATGAGAGGACTTATAGTATGAGCCTTTAGAATATCAGAAGGACAGGGAGTCAGAAGTCCAAGTGCAGCTTCCTGTGATATTGAGAGATCGATCCACAAGGTCTCTGAAGATTTACTAAGTACAACAGGCATTCTCTTACCCGAGTTATGGATATTCGCCATCAGATCGTTAGCGTCAGTTGTAACTATTGAGAAAGTGGTCAGAACCTCACCGGTATTATTTTCAACCCAGTCATCATAGATACCGGCTAATGATATTATTTCATTTTCCGAGTGATATATATACCATGGAATTTTTTCATTGCCAATATGTTGCCATTCAAAGAAGCCTTTCACAGGAATGAGGCATCTCTTTGACCTGAAGGAAGAAGAAAACGACTTTTTTGTCTCTATGCTTTCAGATCTGGCATTAAAGGTCTTGTACCTTATTATATTTGCCTGATCAATACCTTTGGTCCATGCCGGTATCAATCCCCATTTCAATAGTTGGATTTTTGAAGGTTCACCAGAACAGATAGCCGGTAGCGATGGGATGCCAAATGCATGATAATAATAACTCGGCCTGTATTTGTCAGGATCGATTAAGGTGGCTCCATACCGGTTTTCGAGTTCCTCCTTAATAAGGTTCACATTTACTGTAAAACACATAGTTACCTTACGGAGTATTCTTTTAAAGTAGTCTTAAGAGGAATTGGAAGGGAATAGTTAAAAAGATCATTATCAGGCCATGGGTTAATCTGCGATATTGCCTTGAACATCATATTATTTATGTATGAGTAGATCTCAGGGCCATTCCATGCGCTTGAGTTGAAGAGTACAACCCATGAGACACCATCAGATTGCCGTTTCATCATACCTGCGCTGCCGGGAAAAGAACCTGTACGCCACCATGTACCATTTAAAATTGTCGCCTTCCATCCTACAGGTGCAAATCCATTGTCATTATCTGTCATAAACCTGATACTTTGGTCGCTAAGTATATCGGGGCGGGTTTTAAAACCATCAACAGCCAGTAATAATCGCATAAGATCAGGTGCTGTTGCTACCCAGGCTCCTGCTCCACCGAGAGCTCTTATGTCATTTCCACCATAACTGGGTGTAACCAGTTCACCAGTACCATATATTGAAGGTTTAAGCTCAACATCTGACGGCTCGTAATATGTAACCTCGAAAGGAGACTTCTCCGATGGCAGATTCCCTGCAATTTTCATATCATAAATTCCAAGTGGTTCAAGTATTTCCCGCTTGCAAAAATTTTCGTAAGAGCTCCCCGATACTTTTTCGATCACCAGGCCAAGTATACTATATCCAAGATTTGAATAGGCCTTACCCGTCCCGGGAGTATAATGGAGTCTTTTATCAAGGGCAAATCTCACTATAGTTTTAGTATCGACAGGTGGTTTTAGGCCCATCTTTTCGGCAACCACTAATGGCATAAACATCTGATCACCATAACGTTGAGTCCATCCTGCTTCATGACTTAAAAGTTGGGCAATGGTTATATTATAGACTCTCTTGTCTCTAGGTTCTCCGAAATAGGAATCATTAAGAATTCCTTTAGGACCAAAAACAGTATCGTTCAGCGATAACTTTCCCTCTTCCTGGAGCTTCATTATGCCAACTGCAGTAACCAGTTTTGAAATACTGGCTATCCTGAATTGGCTATAAGGCTGTGTTTCAGTTTTTGATGCTGTATCGGCCAATCCAAAACCTCTTGCAAAAATCAGCCGGCCATCTTTGGCAATAGCTATTGAGGCACCAGCGATAGACCATTTTCTCAAAAAGGTATTAACTGTTTTTTCAGCGCCCGTAAATTCACTGCCTTCAGAGCTACTGTTAGTAAGTCTGACATTATATGGAATAAGCTTATCAACAAGAAGAGAGCTACTTTCTATTGCACCCGGGTTAAAACTTACCAGTATTAACAATAGCGTTATTAATAATATTTTATTACTTTTCTTCAATATCGATTCCCTTTTCAGAAGACAAAATTAAAAAGTATTCCTTTTCACAGGTCGAAATTTACATAAAAAATATAATTTAGATTGATAAATAGGTGTATTTGTGAACATTTATGACCTGGAACATACTATATAACTTAAAATGTTGGCATAAATTATGTTGTGAACCATTAAATTCCTCACATCCAAGTTTTGGCACACAATTTGAATTTCAAATTGCAGCGATAAAATTTTTGAAAAAAATTTATAATCTGATGCTGTTTATCCATAAAAAAAGAATCAAAAAATTATCTTTGTAATATATGTTGTCAATGAGGCTACAATACATAAGGATTCTTTTTGTTCTCACACTTCTATCCTTTTCGGGGAGTGTTTATTCACAATCTAAAGATACTGACAGAGAATTTTATGATACAACTAATTACATTCCATTATCTTTTGACGGCGCATTAGACTATAATCTGATGATTGCTGCATCAAAAGGTTATGCTTCAGAAATTAACCGGCTTATACTAAAAGGTGCAGATATATATTCAGAAACTGATGAAGGAGTGACTCCTCTGATTTTTGCAGTAACAAATTACCAGACAACGGTTGCTAAACTGCTTATTGATTACGGTTCAGATGTAAATAAGCTTACTTCTGCTTATGAGACTCCGCTTATAATAACTGTAAAAAATCAGAACGCAGAAATTGCTGAAGCTCTGATAAGAGCGGGAGCTGATATTGATTTCAGTGACAAATATGATGCAACACCTCTTCATTATGCCTCAATCTATGGATACTTTCAGTTTGTCGACATGCTCCTTTATTATAATGCATCTAAAGAGAAAAAAACCGTGGAAGGATCAACACCCCTATTGGCTGCAATATGGGCAGGATATGCAGATGTTGCAGATATTCTGATTCAGAACGGTGCCAACATTGAGGCAAGGGATAATGAAGGGGTTACCCCTTTTCTTATGGCTGCACTTAATGGCGATACGCTTATAATGCAACTTCTTTATAAAAAAGGTGTCGACATTTATGCTACAAATGCTTCCAATCATAATGCACTCGCTCTTGCAATAATTGCTGACAATCGCGATGCGATTACATATTTGCTTAAAATCGGAGATAAATGGGCTAAACAGGGAACCTATTCTGTAAGTCCATATAGTGTGGCATCAAAATACCGCAGAAAAGATGTAATCAATATTCTCAGGGAGAATAAAATGCCCGGTAATATAAGGTATGAAATAGACCAGGTAGATATAATGGCATCATCAAGGTTTTTTCTGCATGATTTTTATACAGGTGTAAGTCTTT
>JGI24138J36424_10000758_pt1 | contig 10406 bp, 8 predicted proteins | sample BarGraNGADG00312_2_FD_36424 | JGI IMG/M metagenome (IMG submission 36424) | reverse complement strand
AACATTTTGTCCTATTAAGTATTAACTTTGTGATAAAATAAATTGAGATGGACATTCAGACTAGAAAGATAAATTTTGTTCAGGAATTTTTACGACTTAGAAATATCAAACTGATCGAAAAACTCGAGAAAATTCTCCTTGAGGATAAGGCCAAGGATTATGAGGCTAATCTCAAACCGATGAGTATAGACAACTTCAACAAGATGATCGATAAATCTATTGATGATGCAAAACAAGGGAATGTAGTTAATGCTCGAGAATTAAAAGAATCAGTTAAGAAATGGAAATAGTCTTCAAGATTCTTTGGACTGATTTTGCTATCAACCAACTTAAAGACATTTTTGATTATCATCTGGTAAAAGCAAGTCCAAATATTGCCCAAAGACTTGTTCAGAAAATCATAGATGCAACAATAATTCTTGAAAACAATCCAAAATCTGGTCGAAAGGAAGAATTTCTTAAAGATCGACATAAGGAATTCCGATTTATAATTGTGAAAAACTATAAGATAATTTACTGGATTGATTATGAATTCAGTATAATTAATATTTCGGTGGTTTTTGATACGAGACAGAATCCCAAAAAAATCAGTAAAATTGATTAGCTTCTGAATATTTGTATCGGGACGGGATGATCCTGCTACCGGGACTAGAAAAACCATACAAGCGAAAGCTAGTGCAGCCAAANACATCCATTTTTTTACAACGCTGGACCCTGTTATGAAGATTCTATAATCACTTGATTTTTATATCTATATTTATAACTGATTATAATATGNGCAGATGTTTAAAAGTTTGAATATAAAAGTACTCTTTGCAGGATTAATGTTACTTTCCATTATTCAATCAGTAGCCTCACAAACTGTTACAAAAAGTACTTNTTTGACAATTGACCAGTTAACCGAACAGTTGGAGAACAAATATAAGGTGGAATTCTTTTACAAAACTGAATGGTTTGAAATGAGGACCTTTAATTCAGCTATTCTAANGTTATCACTCAATGAGACATTGGAGANAATAAAGTCAGAAACGGATTTTTCCNTTTTTACCATTGACTCTGTGCTTTATATTTTTGTGCCGATTAAACCGGATATCACACCTGCTTTCGAAGTGAAATCTTCAGATGCAGTTATTATCGGCAATCCGGATGATTATGGGAAATACACAAAAGCAACTATTCAGGGAATAATTTTGGATGGAATGAATGGAAACCCATTACCCGGGGCNTCTATCTTCATCGACAAATTAAAACTTGGTGTAATGGCTGATAATAAAGGAAATTATCATTTTCAGATACCTGTAGGTGAGTATACTGTCAGACTCTCTTTTATAGGCTATGACGANAATACACAAAAAATAAAATTAGTAAGCAGTGGAACCTTAAATTTTGAATTGTTTGAAAAATCGATAAAACTCGATGAAGTGATANTTTCTGCAGAAAGGCCTGAATTGAATGTGTCAGGAACTCAAATGAGTTATGTGAGATTCGATGCCAAAACAATCAGGGAACTTCCTGTTTCTATGGGAGTAACTGATATCATTAAAAGTATTACCCTGTTGCCTGGAGTTCAGACGATTGGTGAGTTTGGCACCGGGTTTAATGTACGCGGAGGAAGTGCGGACCAGAATCTGATCCTTCTTGAAGATGTACCTTTATTTAATTCATCACACTTGTTTGGCCTTACCTCTGTANTTAATTCAGACGGTATTTCTAATGTCACATTGATGAAAGCAGGTATTTCTGCAAAATATGGAGAACGTGCATCTTCAATAATGGACATAAGGTTTGGTGCTGAAGATTTGAATAGGACAACTGTTAAGGGGGGAATTGGTATAATTGACAGCAGGCTATATATTGAAACGCCATTAATCAATAAAAAAATAACACTCTTGCTAAGTGCCAGAGCCTCATATTCAAACTGGCTTCTGCATAAGATGCCCGACATCGATTTAATGAACAGTTCCGCTCACTTTTATGATGCTAATGCTTTTCTGGTATATAATATGAACGCCGCCAATAAAATCAATTTTTTCGCCTACCTGAGCAACGATCAATTCGGATTCAGTAAAAACACCAACTATCAATATAGCAATCTGCTAGCTTCTATAAAGTGGAAACATACATTTAACGATAATCTTTATTTCAATCTGGTTGCAGGTTTAAGTAATTATCAGTTTTCTATGACGGAATCAGATACCGCAAGATCCTGGGAATCTTATAAAATTAATTCCTCATTGCTTTATAAAAATGTTAAATGGAACTTCTCCTGGTTCCCTATCGAAAACCATGCAATTGATTTTGGTATAAACAGTGCGTTTTACACAATTAAACCAGGTGAACTGAACCCGATGAAAATTGCATCTGTAATTGAACCCAGTCAAATGCTTCAGGAAAAGGCAGTTGAATATGCAGTATATTTAACAGATAATATTTCGCTGTCACAAAATATAACAATGGACCTGGGTTTAAGGTATTCATTATATTCTTATCTAGGTCCGAATAAAATTTATATTTATAAGTCAGATTCTCCTAAAACCCCCGAATCGATAATCGATTCAGTACTCTATGACAATAACCAACCTATAATCACCTATTCCGGATTAGAGCCACGGCTTTCGCTGCGGTTTGGTATTTCAGATAACAGTTCGNTAAAATTCAGTTATAACCGTATTCATCAATATATTAATCTGGTTTCAAATACAGCAGTGATGACCCCGTCGGATGTCTGGAAACTCAGTTCCCCAAATCTTAAACCTCTCAGATGCGACCAATTTGCTATCGGATACTTTAGAAANTTTAAGAGCAATACAATTGAAACTTCGATAGAGATATATTACAAAATCTTAGAAAATGCTATTGACTACAAGAATGGAGCAAAAATTATGCTTAATCCGTATCTTGAAACAGACTTATTAAATATCAACGGGAACAATTATGGCGTTGAACTTTTCGCCAGGAAGAATTCCGGAAAACTCACAGGCTGGATAAGTTATACCTATTCACGTTCATTACAAAAAACAAACGGAGTCTTTGAAGGGGAAAAAATAAATAATAATCTGTACTACCCGTCAAACTTTGACAGACCAAACAATCTAATCATNAATTTGAACTATCATATTTCGAAACGCTGGAGATTCGGAGCAACATTCATCTACAGTACAGGCCGCCCGGTTACGTTACCAGAATATAAATTCGGTTACCAGGATTACCAGCTCCTCTATTATTCAGATCGTAATAAATACAGGTTACCAGATTATCACAGGCTTGATGTTTCTATTACTTATGACAAATCATTAAAGATCAGGAAAGCATGGAAAGGTTCCTGGACATTGTCTATAGTCAACCTTTACGGCAGGCAAAATGCATATTCGGTTTTCTATAAAAAAGAAGCGCATACGGATTCTAATGGTTACAGTCTATATGATACCTATATGCTATATATAATAGGAATGCCATTCCCAACATTAACATATAATTTTTCGTTTTAGAATGAAACCTACCATAATTGAAGTTGTAATATTATATGGTTTGCTGATTTCCTGTTACAAACCATATAATACCAACATAATAGCAAATGAAAGAATACTTGTTGCAGAGGGGATGATAACAAATGAAGTGGCTACCTATCATGTCAATCTCAGCTATGCCTTGCCATTTTATTCTGGAGGCACTGGACAGCCGGAGAACTTAGCCCGTGTTTATGTAACTGATGATCTTGNCAATTATTATCCATTCAAGGGACTGGGTAATGGAAGTTATATATCAGATTCTTTGAAATTTACAGGACATCCAGGCACTTTTTACACTCTCAGCTTAGAGACTCCTGATGGTGAAACCTATATATCAGATCCCCAGCGGCTAGAACCTGAATTCTCACAAGACAGTATTTATGCAGAGGTCGATTATCAGGAAACTATCAGTAGATTTAACCAATCAGTAATTACAATCCGCGGAGCAAATATAATGATAGACATAAGAAGCCTTACAGATACACTGCCTCGTTTCAGGTTTACTTCAAATCTGGTAAAAAATTATTTTTATTCTATGCAAATCCCACCCGGAGATCGATCTCCTTTTTATTTTTTTTATTGCTGGCAGACAGATAATATCAATCCCGATATCAACCTGACCCACAAGGAATATTCTGTAAATTCTTCTTCNATAAGGAGGCATGCGGTTTATTTTATTGATGATCAAATATATGTTGATGGGCTNGTATATGGACTTGGATCACNGGAACCNGATTTATCTTATAAAGCCCTGATAACTCCGGACCACAAATCGTATATTATAACTAATCGTATTCTNTACCTGAATNAATACACCCTAAATAACGAAACGTATTCATATTATAATAGNATGGATGAACAACTCAGATCAGATGGAAAATTATTTGATCCGATTGCAGTTCAGCTAAGTGGAAATATTAAATGTACTACGAATAATGGTAAAAAAGTTTTTGGGTTTTTTGAAGCATCATCTGTCAGTCGCACTGCGTACATAATTGGGTTTAGGAGCTATCGTAATCAATATTCAATTACAAAGATACCATATATAGTACCATCCAGGTCCAATGGTTGCTTGATCAATAAAGTGCCTCCGTTCTGGATTAATTAATGAAAAGTAAATGAAAACCGTTTTACTTACCATCCTGATATTATTCAACACTCTTTGTTCAAATATAGCACAGGAGAATACTAAATCTTTGAAGCCTGAAAGCATCTATCTTCATACCGACAGAAACATATACATTGCCGGGGAGTACCTTTTCTATACCATGTATTTACAGGGAGAATCAGGTAAGATGAGTAGATATGCATACCTTCTTATACGTGACCAAAATAATTCAATAGTAACACATGCCCGGTTGGATATCAATAATCAAATATCTTATGGAACTGTTCTCCTGCCAGATACACTGAGTTCAGGTTTATACCAGATCGTTTGCTATACAAACCTTATGAGAAATTCAGAGGAGACTTTTTTCAGGAAAGAGATAGTAATTGCTAACCGTTTTGATGAAATGCTTAACCTGTTTACAGAGCCAGTCAGGAAAGCTGAGTCCGATAATTCTTCATATGAATCTTCCGGCTATTCAGCCACTAATGAAAACATTACAATTAATCTGGACAAACAGGTATTTAATCCACGGGAGAAAATATCATTTTCTATTGAAACGAATGATTTTCCGGGAAATACCATAGCCAGTCTTTCGGTTTCAGTGAGTGAGATCATCCCGGGGACTCCGGTTGAACCATCTATTTCAGATTATTTTGGTAATAAAACCAAAAACTCTTCAATTTATGAATCAAATCAATATCAGAGTAAATATAAACCTGAATTTACCCTGGCGGTTTTGCAGGGAAGAGTTTTAACTAATCCACAATCGGGGAATGTACCGGAATCTTCTATTAAAAATGAATCAAATGTCCGAAATAGTTATACCATATTTTTATCCACCGCTGACAGTATAGTTAATTTACAGTACACTACTACCGATTCCCTTGGGTCATTCGCTTTTCTTCTTAACCCTTATTATGAGGGAAAAGAATTAATTATAAGACTTAAAGAGAAGGCCTATGCAATTATCGGTCTTGATAATAAAACCAGCCTGATACAACCCTTCACTCCATCACAGCAATACAATCTGCCTGGCATAAAAGACTTCCTGATCCGAAGCGGAAAAATAGTTCAGGTTCAAAGGTATTACAACAAAAAGGTGGTAATAGACACACAAAAAGTTTTTCTGCCGTCAAAAATAATACCCAGAGTTTAATTATAAGCTCTATTCCCCCATTTTACCATCCGATTATATAGACCTTCCTGATTTTATCGAAATATCAAGGGAGATTTTGCCCGCATTTAAAGTCAGGAAAGTGCATGATGAATTTGTTTCAGATTTTTCAAATCTTCTATATCAATCCAACTCAAATGCAGAACCAACAATCTTTCTCGATGGAGTTCCTATTGACGATGTAAACCAGATCATCAAACTGGGCACTAAAGAAATTAAAAGCATAGAGTCGCTACCCGTAATAAGGTTTTATGGAGAAATGTCGTTTCAGGGTATTCTGGCGGTTTTCAGCAATAATCATGCACTCGCCTATATTCAGTTTAAAACCCCGAATGTCAGATACCAGGCATTATTAAGCCAATCCTATACAAAACCTGAACAATTCAAACCTGAAAATATAATTGTACATCACCCTGATCTCAGGCAGCTTTTGTTATGGGAACCGGCATTTATCCCTGATAATAATGAAAACCAACTAATAGAATGTTATGCATCTGACCTTAAGGGTAAATATAGAATTAATATACAGGGCATTAAATCAAACGGAGATCCTGNTAACGGATCTGCTATTATTACGATAAAGTAGAAATCGAAATGAATCAATGAAAGCCAGATTAATTTTTGTTCAGATAGTTCTTCTGTTAATCNCCTCCGGGGCAGTTTTCTGTCAGATAGACCGCAACACTGCTGCCACGAATGAAACCATAACAGAACCATTCCTGTCCGGTGAACTTTTTTCACCGGATTTACCACCCGATATTACAACATATTTTAACAGAGATTGGCTCTCAGGAGATATCCGGTTAACAGATGGCAGGATTGTACGAAATAAAAGAATTAAATATAATGGATTGCTCGATGAACTATTCTGGCTTGAACCCAAATCGAATCTGACTATTAAACTTGATAAAGAGGGAATCCTTCAGTTTCATTTTCTTAATTATCAGGGTGACACATCGATTTATTTCAGGAAATTAAAAGTAAAACGGGATAATTTTAATGATTCCATTGAAATCTTCGGGCAGGAGTTATTTCATGGAAACTTATCTCTTTATGTTATACACTCCTTTTATTTTAAAGGAACAGAAATAGTTCCAAAGAATAAAAAATATATTCTGAAAGATATTTATATAGAAGAACCTGTTTACTATATAAAATTTTTAAATAATAAGGTGGTTGGATTTAAGAGATTTAGCCGGAAAAATGTATATGCATTTGTACCTGATAAAAAAGAGCAGATCAGGAAGTTCTTAAGGGAAAGCATTCCCGGTAAAATTAAAAATAATCAGGAGATTATAGGATTAGTTCAATTTTTAAGTTCTATTNTTGATCAGTAAGCAGGTATGTATAACATATAAAGTTTGGCCCTTTGGCGACCAAAGCCGGCCGATCCTCTGCTGGTGTCGTTTTTGCAGTGCCTCCTTGACAACTTTATCATGACGTGATAGCTCCTACCCATCTACCCGGACTTTACTAAGTAAGTTTCGACAGCAACCAACTAAAACNAGATTTAACACCAACACTTTCCTCATATAAAAACCAGACTAAAGATTTAAATTTAAACGAAATTCGCTTATTGATAATATAAACAGCAGATATAAATGAGAAACTTAAGCATTTCCCTGACAGTACTCTTTTTAATACTGATTTCCTTCAGGTCAGATAGGTTAATGTATGTTAATGATGGTTTTGAAACCGACTCCTTAAGCAATATCTGGTCAAGTGACAAATTTCTGCCGGGAGCATTAAGTTTTCAGACAAAATACGTAAGATCCGGCTATAAAGCAGCTATGCTGACTCTTCATTCCGGCGATCAGATTGAAGAGGAAAAAGGTACAATCCTTGAACGAGCGGAATTAAAAGAATCAAAAAAGCTTTACTCAGTTGAGAATTCAGTTTATGAGTATTCTTTTAGCATTTTATTACCTCCTGACTTTCCCGTTGTTCCAACAAGACTTGTCGTTGCCCAGTGGAAACATGATTGTAAATCAGGTGATTGTAATCCAAGCAACCCCGTAATCGCTTTACGGTATTCTTCCGGAGTGTTCTATATTACACTACAGACAGGACCAAAACAAATAACCTTGTTCACCCAGGAAGAAACCATCCTGAATCAGTGGCTGGATTTTAAATTCCGGATTAAGTTTTCCAGAATGCAGGATGGTGCGATTAAAGCCTGGTTAAATGGCAAACAAATCATTGATTACATGGGTTTAACTGCTTACTCCCAAACCTATGGATATCCGATTCCCGGTGTATTTTACTTCAAGATGGGTCTATATCGTGACCATTTGGATCAACCAATGACTATTTATTTTGATGATTATGCGAAAAAACAAATTCCAGCTATAGGGAACTGAAGAGAATGTACCCCCAATACATACAACCTGAGAATATGAAAAAAATACTCTTTTAATTTATTACATTTATAACCGCCGTATATGTCTCATAAGGAGACACTGTAAAGCTGTTTTATAAATAATCCTTATAAGGATATTTCATGAACCGGATTGTTTTTGTTTGGATTTTTCTCTTGACCATATCTTCCGGAGATTGCCTCTTTTGCACTGGTAATCATGAATCTGTAACATTCATTCCTGATAGATCCGAACAGGATACCCTGAAGGAAAATCAGGATCTTTATTCCGGGAAAGTATGGGAAAACAAATATCGCAGGATGAACGGAGATCAGTTCCTTTTTTCAAACTATTTTTTGCCGGGCAATATATCAGCGAATGGTAAGACTTTCAGAGATTTATTGATCCGGTATGATATTCATTCGGACGAAATAATGATCCCTGTTAGTCTTGAGGATATTGTTCAGGTAAATAAGGAAGTGATTGATAGCTTTACTCTGACCTTTGAAAATAAAGTATATCAGTTTTCGAAAATCGATGAGGATTCCTTAAACAATATTGAAGGGTTTAAAGGTTATTTCCTTGTTTTATATAAAAATGCATCGGCGCTTTATATTAAATACAGTAAATATATTTCACCTGATATCAGAGAAAAGAGCGATGGAGACTTTATACAGACTCAAAAAATTTATCTGGTTAAAGATAAAATTATCCATCAGATTACAACCAGGAATGACCTGTTCAGAGCGCTGGAAATAATGGATAGTCTTCTGTCAACTGTAAAAAGCAACTGGATCATCTGGGACTCAATATTTTCAAATAATGCGAAAGTATTTAAGTTCCCTGCTGAAAAAGAATATCATTACCTTTCAGGACGATTGTTGACAGGAAACCTGCAGCCTGTAAAAACCGATGAGACTCTTTTAATGTCAATCCCCGGGAGAGAGGCTGTTTTTCAATATACCAGAACAGATGCAAACGGAAATTTTAACTTCAGGGTTCATATTGATGAAGAACTTAAAGATCTGATCCTCCAGCCTGAGATAAATAGTAAGAATCAGATAATTTCCGTTGAATCCTCTTTTTCAGATCTGTATCTGCCGGCTAAGATATTTGTTGACACAACTAACGGCCCGGTACCATCATTTATTTCACGGTTAAACATCAGCTACCAGGTAAGGAAAATTTATGGATCATCTTCCATAGGCGACCGCATAACGCCTTTCATTCCGCCGCTGAAACCTAAAAGGTTTTATGGAATACCTGATTTTGAATTAATTATAAAAAATTTTATAATGCTCGATTCAATGCATGAGGTCTTTTTTGAACTTGTCCCACGTGTTGCTTTAGAATCAATTAATTCAGATTATAAAATGTTGATTTTTGATCCTGTAAAGAATAAATTAGAGGGATCGCCGGTCGTTATGATTGATGGAGTAATTATTAAGAATTTATCATTAATTGCCAGGCTTGATCCTGGACTCGTTGAAAAAATTGATGTAGTATGGGACAAATATCGTGTTGGAGGTTATTTATTCAACGGCATAGTCAATATAATATCAAAAAGGGGGGACTTCACCAATGAAACTCTTCCTGCTGATGCGGTAAGGCTGCATTACAGAGTAATAAATACAGTTAGTTCGTTCGTGTCACCTGAATATTCATCAGCAGAAATGAAAAACAGCCCGATAGCTGATTACAGGAATACTCTTTACTGGAATCCTTCCGTTCATCCTGATGAAAAAGGAAAAGCAAGAATTGAATTCTGGACGGCAGATAATAAATCTGATTATATAATTAGCATAAATGGGATTACAAATGAGGGTAAAACCATATCGCTCAGAAAAAGCTTTAAGGTCAGATAATTATTCTGACCATAAAGAGATCCTCCTTTCGGCTATTACCACATCCTGTAAGGCAGGATTTTTAGCATGACCACCTTGATATTTTTATTATAAAACAATAGATTTTGTATTTTTACGTAAGATTGCCCGGAATTAGAATGCTCACAAAAAATCAGATAATAATGAAAATATTATTACTTGGTGCAACAGGAAGAATCTGAAAGGTAATTACAGAACCAGTTTCATTGAAAACCTCACGATGATAAAAGAAAAAGGCATTGATAGATTTCTTGAATTTGAATCAAAACGAAGGAGTTGTCCAAAATGCGGATCAGTTTTAAGTGTTCACCGTGACAAATGTTTGTCATGCGGGATTGATTTAAAAAACAACTTATAACTATGTCGGTTTAG
>JGI24138J36424_10000755_pt1 | contig 10411 bp, 8 predicted proteins | sample BarGraNGADG00312_2_FD_36424 | JGI IMG/M metagenome (IMG submission 36424) | reverse complement strand
TGATGACCAGGGACGGCAGGCGGATACCTTACGAGCTCTCGCTCGCCGTGGTCAACGACTCCAAGGGCAAGGCCGTCGCGGTCGCCGGGCTCGGCGTGGACGTGACCGACAGGAAGCGCGGCGAGGAAGCCCTGCGCAACATGGTCAGAGAGACCAACGCTCGCCGGGAGGAGATAACCGCCCTGCTGGAGAGCACCAGGTTGGTGCTCGAGCGCAAGGATTTCCTGGAGACCGGGCGCGAGATCCTGAGGCTGTCCAGGAACCTGGTGGGCGCCGCCGCCGGCTACCTGGCGCTGTTCGAGGACGACGAGAGCCGCCTGGCTGTGGTCGACCCCGAGTCTCTGCGCGAAGGTCTTTCGCTTGCCGGCCCAATGCCGGTCAGCGCGCTGCACGGCAAGGATTTCGTCCTGGGGAAGGCCGTCATCGAGAACGACCTCTCCGACTCGGAGCTCGCGGACCGGCTCCCGCCCGGTCACTTCGCCGTGAAGAACATCATGCTCGCCCCGCTGATAGTCCAGGGGCAGCAGCTGGGCCTGATCGGCCTGGCAAACAAGCCCGGGGGGTTCAGCAGGGGAGACTCTCTTATGGCCTCGGCGTTCGGCGAGGTGGCCAGCCTGGCACTGCAGAACGCACGCAACCTCGAGAGGCTTCAAGAGAGCGAGAGGCGATACCGTGAGATATTCCAGAACGCCAGCGAGGGCATCTTCCAGAGCGCCGGAGACAAGTTCATAAGCGTCAATCCCTCGTTTGCGAGGATGTTCGGCTTCTCATCGCCCGAGGAGCTGATGTCCGAGGTGAATGACATCACCGATATCTACGCGGACGCCGCGGAGCGAGAGAGAATAGTCAAGCTCGTCGACGAACTCGGCAGGGTGAGGGGAGTCGAAGTACAGGGCAGGCAACGCGACGGCGAGATGATCTGGTGTTTCCTGAACAGCCACGCAGTGCGACGAGGAGGGCAACACCCTGTACTACGAGGGCACGGTCCGGGACATCACCGAGCGCAAGGAGGCCGGGGAGGCCTTGAGGCTCAGCGAGGCCAAGTACCGGGCGATCGTGGAGGACCAGACCGAGCTGATCACCAGGTACCGGCCGTATGGGAAGGTGACCTTCGTCAACGAGGCCATCGCCAGGTTCTTCGGCCTGAGCCACCAGCAGATGATCGACCTCGACAGCTTCACCGCGGTCATACCGGAAGACGAGCGCGAGCGTGTCAACGCGGACCTCGCGACCATGAGCGCGGACAACCCCGTCGTTATCATCGAGCACAAGGTCATCAACGGCGACGGTGAGATCCGCTGGACGCGCTGGATAAACCACGGGATCTACGACGGCGACGGCGACCTGGTCGAGGTCCAGGCCGTGGGCAGGGACATCACCGACAGGCAGGAGGCCTTAAAGGCGCTCAAGCACAGCGAGGAGAAATACCGCCTGCTGATCGACACCGCGCCCGACATCATCTACACCATCGACGCGGGCGGAACCCTGACCGACATCAACGAGGCCTTTGAGGCCGTCACCGGGTTCTCGCGCGCCGAATGGGTGGGCAAGCCCTTCGCTCCCCTGGTCCATCCCGATGACATGCAGCGCGCGATAGAGACGTTCGAGCTGGTCAGGCAGGGCGGAAGCCCGGAGCCTTACGAGCTGCGGATACTGACCAGTGGCGGCTCGTACAGAACGGGGGAGTTCATCAGCAAGCCGCTCATCAGAGACGGCGAGCCCCCCGGCGAGTTCGGGGTGGCGCGCGACGTCTCGGCCCGCAAGGAGGCCGAGAGGGCGCTGGTCGAATCGGAGCAGCTCTACAGGGCGCTGCTGGCGACATCTCCCGACGCGGTCGCCGTCACGGACCTCGAGTTCAAGGTGCAGATGGTGTCCGACAAGGCCATAGAGCAGCAGCGCGCGTCGAGCGCCGACGAGCTCATCGGCATGAAGGCACTCGATTTCATCCACCCCGACGAGCGCGAGTTCGCGCTGAGCAACGCCAGCAGCACCTCCGACTCCGGGGTGTCGGAGCCGCAGGACTTCCTGATGACGCGCCTGGACGGGACGACGTTCACCGGCGAGGTCATCGCATCGGTCCTCAGGGACGCGGATGGCGTCCCCAAGGCCTACATCGCAACCGTCCGGGACATCACCGAGCGAAAGATGGCGGAGCACGAGCTGCAGGTGCTCAACAACGAGCTCGAGGGTTACGCGCACGCGGTCTCTCACGACCTCAGGGGGCCGCTCGCCTCTATCAGCGCGGCGGGCGAGACCATACAGAGCCTGCTCACGGGAGACCTCGATGACGACGAGATCGGCGGCGTCCGCGAGATGTCGGCGATCATCACCAACAACGTTGAGAAATCCACGGCCTTGATCGAGGGCTTGCTGGAGCTGGCGGAGGCCGGGCAGCAGCCGCACGACGCCGCCGAGGTGGACGTCGCCGAGGTGGTCGACGGCATAGTCGCGGAGCGGCGCGAGGCGATCAACTCGCGGCGCATCAAGGTTCACGCCCACCGGGACCTGGGCCGGATCAAGGCCAGCCCGACCCACATGTACCAGCTCTTCAGCAACCTCATCGACAACGCCATCAAGCACAACACCTCCAAGAAGCCGACGCTCGAGGTCGCCTACAAGGGCAAGGACCGCACCGGCGGACACCAGTTCGTCGTCAGGGACAACGGCCCCGGCATAGACCCCGCCGAGACCAAGAACATCTTCCTGCCCTTCGTGTCCGGGATCGGCGGCAAGACAGGCCTGGGCCTGGCCACCGTCGAGAAGATCGTCGGCGTCTACGGCGGGACGATCGAGGTCTCCAACGATGACGGAGCGCGCTTCGATTTCGTCCTCTACGACGTGACCTGAGACCCGCACCCGGCCCTGGAAACTTGCCACTCCCATTTGACAAGGCAAATCCTTTATCATTAACCCGTCAAAAAGAGGGGGTCGGACAGTTGCCTGGCAAGATCGACGACAGCATCATCGAGCTCTGGAAGGGATTCCGCGACAGCCGGGTGAGGGAGCGGATACTCACCTGCGCCTCCGCGCTGGCGGAACGCGACTTCACGGTGGTCCCGGTCCCGACCGCCTCCGAGGCGAACAGGTGCATCCTGGCACAGGTCCCGCTGCACAAGACCGTGCTCTACTGGGAGGCCTCCACGCTCGAGGAGCTCGGAATAATCTCCACGCTGCAGGCGAGGGGAAACGCCACCCGGAGCGTCATGCCCCAAGCGGGCGGGCGCATGTCCAGGCGCAGGTCGAGGATACCGGCGAGGTCCATGTACCTCTCGACCGTGTGCGCCGTGACCATGGACGGGCTGCTGGTCAAGATAGAGCCCGAGCAGGTCAGGGTCTTCGGTCCCGGGCGCACGCCCGAATCCATCGTGCTGGTCGCCGGCTTCAACCACATCGTCGACGGTCTCGACGAGGCGCTCAGGCGCGCCAAGGACGTGTGCGTCCCGCACTGCGCCCAGATGATGGACATTGACGTGGAATGCGCACACACGGGTCGCTGCGTCGAGTGCGCCTCCCCACTGGCCATGTGCGCCGTCAACACTCTCGTCACGCGCAAGCCCGGCGCGATAGACATGACTGTCATCCTCATCGGCGAGCGGCTGGGGCATTAAGGCGTTGGCGGGGGCGGTCAGCATGCGCTACCTGGTGAAGGGCAAGGTCCACGAGACCGCGAGCTTCGACGGGACCGTGTTGAGGTACACCAGGCGCGGCCGGGGCCTGCCGATAGTCACCTGCAACGGGGTCGCCAACACCACCACGTTCTTTCATTACTTCGAGGACTACTTCTCGCGGATGGCCGAGGTCATCTGCTGGGACTACCGCGGGCACGGTCGCTCCGACGTTCCGGCGGACCTCGACACCTTCGACATCGCCTGCTACGCCCGCGACCTGCTGGCGGTCCTCGATGACGCTGGCATACAGAAGGCAGTGCTGGTGGGTTTCTCCATGGGCTCGCAGGTCGTCCTGGAGTTCTGCAGGGACAACCAGGACAGGGTGCTCGCGCTGGTACCGCTCAACGGCCCCGCCTCCAACCCGTTCGAGGCCTTCGGGACCGCCGCGTGGTTCGAGAAAGCGTACACCAACGTCTTCAATTACTTCATCGAACACCCCCGAGTGCTCGAGGCGGTCGGCGTTCCCCTGCTGCTGAGCCCCGTCACCTGGCCGTTGGCCAAGGCGGTCGAGGTCGACAGGCATCGCTGCTCGCGCCAGGAGATGGACCTCTACTTCGAGCACATCGCCAGGATGGGCTTCGCCAACGAGCTGCGCGCGCTCCTCGGCATGGCGAGGCACTCGGCCGAGGACGTCCTACCGACGATAGACGTCCCGACACTGGTCATCGCCGGCGAGAAGGACGGAATGTGCCCGGCGCGCCTGGTCAAGCGCATACACCGCCAGGTCAAAGGCTCGGAGCTGTTCGTGGTGCCGCACGGCAGCCACGCCACCCTGGTCGAGCAGCCGGAGCTGGTCAACCTGAGGATCGAGGCTTTCCTCAGAAAGCAAGAGCTCCTCTGACGCCCGACAGTGCGCGCGAGCACTGCGAAATAGCCTTTTGTGGTAGGATTCTCTACGTTGTATCGACACTTGGAAGTGAAGGGAGGCCTGCACTAAGCGCGTATGAGTTCGGTCATCAAGAAGAGGCGCAAGAAGATGCGCAAGAAGAAGCATAAGAAACAGCTCAAGAAGAACCGTCACAAGAACAAGAAGTAGTGAGAGCGGTGAAAGTGATCTGCCTTCTATAGATGAACGATATACTCGCCGGGCGCCGTGCGCCTCGCGGGTGTTCGGTTCACTTCGACCGCAAGCGCCGCTGGTCTAGCCAGCCTGACTATCACATCGACCACCGGGTCGACATGAAACTCCACCTCCAGCTCCAGCTTTCCATCGACCTCGTCGACGCTGTCCACGCGGCACCCGTTTATCCCGAAGGCCTTCATCCGCTCGACGTCGACGTATATGTCCCCGTAGTGCTTCTGCGCGTAGGCCGCGGCGTGGCAGGCGCTGCCTGCGCCCCAGTCCGAGTCGAGAAACCCGGGGATGGCGTGGTCGTAGCCGAAGTGCGCGTAGTTCTCGGTCACCGAGCCTGTCTCTTCGGGGACCGCCCGTCGCATGTTGCCCGGCGCCAAGGCGTTGTTCTCCTCGATGAACATGGTCGTGAAGGACGCGCGGAGCGCGCTGATCCCCCGCTCCATGTGCTCCTCCTTGCCTGTCACCGCGTAGTAGTCCATCAGCAGCGTGGCCATCAGAGCCTGGCGGGCGTCGTTCCACTCGGCGTCGGTGTTCATGCTCCCGAATCCCCCGAAGGCGTCGATGGAGAGGAACGGCGGGTCCCACACCTGCTGGTAGAGGCAGAGGTGCTCCAGGACCTCGGTGCCGGCGCGCAGGTAGTCCTCGTCGAGGGTCGCGAGGTACACCTGCCTCATCAGCTCGGCGGTCCAGTACATGCTCATCGTGTTCTGCGCGTAGTTGCCGGTGTTCTCGTCGAAGAGCCCCATCCTCTTCTTGGAGCACGAGAAGAAAGTCTCGTAGTCGAACCACTTCTGCTGAGGTATCACCTCGCGCGACATGAACTCGCAGGCCTGCATGGCCGCCTGCAGGTAGCGGGGGTCGCTCTCGATGTGGAACAGCCGCGCCAGGAACATCGCCGGGGCCGCCGTGCTCGCGCTCTCCTTCAGCTCGCTCGAGACGCGCATCGAGCCGCCGCCCGGCTGGACCCAGGTCGGGAAGGCGCCCGAGGGCAACTGGATGTCCAGCATGAACTCCGCGAGCTCCCGGCAGCGGGCCAGCAGCCGCGGGTCGCCTTCGTGGTCCTTGAACCAGTTGGCCATGTAGTAGCCGGTGGTGGCGCAGTCGGGCGTGTGGTACCAGTCCAGGTGCTTGAAGCCGCGCGTGCCTCTCGACCAGAAGACCCCGGCGTCGGTCGGATAACAGACGGCGGGGAAGGCGCCGTTCTCGCGAGGAGCCAGGATCGCGAGGTTCTTGACCGCGAGCGAGTGCTCCAGCAGCTCGTNGTCGTTCCACCGGCGCGCGAACCAGTAGGCGCCGTAGGCGCTGCGCAGGTTGTTGAACCACGACTGCAGGAAGATCTGCGGGGGCACCTTGGCGCCGTAGCGGTACTGCACCCGCTCGAACAGGCGCTCCAGCCACGGCCTCTCGCTCATCTGCTCGATCCCGAAACGCATCACCGCCAGTATCACGTCCTGGTAGCGGAGGTAGCGCTGCAGCTCGCGCAGCCCCATCAGCCTGACTCCCCGCCTGTTCAGGAAATGTATGCCGATGCTGCCGCCGCAGGTCTGCCCTTCCAGGTTGAAGGTCTTGAAGAGATCGGCGCGCTTGAAGATGCGGGCCAGCCCCTGCGAGGCGTACCTGTCCCAGGCGGCGGTCTGCGGCTCGCCTGTGGCGTAGTGGCGCCTGCCGAACTTGTCCCAGATGAACGAGACGACGTCCGAGGGGCCCATGCCGTCGCGGTCGGCGACGAGGTAGTAGCCAAGCGTCAGCGACTGGCCGGGGCCGCACTCGAGCTCCTTCTGGAAGTCGTTCTCGAAGTAGACGTGGCCTTTTACCCGGCTNCGGCCGATGCCGAAGTTCAGAGCCGGGCAATTGTTCTCTCCGCCGGTCACCACCAGGTCGAGGTAGTAGCGGATGCAGCCGGCGCCGTAGCCCTCCTCCAGGAGGTCGAGGTCGGGGATGATCGCGAAGAAGACGTCGTCCTTGCGCATCATGACCGCGGGGGACCGGAAGACCTCGTCGCTGATCACCATGTCGGAGCGCGGCCGCAGGTGGGGCACGGAGCAGTAGTCCAGGCCGCCGTCCTCACCCTGCGCGTAGATGAAGTCGAACCTGTCGAAGACCCTGTTGACGCCAGTCGGTTCGAGCAGCCGCTCCATCTCTGAACCCTCACGGGCCGGCGTGCCCGACGAGCGCGCGGTCGGCGTCAGCCTGTGCGTGACGTGGACCATCGGGCTATCAGGCTCCAGGGCGATCCTGCTCTCGATGTCGAACCCGCCCCGCACGTCGCGGATCACCACGGCTGTCCCGCCCGCGGTGGCGTCGATGTCCACGCCCGCGCCGGTCTCCTGCTCGTTGCCGCCCACGATCAGCCTGGGGAACGAGGCCCCCTTGTGGAAATACCTGAGCTGCCTGGCTCCCAGAATCGCCGCGGGGAACCAGTCGCCCCCCTGGCCGTGGAGCAGCACTGACATGACCGGGTGGACGCCGGGCTCGTTGAAGACCAGCCTGACCTTGTCGTTGCCTATGGTCCCGTGCGCCAACAGACCTCCTCCGATTACTTGCCCCGTGCCTGCTCGGCCTCCATTCGGGAAAGCTGCTCGGGCGTGCCTATGACTATCACCACGTCGTCCTTGCCGACCGACGTCTCCGGGGAGGGGTTCGCGTTGAACGACGCGTCGCCCTCTTTGCGTATCGCCAGTATGGTCACCCCGGTCCTCTCGCGCAGCTTGGAGTCCTTTATCTGCATGCCGTGGAGGATGGAGGACTCCTCGACCCGCAGCTCCGTAAGCTGGTACTCGGGAAGCGAGCCGGTGATGCCCACGTCAAGGAACTCGCACACCCTCGGGCGCAGCATCAGGTTGGCCATCCTCTTGCCCGCGATCTTGTGAGGCGAGATGACCCGGTCCGCCCCCACCATCTCGAGCTTCTGCTCGGAGTCGAAGTGCTCCGCCCGCGAGACGATCAGGGCCTGCGGGTTCATGACCCGCGCGGTGAGCACCACGTAGAGGTTGTCCGCGTCGGTCCCCAGCGCGCTGACCAGCCCGACCGCCTCGGCGATGCGCGCTTGCTCGAGCACCTTGTCGTCGGTGGCGCTGCCGTGGATACAGAGATGTCCGTCCTTGACGCACTCGCCGAAGACGTCCTCGTCGACCTCTATCACGACGAAGGGCTTGCCCTGGTCAGAGAGCTCCTGGGCCACGCTGCCTCCGACGCGGCCGTAGCCGCAGACGATATGGTGACCCTGCAGCTTCGATATCTGATTCTGCATTCTTCTTCTCCCCCAAATGTTGCCGAGGTACTCACTCAGGATGAACTCGAACAGGCCGGTCAGGAAGAACAGGACCGCGCCCAGGCCGGTGATCACGACGAACATCGTGAAGTACTGGCCACCGGTGCCCAGGACCTTGACCTCCCTGAAGCCCACAGTGGTTATCGTTATCACGGTCATGTAGAGCGCCTGGGTGAAGGTCATGTCCTCGATGAGGATGTATCCGACGACGCCTATGACCACGATGCAGAAGAGAATGACCAGTGCGAGGACGAGGTTTCGCAGGCCCGACGATTCCCGCAACTCTTCGGCGATCTTCTTCACATGGATTCACCCCTGGCGAGGAGCCGNTGGANAGCGCTCCTCTCCGGCATCGATGGTATAGCTCCCAGAACCGTAACCGCCGCGGCGCCCGCCGCGTTGGCGAAGCGCACCGCTTCGGCGTCACCGGCGCCCTCGGCGAGGGCAACGGCGAGCCCGGCGGTGAAAGCGTCACCAGCGCCGGTGGAGTCGACGGCGTCTATCTCGAAAGGCGGGACGTGGACCGCGTTGCCGTCGGTGACCAGCAGCGCACCATCCGCGCCCATCTTCACAACGATTCTTTTTATACCCGCGCCGGCCAACTCCTTCGCGGCCGCCATAGCGGACTTGATGCCCCCGACCTCGCGGCCGCTCAGGGCGGCAAGCTCCTTCTGGTTCGGTGAGATGACGTCGAAGGCCGCAAGGAACGCGAGGGGCGCGGCGTGGGGCGGCCCCGCGTCGAGCACCGTGACCAGCCCGCGCTCGCGGGCTCGCCTGGCGCCCTCGGCCACGACGTCCAGGGGTATCTCCAGCTGAAAGAGCGCGGTCCGGGCGCGATTGTAGTAAGGCTCCAACACTTCGAGATCGTCGACCGCCAGCGCCATGTTCGCGCCAGGCTCGACGACGATGGTGTTCATCCCGGTGCCGTCCTCGATCGCGATCAGGGCGACGCCGGTCGAGGCGGCTGGAGCGCGCTTGACCAGCGAGGTGTCCACGCCGGTCGGCTCGACCGCGTCCAGGATAAGATCGCCGAACGTGTCGCGGCCCACGCAGCCCATGAGGAAGACGTCCTGGTCGAGCCTGGCCGCGGCAACCGCCTGGTTGGCTCCCTTTCCGCCGGCCACCATCGCAAAGCCGCTGCCGTGTATGTTCTCGCCCGGCTCCGGCAGACGCGGAACGGTGATGACCATGTCCAGTATCATGCTGCCTATCACGAGCACTCCGGCCATATCTCCTCCCGGCCAGAATCGTACCACAGCAAGGGGAGCGCAACGTCCCGCGCGCGGATTCCGCTGTAACGCATGGGATGGCCGGCCCCGGTCGGCTTCCGCAGGCGCGGCGGACATCATAGAGTAAGGCCGAAGTACACCGCCAGGAGATATCCGCGCTCGCCCGAAAGGTGGAGTCGAGGCTGTCGGACGGGCGTGACGTCTTCGTGTATTTCGACGACGATCGTGCGGGGTACGCACTGGAGAACGCGCAGCGGCACAGGGAGCTGCTGCCGGGAAGGAAGGGTGGTACGGGTGCCGGAGCTTCCGGAAGTAGAAGCAAAGAGAAGGTACATTGAGCGGACCTCGCTGGGGCGCCGGATCGCCAGGGTGACGGTCTTCGACGAGAGGATCCTCGAGGACGTCTCGCCCCGGTCTCTGTCCAGGAGGCTTTCCGGCTCGGAGTTCGAGGAGGTGAAGCGGCGCGCGAAGTTCCTGCTGATCACTACCAGTGCTGACCGAACGCTNCTCATGCACTTCGGGATGACGGGCGACGTGCTGTTCGACGAAGGAGGCCGCGAGCATCCCACCTCCGACCGCGTCGACTTCGAGTTCGCCGACAGGTCGGTGCTGCATTTCAGCGACCACAGGCTGTTCGGGCGCATCGCGCTGTATGACACGGTCGACGAGAGCAGAGTCCCCGACATCGCAAAGCTGGGGCCCGAGCCGCTCGACAGGTCGTTCACCTACAAGAGGTTCAGGGACATCCTGNCCCGCAGGAACACCACGATCCACCAGGTCCTGATGGACCAGGAGCTCATCGCCGGCATCGGNAACATCTACTCTGACGAGATCTGCTACCAGGCGGGAGTNAGGCCGGACCGCAAGCCCCGCGACTTGAGCGAGGCAGAGGGCAGGAAGCTGTTCGACAAGATGAAGTGGACGCTGCGCCGCGCGGTCGAGCTGGACGCGGACCTGGAAGACCACGCGGACGTCTTCCTTATCCCCAACCGTGGCAAGGGCGGCAAGTGCCCGCACGGGCACGCTCTCGAGAGCAAGACGATCGGCGGGAGGACCAGCTGGTTCTGCCCCACCGACCAGAAGTAGAAACAGGGGTCAGGCACTTTTCGCCGTTTTTTTCTACCAGGATACGAATTCTCTACGCCGGTGAGTAAAAAAGTAGAAAATT
>JGI24138J36424_10000750_pt1 | contig 10438 bp, 8 predicted proteins | sample BarGraNGADG00312_2_FD_36424 | JGI IMG/M metagenome (IMG submission 36424) | reverse complement strand
GGCGGCCAGTGGCAGCGAATCGCGATCGCCCGCGCGCTGTTCGCGCTCGAGGGCGGCGCCTCTATCCTCGTGCTCGATGAGCCGACGGCCGCGCTGGACGTGCGCGCCGAGGCCGATTTCTTCGACAAGTTCGTCGAGCTGACGCGCGGCGTCACGACGATCCTCATCTCGCACCGCTTCTCGAGCGTGCGCCACGCCGACGGCATCGTCGTGCTTCAGGGCGGCCGCGTTGTCGAGAAGGGAACGCACGAGGAGCTGCTGTCCGCGGATGGTCGCTACGCGAAGCTCTTCCAGCTCCAGGCCGAGCGCTTCGCCCGCGGCGAAGAGGAAGGCGAAGACGAGGAGGACGAAGAGCTGTGAGAGAGGTGATTCTCGGCGCACGCACGCTACTCGGGCTGGCCTGGCGCAACAACAAGCCCAAGACCGTGCTCGCGGTCAGCCTGATGCTGGCCGCCTACGCGGCAGCGCCGCTCGTGGGACTCTCGCTCAAGGAGCTGACCAACTATGCGCTCGCGGGCGACGGAATCCGCGCCGCCGTGGCCGGCGCCGTCACCGCGCTGCTCGTCATCTTCGGGCTGACGCTCGGGCATTTCGCCCACATCTCCTACTTCGAGCTGGCCGACACCAACATGCTCGAGATCGACTCCGATTTGATCCTGCTGGCGAACGGCTCTCCCGGGATCGAGCATCAGGAGCGGGCCGACTACAGCGACCGGCTGACCATCCTGCGCGAGGAGATGTTCCAGCTCCAGGCGTCGCTGGAGGCGCTGCTCACCGCGTTTGGTCTCACGGTCGCAATGATCGAAACCGGGATCCTGCTNGCGTTCGTGAACCCGCTTCTCCTGTTCTTGCCGCTGCTCTCGTTGCCGCCGCTGTTGACGGGNCGCTGGGCCCAGAACCGCCTCGACCGCGCGCGNGACGCGAGTGCCGGCGAGATNCGCCTCAGCCGTCATCTCTTTCGCCAGGCGACNAGNGCCGGNCCGGCCAAGGAGCTGCGCCTGTTCGGGCTCCAGAACGAGCTTCGCCGCCGCCACGGGGAGTTGTGGGATAACGCCACCAGGCGGCTCTGGCGAATCCATCGCTCGAACACGGTCGTCCGTGCGCTCGGCCAGCTTGTGTTCTCGGTTGGTTACGTGGCCTCGGTGCTGCTGGTTGTTCAGGGAGTGATCAGGCACCAAGGACAGCCGGGCGACGTCGTGCTTGCCATCACGCTGGCGGCCCAGGTGAATACCCAGGTGTCGATCGGGCTTGGGCTCGTCTACAACCTGCAAGGAATGGCGAAGATCATCGGCCGCTACCACTGGCTCAAGCAGCTGGTGGCCGGCGATCAGCGCGTCAAGCCCGACCGGCCGACGCCATCGCGGGCGACGAAGGGCATCGTGTTCGACAACGTCACCTTCCGCTATCCGGGTACCGATAGTGTCGTGCTCGGCGGCGCGAACCTCGAGTTCCCGGTTGGCTCGACGGTCGCCATCGTGGGCGAGAACGGCGCCGGCAAGACGACGCTGGTCAAGCTTCTCTGCCGTTTCTACGAGCCGCAAGAGGGCCGGATACTGCTCGACGGTGTCGACATCCGCCGTTTCGACATCGCCGAGTGGCGCGAGCGAATCGCCAGCGGTTTCCAGGACTTCGCCCGTTTCGAGCTCATCGCTCAGCAGACCGTGGGCGTCGGCGATCTGCCCAATCTCGACTCCGAGCCCGCGGTTGAAGGGGCGCTCGAGCGCGCCCACGCGGAGGACATGATCGGTCGCCTCGAACAAGGCCTCTCGACCCAGCTCGGCAAGAGCTACGCCGAGGGCACGGAGCTCTCCGGCGGGCAGTGGCAGAAGCTGGCGCTCGGACGAGCGATGATGCGCGAGCACCCGCTCCTGCTCGTCCTCGACGAGCCCACGAGCGCGCTCGACGCCCAGGCGGAGCACGAGCTCTTCGAGCGCTATGCCGAGAACGCCAAGCGCGTAGGCGCCGCCACCGGCGCGATCACGCTGTTCGTCTCGCACCGCTTTTCGACCGTGCGCATGGCCGACCTGATCCTCGTCGTCGCCGACGGGAAGGTGAAGGAGTCGGGCAGCCACGCCGAGCTGATGCGGNTGGGAGGTCTCTACGCGGAGCTCTACGAGCTACAGGCGAGCGCCTACCGCTAGACCGCGTCGTACACTCCACCCCAAGTGAGAGAGGTGCACGCGCCCATCGAGGAGGAGATCGAAGAGCTGCGGCAGCAAGCCGGCTTGGTCGTTGACGTTTCTCCGCGCGGGCCTTACTCGCTCGCCCTCTCGGCGCGGGGCGCGGGCGATGCNTGCAGGCGTTTTCGAGGCGGCGAGCTAACCGCTCTGGTAGAGGATGGAAGCGGCGCCGAGATCGTTCGGGCGCGGCAGAGGCCCGACGGCACGGTCACCCTGAGCGCGAGCAGCGAGCGCGGCCTGGATCGGCTCCGCTTCGAGCTGGCGCTCGACGACGACCACNCCGCCTTTCTCCAGCGCTTCGGCGACGATTCTCTTCTCGGCGCGTCGCTGCGAAATCTTCGGGGACTGAGACCGATCAGGCTCGCCACGGTCGCCCACGCTCTTCTGCGTGCGCTCTGCGGACAGCTGATCACCGCCCGCGAGGCGCGAGCGATCGAAGCACGCGTCATCCGCAGAAGCTCGCCGCTCGATCCCGTGAGCGGTCTCTACGCCCCACCCACGCAGGAGCGGCTGGCCGCGCTCTCGCCGGCCGAGCTCTGTCGGCTCGGCCTGGCGCCGAAGCGCGCCGCGGCACTCATCCGGCTCTGCCGCACGCTCGACCTGGAGCGGCTGCGTGAGTTGCCGTCGAGCTCCGTCTTCGCCCGGCTCGCTCGTGAGCGGACGGTCGGGCCCTGGTCGATCGGCGTCCTCTTCCTAGAGGGCCTCGGTCGCTACGACCATGGCCTCGTCGCCGATCTGGGGTTGGTGAAGCTCTGCTCTGTGCTCGCCGGCCGCTGGGTAAGCGAGGCCGAGACGGGCGAGCTGCTCGCGCGCTACGGAGAGTGGGAAGGCCTGGCCTCCGTCTACCTGTTGCGGGGATCGCGCCAGGGGCTGGTTCCGCTCGGTCGCGGCGCCATGGATGTCGAGACAGGCGCTCGAGCCTTACGCCTGCACCGGAGGCAGCCGCTGCCTCGCGCGCCGAGCGAGGTATAAACTCCGCGCGGTGAGCGTAGACAAGCGACGCATCGTTGTTATCGGCACGGGCAAGATCGGAGAGGCTCTGATCAAGGGCCTGTGCGCGTCGGGCTGGCGCAAGCCAGGCGAGATCATCGCCACNGATATCCACAGCGAGCGCTTGCAGGCGATCAAGGAACGTTGCGGCGTCGAGACGAGCGAGTCGAATCGCGAAGCGGTCAAGGACGCCGGCCTGATCGTTGTCGCGGTCAAGCCTCAGGATTTGTCGGCGCTCTTGGATGAGATCGGTGACGGGCTTACGAGCGAGCAGACTGTGCTCTCGGTTGCGGCGGCCGTACGAACTGCAACTATCGAGAAGCACCTTTCCGCGAACGTTCCGGTCGTTCGCGCGATGCCCAACACCCCGGCCACGGTGCAAGAAGGCATGGCAGGAATCTGCGCCGGAGCGCACGCCGGCGAAGAGCATATGGCGCTGGCCGAGGACGTGCTCGCCCACCTGGGAGCGGTCGTTCGCGTGCAGGAGGAAGAGATGGACGCCGTCACGGCGGTCTCCGGCTCGGGCCCGGCCTACTTCGCGCTTCTCGCCGAGGCGATGATCGAGGCCGGCATCCTGCTCGGCCTCTCGCGCGAGATCTCCACGCAACTCGTCGTTCAGACGATGTTCGGCACGGCGAAGCTACTACGAGACGAGCACATACACCCGGTCGAGCTGCGCGAGAACGTGACATCGCCGGGCGGCACCACCATCAGGGCCATTCGCGAGCTCGAGCGCGCCGGTATCCGAGCCGCCTTCCTGAATGCGATTCAGGCGGCCATGGAGCGCTCCCGCGAGCTCAGCGGCGACGATCAATAGGGCCCCGATCGGCCGCCAGTTGATCGCGCGCTGACGTAGATCACGTCATATAGTGCAGTCCGCATGCCGGCCTCACCGGAAGACCACGGGACGCTAGACGTCCTGACGATTACCAGGCCCGATCAACTCAAGGCGCTCGGGCATCCTCTGCGCCTGCGGGTGCTCGAGATGTTGGGCGAGGAAGCCGGGCAGGCGTTCACGAACCGGGAGCTGGCGGGCCGGATCGGGATCGACCCCGGTCACCTGCACTTCCACGTACGCATGCTGCTGAAGGCCGGCCTGATCCAGCTGGCCGAGGAAAACGGCGGCCGGCGCGAGAAACCGTACCGGGCGGTTGCCCGCCACATCACCGTCGCGCCCGAGCTGCTGTCGGCGAACACCGTAATAAGCGATGTGCACTCGTCGATGCTCGAGGAGGTGCAGCGCGGCCTGGCCAAGTACTCGCAGACCGGGCGCTTCCGCGTCCTCACCGACGCCGTGCGCATCGATCCCGATCGCCTCTCCGATCTGATCGATCAGGCCGTCAAGCAGGCCCAGTTGGAGTACGACCCCGAGCTGGAGCCGATCGTGCTCACGGTCTTCATGCATCCGCCGGCGACGCGGGAGTAACCTCGAACGAATGGAGCGCTCTCTGCGGCGCTCGCTGTCGTTGTAGTGTGCAACGAGTCGATTTGCCGCCTCCGTTCCCCCTCAGCACTAACCGAAGCGCGTTCCGAGCGTCCACTTCTCGCTCCACGCCTGATCTTTAGCTATTCTTTCGTTGAGCCGCGCTCTCCATCAGTAGCTATCTGAGCGTCGGCACGTCTATTCCTGGTGGACACGGCGCGGCAACGCATGCCGCCCTCCCATGTCAGAGACGACAGACCAACTTCCGACAACGCTCGACCAAGCCGGCGAGGAAATCGCCGCTAAGGCTCGGCGCGCCGAAGCGTGGGCGGGCGAGTCGTTTTTGCGCGAGGGAGAGGACCCGGCGAAGACGATGGCCTCGGGCTCGGCTCGTAGGCGCGCCCTCGACGACGCGATCGCCGAGATCGAGAAGGGAAACGCGGAGCCGTCGTCCGAGTGGAAAGTCCGTTACGCGCTCATGCTCGGGCTCGAGCGGGTGCTGACGGAGAAGCCGCCCCACCTGGCCTCGGGGCTGGAGCTCCGGCGCCACCAGGTCGATGCGCTCGCCGGCATGCTCACCGAGCTGATCGCCGCCAACCAGCGCCAGGTCGAGGCGGCCTTCGCCAACGGCCACCTCCCCGACGAGGCGGAGCTGGAAGAGGAAGAAGAGGAAGAAAACGGCTTTGGCGAGCCGCATCCCGGCGAGGAAGAAGAGTTACCGGAACTGGCGCCTATGCAGGATCCGGGCGCGATCCGCCGTTTTCGTTTCCGTCATCCAACCGCCTCGGGCAAGACGATCGCGGCGGCCGGCTTCGTCGAGGCGGCGAGAACCGTCGGCGTGCTCATCCTCACTCACCGGCGCCTGCTCGTGAGTCAGTTCCGCCACGATCTCACCGAGACCGGGTATGCCAAGCGTTTCTCGGACGTGATCCTGCGCGGGCACCGCGTTCGCAAGCCGAACCCGATCACGATTCAGACCTATGCCTGGTTCGCGCGCCACCATGCCGAGGTCGAGCCGACCGCCTACCAGCTGGTGATCTGCGACGAGGCGCACACGGCGCTGGGCGAGAAAACGAGCGCCGCTATTCGCGCCTTCCCCGACCCGGTCTTCATCGGCATGACGGCCACCGAGCAGCTCATCGCCAAGCAGGTCTCGGACGTCTTCCCCGCCTCGGTCGACGATCTGCCCCTACAGGACGCTGCTCGCCGCGGGCTGATCGCGCCGCTTCGCTGCCTGCGCGTTCCGCCCGTTGCCGCGATTCACTCCGTTCCGATCGTCGGCGGCGATTTCGACGAGCGAGCCCTGGCGCAGGTTCTCGACCACACGGCGCTGAATCAGGCAGCCGCGAGTCTCTACCGCGATCGCTTCGACGACACGCCCGGCATCGTCTACGCCGCCGGAGTCGATCACGCCTACAACCTGGCCCAGGAGTTTCGGGCCGCCGGCCTCAAGGCCGAGGCCGTCAGCGGACGAACGCCGCCGGTGAAGCTGGCCGAGACGCTGGCCGCCTACGAGCGCGGCGAGATCAACGTGCTGATCAACGCTCAGCTTCTGGCCGAGGGCTGGAACTCGCCCCGCGCCACGATCTGCATGCACCTGGCTCCGACAGCCTCCCGGCGCGTCTACCAGCAGCGGATCGGTCGCATCATGCGCACACACCCGCGCAAAGAGGCAGGCGTTGTCATCGATTTCGTGCCCAAATCGTCAACGCACAGCGAAAAGGTGATCTCGCTCCATTCCCTGCTCGGCGCCGACTTCTACCGCGAGGGAGCCCGCGTGACTCCGGCGCCCAGGCGGCGAATGCAGCGCCGGGCGCGCCGCCGCCTTGCTCCGGCGCCCTGGTTGGTGCCCGTGACGCCCGATGTGAAGCGGCGCCTGGCCGTAATCGCGCGGGAGTGGCAGAGGATCGATCCGAAGTACCTCGACGAAGACGAGCAGCGCTTCTGGGCGATGATCGCCGGGCGCAGTATCCGTTTCGAGGAGCGGGCCGAGTTCGTGCGCAAACTGATCGAAGGCAACACGAGCAAGGTGGCACTCGAGCAGTTCCTCTTCACCTGCGCCGCCGAGAATCCGAATCGCCGCCTCCGCCTGATGGCGCTCGTCGATCGGGTTTCCACTCCCGTGGAGCGAGCCGATTACGACGATCTGGTCACTCTCGTCACTCAGGCGCCCACCTGGGAGAAGGAGCGCTTGCAAGGAATACGCGTGCTTCTGCGCGCTCTCGCTGAAGGTAAGGCCGTCGCCCCCGAGCAGATCCTCGTGCGCTGGCTCTGGCGTCTGGCGCGGGCAAGCCGCAAGGCTCAGGACCGCAAGGCGAGCGCCGAGTTCGCCGATGCCAAGCGTCTGCTCGGCGCTGTGGCCAATTCCCGCGGGCGTCGCCACGAAGAGAACGTCGCCCGGCTGGTCAACGTGGCTCGCGAGCAGCCACTGCACGTTGGGGCGGCCCTGCTGGCCTCGGCCGAGGGCTACACGCCGCGGGCGACTCAACTGATCGAAGCGGCGCGCGAGCGACTGGCCGGTTGCGACGAGATAGCGGCGGCGCTGGCCGAGAATCTACCGGCGCCCAAGCTTCAGTCTTCGCGACGGAGGCGACGGAGGAAGCGGCGTACTGCAGCGTCTCAGCAGGGCAAGACCGGCAACACTAAGTCGGCATCAACCAATAAGGCAGGCGCGGAAGCGCCGCCGCAGCAAGGCGCGGCAGCCGGCGCCGGCGAAAGCAAGCCGGAAACCCCCACCGCCAAGGAAGAGCCAGGCGGCGGGCAGGAAAAGCCGAGCGCGATCCCGCTTCCGGGAAGCAGCTCCTAGCTGTCGAAGCGGCTCGTCGGGGCCCGCTGAGGATTACGAGCCCGGCGTTAGCCGGTCGCAGGGCCTGAGTCGTCGTCGTTGTTCTCGCGATCGCGCAAGAACTTGGCCAGCTCGGCGGCCAAAGACTCGCCGCTAGGAATATCCGGCTCGTACTCCTCGGGCGGCTCGCCTGAGTCGCTCTGACGCTCGAGCGCCTCGATATAGGACGTTGTCTCGTCGTCGCCCGCCACTGCTTCGCTGACGCTCTCGGTGTAGCTGTCCACCGCCTGCTCGAGCTCTTCCAGGTCGAGCTCCGTCCCCAGGAGCTGATCGACGCGTTCGCAAAGCGCGAGCGCCGCACGGGGGCTGGGGGTAAGCGACACGTAGTGCGGAACCGCCGCCCAGAAGCTGACCGTCTTCATTCCGGCCCTTCGGCAGGCTTCTTGAATTACGCCCACGATTCCCGTCGGTCCCTCGTAACGAGAGGTATCTACGTCGAGCCGATCGATCGAGTCGCCGTCGTCTCCGCTCGCGGTGACCGGCGCAGGGCGAGTGTGCGGGACATCGGCGAGAAGGGAGCCCAGAGTAATCACTCGCTCCACGCCGAGATCGCGCGCAAGCCCCACGACTAGCTCCGTAAAAGAGCGCCAGCGCAGATTCGGCTCGACTCCGATGAGCAGGACGATATCGTGGTCCTGACCTTCGGGCCGCGCATGGAAGAAGGCGTTCTCGGGCCACGTGAGCTCGCGCGTCTCACCATCGACGAGCGAGACCTGCGGGCGCGTGGCCTGAAAATCGAAGAACTCCTCCGGGTCGATCTCGGCGAAGCGCGCGGCGTTCCACAGACGGGCCAAATAGCCCGCGGCAAGCGTCGCGCCCTGGCCACCGTCGTTCCAGCCCTGAAAGGCGATGACGAGAACCGGTCGCTTTAACTTCGGCAGCGAGACGATCTTGAGCGCAGTCATCTAGACAGTTTAGGTGGCCGTCGCGATACCCGACGGTCGAGGTGCGCACAAAAGCACGGAGACTCGCGCAGTCTGATCCGCTCGGACCTCGGAGACCGAAAAGACGGCCCGGCCGGTCACGAGCACGCCGGCACGGCGAGTGGACCAGCGCAGCGCCGAGTGGCATCTACTGCAGCCGAGACGACAAGGGGCGTGCCGCCAGTGCCCTCACGCCCCGAGGCCATCACGGCTGCTAGTAGTGCATACGCCCGCCGCCCGAACCCTTGACGACTACGGCTGAACTGTCGGTCGTAGTCACAGTGGTAACGGTCGTTTTGTCGGGCTTCTGCCTTGCTGCGGATCCGGGGCCTGCGAGGATCGCCGCAGCGAACACCGCGCTGAGCGCGAGTAATAGCAGGAGTTTGGCCATTCTTCCCTCCTTCCTCTCAGAATCGAAGGTCTTGCATCAACTCGGCGGCATGCCGGTACAGCTGCGCCGCCTCATCCGTGGTTCCGCGTGCGCGGGCTAGGTCGCCCAGCGCTACGTAGGTGCGCGACAGGTTGCTGGTAGCGCGCACGCTTTCGAACAGGCCCTTGACCTCGTCCAACGCTTCCGCGGCCTCGTCAAGTCGGTTCTGGGCAAGTAGCGCCTTGCCCAGCACGAGACGAGCCTCGCCGACCTGCTCGGGATCGACTGCTTCGTCCCCGATCANCTCGATCGCGTATCGCGCCTGCTCCTCGGCCTTGGCCGGGTCGCCGGTCTCGAGATAGAGGCTGGCTATCGACGAGATCGCGCCACCGCTCCATTCGTTGGCCCCGGCGTCGAGGAAAATCTTGTACGCGCGTTTGAANCTCTCGAGAGCGTCGTCGTTCTTGCCGAGCAGGGCATGGCAGAAGCCGAGGTTGTTCAGGACTTTCCCAAGCTGGAACTGATCTTCGGCCTCTTCGTACTTCGCACGGGCCTTCTCGGCATAAGTGCGAGCTAAAACGAAGCGTCCCTCGCGCTCGGCGACGAGCGAGGCCTGCATGTAGGAGTAACCGATGACGCGCGGGTCACCGAGTTGCTCGGAAAGCTCGACCGCGCGCTCGGCGTCTTCGCGCGCCGCTTCGATGTCGCCCACGCGCTGGTAGCAGACGGAGCGATAACCGAGAACCTGCGCGCGCGTAGAGTCAGCAGCCAGAGGAAGCTGCTCGAGCAGCTTGTGTGCTTCGGTTAGGAGTGAGATAGCAACGTGCGTGCTGCCGAGCTTCGTGCGCGCGACACCCAGCTTGAACAGAGCCTCCGCGCGAACGACGTCGCCGAGTTGCTCTGCGTCCACCAGTTCGCGGGCCTTGGTCAGCACNTCCAGCCCNTCGCGAATCTGGCCTTCCTCCATCAGCGCCCAGCCTTCGCCGAGCAGCCGCCGAGCGGAAAGAGCAGCCGACCCCGATGCCGCGACGGCTGTCTTGGCGTCGGCGAAAACCTCGAGCGCGCTCTCGAACTCGCGCGCCTGCGCGTGTGCCTCGGCCCTCGCAAGCATCGCCTCGACGCGAGCGTTGTCTTCCGTCGACACTCCGTGGGCGAGGTAGCCGGGATCGATGCTGAGCCGGGAGGCCAGGTAATCGACCGTGTCCGGCGTCGGCCGGGTTTTCCCGAGCTCGATCTGGCTGATGTACTCCTTGGAGAAACGGGCGCCGGCGAGATCCGTCTGCGTCAATCCAAGTGCGACACGCCGTTGACGGACACGTTCGCCAAGCCCGATCTTCGGTCGTTGGCGCTCGGTTGCCGAAACGGCATGGGTGTCGGCGTGGACCTGCGGCATATCTACCCCCCTGATACTCGTCGCCTTCCCAATTGGCTGCAATCACCTGTTCGGGTACTAGCTCGTCACCTCAGCGGAGATTATCCCGCCGCGCGCGCTAGCAGAGGGCAGACGGGTATCTGCGGTCGTCAGACAGGAGCGCAGTTTGCAGGCTCTTTGTGCCGCTTTTGGGGTAAATAAATCACTTGACTGAGCTACTTGACTCGGCTTCTGAGCGGTCATATAGTGAGGTCACGCCGACTAAGTCAGACGCCAGACGCGGTCGGATGGGAAGAAAGGCCAGCGACGATAGCTCCGAAGTCGTGGCTGGGCCG
>JGI24138J36424_10000743_pt1 | contig 10495 bp, 8 predicted proteins | sample BarGraNGADG00312_2_FD_36424 | JGI IMG/M metagenome (IMG submission 36424) | reverse complement strand
TGCCGAAACGCGCCTTCTGGTGCACGAGCATCTGCTCGCCGTTCGGCGACAGAGGCTCGTCGTGCACCACCCGGGTGAGCGTCGACCACGCCGGCGGGCCCTGGAACCCGAATTCGGCCACGAAGCGCGGCTTCCAGTCGGCGTAGTGCGTGTAGTCCTTCTCGTTCCACACGTCCCAGATGTGCACCGTGCCGAGACTCGGTTCGTTCGGCGCGGCGAAGTCGCCGAAGGAGTACGGGCTGTTCGCGCTGTACGGCCGGGTCGGGTCGAGTTCGGCCACGATCCGGGGCAGCATCTCGTTGTAGTACCCGTTGCCCCAGGGCCGGCCGTCGAGCTGTTCGCGCAGTCCCGCCCACTCGGCGTAGGCCACGATGTCCTCGTTGCCGCCGTTCCAGACCACAAGGCTCGGATGCTGTGACAGTCGGGTGACGGCCTCGCGCGCTTCGGCCTCGACCTCGCTGTAGAGCGGCTCCGCCTCCGGGTACCCGGCACAGGCGAAGAGGAAGTCCTGCCAGACCAGTAGGCCCCGCGCGTCGGCGAGGCGGTAGAAGTCTTCGCTCTCGAAGATGCCGCCGCCCCAGACTCGCAGCAGGTTGATTCCGGCCCCGGTCGCCTGAGTGAAGCGCCGCTCGTAGGCGCCCCGGTCGAGCCGAGTGATCAGGGAGTCGTCCGGGATCCAGTTGGCGCCCTTCACGAACACCGGCTGATCGTTGATCCGCAGGACGAACGGGATGCCGTCGGCGTCGGGACGGGTGTCCAGCTGCACCGTGCGGAAGCCGATCGCCCCCGACCAGCCGTCGAGCATCTCGCGGGTGCCGGCGCCCGTTCCGCTCCCGTTGGCGGTCGCAGCGTCGAGCACCAGTTCGACGTCGTAGAGCGGCTGCTCACCGTAGCCGCGCGGCCACCAGAGCCGCACGTCGGGCACCTCCGCCGTGAGCACCACAGAGGTCCGCCCGGCCGGGACCTCGGCAGAAACGCTCAGCCCGGCGACGTTCAGGGTGAGCCGCAGCGGCGTCGCGCGCCCGGCATCCGCCGGCTCGAGCTCGGCCCGTGCGGTGAGAATGCCGACGCCGTCCCGCACGTCGACGAGCGGCCGCACGCTCGCGATGCGCGCCCCGCTCCAGGCTTCGATCGCGATCGGGCGCCAGATGCCGGCGGTCACGACGTCGGGACCCCAGTCCCAGCCGTAGTTGCACGCGGCCTTGCGGATCGCGTTGTACGGGTGCTCGTTGACGTGGAAGAGCGGACCGTATTCCAGGGCGGCGTTCTCTGCGAAATCGAGGGCCGCCTCGAACGTGATCACGAGGGTGTTGGCGCCGACCCGCAGCACCGGGCGCAGGTCGAAGCGGTAGCCGCGGTGCTGGTTCAGGGTGCGGCCGATCACGGTTCCGTTGAGCAGGATCGTCGCCACGGTGTCGAGCCCGTCGCAGACGAGGTCGACCCGCTCGTCATTGGTCGGCACGGCGGCGGCATCGAAGCTCGTGCGGTAGCTCCAGCGGGTGCGGCCGATCCACGCCAGCGTCGCTTCGTTCACCCCGTCGTGCGGGTCGTCGATGAGCCCGGCGGCGAGCAGGTCCGTGTGCACGCATCCGGGCACGATCGCGGCCACGCCGGCCATCGTCTCCGGGGAGATGGCGGCCGGCACCGGGCCGTCGTGGGAGGTGAGGATCCAGCCGTCGCTCAGCTCACGACGCACGAGCGCCATCAGGCCAGCTCCAGCACGGCGCCGGCCGGGTCGGTCCACTGTTTGGTGTAGTGATTGTAGGTGACCTGGTTGTCGAGGCTCTTCCGGTCGGGCGCGGCCTCGGCGGAGACGATCTTGCCGGCCTTCTCGGGGTCGGGAGCGGCGAGCGCGAGGAGTTTGGTGTACGGATGCTGCGGGTTCAGGATGACGTCGTCCGCCGGTCCGCGCTCCACGATTCGGCCGCGGAACATGACTAGGACCTCGTCGGAGAAGTGCCGGGCGGTTGCGAGGTCGTGCGTGATGTACAGCACCGCGAGGTTGTCCTCGCGCTGCAGCCTGGCCATCAGGTTGAGCACCTCGAGCCGGATCGAGACGTCGAGCATCGACACGGGCTCGTCGGCGATGAGCACCTGTGCCCCCGGCGCAAGCGCCCGGGCGATCGCGACCCGCTGGCGCTGGCCCCCGGACAGCTCGTGGGGGCGGCGGGCGGCCATGTCCTCCGCGGGCTTGAGGTTGACCCGGGTGAGCATCTCGAGCACACGCTGGTGCGTCTCGGTGCGCCCGTGGGTGCGGTGGTGCAGGATCAGCGGCCGGGCGATGTGGTGCTCGATCGAGTGGAACGGGTTGAGCGAGGCGAACGGGTCCTGGAACACCATCTGCACGTGCCGACGGTACATCGACCCGGACACCGGGGTCTTGTCATCGAGCGTGACGGTGATCTGACCGGAGGTGGGTTTTTCCAGCCGGGCGAGCATCCGCGCGATCGTGGACTTCCCTGAGCCGGACTCGCCAACGAGCGCGACCGTGCGGCCCGGGGTGAGGTCGAACGAGACCCGGTCGACGGCCTTCAGGGACGTTCGCTTGAGGCCGTCGCGCAGGGTGAAGTGCTTGCTGAGGTCGATGACCTCGACAGCGGTCATGAGTGGTCCGTTCGGGTGTCAGATGCGCGGTCGTCCGAGACGCCGGACCTGATGAAGGACCCGCGCTCGCCCGTGAGGCTGGGGAAGGAGCCCAGCAGTTTCTTGGTGTACGGATGCCGCGGCGAGTTGTAGATATTGGTGGCGGTGTCCAGTTCGACGATTTCGCCCTCGAGCATGATCGCGATCCGGTCGCTGATCTCGAGCAGCAGCGGAAGGTCGTGGGTGATGAAGATCACGGCGAAGGCGAGCTCGTCGCGCAGGCGCACGATCTCCCGCAGAATCTCGCGTTGCACGACGACGTCGAGGGCCGTCGTCGGTTCGTCCATGATCATCACCTGGGGTTCGAGCAGCAGCGCCATCGCGATCATGACCCGCTGCCGCATCCCGCCGGAGAGCTCGTGGGCGTAGGACTTCAGCCGGGTCCTGTCCACGCCGACGAGTTCGAGGACGCTTGCGGCGAGCTCGCGCCGGACGGCCTTCGTCATCTCCGGACGGTGCGTGATCAGCACGTCTTCGAGCTGCGCGCGAACGTTGGTCACGGGGTTGAGCGCGTTCATCGCGCCCTGGAACACCATGGACAGTTTGTCCCAGCGGAAGACCCGGAGCTCCTCGTCGGCAAGTGTGAGCAGGTTCAGCTCGGTGCCGTCCTTGTCGTGGAAGGCGACGACGCCGCCGTCCACGATCCGGGCCGGGGGCTTGTGCAGGCGATTGATCGCATAGGCGAGCGTCGTCTTGCCACAGCCCGACTCTCCGGCAAGGCCGAGGATCTCGCCGCGGGCGAGCGTCAGGCTGACGTTCCTGACTGCGGTGACGGGGTGTTCGACCTCGTAGACGACCGTGAGGTTCTCCACGGTCAGCACGGGGCGGGACTCGCTCGGGGCGGCTCGGCGCGGGAAGTCGGGGGTGGTCAGCGTCATGATGCGTTCCTTAGCGCGGCCATGCGGCGTTTGCGGTAGAGCCTGGCGTTCTTCAGTCTGGGGTTGATGATCTCGTCGATGCTGAAGTTGATGAGGGAGAGCCCGGTGCCGAACAGGGCGATGATCAGGCCCGGTGGGATGAACCACCACCACGCTCCGAGGGGTAATGCGAAGCCGTTCTGGGCGTAGAAGAGCATGGTGCCGAGCGTCGAGGAATTCGAGGCACCGAGTCCGAGGAACGCGAGCCCGGCCTCGGCGAGGATCGCCGAGATAACTGCGAACACCAGCTGGGAGGCGAGCACCGGGAGCAGGTTGGGCAGGATCTCGACGCCGATAACCCGCAGTGGCCCCTCACCGGTGACACGGGCTGCACTGACGTAGTCCCGGTTGCGGATCGACAGGGTCTGCGCCCGGAGCACCCGCGAGGACGCCGCCCAGCCGGTGATGGCGAGCACGACGGCGATCGTCCAGAGGCCACGCTGTGCACGCGGGACAAAGCCCGAGATCACGATCACGAGAGGCAGGCCGGGGATCACCAAAAACACGTTCGAGAACAACGAGAACGCCTCGTCGGCGAAACCGCCGATGTAGGCGCCGAGGATGCCGAAGAAGGACGACAGGGTCGTCGCGAGGACGCCGACGAGGAGGCCGATCTCGAGCGACCCGCGGGTGGCATAGGCGAGTTGCGCGAAGACGTCCTGCCCGGTCTGGGTCGTGCCGAGGATGTGCTCACCCGAGGGGGCGGTCAGGCCGATGTTGCGGATGATCGTCGGGTCCTGCACGAAGAATGGCCCGATAATGCCGAACAGGGCGATGACGCCGACGAGGCCGAGCCCGGCGGCGAGCCAGGGGGTCAGGGTGGGCAGGAGGGCCCGCCAGGCCGACCGGGGCTTGAAGCCGGCGTCGGAGACGGCGGCCGAAAGCAGGTCTGGTGCGTCACCGATCGACGGTTCCGTGGTGGGGGTTAAATCTGTCATGGTCTGTCTTCCCTTCTTCAGCTTCTCGCACGGGTGCGGGGGTCGATCAGGCCATAGAAGATATCCACGATCAGGTTCGCGCCGAGGACGGCAAGGGTGATGTACAGGAAGATTCCCTGCATGAGTGCGTAGTCATTGTTGGTGACCGCGGAGAGCAGCTTCGAGCCGATCCCCGGGTAGGAGAACACCTGCTCGGTGACGATGGAGCCGGACACCACGAAACCGAGCGAGATCGCGAAACCCGCGATCGAGGGCAGCATGGCGTTCCGTGCCGCGTAGCTGCGGAGGATCTTGGTGTTTCTCAACCCCTTCGCCTGGGCGGTGAGGATGTAGTCCTCGGACAGGGTCGACACCATCATGTTGCGCATCCCGAGGAGCCAGCCGCCGATCGAGGCGATCACGATCGTCAACGCCGGCAGGAACCCGTACTTGATCGCAGAGGAGATGAATTCCCAGCTCCAGCCGGGGTCGAGCACGACGTCGTAGCCGCCCTGCCCCGGGAACAGCCGCAGGGTCGTGGCCAGCACGTAGACAAGGATCAGGGCGAGCCAGAAGTACGGCACCGCGGCGAGCAGGGTGGTCGCCGGCACCAGGGAGTCGAGCCAGGTGCCCGGCTTCCAGCCGACGATCGCGCCGAGGCCGACGCCGAGGATGGTCGACAGGATCGTCGCCATCCCGACGAGGGCGATCGTCCAGGGCAGCGACGACGAAATCACGTCGCTGACCTGGGCGGGGAAATAACTGACGGAGACGCCGAGGTTGCCGTGGGCCACGTTGACGAGGTAGTTCCAGTACTGGGCGATCAACGGTTCATTGGAATTGCCGCCGAGGAGGAGTTCGTAGGCGTGCCGCGTGTCGGCTGACACGATGCCGCCGCGCTGCGCAAGTTTGGCCAGCAGGATATCGACGGGGTTACCGGGGAGCAGACGCGGAATCATAAAATTCAGCGTCAGTGCCGCCCAGAGCGCGACCGCGTAGAACCCGAGCTTTCGAAAGAAATAGTTCATTTCTTCCTGCCAAATATTGTGACGAACTCCTCCTGGGACACGATGGCCTCTCNCGCTACTTGCCGGTCGGGACGAGCTTCTTGTAGATCTGGGCGTTGTCCGGGGAGGCCCAGANCGCCGGGAAGGCGTACATGTCCGTGTCGCTGGGCCAGCCGGTGAACTTCGACGAGTGGAACTCGCTCGTGGTGCCGCCGGTGAGCACCGGGATGTAGGGCATGTCGACGACGATCTTCTGCTGGATGATGTCGAACTGCGCCTGGCGTGCGGCGGCATCCGTGGTGTTGGTGGCCTTGAGCTTCACGAGGGCCGCGTCGACGTCGGGATCGCTGAAGCGACCGAAGTTGAGTGCGACGGCAGTGCCGGTCTTGGCCGTATTGGCGGTACTGAAATTGTTGTTGTACAAATAGTACGGGTCGGACGACGGGCCCTGTCCGAGCGAGTCGATGGCGAGCTGGAAGTTGCCCTTGGCCTTCTTGTCGGTCCACTCATTCCAGGAGGACTGCGAGGTCACGAGCGCGATGCCGGACTTCTTGAGCTGCTGCGCCATCGTGTCGATCGCCGTGATGTAGTCGGTCCAGCCGCTGACGACCTCGACCGTGAGGGACAGCTTCTGACCGTCCTTCGCGTAGATGCCGTCGGAGCCGAGAGCCCAGCCGGCCCCGGTGAGGAGTTTCGCGGCCTGGGAGACATCGGGGGCGTTTGGTGCGATCGGTTCCTTGATCGCGCCCGAGATCAGGTTCTTCTGCGTGGTGATCAGCGCGAAGGAGGGCGAAATCTCACTCGCCGTGTTCTGGAACGCGAGCGAGTTGACCTGGTCGCGGTCGAGAGCGCGGTAGATCGCCTGGCGCACGGCGGGGTCCGTCTGAGGTCCGGTGCAGCCGAGGACGGCACTGGAGCAGGTGGCCAGGACGACCTGGTTCTGCGGGATCGTGATGGCGGAGTACCCGGGGTAGGTTTTGGAGACATTGGGGATGTCCGGGACCGGGCCGCTCTGCCAGTCGATCGTTCCGGCGGCGAGCGCGTCGGCGCCGGCGGTGTTGCCGGAGAGCGAGAGGTACCGGATTGACTTCACCTTCGGAGCGCCGCCCCAGTAGTCGGCGTTCGCGGCCATCGTGTAGGCCTGCGCCTTGAAGTTGCTGAGCGTGAACGGGCCGGTGCCGACCGGCTTCTCCATCACGTTGGTGGTGGGGTCGACGTCCTTCCATAGGTGCTCCGGCACGATGAACGTGCGGCCGAGCACGTTGGGGCCGGATACGAACGCGGCGTGATCCCACTTGATCGACACGTGAGTGTCGTCCGTGGCGGTTGCCACGCCGTCGAATCCGCTCGTGTTGATCGAGGGGGTTTTGACGAGCATGCCGAAGGTGAACACGACGTCCGTAGCGGTGAACGGCGTGCCGTCGGTCCACTTCACGCCCGAACGGAGAGTGACGTCCAGTTGCGTTCCGGCGTCGTTCCATTTGTAGTCGGTTCCGAGCAGCGGCGTCGTCTTGGGGCTGACCGCCGTGACGAAGAACAGCGACTCGTAGATCGTGCCGATACCGCCGATCTGGGACGGGGAATACGGGTTGAAGTTGATTTGGTAGTCACCGGACTGGCCCGTGTACGCGATCAGGGTATTGGCGGCGGTCACACCGGACGAGGTCGTGGCACCCCCCGCCGAACAACCCGTCAGCAACAGGGCGGCGGCCGCGACGATCGCGACGGCACCTTGCTTTCGACCGGAGGAATTATGGAAGAACATCATTGGTCCCTTCCTAGGCCGACCGCGTCCACGTGATCGGCGCCCAAATCATCTCGCCGGAACCGTTGCCCGACAAGCCCATCCTTACCCAACTTAATTAAGTAAGTCAAGTAACTCGTCTTCGGTGGTCGGGAGCGCTAGCCTCTGCAAGCAGCAGAGGACGGAGGACGTGCAGTGACGAACACCCAGACGGCACCGAACCGTCCCCGAGCACGGGGGATCGTGCTGGACCTGATTCGGGCCACACCGCTGATCAGCCGCGTGGAACTCGTCGGGCGTAGCGGACTGACCGGTGCGACCATCACCAATGTCGTGCGGGAGCTCATCGACGACGGGCTTGTCCACGAGGTCGGCCGCAGCGAATCGAGGGGCGGCAAGCCGCGCACCCTGCTCGAGCTCAACGCCGGCGCTGGCTACACGGTCGGGGTCCAGCTCGACCGCTTCAGTGGCTCGATCGTCATCGTGGACCTGGCCGGACACCTGATCGGCCGCACCGCGATCAAGGGCCCGGGTGTGGCGTCCCCCCACGTGGCCCTCGTGCGGCTCGCCCGCCAGATCGAAGCGCTCTTGACCGACTCGGACATCGACCGGAGCGACGTCTTCGGGGTTGGACTCGCCACCCTCGGCCCCCAGGACCGGGCCCTCGGCACCTTGCTCTCCCCGCAACCGACCCCGCTCTGGCTGGGCCTCCCGATGGCCGCCGAACTCGAGAAGATCCTGGGCCTGCCGGTGCTCCTCGACAACGACGCCACGGCGGCGGCCATCGGCGAGTACTGGGTCGGCGGCGTGGAACTCAACAGCAGCTACGGCTGCATCTACATGGCGGGCGGGATCGGCGGCGGTGTCGTGATCGACGGCGAGGTCTACCGTGGCGGCTCCTCGAACGCCGTCGAGATCGGCCACATCACGATGGATGCCGCTGGCCTGCCCTGCAGCTGCGGCAACCGTGGCTGCCTCGAGGACTTCGCCGGCCCGACCTCGATCGTCACCCGGGCGCTTCAGTGGGATGGAGTGCGGGAGCGCCTGAACCTCAGCGGTGACATCGACGACACCGTGCTCGACCTGGCCCTGATCAACCGGGCCGCAATCGGGGGCGACCCCGATGCCCGCTCGCTGATCGAGTACTCGGCGCGCTACCTCGGCTACGCCGCGGTGTCCCTGGTCAACCTGTTCGACCTCGAGCGGATCGTGCTCGCGGGACCGAGCTTCGCGATCGCCGGGGCCCTCTACCTTCCGATCGTTCAGGCTGAACTGGATGGGGCCTGCTTCGCGCGCCGCGCGCATCCGGTCATCGCATCGTTGTCGGCGAGCGGTGCGGATGCCGCAGCGGTCGGCGGAGCGGTGCTCGTGCTCCGCAGCGAACTCACCCCGCTGCTGCGGCGGCACGCCGCCCCCTGAGCCGCACGCCTCGATTCCGCCACCCCCAGACGCCACATCCACAATCCCCACCACCCCGATCGAAAAGTTGTCATGCTCATCGTTCCGCCCTACCTGCCCGCCGCCGGACGCTATTCCGGCGTGAGCTACGTTGCGCCGCTCTCCCTCGAGTTCTGGCACAGCTACGGCGGCACCCGGGCCCTGGACACCCAGCGGGCCATCGTGGCTCAGCCCCGAGGGTGGCAGCAAGAACAGCCGGCAGCCCGACAGGCCGACGGAGTCGCCGCTCCACCAACGGATCCGGCTAGTGCGCGGCATCACCCGTTCACGGTGGGGATACTTCCTGCGCGCCGAGACCATGCACGGGCTACTCACGTATTTGGAAGAGAATCCTTCGCCGTACCAGCCGGAGATCCAGTACCACGAACGCTCTCACGGCCAGGCGTTCAGTGAGCTGCTTGCGACGAAGTTGGGGCACATGGCCGGACGCGGTGGGTTCCTGGTGTTGGACGAGCCCGAGGCCGGGCTCTCGCTGATGTCTCAGATCAGCCTGGCGACTCAGCTGGCACAGCTTCGCGGTGACGGCATCCAGGTGCTGATGGCCACCCACTCCCCGGTGCTCGCGGCCGTCCCCGGTGCACGGATCATCGAACTCGACGAGACCGGATTCGCACCCCGTGACTGGGACGAGCTCAAGACCGTCGCGCTCTACCGCCGATTCCTCGCCGATCCCGGCTTCTTCGGCCTGGAGTAAATCCCTCCTAGGGCACCAAGACCGAACCCAAACATCCGCGCGGGTTGCGGCAGTTCAGGACGTTCTGCGGGAACGCGCGAGGCGCGGCAAGACCGGAGGCGCCACCACGCTGAACGCCGCACCCAAGGGTCTGCGGGGCCGGAGTAGGATTCGCTGAATGCCCCTGCGACCGTGGACGATGTCCAGCGCGCCAAGCGTGTCCTGCTATTCGGGGTCACCGGCTCGGGCAAGTCGACGGCGGCCCTGGCGCTAGGCGCCCGGCTGGGCCTGCCCGTGCACCTGGCCGACGAGGAGTTCGGCTGGCTGGCGGGCTGGGTGCAACGACCCGCCGCCGAGATGCGCTCGTTGGCGGCGGTCGCGGCGTCCGGGCCGGCGTGGGTGTTCGACACCGCCTACGAGAGCTTCCGCGACCTTGTCGAACCGCGCGCAGATGTGGTCATCGGCCTGGACTATCCGCGCTGGATCAGCCTGGGCCGGTTACTGAGGCGCACCTTGGTCCGGGCGGTCGACCGTCGGCCGGTCTGTAACGGCAACGTGGAGACGCCGCGGCAGGTGTTCTCCCGGGACTCGATCATCTTGTGGCACTTCCGCAGCTTTGCCCGAAAGCGGGCCACCATGCGGGCCTGGGCCGCACAAGCGGAGGGGCCGGCGGTCATGTTGGTCCGGCATCCGCGCGAACTCGACAGGCTCCTCAGCGCGTTGGGCTGATTCTGACCAGCTCAGCACGCATGTGGGCGCCCGCCACTGGGCACCTCTGCGTGGCCTCGACGAGTTTGACCGACGCACTCAACTCGGCATGTGCGGTCGTGTCTTGTCGAACGTCCGCTGTCCCGATTGCGGAACGATGACCGGACCAGGCTGTGCGATAGCCGTCCGGCTACCGGAACACTCTGGCCTGTGACCTTCAGCGGTAGGCGGCACGGTTTCTTCGGCGCTATCTGGCACGGTCAGGCTGCGGAGGGCTAGCCGTTCCCGCGAGTCGGGCCTCGGCGGTCATACCAAGAGGCGCACGGAGTTGTTGCACAGCATCACCGCAGATCAGAGCCGACCAACTACCCCTTGGCGCCATTGGCGGTTCCACTGCATGCCACACCCCGACCCACCGGCTGCGATAG
>JGI24138J36424_10000742_pt1 | contig 10503 bp, 8 predicted proteins | sample BarGraNGADG00312_2_FD_36424 | JGI IMG/M metagenome (IMG submission 36424) | reverse complement strand
CCGCAGCCTGCCAGCCGGGACAGTTCATCATCCTGATGATCCACGAAGAGGGGGAGCGAATCCCGCTCACCATTGCCGATTTTGACCGCGATGCAGGCACCATCACCATCGTCGTCCAGGCGATCGGTACGTCGACGCGGCATCTGCAGACATTGGGCAAGGGCGACTCACTCAGCAACTTCATCGGTCCGCTGGGCATGCCGAGCGAGATCGAAAAGGTGGGCACGGTCGTCCTGGCCGGTGGCGGCGTCGGTGTGGCGCCGATCTATCCCATCGCCAGGGCGCTCAAGGAGGCCGGCAACAAGGTCATCTCCATCGTCGCCGCCCGCAACCAGAGCCTGCTGGTCTGGGAGGACAAGATGAGAGAGATCAGTGACGAGCTGATCGTCACCACCGATGACGGCAGCCGCGGCCGCCATTGCCTGGTCACCGAGCCACTCAAAGAGCTCTGCGAGGCCGGCGGCATCGACCTGATCTACGCCATCGGCCCAGCCATCATGATGAAGTTCTGTGCCAAGACCACCCAGACGTATGGCATCAAGACCCTCGTCAGCCTCAACTCGATCATGGTGGACGGAACTGGCATGTGTGGCGGCTGCCGCGTCAGCGTCGGCGGCGAGACGAAGTTCGTCTGCGTCGACGGGCCGGAGTTCGACGGGCACCAGGTCGACTTCGATCTGCTGATGTCCCGCCAACGGCAGTATCTCAAGCAGGAGAAGGCGTCGTTGGACGCCTATCTGTCTCATGTGGCTGTGTCGGATGCCACGGCGTGCAACAGGGCGGTGACTGCAGGTGTCTGATGTCACGAAAACCGTCCATGGCGACCGTCCGGAGAGGAAACCAAAGGCGCCGAAGATACCCCGTACGGATATGCCTTGCCAGCCCGCGAAGCAGCGGGCGGCCAATTTCGAGGAAGTGACTCTGGGCTACGACTCGGACATGGCCACGCTCGAGGCCAGTCGCTGCCTGCTGTGCAAGAAGCCCAAGTGCGTGCTCGGCTGCCCCGTGGGCATCGACATACCCGCCGTCGTCAGGCTGATTGCGGCCGGCGATCCCGCCGGCGCCATCGCCAAGCTCAAGGAGACCACCAGCTTCCCGGCCGTCTGCGGTCGCGTCTGCCCGCAGGAGGAGCAGTGCGAACAGCTCTGCGTCCTTGGCGTGAAGCAGGAACCGGTCGCGATCGGGCGCCTGGAGCGCTACGCCGCCGACTGGGAGTTCGCCCATGGCGCCACTGGCAAGGATGCTGCCACCACACCACAGATCGCGCCGAGGAAGGGCAAGCACGTGGGCGTGGTCGGCTCCGGCCCTGCTGGCCTCACCTGCGCCGGCGAGCTGGCCAAGATGGGCTACGACGTCACCATCTATGAAGCCCTGCACAAACCGGGAGGGGTGCTGGTCTACGGCATCCCCGAGTTCCGGCTGCCCAAGGCGATCGTGGCGCGGGAGTGCGAATACGTCGAGTCCTTGGGCGTGGAGCTCAAGATGGATCACGTCATCGGGCGCACCTTGACGGTTGACCAGATGCTCGCCGACGGCCACGAAGCCATCTTCCTGGCGAACGGCGCAGGACTGCCCTCGTTCATGAACATCCCGGGAGAGAACCTGAACGGCGTCTACTCAGCCAACGAGTTCCTCACCCGGTCGAACCTGATGAAGGCGTACCGATTCCCTGAGTACGACACCCCGATCGCGGTCGGCAAGAAGGTCGCCGTCATCGGCGGCGGCAACGTGGCCATGGACGCAGCTCGCACCGCCCTGCGACTGGGCGCCGAGGTGCACCTCATCTACCGACGCACTCTCGACGAGATGCCGGCCCGCACTGAGGAGATCCACCACGCGGAAGAAGAAGGCATCGTCTTCGACCTGCTGGCCAACCCGACGCAGATCATCGGCGATGCCGATGGCTGGGTCAAGGAGATCGAGGTCATCGACATGGAGCTGGGTGAACCGGACGACAGCGGACGCCGACGCCCCGTGCCCGTTGACGGCTCCGAGAGGCGCATCCCCGTCGACGTGGTCATCGTCTCGGTCGGCACCAGTGCCAATCCGCTGCTGACAAAGAGCACCAGTGGACTTGATCTCACCAAGTGGGGCAACATCGTCGCTGACGAGCACACCCTGGCGACCAGCAAGGAGGGCGTGTTCGCGGGCGGCGACATCGTCACGGGCGCCGCCACGGTCATCCTGGCGATGGGCGCCGGCAAGACAGGCGCGCGCTCCATCGACCGCTATCTGCAGGGCCAGCCTCTGCTGAGCGCGGAAGAGGAGGAAGCGATCAAGGGCTCTTCACACTTGGTCGGGGTGGCGTCGTGATCTGAGGCCCCCAAACTACGGCGTTCGCCGACCCTGCCCTCCTGTCTGAGGCTGCCACGGAAGAGGCTTTACTAATCTCATGACCGACATGGCGAGCGCGCCCTCAAGCATCGCGGTACTCACCAGTGGCGGGGACGCCGGTGGGATGAACGCCGCGGTCAGGGCAGTAGTCCGGACGGCGTTGTTCCACGGAGTCGATGCCCATGTGATCAACGACGGGTTTCAGGGTCTGGTCGACGGAGGTGAGGCCATCCGGCGCGTGTCGTCGGCGGACGTCGGGGGAATCCTGCACCGCGGTGGCACGGTGTTCGGCACTGCGCGGTGCAACGAGTTCCGTACGCAGGAGGGCCGACGCAAGGCTGTTCGCAACCTGTTGGATCGCCGGATCGATGCGCTGGTCGTGATCGGGGGCGACGGCAGCCTGACCGGGGCGAACCTGCTCCGGCAGGAGTGGGCCGATGTGGTTGCAGAGCTGGTCGAGGCTGGTGAGGTGACCGCGGAGGTCGCAGCCGCCCATCCGTTCCTGCGGCTGGTGGGTCTGGTGGGATCAATCGACAACGACATGTCGGGGACCGACATGACGATCGGCACGGACACGGCGCTCCATCGGATCACCGAGGCGTTGGACTCGATCCGGAGCACGGCATCGAGCCATCAGCGCACGTTCGTCGTCGAGGTGATGGGCCGTCACTGCGGCTACCTGGCGTTGACGGCCGGGCTTGCGACGGCAGCGAACTGGCTGTTGATTCCCGAGCACCCACCAGACGGCGAGGACTGGGCACAGAAGATGTGTGCGGCCATGAGGGCAGGGCACGAGATCGGCCGTCGGCAGAGCCTGGTACTGGTCACAGAGGGCGCGCAGAGCCGTGATGGCGAGCCGATCAGCGTGGAACGCGTCAAGGAGGTATTGGAGGAGCAGCTCGGCGATGAGACCCGCGTCACCATCTTGGGCCACGTCCAGCGCGGCGGTGCGCCGAGCGCGTTCGACCGGTGCCTGGCCACTCTGCTCGGAAACGCGGCGGTCGAGCGGCTGCTCGCCGACCCGCCCGACGCAACACCGCAGCTGATCGGGATTCGGGGCAACCAGGTCGCCAGCTCACCACTGACGGATTGTCTGGCCCAAACCCACGAGGTCGCCGAGCGCATCGCGCAACAGGACTACGAGGGCGCCATGCTGCTGCGTGGCGGCAGTCTCCACGAGTCCCAGGCCATCCTGAACACCATGCAGCAGGCCGCGCCTCGGCAGACCGCGCCCGGGCGCCGACGGTTCAGGCTTGCCGTGCTACACGGCGGCGGACCAGCGCCGGGCATGAACACCGCGGTCCGGGCCGCAGTCCGGTTGGGCCTCGACCGCGGATACAGCGTGTTGGCCGTCAAGAGCGGCTTTCTCGGCCTATGCAACGGCNACATCCAGGACATGGACTGGATGAGCGTCAGCGGCTGGGTCTCGGAGGGCGGGGCCGACATCGGCACCAACAGGTACGTGCCAGACGGACCGGCGATTGCGCAAATCGCCAAGCAGGTCGCCGAGCATCGCATCGACGGCTTGTTGATGGCCGGCGGGTGGGCCGGGTACCAGGCCGCGCATCTGCTCCACACTCATCGCCAGAAGTACGCATCTTTGGACATTCCGATCGTCTGTATGCCGATGACCATCAACAACGACCTCCCCGGCACCGAGCTGACGATCGGCAGCGACACCGCCTTGAACAGCATCGTGACCGATGTCGACAAGATCCGACAGTCAGCCGTAGCGTCGCGACGGGTTTTCGTGGTCGAGGTGATGGGCCACGACTGCGGCTACCTGGCCCTGATGAGCGGACTGGCGACCGGCGCCGAGCTCATCTACCTGCCCGAGCAGGACATCTCGCTCGACGATCTCGGCGTCGATGTCCACAACCTGTCCGAACGCTTCCGATCAGGCAAGCGCCTGGGCCTTGTCATCCGCAGCGAGAACGCGGACCCGGTCTACACCACTGGCTTCATGACCTCCGTGTTCGAGAAGGAGGGCGGCGATCTGTTCGATGCCCGGCCGGCCATCCTCGGACATGTCCAGGAGGGCGGGGACCCCTCGCCGTTCGACCGCGTCCAGGCCACCGGGCTGACCGCGCACTGTATTCAGTACCTCGCCGAGCAGCTGGAGTCCGGCTGCCGGGCCAGCGCAATGATCGGGTTCCAGTCCGGGCGTCTCCAGTTCACCGACCTGACCTCCTATCCCAGGCTCATCGAGGAGAACGCCCAGCGCCCGCGAGAACAACGCTGGATGACCCAGGTCCCTCTAGCCAAGATCATGACGATATGAACGAACGGTGCAGCTCAGCCGGCATCCATGTAGCGGTCATCGGGTAACTGAGCGGGATCGTGCAGAGCGGGCGGGCAGGTGCGAAGCGCGGTCTCCAGAACCGATAGACGGCGGGTGACATTCATAGGGTTGTACCCAATGGCCTGCAGGTCCTCCTGACCAGGAGCCAGGACGGTGACCTCCGTGCCCTGAGCGTGGACTCTGGCCACCTCCCTCACGAGCCGGGTGGTCACTTGGGTGCGCCAGTGGCGCTCCAGGCGAGTCGCCCATCGCGAGGGGCGTCCCACATCGAAGCTGGCCTGTGGGGCAAGGACAAAGACCTCGTCCAGGCCGCTGTCGACGAGCAGGTCGAGGTTCGTTGAGGACCATGTGCCTCCATCGACGTAACGGTGGTCACCGATCCGCACAGGGTGGTACCAACCGGGGATGGCGCACGACGCCAGCACCGCGTCGGCCAGTGTGGCAAGCGGCGCACCTGGGCGCCCGAAGGCCACCCGGGCACCGGTGTCGTAGTCGAGGGCCACAACGCTCACGCCTCCGCGGGCGACCCAGCCGTCTGGGGCCAGGTGAGTGATCAGGGCGCCGACCGCGCCGAGGTTGCCCCATCCTTCGGGCAGGAGTGCAGACAGGACTGCCGTTGCCGGCAGCCGGTAGAGATGGCGGGCGTTGTGCAGCAGCAGCTCTCGCGAGCCGATCCCTGGGCGCAGGTGCACCATACGGTCGCCGCGGCTGGCGTTCTCGTAGTCGAAGTAGAAACCGGCCAGCGGGCCTGACTCGACCGGCCCGCCGCGCTGATGGGTGATGAGGTCCTCCGCGCTGGCACCGGCGGCCAGCATGGCGGCCAGGATTGACCCCGCGGACGTGCCAACGAGGGCGTCGAAGTCGCGCACGTCAAGCCCCGTCTCGTCCTGGAGAGCCTGGATGGCACCAACCATCCAGGCCGCGCCGAGGACGCCGCCACTGCCGAGGACCAAGCCCCGGCGGACCGCCCCCGTCATTGCCTCATCCCCTTGAGCTCGACCCGCAGGTTGACTCGTCGCTGCCCCTGCGACAGGTAGCTCGGTTGCGTCGGTGTGGCTACGTGCCTGGTCACCTGGAGGCAACAATCCGGGCACGGCCATTGGCTGGTACTACACAGTCAATTAAGGACGGTAGCGCCACGCGTGGCAAGAGCTCCAGCGACAACTCCCGTTCATGCGGCAACCCCCAGCTACAGATCCTTGCGTCGGAACACCTGTGCGGCGAGTGCGACGAGTGCGACAGCGAGCAGAAGCGAGGTCANCACCGGCCACAGCACGGCGNCGTCCTTGCCGGCTGCGAGCGACGCGGGCTGCGTGGCAAGAGCCGCAGGTGAATACGAGCCGAGGGGTTTCCAGATCGCCGCGATCGACACCAGTGCGTAGGCACCCAGTCCCGCGCCGGCAGCTCCCGCCGCAGAGTCGATGAGCACGGAGAGCAGCGTCATCAGGGCAATGAAGAGAACGCCGAACACCAGCCACACCAGAGCTGAGGACCACAGCGCCGATCCCGGCGCCTTCCCGAACACGGCCGCTGTGAGTCCCCAGGTCAGAAGAGTCCCCACGACGACAAGGACTGCGAGGAACACCGAGTGGACCGCTGCCTTGGCGATGACGAATGCGGTGCGCGACACCGGTTTGGTGAGAACAAGGACAGCAGTCCCACTCTTGGTCTCTGCCGAGACGATGCTTCCGTAGATGATGATCAACGCGAACAGGGCAATCTGCGACAGGTTCTTGATCCACTGGATGTAGGCGTCAAGGTAGGTCGGTGCCGGTAGCTTGAGTCCGCCGAGCTGGCTGGCGGCCAACGCGCCCACGATCTCCGGGGTGAACCGGGCGAGGACCGGTCCGGTCAGCGCGAAGAACAGCAGGATGCCAGGAAGGACCCAGATGCGCCACGTGCGCAGGATCTCGCGGGCTTCCTTGCGCGCGAACACCGTGAAGCCGTTCATCGTTGCGCACCTCCGACGAGCTCGACGAAGACCTCTTCGAGCCCCATCTCGCCGGCCTCCATGCGCAGCATTCCCGTATTCCGTGCCGCCACCATGGCGGGAATCTCGCGTTGCGCTGCCCTNACGTCCGCCACCGTGATCTCGATCGCACCGTCGGATCCCCGCGCCACTGCGGTCGCCCAGGTCTGACGCCTGATCTCCTGCGCAAGCTCGTCGCCGCCGTCGGTGACCTCGACCATCACCTTCTGCACTCCATAGCGCGCCTTGAGCTCGTCGATGGGTNCCTGAGCGACCACGCGACCACGGTCGAGNATCGCCACGGTNTCGCACACCCGCTCGACGTCGGCAAGGATGTGCGTGGAGAAGAACACGGTGGTGCGCCCCCGAAGCGACGTGAGCATGTCGAGAACGTCCTTGCGTCCCATCGGGTCGAGCGCGCTCGTCGGCTCGTCGAGAAGCAGCAGCTTCGGTGCGTTGATGAGCGCTTGGGCGACGCCAAGACGCTGCTTCATACCCCGGGAGTATCCGCCGATCTTTGTCTTCACCTCGCCGAGCCCAGCCAGGTCGAGCAGCATGGCGACGCGCTGGTCAAGAACCGACCCACCGATCCCGAAGAGCCCTCCGGCAAGACGTAGTAGCTCGCCGGCCGTCATCCATTCGTAGAAGCCGGGAACATCAGGCAGGAACCCGATGTCAGCGTGGACCTGGTTGCCGGCCAGTGCCACGTCATGGCCGAGTATCTGTACAGAACCGCTGGTGGGACGCGCAAGACCAGTCAGGATCCGGAGCGTGGTCGTCTTGCCTGCTCCGTTGGGGCCCAGGAACCCGAATATCGAGCCTTCCTCGACGACCAGGTTCACGGCGTCAAGTGCGCGTTTCTCGCCGTAGGTCTTCGTCAACCCAGTGGTCTGGATCGCTGCGTTCATCGCTGGTCGGTGTCGTCGCGCGGCCCGTACAGAGCATCGGCGATGTTTTCAATACGCACCGACGGTGATGCCGACGGCGCCGCGTTCTCGGCGATGACCGCCGGCCTACGACCGGCCACCAGGTAGAGGATCGCGCCAACGGTGTTCACCAGCACAACGATCACGACCCAGATCCACTTGTTTCCGAGGACCACCTGCTCGGTGGGCCGCCGGTACAGATCGAGCAACGCAATGACGTCGAGCGTGATCTGGGCGACGGCCAGCACTCCCAAGACCACCAGAACCCAGACCGGAACCCCGGACAGGCTTGCGTCAATCACACACCCCCTCTCGTTGAGGCATCTGACAGATCATGTCGCGGTTGCACAGCGCAGCCAATGCGCTACACACGAACGAGCAGGACGAACGAGCAGGAACAATACCCGGCACCGACCGAGACGCTCACCTCGCGGGTCCTTCGGGCTGGATCATGAGCGGCGCCGCCGACGCTCGGCGCTCTGGCGGGCAGCCGCACGAATCCGCCACAACGCTCGCCGTTGACGGTCAATGACCGGTGGAGGTCGCCACGCCTGCTCCGGTGGGCGGACCGCGGCCTCTACCTCGATCCGCATTCGGTCCAGGGCGGTGAGCAGGGCTCCGTGCTGTTGCCAGACCGCCCGATCAGCACTCGACTCCTCGTGCAGGAGCTCGGCAAGCCGATCGCGGCGATGGTGCAGCTCCACGAGTCGTCGATCGACCTCCGTTCGGGCAGTATCCTGGGCGTCGCTGCCGGATGTCACCGCGGATACGTGTCCGATGGCATCCGCGGCAGCCTCGAGCACCTGCGCGAGCATGCCGCGGACCTGTGCGTCGTACACGGTCTCCGCCTGCTCGCTGGGCACAAAGTAGGTCCGGTCGAGCAGGGATCGGCACAGGTTGCGGATCGTGAGGTAGGTGTGCTCAAGCCCCGTCAACCCGGTGCGCAGCCGCGGCAGCGCCTCGCGGGCCTGGGCAACGCGTGGGTTGAACCTGGCGCTGTCCTGGGCGCGAGCCAGGGTCCAGTCAGCGTGGTCAACCTCGTCGCCGAGGCGCCGGGCCTCGTTCAACATCCGGTCGGCTGACTCGCGAGACCACCCTGCGCCCAGCTGATCGGCGAGGCGTCGCAGGAACGTTGCCATCCGGTCGGCCAGCTCACCGATCGCATCACTGGCCGGTTGCACGTACAGCGGAGCTGCGATCACCACGTTGACGGTGACACCGACGGCGGCTCCGACCAGCGTCTCGTAGACCCGGTCCAGAGCCGCCCCCTCCGCGCCGCCTACCGCCAGCACCAACATGGCCGAGATTGGGACCTCGAGCAGATGGGGGCCCAGGCGCAGGAGCCGGCCGATGACCAGCGACGCGGCGACGACTGCGCCGAGACTCCACCAGGTCAGCCCGACATACGTTGCGACACCGACCGCGATCAGCACTCCGGCCACGACACTGGCGACCCTCTGCAGTCCACTTGCCACGGTCTCGTACATCGTCAACTGCACGACGAGCAGTGCTGTCAGCGGAGCCAGCACCGGCTGCGGGCTGGTCCCCAGCCGCTGGGCCACAACGAAGGACAGGACAGCGGCAAGCGTCGTCTTCGCCGTTCGCAGTCCCGGCCTGCGTCCACGCCGGAACAACACCGAGCCCATCTGACGGACGAGGTCAGTTGCGCTCGGTGACATTCGAGCCTTCTCCCAACTGGTAGTTGGGGACTGAGCAGCGCCAGCGTCTCAATCCACTGCCGGGACCCGCGGTGGCTCAGGCCTTAGGTCGGACGACGAACACCGAGCATTTCGCGTGGCGTACCACCTGGGCGCATACAGAGCCAAGCATAAGGGCGGCGAACCCGCCGTGGCCGCGGGAGCCGACAACGACAAGGTCGGCCTCGCGGGACAGCTCGCACAAGACTGCGGCTGGCTGTCCCTCGCGCAGTTCGGTGTGCACCTCCACCGGAGACGTGTCACCGATCGCCTCCATGGTGCTCGCGAGACGCACCCGCGCCTCCTCCTGGATCGTGTTGAGGTCGGGGAGTCCGTAGGGCTCGACCGCCAGGCTGCTCGCGAGACCGCTGTAGGGCAGTTCCCAGATCTGGACGGCTCGTACGTCACCGCCGCCGTGCGCCCGGGCCTCGTCAACCGCCCACCGCAGAGCCGCGAGGCTTGATTCCGATCCATCGACGCCCACGACATAACGCTNCGGGGTAGCCGTCTGCGTCTGCTCCTGCTCGGACATTTCTGTTCCCTTCNTCCTGTTTTAGGAGTACTTTATTTCGCGATACGGTACTGACCACCTTAGGGGCCTGGCGAAGTTTCAGCTGGAGGAATCGTGAACGTATTGGCTGCCTCAAACGTATTGGCTGACGCAAACACTCTCCGTCTTAACATCAACGCTCTGGACTACGGCATCCTCGGGGTCTACTTCGTGTTGGTGATAACCATCGGCTTCCTGGCCAGGCGGGCGATCGCCACGAGCGAGGACTTCTTCCTCTCCGGCCGTGCCCTGCCCGCGTGGGTCACCGGGATCGCTTTCATCTCCGCGAACCTGGGCGCGATCGAGATCTTGGGGATGGCAGCGAACGGTGCGCAGTACGGCATGTCGACGGTGCACTGGTACTGGATCGGCGCCGTGCCGGCGATGGTGTTCCTCGGCCTGGTGATGATGCCGTTCTACTACGGCTCAGGGGTACGAAGCGTTCCCGAGTACCTGCGCCGCCGATTCAACCGGCCCACCCACCTGTTCAACGCGGTGACGTTTGCGTTGGCCAGCGTGCTGATCGCGGGGGTCAACCTGTACGCGCTCGGCTTCGTGCTCGAGGCGACGCTGGGCTGGCCCCTGTGGGCCGCCATCATCGTGTCGGCCTTCTTTGTCCTGGCGTACATCACCTTGGGCGGTCTTTCCGGTGCCATCTACAACGAGGTCCTGCAGTTCTTCATCATCATTGCGGGGCTCATCCCCATCGTGATCGTGGGCCTGCA
>JGI24138J36424_10000739_pt1 | contig 10521 bp, 11 predicted proteins | sample BarGraNGADG00312_2_FD_36424 | JGI IMG/M metagenome (IMG submission 36424) | reverse complement strand
GCTGCAACCTTCTTCTTCCCGCTCGCCAGCTTCGTTCCACAGCCAGGACATAAGGTGGAGCAGTCAGGAATTGTCTTCCCACAACTTGGACACAACATCGAGCGCCTCCTTGTCAAATGACACGGCTCATGGCTCCTGCACAGAGTCGCCAGTGTCGGTCAGAGCACTACTACATAGTAGACACAACTTGCTCCCCAGCAAATCACGTCCTTGCACGAGCGACAGGCGGATCAGTCCCGGCTCACTCATCCCGATCGCGACGCACGGCCAGACTGGGCAACATGGTCACTGTCGCCCAGGGCAATTTCAGGTCAGGACGGACGACCAACCCTAGTGCTGCTTGACAGAGATCACAGACGCAAGTCTCCTCAGTGCTTCCATTGTCTGTCGATAGGCGGCTTCGTCAGAGAATTCCGCGATAATCTTGAATTGCGTGCGCGTCGCCTCGCCTTTCTTCCTNAACATGGAGAGACGCTCGGCATTCTTCATGTACTTGATGTTGATGTCTCTCTTGGCAAACTCCTCAGACACCTGGTAGATCACGCCNGGGACATTCAGGGTCTCGATGACAATGGTCCGTTCACGTGCTTTCCGAGGGATCATCTCCCAATGAGCGTCGACAAGACGCTCCGGCTCCATGGCCAGCGATGGAATATTGGCGCAATCGACCCTGTGGATCGTGACACCTCTGCCACGCGTCACGTAACCGAGAATCTCATCAGGATATGAAGGACTGCAACATGCAGCCATGACAATCGGGAGCGTCGCGTCACCTCGAACGACGATGCGGAATCCACTGTCTGCCGCAGCCCGCCGGTACGACAGCGCCGGGCGCGTCACGACCGTGCGCGGGCGCTCCTCCACATCGGGCCTCTCGGAGGTTGAACGCTCCAGTTCCTTCTTCCGCAGATATGCCCGGATATGCCCCTTTGTTGAGGCCGCCTTGACAAACTTCAGCCAGTCTGACTTCGGCCCTCCGGAATTCCGCGAGGTGATGACCTGCACGCGGTCTCCAGTCACCAGCTCCGTATCGATCGGCACGATGCGATCGTTGACTTTGGCTCCAACCAAGTTGTTGCCTACGTCCGTATGGATGTGATAGGCAAAATCCACGGGGGTGGAGCCAACCGGCAGATTGATGACGTCCCCTTTCGGCGTGAAGACGAGGACCTCGTCCGTAAACACGTCTACCTTGACTCGCTCCACGAACTCTCCAGTACTGCGGACATCTTTCTGCCAGTCTACCATCTGGCGCAGCCACGCGAACCGCTCCGAATCGACCAGGTCGGCTGCCTTGCCTTCNTTGTACTTCCAGTGGGCAGCCACGCCCATCTCATCGACTTCNTGCATCCGNTTGGTCCGGATCTGGATCTCCANCGGTTCTCCGTTCGAACCCATCACGGTCGTGTGCAGCGATTGGTAGCCATTCGGCTTCGGAAGAGCGATGTAGTCCTTCACCCGACCGGGAACGACAGTAAATGCTTCGTGCACATAGCCCAGAACGAGGTAGCACTCNGGGATCGTGTTGACAAGAATCCGCACCGCAGTGAGGTCGTAGATCTCGTCGAATGTCTTGCCCTGCTGGACCATCTTGCGGTAGATGCTGTATAGATTCTTTGGCCGGCCCGAGACTTGAGCGTGGATACCCTTTTCTTCCAGAAAATGGTCGATCTGGTCGATCGTTTCCTTTACAAACGCTTCCCGTTCAACCCGCTTTGCAGCAACAAGTCCAGCCAGTCTCCGGTACTCATCGGGGTTCAGGTAGCGGAATGCGAGGTCCTCCATCTCCCACTTGAGCTCATAGATTCCAAGCCGGTGCGCGAGAGGAACGTAGATCTCCATGGTCTCCTGAGCAATGCGCTGTTGCTTGTCCTCACTTAGGTACTGCAGCGTCCGCATATTGTGCAGTCGGTCGGCAAGCTTGATCAGGACCACCCGCAGATCTGCAGCCATGGCGAGGAGGATCTTGCGGACGTTCTCGAGGTTGTTCTCCTCGCGGGACAGGTAGTTCAGCCCGTGAAGCTTAGTGACCCCTCCACCAAGGATGCGACCTTGGAGCCGAACCCCTCCTCCAGCTCCTTGCTCGTTGTCTTGGTGTCCTCCAGGACATCATGCAACAGGCAGGCGGCGTAGGTCTCAGCATCCAGACGATAATCGGCCAGCACCAGAGCGACTTTGACCGGGTGGAGCATATAGGGAGCGCCCGAAGCACGTTTCTGATCCCCATGCCTCTGGCGCGCAAACACGAACGCTCGTTCAACGAGGCCGACCTCCTCTGGGGAGAGCCAGCCTCCAAGCGTCGCTATGAGAGTCTCAAACTCCTTGTCAACGTCAAACTCAGTGTCAAGCTTCAAAGGTCAAGCAGCGAGACAACCCTTCCACCACTCAGCTTGCTGGCTCCGCCGAGGTCCTTCAGAGTCACCAGAAACGCATAGGCGATGATGTCGCCGCCCAATGACTGGACGAGGTCGGCAGTAGCGCTGATAGTGCCACCCGTCGCTAGCAGGTCGTCGACGATGAGCACGCGTTCGCCGGGCTTGATGGCATCCTCATGCATCTCAAGGATCGACACACCGTACTCGAGCTCATATTCCTTCCGAACCGATTTGTAGGGAAGCTTCCCCGGCTTGCGAGCCGGCACAAAACCGACATGCAGGGCATAGGCCAGTGCAGCACCAATGATGAAACCCCTTGCTTCCACCCCGACGATCTTGTCGATTCGGTCCGTTCTGAACTGCTTAGCCAGCTCGTTGACCGCAAACTCGAACGCGTCGGGGTCGCCCATGAGTGGCGTAAGATCTCTGAACATGATCCCCTTCTGCGGGAAATCTGGAATGTCGCGTATGAAATCTCTCAGGTTCATGTTGCCTCCCTGCATTGTCCGTCGTCAACTGGGAGCCCTGGAAGCATCATGCCTTCTGCAGAGCCGCTTTCTTCTCTCTGCCCTGTACCCACCATACCAGCAGAGGCGTAGAAATGTAGATAGACGAGTAGGTTCCAGAGATGATACCCACCAACAGCGTTGTCGAGAAGTCGCGAATTGGAGCTCCGCCCATAATAAATAGCACCAGCACCGCAAGAAATGTCGTGAAGGACGTGTTGAATGAACGCATCCACGTCTCGGTGACTGCTGCGTTTGCGAGCTTATCGAAAGGCTCTTTCGTCCGATACCGCAACTTCTCGCGGATGCGGTCCATGACCACGACACCATCCTGCACCGAGTACGTGATAATCGCAAGGAACGCGCCAACAAAGGGTGCATTGAGGGGAACCCGGAAAATGGCCAGGATGCCGAGGGCAACGAANATGTCGTGCACCATGCCCAGGATCGTNGCAAGACCGAATGAGAATTTGAAACGAATCGTGATATAGAGCAAGGTAAACAGCAGGGAAAGGCCCAATGCCAGACTGGATCGACGTAGAAGATCTCGCCCGATGACGGGTGCGATGGAGGTGATTTCCTTGGTGCCCACATCAACAGCCCCATACTTCGCCACGATGTCGTTGATGATCTTCCCGCTGACAGCCGGGTCGATCTCACTTGCCTCCACCTTCATCGTAATGCCCTTTTTACCCGCCCGTTGGACCGTGACGTTATGGTAGCCGTTGGCTGAAAGTATGTCGCGGACAACTGCCTCATCAGGAGCTTTCTCGAAGGATGCGTTGATCACCGTTCCGCCTATGAAGTCAATGCCAAACTTAAGTGGCGACCCGAAGCTGAACACATTGACGATCATGGCAGTGAGGCCAATGGCAATGATGACAGATGACACAGTGAACCACGTACGTGTCTTACCAATGATGTCCCAGGTCAGGATTCTCTCTCTGAATGTCATAACTGCACCGCCTAACCGAGGAATTTCCTGCTGTTCCTGACAATGCCAGGAGTGAGCAAGAGGTCGACCAGCGTATGGCTGGCAAACACAGCCGTGAACATGCTGGCGAGAACGCCGAGAGCAAGTGTCACGGCAAATCCGCGCACGGTGCCGGTACCGAGGTAGAACAGGAACGCGGTGCCTACGAGCACGGTCAGGTTGGAGTCAAATACCGCGCGGAATGCACGGGAGAAGCCAGCACCAATCGCGCCCTTGACGGTCTTTTTCATCGCAAGTTCTTCACGAATGCGCTCGAAGATAATACAGTTGGCATCCACTGCCATACCGATGGAAAGGATTGCACCACCGATCGCGGGCAGCGAGAGTGTTGCATGCAACACGAGATACGCAGCCATGAGAATGTCGGCATAGATGATGAGAGCAATGCCGGAAACAAGACCAAGATACCGGTACATGATGAACATCCAGATGACGACGAGGGCAAAGGCAATCAGTGCCGCCAACGCACTGCTGCGTTTAAAAGCACTGCCGAGCGAAGGTCCAACGACTTCTTCGGAGATCGCAACCAGCTTGACAGGAAGTGATCCACTCTTNAGCAACAGTGCGTCGTTGCTGGCCTGTACAGCGGTGAATCCCCCACTGATGACACCCTGGCCATCGGTGATAGCCGTCTCGACCGTGGGACTCATCAAGACCTTACCGTCCAGATAAATAGTGATCTTCTTCCCGATATTCGCCTGAGTAGCCGCCGCAAACGCAGCCTTGCCCTGNGCATCCAGCGTAAAGGCAATCTGCGGCTCGCCGAGACTGTCCTGCGCCTGACTGAACACGAGCTTGGCGTCTGTCAGGTTCTTGCCACTGACGACGACCTTGCCATCCTCCGTCTTGAACTCAAGAAGTGCAGTCTTACCGATAATCTCTTTGGCACGCTCGGGGTCTTCCCAGCCGGGGAGTTCGACGACGATACGCTTCGAGTTCGCACCCTCGCGAACAGCTATAGCTTCACTGACACCCAAAGCATTCACACGCTTATCGATGACCCTGACGGCAGCATCGATAGCCTGGCTCGTAGCCTTGACACCCGCTGTGTCCTGCGCTTCGAGCACAATGCGAACGCCACCACTGAGATCAAGCCCGAGCTTCGGGACCAGCTTTGGGTTCTTGGCAATCAGCCCCTGGTAGTTGATCACACCAGCGACGATAGCCACGATTATCACAAGAATAAGACTTGCTGCTACTTTCGACCGCATTGTGGTTCCTCCTCGTTTCGACAACACATCAAATGTACATCAAATAGGACTCAGTGTCAATGCAGCAATGGGCGCTGCGAGACGCTTACCATGCCCTGTCAGACGATGAAGTATACCGCTCAATAAACGCACTTTTGTATTCGGCAAAGGTTCCAGTCACAATTGCATTTCGGATTTCGCCAATCATTGTCTGAAGGAACTGGAGGTTGTGAATGCTCGCAAGCGTTCCCGCAAGCATCTCGTTCGCCTTGAACAGGTGCCGAAGATATGCCCGGGTGTAGTTGCGACACATGTAGCATGAACAGTCATCGTCAATAGGGCGGAAGTCTCGTTCATAGAGCTTCTTGGAGATCTTGACGACGCCATCTCGCGTGAACACCATCTGGTTTCGTGCAACCCGCGTCGGCAGGACGCAGTCGAACATGTCCACGCCTCGACTGATGATCTCCAGAATTCCGATCGGGTCGCCCAATCCCATGAAATACCTTGGACGATCGTCGGGGGCATGAAGCAGGCTATGATCCAGCATGTCCATGGTCAATTGACGCTCTTCGCCGACGCTGAGGCCTCCTATGGCAAACCCCTGCGGCTCCATCTCCATGATGCGTTGTGTCGACTCTTCTCTCAGGTCGCTATAGAAGCCACCCTGCGTGATCCCAAACAGCAGTTGATGCGACTCGCCCATTGCTTTCTTCGCTCGCCCGAACCAGGAGACAGTCCGCGCAAGGTCTTTTTCCGCCGCACGCGCTCTGAGGGATACTGTGTACAGATGTCCAGAGGCATGACCACGTCGGAGTCCAGGTTCTTCTCTATGGTGATCACGCGCTCAGGTGTGAATATGTGCCTCGAGCCGTCAATGAACGACTGAAACTCGATGCCTTCATCGCTTTTCTTACTGATCCGAGATAGACTCATTGCCTGGAAACCACCGCTGTCGGTCAGGATGCTCCGATCCCAGTGCATGAACCGATGGAGGCCGCCCGCTTCGCGCACGATGTCGTCTCCTGGCTGAAGGTACAGGTGGTAAGTGTTCGAGAGAATGATCTCGAACCCGATGTCTGCCACTTGTTCTGGAGTAAGCCCCTTGACGGTCGCCTGTGTGCCGACAGGCATGAAAACAGGCGTTCTCACGGTGCCGTGCGCAGTCGTCAGGATCCCCGTGCGTTCGCGTCCCGTGGAACTCTGACAGGTCGTTTTGAATATGACCATATCAGTCGCCTAGAGGATCAGCATGGCGTCGCCGAAGCTGAAGAAGCGGTACTGCTCTCGTATTGCCTCGCGGTACGCTGTCCACATCAGGTCCATCCCCATGAATGCTCCGACAAGCATCAGCAAGGTCGATTTCGGAAGATGCAAGTTCGTGACCAGATGGTCGAATCCGTGGAACTCGTGAGGAGGATAGATGAAGATGCCCGTCTCTCCGCTGTCTGCTCTCACGGTCCCGTCCGGGTTGATGCACGACTCGAGCGTCCTGGCGACCGTCGTGCCGATGGCAGTCACGATCGCGTGGTTTGTGCGAGCTGCATTGACGGCTTTCGCCGCGTCCTCAGGTAGTGTGAACCGCTCGGCATGCATGTGGTGATCCTCGACGCGCTCGACACGCACCGGCTGGAACGTTCCAAGTCCTACGTCAAGCGTGACGTGCTGGATGTCAATGCCGAGGTCCCGTATCCTTGCCAGCAACTCAGGGGTGAAATGCAGGCCGGCCGTCGGGGCAGCGACGGAGCCCGGCTCGCGCGCATAGACTGTCTGATACGCCCCGGGATCGTCAGGGAACTGCTTAATATACGGGGGAATCTGTACCCGTGCCTTCGCCCGAAACTCATCGCTGGCATATGGATCGCGGGAGAACTCGAGCATCGCGTCACCGTCGTCGTTGCGCTCCAGCAGCCGCAGGCTCACATCGGATGTAACAGTACACGTCTCCCCAACGTGCAGGCGCTTGAGAGGGCGCACCAGCGCCATGAAGCGAGTCGGCGACTTCCGAGCCGTCAACAGCACATCGATGGTAGCGCCGGTCGCATCCTTATGGCAGGTGAAGCTCGCCTCATTGACACGTGTATCGTTAACGACAATCACGTCCCGAGGGTGCAGATACGCGGGCAGGTCACGAAACAGTCGGTGCTCGATCGTTCCCACCGTCCGGTCGACGACCATGAGACGCGCAAGGTCGCGCTGTTCAAGTGGCGTCTGGGCGATCAGCCCCTGTGGCAGCTCGTAGTCGAAGTCCTGTATATTCACGCTTTCTCCAGCTCCTTGTCTCTACGCCGCTGCGTGCCGACCCCAATGCATCGGTTTCCAGTTCGGCAGAGTGTATTATATGAATGCAGCCCCCCGTTGCCAATAGAGTTGGGGCTCGCAGGCGTTCACATGGTGGGTACCGAAACGCTGGGTGGCTGCGGTCAATCCTTGCGCAGGAAACGCTGAGGAAGGCGGGCTCCGGGGGCTGCGCCGGCTGCCTCGATGATCCAGCTCCGCGCAGTGAGTCTCTCATTCAGGACAACTGCGCCGGCATAGAGTTCAGCTCGCGCTCCCGGCTCAGTGAACGGGATGACGTATCGCCCGTGCACAACACGGCGGAGCAGGACTTCCGCAATATGGTCTTTGAGTCGATCGACACCCTCAAGAGTTGTAGCGGAGATCATGAACCCTGTCCCGATGTGGAGAACCTCTTCCCGCCTGGCCTGACCGACGGTATCGATCTTATTGAAGATGAGCACCCGGGGAATGTCGGCGCAGCCAATGCGTGTCAGAACGGTGTCGACTACGTGGATACGCTCGTGCAGGTCTCGCACGCCGGCATCGACAACGTGCAGGAGGAGGTCCGCATCACGGGCTTCCTCGAGAGTCGAACGAAACGAATCCATCAGTGATTCCGGCAGGTCCCGGATGAAGCCAACGGTATCGAGGAGTACAGTGGACTGGCGTCCGAAGTGAGCTGGTCTTGCCGCCGTGTCGAGTGTGGCAAAGAGCCTGTCCTCGGCCAGCAGCTCGGACCCCGCCAGCAGATTAATCAGCGTACTCTTGCCGGCATTCGTGTATCCTACTACAGCTATCTTCGCAATCGCCGATTCCTGCCGAGTGTGCGCCTTGATGGCATACCGCGTATCGACTTCCTTCACCTCTTCACGGAGATCGTGGATCTCCGATCTCTTTGCTCTGCGGCGCTTCTGAAACAAGGTCTCGCCTGGCCCGCGCATGCCAATATAGCCTGCTTGCTGGTCATACCCTGCGTTCATTGCCCGCAGCTGCGTGAGCTCGAAGAGGCGCTCGGCAATCTGGACGCGCTTCTTTGCTTCGGCCGTGTGAGCCTGAGAGGCGAATGTCTCCAGGATGAGTCTGGCTCGGTCCATCACTGAGCTTTCGAGATGGTCGATCATATGACGATACTGCGAAGGCGTAAGCTCGGAGTCGAAAATGACGAGATCGGCCCTGAGGGCCTGCAGCAGCTCATGCAGCTCTTCGACCTGCCCCTTGCCAAGCAGGAAACGCTGAGGGATCCGCTGCACATAGGTCCTGGACTCGAGCACTTCCACTCCGAGGCCTTCGGCCAGCTGCCGCGTTTCTTCCGGGCGGTCAGGATCGACGATCTCGCCGATCCTCCGAACGCTTACAATGACCGCCGTTCGCGCGATGCCTTCGCCGCTCATGACTGCGGGACCAGGTACTTCTGAATCAGTTCTTCCGAGTAGTTCACGGTAGAAACTGGATCGATGCCGTGTGCAACCAGAAGCCTCTCGCACTCCGACACAATGCCTACGCTGTACGAGATATGCGAATCCGAGCTCATCAGGATCGGGGCATGGTACTTGCCGAGGAGCTCCAGGACGCGCTCGTAGTGAGCAACGTTTACGTCCTTCCAGGTATGAAGCGCCGACTGGTTCAGCTCGACGAGCACTCCCTTTGCTGCTGCGGCCGCAATCGACTCTTCGAGATCTACCGGATATGGAAAACGGGGGTCACCGATATGAGCTACGACTGTTATCCGGTTCTTGTCGATAGCCTTGACGAGGGCTTCCGTGTTCTCGGAAACCGACGAGCCGCCGTACCCTGTGGAGTTGTGGAACCCGGCAATGACGATGTCGAGCTCATGCAACAACTTCTCGGGCATGTCCAGGTCGCCCCAGNGATCAATGATGTTCGCCTCGACCCCTATGAGCACCTGGATCCCGGGCAAGTGACGCAGAGTGTCCTGTCTGTTAAGATTCTTGAAGTAGTCCAACCTGGGCCCGTCCAGGCGCGCAGGTCCATGGTCCGTGATGGCAAGATACTTGAGGNCACGCTCCTGTGCTGCAACAACTACTTCCTGAAGCGTGGAGAACGCATGTCCAGAGAAGACGGTATGGACGTGGAAGTCCCCAAGCATCTGTAGACTCATGCCCGCTTCNCTCCGTTGTCTCCGAGTAAGGATGAAACAATCATACTACCGAAGGAGACGAGCACCCACCCGATGAGCGCAGCCAGGAAACCGTTCACGTCAAAGCCCGGGACCAGCCATGCCGTCAGGGCCATGACCGCCGCGTCAATGACGAGTGTGAACAGCCCAAGAGTCAGAATGCTCAGTGGAAGGCTTATCGCGAGCAAAATCGGGCGAATGAGAGCGTTCACGAACCCGAAGATGAGCGCCGCCCACAACGCCGTCCATAGCGAGGCAACGTCGAATCCAGGGACCACCCGGCTGACGAGCAGAAAAACCGAAGCATTCAGCAACAAACGAATNATGAGGTTCATAAGGTCTCCTTTCGAAATCAGCGGTGCTTCAGAGGACGTTCGTGACGTTTGTGAAACTCCCGCTTGCCAAAGCGATGAGCTTCGTCCCGAATCGCCATGAGCAACAGCAAAGCGCCGGAATCGTGTGACAGCCGTACCGGTTCCGGTGTCCCTTCACGGTACAGCAGTTCTTCCTTCTTGGCGATGCCCACAACGGGCACATCCACACCGGCATCGTCGCGCACAGCACATACGGCTCCCAGTTGCGAAAGCCCGCCGTCGATCAGCAGGAGATTCGCAGGATCACCGAAAGCAATGTCACGCCATCTTGCAAAGCGCCGAGCAAGAGCCTCTGCCAGCATTGCCGGATCGTTCGGCGTTTCCAGGGAGCGCATGTTGAACAGCCTGTACTGATCTTTTGCCGGTTTGCCGGCCACAAAAACGACCATGGAAACGGTAGCGTCCTTTCCTGAGATGTTCGATACGTCGTATCCCTCGATACGCACCGGCACGTGTTTAAGGTCCAATACCGCCTTCAGAACTGACAACTGCGCTGAGATGTCACTCGCCCGCATCGACGCAATCAGTTTCTGTTCCGCGTTCTCAGCTGCAAAGCGCAGGAGCCGCGAGGTTTCTGCCGAACGTGGCGACGCCAGGGAAATCACGGTCCCAAGAGCCTCCCGCAGCCGCTCGCGCACAATTGTCGCTTCGACGCCCACAGCGTC
>JGI24138J36424_10000737_pt1 | contig 10546 bp, 9 predicted proteins | sample BarGraNGADG00312_2_FD_36424 | JGI IMG/M metagenome (IMG submission 36424) | reverse complement strand
AATTCACCAGAGTGAAATCGATATTTCACAGGGTTCCTTAACACAAAATCCAAATTATTAAAAGATAATTAATCCCATTCGATATGTATAATTAAATAATTGACAGTTATGAAAAGAAAGATTTTGATTCTCAGTGTTTTAATGATAATGACAGCTGTCGTTGTAATCGATAGTTGTAAGAAAAACACTCCAGCACCACTTGACCTGGGAACATTGATGGTTGGTACCATTGATCTGAATGCCGCCGCTGCTCCCACGAATGTGCCTGTTATGCCCACAATTACTGCCACTTTTACTACGGAAGTTAATGCAACGACCGCAATAGCAAGTAATATAACTCTTACAGAGGATTATGATGCTGCCTCCATACCTTTGACCATTGCAGCCGTAGGTAAAGTTGTAACCATTACACCTACAGCCAACCTTGCTAATGGGGCGCTTTATACACTTGCTGTTACAGCAGGTTTAAAAGCTTCAAACGGGGAGATGCTGACAGCTATCAACCGTTCGTTTACTACAGTGGGTTCATTCCTTCCTAAAGGGGTANTTGCCTATTGGAACTTTGACGGAAATGCCAATGATCAGACGGGAATTTATAACCCTTCAGCAAATGGAATAACGGCCATTTCCTATGTAACGGGCCGTAATGCAGCATCCGGNCAGGCCGCAAGCTTTAACGGAACCTCATCCCTGATTAAGATTCCAAACGGGGATGCACTTGATAATACTAGTGACTTTTCTCTAAGCTTCTGGATGAAATCCGATACCACAGCAAAAAAGCATCAGTTTGTACTGGGATTGGGTGCCGCCGGTGGGTTCCAGTTCGAGTGGGATAGCCATAATGATAACAATACTTCTGCACCTTTAGAGAACCGGATAGGCTGGTGCAAATTTACTGTCCAATATAGCCTTACAGGCGGAACAACTGCAAACGAGGACTTATATTTCCCTGGTACTGCAATCAATACTACTAAGGACAATGGAGGATGGCAGGGATCTACTTTCAGCAAANACCTTATTTCAAATAATGGAACTGGGGTAGACGGTTTGCTGGTTCAGAAATGGGCTCATGTTGTTTGCACATACGACCACACTACTAAGATTGGTACCATGTATATCAATGGTCAGGAAATGAAAGCTCAGGATTTTACATTGTATCCAACAACCCATCCATTATATAATGCAACAGGATTGAAATTTTCTGCATCACATCCAGCCAATAATACTTTTGTATTTGGCTTTATCCAGGATAACGTAGATCCTTTTCTCGGAGGTATAGACTATGATTATACAAATGCTGCTGCTAATCATTTCAAGGGTCTTCTTGATGACGTTGCCATCTATCATTCGGTACTGACGCCAGCTCTTATAACACTGATGTACAATTCAGGACTATAATTTGTATTCATATAATTTGAAAAGGGAGGGCAAAGAAGCCCTTCCTTTTCTTTTATTAGTTATCTTTTGGACATGAAATATAAAATATTCCCGCTCTGTTATTTCATACTTTTAACAGGTATCCTTTCGTGCCGGAAAGATAACTCCCCGAATAAAAATGCAGAATTGATCCAGATCATAACCGTGAAGATCGGTACATCCACATTGGATGTCAGCAGCACAAAAAAAAACATACCAAATGATCAGCCAATTCAGTTCGCATTCAACAGTGCAGTGGATACCAACTCCCTTCATAAAGTAATAACCATTCAAAATTCCGGTGGGACCGGGGTTACTTATACCTATTCTGTTACGAATAATGCCACTGATCTCACCCTGAATCCAGCTCCTATTTTGAAGTTTTCTACCGATTATACTCTTGCAATTTCATCTGGTCTGCATGGTACGAAAGGTGAGACATTTCCGGGCATACAATATAAATTTACAACCCTTACCGGTTCTTTATTGATTGATTCTATCAGTCTGAATGGAAAATCAATGATAACTTCCACATTACAAAACATTGATCCTAAAAAATTCAATATAATGGTGACCTTTTCCCAGGCCCTGGATCCCAATAATTACATACCGGCAGTTTCGTTCACAGGACCTCCTTTATCCTTCACTCTCTCAGGTGATAACAAAATACTTCTGGCAACCAATACTGCAAAGGCAAAAGGTCTTACCAGGTATTCATTTTCAATTTCCTCAACATTGACCTCAGCTGGTGGGTTTGTTTTCGGAGGCTATTCTTCTGATTTTTATACCGGAATCGATTCCACGTATCAATTCACACAGATACCGGATGATGATCTTTTAACGCTCGTGCAAAAGCAAACATTTAAATATTTCTGGGATTTTGGCCATCCTTCATGCGGAATGGCACGTGAACGTAATTCTTCGGGCGATGTCGTCACCACAGGAGGCTCGGGATTTGGTATAATAGCCATGATTGTGGCTATGGAGAGAGGATTCATTTCCAGGGCGGATGGCCTGACCCGGCTGGATAAAATCCTTAGCTTTCTGGAAACCTGTGATCGCTTTCATGGTGTCTGGCCACACTGGCTAAATGGTGTCACAGGAAAAACACAGCCTTTCAGTCCTACGGACAACGGAGGAGATCTTGTCGAAACCTCCTATATGATTCAGGGTCTGCTCTGCATGAGGCAATACCTTAATTCCACAGTCGCTGCCGAGAAAACTGAAATCGACCGCATCAATAATTTATTCAATGCTATCGAATTTGACTGGTTTACAAATAATCAGAAAACACTCTACTGGACATGGTCACCTGAGTATGGGTACAACCTGAANATTCAGGGCTACAACGAGACCCTGATCACATATATCATAGCCGCTTCTTCTCCGACCCATACAATAACANCGGATGTTTATACCCAGGGATATGCCAATAGTGGTGGAATCAAAAACGGGAAGAGCTTTTACGGATATCTTTTACCTCTGGGACAAGACTATGGGGGACCTTTGTTTTTTACTCAATATTCATTTCTGGGACTTGACCCCCGGCACCTCAAAGATCAGTTTGCAGATTACTGGATCCAAAATGTTAATCAATCTCTTATTAATTGGGCATATTGCATTGCCAATCCTAAAAAATATCCGGGTTACGGACCAGGTATCTGGGGGTTGACAGCTTCCGATAACCCATCTGGATATAATGCTCAATCCCCAACCAATGACCTGGGAGTAATCACTCCTACAGCCGCCATTTCATCTATTGTATATACGCCTGCCCAATCTTTGAAGGCTCTGAAAACTGATTACTATTTTCTTGGAGACCATCTCTGGGGCGCTTATGGCTTCTACGATGCCTTTGATGTAAGCGAGGGTTGGTGGGCCAACTCTACACTGGCTATCGACCAGGGACCAATAATATGTATGATTGAAAACTACAGGACAGGACTTATATGGAATTTATTTATGTCAGCCCCTGAAGTACAGAACGGATTAACGAAACTTGGCTTCACTTATTGATAGTTATGAAAAACCTGAGGTTATTTGCTCTGTTTGTTCTGATTGCACTCAGTGTTAATTGCGGTGTCGGTAACACGAACAAAACAACAGGCAAAAGCAGTTTATCAGAGTTTAAAAAAATATCGGATGATTCTCTTCTGACACTGGTTCAGTACAGAACATTTCAATATTTCTGGAATGGAGCTGAATCTAATTCCGGAATGGCTCGTGAAAGATTTCATGTAGACGGGATATATCCAGATAATGACATGAATGTAGTTACCTCGGGAGGAAGCGGATTTGGCCTTATGGCAATCCTGGTAGGTATTGAAAGAGGTTTCGTTACACGGGATGAAGCTGTTGCCCGTTACACGAGGATAGTGGATTTTCTCAAGAAAGCCGACAGGTTCCACGGAGCCTGGTCTCACTGGATTTTTGGTGAGACCGGAAAGACTAAACCTTTTAGTCCAAAAGATAATGGTGCAGATATTGTTGAGACTGCCTACCTGATGCAAGGTTTACTTACTGTAAGGCAGTATTTTATAAAAGGATCCGAAAAAGAAAAGTTGCTTGCATCAGAAATAGATAAATTATGGAGTGAAGTCGAATGGAGCTGGTTCACAAAAGGAAATGAGAATGTTTTATACTGGCACTGGTCCAAAAATTATGGATGGGAAATGAATTTACCGTGAGAGGGTATAATGAATGTCTTATACTATATATATTAGCTGCATCATCGCCAACATATCCCATCAAGGCAGTGGTTTATCATGATGGCTGGGCAAGGAAAGGCGCAATAAGTGCAAATATTCAAAGGTATGGTTATCCTTTAAAACTGAAACATAATGGAGCTGAAGAATATGGTGGACCTCTTTTCTGGGCTCAGTATTCATACCTTGGATTAGACCCCAGATTCCTGAAGGACAAATATGCCGATTACTGGCAGGAGAATAAAAATCAGACTCTTATAAACTGGAGATGGTGTTCCCTGAACACAAAAAAATATGCAGGTTACAGTGAGGTTTGCTGGGGTCTTACTGCAAGTTATTCTGTGAACGGATATGCTGCTCATAGTCCGGGTGAAATGAATGACCTTGGGGTTATTTCTCCTACAGCTGCACTTTCCTCTTTCCCCTACACGCCAGAGCAATCAATGAATGCACTTAAACACTTTTATTATGATCTTGGCAACAAGATATGGGGAAGATATGGGTTTTATGATGCTTTCAGTGAGCAGAGTAACTGGTATCCAAAGAAATACCTGGCGATTGATCAGGGACCTATCGTAATAATGATTGAAAATTACAGAACAGGTTTGTTGTGGAATCTTTTTATGTCTTCTATGGATATTCAAAATGGTTTGAAACTTCTTGGTTTTACATCAGAAGAATAAATTTAATGTGCAATTATTTGTCTGAATTGTCCGACAATATTTCTAATTGTTAAGAAAGCTTTAGTCTTTAATATATCTTTTTGCTTGAGCTGATTCCTGCGATCCTATCTTTTTAAAATCATTAATCCGGAAAGGTTTTATGACATGTTTTTTTAATTGTAACAAAAGAATATTTGATTTTTATATTGTTATGTTCCATAATTTTAATATCTTCGCACCGTAATTTTTAAACTGAAACGATTAAATTATATAGATCGGAAGTTGTTAAATAAACAAAGTATTAAAAAGATTAGAAACATGAAGAACAAAGTTTTAATGGGATTAGCCGCTATCACAATGGTTGCTTTCCTTTCTAGTTGTGGAAAAGTTCCACAGGCAAAAGTTGATGCTACTAACGCAGCAATCGCAGCTGCACAGACTGCTGAAGCAGCTGTTTATGTACCGGCTGAACTTGCAGCTGTACAGGATTCAATGAAAGCTATTGACGCAGCAATTGAAGTTCAGAAATCAAAGTTATTCAAGAAATTTGGCCCGATTGAACTTAAATTGGATGCAACTTTAGCTGCAGCTAACAAAGTATCTACAGATGCTGTTGCGAAGAAAGATGAAGTTAAAAAAGAAGTTGAAGCAACTATAACAGCTGTTAAAGCCGTTATTGAAGAAAACAAAACTCTTATTACCAAAGCTCCAAGAGGAAAAGAAGGAGCAGCTGTTCTTGAGCAGATTAAAACCGAAATGGCTACAATCGAAGCCTCTGTAGTTGAAGCACAGGGTTTATTTGATAAAGGTAGCTTTATGGAAGCTCTTAATAAAGTTAAAGCTGCTAATGACAGGGCAGTTGGTATCAATACCGAACTTAAAGATGCTATTGCAAAAGTAAAAGGAAAAGGAAAAGCAGTTGCACCTGCAGCCAAACCAGCACCAAAGAAAAAATAATTACGAAGCAATAACTTTAGTTATATGAAATCCCCGGGAAATTCCCGGGGATTTTTTTAAAGTCGTCACAGGTTTACATGAGAAAGGTTTGGAGAGATGTGCTGATTTTTTCTGCTATTGCGATTTCTATTCCATTAGCAATCTTATTATTAATTCGTTTTNCTCCCAGGCCACCAATTGGTGAAATGGAATATGCCAGAGAAATTCTTTCAAAAGCAGGAACAAATAAAGCAGATACATATTCTAAAAAGCTATTTACTGAAGCAAAGATCTTTTATGATTCAGCAATGGTAAACTGGCAGACGGAAAACAAGCGATTTATCTATTTCAGACATTATGATAAGGTTGCCAGATTTGCAATACTTTCTGCAAAAAAAGCAAACCTTGCTGCTGATAATTCCATTAGCAGTTCATCGAACCTTAAAATAAATCTAAAGCAAAAAATCAGTTCACTTAATGATCTTGTTGCTCAGATTGATAAACTTTTCACTACTTATCCATTGACTGCTGAAATTCGTGACCGGATCTCAAAAGGCAAACTTTTGCTTGAAGAGGCGGAAATAGTTTATAATAATGGGAAGTATATGCAGGCAAACAGGAAAATTACTGATGCCGAATATCTGCTTACAGAGTCATATGAAAATGCATCTGCAAATCTTAAAAGCTATTTCAAATCATTTTCAGTCTGGAAAAAATGGGTTGACAGGACTTTAAATGAATCGAAAAAAAATCGTGATTATTCAATAATTGTTGATAAATTTTCAAGAAAATGTATCATTTATCTTAGTGGTGCCCGGAAATATGAATTTGAAGCCGAACTTGGCAAAAATTGGGTTGGGGATAAAAGAGTCAGAGGTGATATGGCAACTCCTGAAGGAATGTATAAGATAACAAAAAAAATCGAAGGAAGTAAAACAAAATACTATAAAGCTCTGTTACTGAACTATCCGAATGATGAAGATAAAGAAAATTTCAAATCTGAGATTGAACACGGTACGCTTCCTGCATCTGCCCGGATAGGAGATCTTATCGAAATTCATGGTAACGGCGGAAAAGGAATTGACTGGACAGAAGGGTGTATTGCGCTCACCGATAAAGAGATGGATGTTGTATATAAAATTGCGAGGGTGGGGACTCCAGTTACAATTATAGGATCAATGGTTGAACTGAAAGATGTTGTGAACAAGTAAATTATCTGATATGGAAGACGAGAAGATAAGAAATGAGGGTACACAACCTGGTATTGAAAAAAGTGCCGAGGGTGCTCAACCAGCTAATAATGAGAGTGTCCTTAGACAAGAAACTACGCATGAGGAAGTATCTAAAAACAGGAAACCTGTTCTTAGATTATTTCATGGTGTATTAATTTTTATTTGTTCAATTCTTGTTCTATTCTCACTGATTCTTTTTTTACTGTACGGTGTTCCTGTCCTTAAAGAGTTAACACCACAGCAAAACAAAGAAATTGCAGATAACAAAGAATTAAAGAAGGATCCGGACTTTAAGAAAAAGATAGGTCTGCTGACAAAAGATGTTCAGCGACTATCTCTGAAATTTAATACATATGCCTCCGGCCAGTCGTATATTGTTGTCAATACCACTGAAAACAGGTTCTATCTCTACAAAAATAAACAACTGATCAGGGAAGGATCTTGCAGCACCGGGAGCTATAAAAAGTTACTGACTGCAGGGGGGAAGAACTGGACCTTTAAAACTCCGAGAGGTAAGTTCACTATTCAGAATAAAAGAACTCATCCGGCGTGGCATCGACCTGATTGGTCATTTATTGAGGAAGGATCCCCGATACCGCCGAAAGATTCACCGTTAAGATGGGAGACCGGAGTATTAGGGGACTATGCAATGGATCTTGGTGATAGCTATATGATTCATGGAACAATATATAAGCGCTTCCTTGGCATGCCGGTAACTCATGGATGTGTCCGTCTTAATGATGAAGATCTTGAGGTTGTCTTTAACACACTTAATATTGGTTCGAAAGTTTATATTTTCTGATCTGATCTAATAATTTAATATGGAAACCGAAGTTACCAATAGGAAATCTAGACGAAAAATAACTTTCATTATATTGATCAGTGTTATTTCTGCCTTCATTATTTATTATTCCTTAATGTCGATGAAAAGCCCGGCACAGAAACTGGAAGAGATAAAAAATGAATTTGAAACTAAAACTACTGATAAAAGCAACATTAACCAGCGAATACTTAAGGATTCAGCTTATCTCAAGTTATTGAAAGAAAAAGCGTTCCTCCAGTCAAGAATAGTATTGGCAGAAACAGATTCAATTTACCTGTCTATTAATCTGGCTGACAGTACTGCGAATATTGGAATATATGGGGTTGTCGTTCATAGGGCAAAGATAAGCAAAATGCAAATCAGCAATATCCTTATGAGACGCAATGAAAGTGCGATATTGTCAATGCTTGCGACACCGTTAACCATATCACAGCATTTGCTACGATAAAGAAGGAACCGGTAATGATCCAGATGGCCCCTAAAGATACTTCGGAATATAAGCCGGATATTATGCCGGATACAACAATTACCGAACCTGTTAATTATATTCTTGAAACTGACAAGGGTGTCAGAATCTATATATATCAGGAAGAAAATACGAAAATCGATGACAAGATTAGTCAATTCAAATTCGATTTGAACTATCGTATCAAAGATACCTGGAGTGCATTAAAAAGAGTCTCAACCTTTAAAATTCCTGAATATCATCCGTTTATTAAAATCAGACTTCCCAGGACTGATGCAAAGATCATATACAGGGCTATTCCGAAAAATGGTCAGATAGCAGTTTTCAGGTAGTAAATCAATCCATATCTAAATCGCTTTTAACTGATTTTGGCTTATCTTTATGATCAAATTAATTTAACTCTGAAATTATGAAGAAAACTACTGTTACATCATTGCTAGTTCTTGGTTTTTTGATAATCGGCCTGGTCTTTTTGAGTTTTCCGGTAATAGGTAAGGAAGGTTCAAAAACCTCATCGGCTCTTCCTGAAGAAATAAATAAAATAGTTACTGCATCATGCACACCATGTCATACTTCGAATGGTGGATTAATGTCCAGATCAAAATTGAACTTCACGGAATGGACTAATTATTCTCCGGAAAAGCAGAAGGATAGGGCATCAAAAATGTTTTCAGAACTTAATAAGGGTGCTATGCCTCCCAAATCTGCAAGAGCAAAAAGACCAGAATTAATTCCTACGAAAGAACAGGTGGAGATAATAAAAAAGTGGTCTGAGTCTTTATCATCCGCAAGCAAATAGCAAGTAGTTCCAAGTTCAAAGAAGACTCAATCAATAAACCGAAAAAGACATGGGAAGATTTACTGGTGTTATCGGGATAATAATTATCCTTGGTCTTGCATTTTTATGGTCAAATAACAGAAAAAGAATAAACTATCGTCTTGTTATAACCGGATTGCTGTTGCAAATCACTCTGGCAGTTTTTATATTAAAAGTTCCTATCGGACAGGATATTTTCTTCTGGCTTGGCAAGGCTATTAATAAGCTTCTGGATTTTTCCAAAGCAGGTGGTCTTTTCGTTTTTGGCGATCTCACAAAAGTTACACAGATACTTCCCGAGGGTATTGTAAAAAGCGGGGTTTTTCTCTTCATATTATTACCTACAATTATCTTCGTTTGCGTTCTGGTTGCAATAGCTTATCACATAGGTTTGATGCAAAGAATAATAGCCGTTATAGCACGCTTTGTACATTGGGCCATGAGAGTCAGCGGGAGTGAGGCATTATCAAACGTTGCAAGTGCCTTTGTAGGCCAGGTAGAGGCTCAGATTATGATCAGACCATATCTTTCAGGAATGACGATGTCGGAACTGCTGGCTTCCATGACAGGAAGTATGGCCTGTATAGCAGGTGGTGTAATGGCTGTTTATATTTCTATGGGAGTACCGGCCTCATACCTGCTTGCAGCCAGTCTGATGGCAGCTCCCGGGGCATTGGTAATTGCGAAAATAGTTTTTCCTGAAACAGAAGAATCGGAAACGCAGGGGACAGTAAAACTTGAAGTAAAAAAGGAGNATTCTAATATTATGGATGCCATTTCACACGGGGCCAGCGATGGAATGAAGATTTCCATAAATGTTATAGCAATGCTTATTGGCGTTATTGCCCTGATAGCTCTTATAGATGCTCTTCTTGGATATTTCGGACATTTCCTTTCATGGACAGGAGTGTCACTTAATGCCCTGGGTCTGAATGTAGATAATCTTCGTCTGAAAGATGTCGTTGGTGCATTCTTCAGTCTTTTCGCAGTGGTAATGGGAGTACCTCCATCTGAGTCACTTCATGTTGGTTCCCTGATGGGTACAAAAATGGTAATTAACGAATTTGTAGCCTATTCCGATCTTACACCAATGATACAACANGGTCTGCTCAGCGCAAAGTCAGTTGTAATTGCAAGTTTTGCTCTNTGTGGATTTGCCAATTTCAGTTCAATTGCTATTCAGCTGGGGGGAATAGGAGTGCTTGTACCAAATCGCAAAGCCGACCTTGCGAGGCTTGGGTTTAAAGCAATGCTTTGCGGAACAATGGCTTCGTACATTTCTGCTTCATTGGCCGGAATTCTTCTCTGAGANCACATTTTTTACTATTTTTGGAATCCTTCANACAGGAAGAATGAGAGATGGTCCCGATAGATCAGGATAGACGCCNTAGTCGAATGCGGCTAAATATTTTGGAGAGATGGCAGAGTGGTCGAATGCGGCGGTCTCGAAAACCGTTGTTCGCCTTCCGGCGAACCGGGGGTTCGAATC
>JGI24138J36424_10000727_pt1 | contig 10587 bp, 10 predicted proteins | sample BarGraNGADG00312_2_FD_36424 | JGI IMG/M metagenome (IMG submission 36424) | reverse complement strand
GGTATCATAATCTCCTGCATCGAAATTCCTCCATGCTGAAAAGTGTCCTTGTAATAACCTGCGTAATAGTTGTAATTGTTCTGGTATACAAGAAAGTCCTGGTTAAGAGCAAAGATATATCTCGAACTTAAATTGGTCTTTGGCAGCATAGCTTTTTCCGGATTGGTCAATTCAAAAACTTTCTTTGGGTCGTAATCAGGTTTCTGCCCATCTTGTACCTGAGATTGGCGGATGTTTTCCTGTCGCCTATTATTTTAATCGGATTCTGTACTCTTATTGTCCCGTGATCAGTGCTGAAAATAACCTTTACCGGATGTGAAGCTAGTGTTTTGAGCAATTCGAACAAAGAAGAATGCATAAACCATGAACGTGTCAGGCTCCTGTACGCAGGCTCATCATTAGCNAGATCGCGGATCATNCTTATTTCGGTTCTTGCATGNGAGAGCATATCAACAAAATTGAATACCAGGATGTTGATGTCATTTTCGAGCATCGATCTTACTTTTTCATTTACTTTTTTNCCTTCAAGACCGCTACTGATTTTGTTATATGACCATTTGTATTTCAGCCCTTTACGGGTCAACTGGTTCTTAAACAATTCTTCTTCAAAATTATTTTTACCCNCTTCCTCATCATCATTTATCCATAATTCGGGCATAAGTTCTGCAATTGCAGACGGCATCAATCCGGCGAACATTGAATTCCTGCCGAATTGTGTTGCAGTTGGCAAAATGCTGAAATACAAGTCTTCTTCAATAATCCTGTACATACCGGATAATTCCGCTGAAATAGTCTTCCACTGGTCATATCTCATGTTATCGATAAGGATAAAAAACAATGGTCTGTTTTGTTTTACATGCGGAAAAATTTTTTGTGTAAAGAGCGTAGGGGAGAGCAGCGGTTTACTAGTGTTTTCAGGTTTCAGCCAATCGAGATAATTACTGATTATGAATTTAGAAAAGGAATTATTTGCTTCGTTCTGCTGCAGTTTAAGAATCTCATTCATACCTGGATCTGTTGATTTTTCAAGCTCAGATTCCCAGAAGACTATCTTCTTATACAGTTCTGTCCAGTCGGTAAATGTTGAGGCGGATGAGATCATACCGCTGATCCGGCTGAATTCCTGTCTGTAATCGGTTGTTGTCTTTTCCGTTATCAGCCGGCGCTGATCGAGAATTTTTTTTATTGCAAGCAGCACCTGCTTTGGCTTGACAGGTTTAATCAGATAATCGGCGATTTCTGATCCTATGGCAGCTTCCATTATATCTTCTTCATCACTTTTAGTGATCATCACAACTGGTATGTCGGTCCTCACCTCCTTTATTAACTTTAATGTCTCCATTCCGCTTAACCCTGGCATATTTTCATCAAGAAAAATGAGATCATACCTGTTTTGCCNGACAAGGTCAATAGTATCATTACCATTTGAGCANGTATCAATCTCGTAACCTTTCTCTTCAAGGAAAAAAATATGAGGTTTCAGCGCTTCCACCTCGTCATCAGTCCAGAGTATTTTTATTTTCCTCATTTTAAATATTTTTCCCTGAAGAAGAGTTGATAACGATCGGGATTTTTATCGTTTTTAAGGACTTTTAAGTTGTTATCGTTTATTATAAAAGTCATCATCTTTGCACCTGTCGGATTTCTAATAAACATTTCAGTCTTGAAAGCATTGTAATAATTCAAAGCCTGTGCATAATCAGGAAACCCGGAAACAGTTATCAGAATAAATTTATTATCAATAAGCGATCCCTCAGTTTTGAAATTCTTATTTGTAAAATTATCAATATTATAGCTGATTACATCAAATGATGCCTGGTTCAGGTTAAAAGCCGGATCGGTAATAATAATTGCAAAAACATGAGTTGCTGTTGTATCAGCGGTATAGATTTCTGCTGCAATTTTTTTATCTTCCTCTACTTTAAGTTCAGGAATTTTCTGGTTAAGATATGCAATTATATCGGCTGCTTTCTTGCTCTCAACTGATTCAGGCCATGCTTTAAGGAGAATATTCAGTTCTTTCTTAAAAGCTCTTTCGTCACTTATTCTGGCAACCGAATAGGCCCGGAGAAGCATAAATTTAGGAGCGAGCTGATCCTTAGGATAGTTTTTCAACGCATCGTTACTGATTGAAATTGCATCGTTGAAATTTTCATTATAATATGCCTTATAGGCATCATCATAAATTTTTTCAGCCATTTTCAGTTCAGCCAATTTTTTCTCATAGTAGGCTGGATCTGACAGGATTTTTGCAAACTCATTTTCGGGATACTTTTGCAGTAATCGTTGCCTGTAAGTCTCAGCTTTAGAATTATTCCCTTCCTTATTTACCCGATACAGATTATATAGTGTTTCAGGCACGAGCTCGCTTGCAGGGAAGCGATTAATAAGCGACTCAAATGTTTCAGTAGCTTTTACAGGGTCAGGGATCCTTTCTGCATAAGCTTTGCCGGCATTAAGCAGGGCTACTGCAATCTTATCGTTTGAAATAGTTTTTAAAGAGTCAGTTAACGGAAGGTTCTTGAGATAGAATTGAGGTTTTTTATAATTGAGTTCAGGTGCTGAGGTATCAGATTTACTCTGCGAAACCTCATTGGGATTATTTGAAACCTGTGTAATATTTACTCTTGCTTTGTTGGACCTTCTCCAATTGTCTTCAAACTTTCTATCGCCCCACCGTTTACGGAATTCAGTCCGGCCGAAAGTTAAAGCAGCCTGGTTATAAAAATACCATTTACCTTCCTGATCAATATTCCCCTGAAATCGTCTTTCATTTTCATAATACTGCCCGAGGTTATATCTGTCAGAATTTGTGGAAGTTTTGCCTTCACTTTCATCTTTAACGATCTTTGCTATTATTGATGCAATCAGAGCCTCTCTTTCAGGAACAGGCATCAAAGCCACCCGCAGGAGGCTATCTTCCCGCTGAATGATAGTCAGCTGCGAGACAAGAGCATTCAGACTCTGTGATTTGGTTTTTATCGCCAGGTAATCGGGATATTTCTGATCAAGAAAATAGACAGCGCTATCATAGTAGGTCCCGGCTTTCATATAATCGGGTTTCTTAAAATAATAACCAGCAAGTGCAAGGTATGATCTGCCTTTCTGATTCTGATTCTGTGATTTGGCGATAGCTGATTTTCTGAAGTAATCAAGGGCTTCTGACTCATTTCCCTCTTTCATCGACATATTGCCAAGTGCAAAATAAATCTGATCCTGATAGTCTTTATTTTTAGAATCTTTAAGCATTCTAAAGAGCTCTCTGCTTATTTCCTGAGGATTACCTGAATTTACATCAAATACCCCGGCAATATTTATTCTGGCATTAAATTCAATATCATAAGGCGGGTTCATTTTCACAACTTTTTGATACAGAGATGTTGCCCTGGTCCCATCTCCGGTCTTTTCATACAGCTGGGCGAGGAGATAAGTAAGCCTGTATCTGGCTCTTTTACCAGAAATAACTTCAATTGATTTCTCTAATGGATCAATAGCTTCGGAATACCTTTTTTGTTTGATAAACAGGTCAGCAAGAGTTGTATAATACATAGATTTTAAGGACTTTGCCGGATCCTTCGTAATGTCTAAGCCATTGATTAATCTGAATGACTCATTAAAATTGCCTCTTTCATTAAATATTCTGGCCAGCCAGAAAACAGCTTCAGTCTTAATAGCAGGATCATTTGCATTGGTTATACAGTAGTCGAAAATTGAGGTGGCTTCATTATATTCATGTTTATAAAAGCGGGCTTTCCCGATAAGCAGATAACTATCATCAACCCACTCATTATATTCTTTTCTGTCAAGAAGCTCCTTATCCTTTTCAGAGAGCTGACCTTTTTCTTTTAATTCAGGTTTCGCAGTTATTGATTTCAGAGAAATAAGTTTTGATGCTTTCTGTATTGCCCTCTCCATGTCGGAGGAACAAAGTGTAACTGTAGAAGGATCACTGTATTCAAAAACTTTCAACAATTCCGCATAGTCATCCTGATAACTCCTGGATATTTTAGACATGCCAGTCTTAAAGCTCTCATAACCATTGAAATAGATGTTATATCTGGCAGTCATGCCCTGGTAAAACCTGCTGGTGCCCGTGTTTTTTTCAACCGAACAATATGTCAGTGCCAGGGACAATCCCAATAGCAACAGATATTTATATGGTGTCTTGTTTGAAGCCAATAATTGACTTTTAATACTATAACTAACTAATTTTGTGTATAGTATTTCAAAGGTAAATAAAATTGAGNTGATCTGGTTTATCAGGCTGAAATAACTCTCTTTATTTCCGGTACTTCCTTCATAATTGCCTGTTCAACTCCTGCCTTTAATGTCTGCATGCTGTAAGGGCAGCCATTGCATGCTCCGGTGAGCTTGACCCTGACAGTCATATCCTCAGAAACATCTATAAATTCAATATCTCCTCCATCAGACTGAAGATAAGGTCTTACTCTTTCAAGCGCTTTCAGAACGCGATCTTTAATACTTTTAATTTCTGTCATTTCTATAGTAAATTTATTTAGTTATCTGAAGTTTAACAGTTGGCNCCTGCTCTTTGTTTCTCTGCCCGACTCTTTTTATCAGTTCCTTTGCAAGGTNCATGAATGCATTTCCAGCTATTGAATCTTCAAGGGCTATCGGTTGACCATTATCACTTCCTTCACAAATGCTCTGAACCAAAGGAATCTGTCCCAGAAGAGGGACATTCATTTTTTCAGCAAGTCTCTTACAACCTTCTTTTCCGAAAATGTAGTATTTGTTTCCGGGTAGCTCAGCAGGTGTGAACCATGACATGTTTTCAACAAGGCCAAGTACCGGGACATTAATTTTTTCGCTCCGGAACATTGATATTCCTTTTACTGCATCGGCAAGAGCTACATCCTGAGGAGTGCTTATAATAATGGCTCCGGTAACAGGTACTTCCTGAACAAGAGTCAGATGAATATCACTTGTTCCAGGAGGCAGATCAACAAGAAGATAATCGAGTTTTCCCCATTCCCCCTGGGTGATCAGTTGCTTTAGAAAATTTGAGGCCATCGGTCCTCTCCATATCACAGCATCTGCAGGATCAACAAAAAAGCCGGTTGACAGAACTTTAACTCCAAACTTTGTTAAAGGGATAATATGATCAGCATGTTCGTCCCTTTTTACTTCAGGTCTGTACTTTTCTTCATTGAACATTTTTGGTACGGACGGGCCGAATATGTCTGCATCCAGAAGTCCGACAGTATATCCCATTCTAGCAAGCGAAATAGCCAGATTTACAGCGATTGTCGTCTTTCCTACACCACCCTTTCCTGAAGCAACAGCAATTATGTTTGATACCTCCGGCAGAACACCCGGCTGTATCTCCTGTTTTTTCCCTACGATGATTTTTGGCTGAACTTTAATTTCGTTTATAATAGCATCGGGACCAAGAACCTCTTTTATTGTCCTGACAATTGTACTTTTAATTGAAGTAATAAATGGATCGTTTGATTTTTCCGGAGTAAGGGTAAGTGAAATTCCGTTTTTCACCGATTCGACTTCCGTAATCATACCCAGAGTTACTATGTCTTTCTTTTTTTCCGGATGAATGACCCTGGAAAGGGCATTTATTATCTGATCTTTTGAAAACATTTTTTTAATATTAAAAACAACCAGCTTTAAAATCGCTATTCTTATTTAAATTAAATATAAACAAGGTGCAAGATTACCAGTTTTTTTTCAAAATGCAAAATTTTAGGAGCTCTAAACTTTAAAGTTCTGTGGCTGGATCCCAGAATTTTTCAGTGAAATTGATAATCAGGTCATTTTCAATGATCATACCCTCATTTTTCAGAAGTTGTTCCATCGTTGTGGAATTACCGAAGTGATGTTTCCCTGATAGAAGTCCATTACGATTTACAACCCTGTGGGCCGGAATAAAGTCAGGATTGCTGTGGCACACATTAAGTGCCCATCCGACCATACGTGCTGACCTGCCGGATCCAATAAAACGGGCTATAGCGCCATATGAAGTTATCCTTCCGTAAGGTATTAGCCTGGTCACCTCATANACCTTCGAGAAAAAGTCGTTATTCTCTTTTTGTTTTGAGTGAGGCATTTTGAATAGTTTTTTCTTTATCAAGCCTGAATGAGAGGTAATTTATTTTTAGTCCGGCATCGAGAAATATCTTTTCATAGTGAGTTCTGATCGACAGGATATTATCAATCCTTTCCGAATAAAGGTCATCTGTTGAAAAGACAGTTGCAAGGTTATTATAAGTAACGACTGTTTTCGTGAAATTAAAAAGTTCTGTATTATCAGTTTTCAGATGGACCAATCCCTTGTCTTTCAGGAACAGACGATATGAGTTCAGGAACCAGGGTGATGTAAGTCTTTTATTGGAGTTTCTTCCGCCGGGATGCGGATCGGGGAAGGTGATCCAGATCTCATTTACTTCATNCGTAGCGAAGAAAGAATTAATAAATTCAATTCTTGTGCGAAGGAAAGCTACATTGGNCAATTTCTGTTCATCGGCTGATTTAGCTCCTCGCCACATNCGTGCTCCCTTTATGTCAATNCCGATAAAATTGTTGTCGTGAAATTTGTTTGCCAATCCGATTGTATATTCTCCTTTTCCGCATCCAAGTTCAAGAACAATGGGGTTTTCATTTTTGAAAAGTTTTTTTCTCCAGTTGCCTTTAATCGGGTGATCTTTACCGGAAACATCAGCGATTTCCGGCTGGATAACATTATTGTACGATCCCAACTCAGTCCACCTGGCCAGTTTATTCTTTCCCACCTCCTGAAATTTCTTTTCTTNTCTTTTCTATTCTCAAGCCGATATCATAAATACCCTTAAGATTTTCAATACGCATACCATGTTGAATTTTAAACTCGTAGGTGCCTTTTAAAGGGAAAAATACATTCGATTTATATGGGAGATTTAGTTCATGTATGTCACCAAATCCTTTGCCAAACCACTTTCCCTTTTCATCAGCAAGATTGTACTGAAGTGTATCAGTAATATTTCTTCCATCCGGTGATGAGGTTGTTACGAAAAGATAAATATTACGAAAGGGGTAAGAAGAACTGCTCCTGATAGTAAAAATAACAATGTTGCTGGTAAGTGTATCAGTAATAAGAACTTTAAATGTAGGAATATCCGTCAGTTTCCAGATTTTTCCNACCATTGCCTGTGAATTTGTATAAACAGTTTTACTGTGGCATGATGAGAGAAGCAGTAAGGATGTCAATATTAAAATGAATAAGAGTCTATTTATTCCTTTTATCATTAAATCTTCTGTTTTTTCTTTTGTGTGAACCCTTGTTCTGCTGGTTTTTATTTTCAGTGGGGTCGAACCGTGTGAGGCTATTATTCTTCAACAGGTCCTGAGAAACAGGGGTTACTTCCCATGATTCATCTACCAGCTTAAGCTTTTCGACTTTTTCCCCTTTTTTGTTGATTGCCTGGATCTCCCTTACCCTCTGAACCGGCAGTACTATAAGGTTAGCTGTTGAATGCGGATCGGTTGAATACCAATAAAGGCCTTTATGAACTTCAAGCTTCTGGAAATATGCAGTACAGTCAAGAGCTTCAAGTGGAATATCTTTTGGCGGAAATGACCTTTGAGCATCAACATAGCAATCAAGTTCAAAGTTGAGGCAGCATTTCAATTTACTGCATTGCCCGGCGAGTTTCTGCGGATTGAGTGACAGTTCCTGGTATTTGGCATGAGTTGTTGTAACCGATATAAAATTAGTGATATGTGTTGCACAGCATAGTTCTCTTCCACATGAGCCTATTCCTCCGATTCTTCCTGCTTCCTGCCGGGCACCAATCTGGCGCATCTCAATCCGTACCCTGAATTCATCAGCAAGAACTTTAATAAGCTGCCGGAAATCCACTCTTTCATCTGCAATATAATAGAAGATAGCTTTTGTTTTATCTCCCTGATATTCAACATCCCCGATCTTCATGTTAAGTTTAAGTTCTTCAGAGATCTTCCTTGACCGTAACATAGTGGGAGTTTCCAGNTTTTTTGACTCCTCCCACTTCTGAATATCAACAGCTTTAGCTTTGCGGTANACTTTTTTCAGATCGTCCGGAGAGGGATGGGCCTTAAGTTTTTTAAGTTGTTCATCAACCAGATGTCCTACCATTGAAACTCTTCCTATATCATGTCCGGGAGAGGCTTCCACCGCAACGACATCACCAATCTCAAGCCTGAGACCGTTAACATTCCTGAAAAATCCTTTTCTGGTATTTTTGAACCGGATTTCGACAATATCATTCCATTCCGGATTATTGGGCAGATCTTTCAACCAGTCAAAAGAATCCAGTTTATTATATCCGGGTTTATATGTTATATCGGGCATCCGGATCTCTTCCCCTGTCTGCCCTTGAATATCTTCATTATCTGTCATAAAACTCTTTAGCTTCCGAAATTACACCGCAAAAATAGTGAATTAATGCGTCAATTTCAACATTCGGCGTTATGATCAACGGATTAGCCTGGTAACTTTCAATCCCAGGTCAAGGAAGATGATTTTTGCATTTCCGTTTGCTTCAATGTGTGAATAAACCAGATTGAACTCTTCAGTTAACGGAAATATATTATTCTGATTTATAAACGGGTGAAAATTTCCTGAGAAAGTTGCCTCTTCACCAGTAAGGAATACCAATTTGTTTTTTAGCTGGTCGAGCGATAGCATTAGGTTTTCCCTGAGTATCCTCATTGAAAAGGATATAAAGTTTTTCTGAGCTTCCCTGCCGGTTGTTGAAATCTCCTCAGCCCAGTTAATAATCGAAATGATGTCGCGTTTCCAGGCAAATCTCATCAGACTTTTGAAACGGTCAAGATTCGCCAGGGCCAGATCCTCGTTTTCGCAAAGATCGATTGCCCTTGCGATATTTCCATTGGACACATGTGATATATCGCCAGCTTTATCGGCAGTAATGTTAAATCTGTTTGTAAGATATTTTTCAATATCATTGTTGTTAAAGGAAGGGACCTTTACAAGCTGACATCTGGAAAGAATTGTTGGAATTACTTTATCCGGTTCTTGAGAAACCAGGAGGAAAAGAGTTTTTTCAGGTGGTTCCTCAATCATTTTCAGAAGTTTATTGGCTGTGGACTGATGCATTTTCTCAGGCAGCCAGATTATCATTATTTTAAAGTCTGATTCGAAAGTTTTAAGACTCAGTTTTTTTATTATTTCTGAAGCTTCAGATGCAAATATCATCGCCTGGGCATTTCCCACCTCTATAGTATCCATCCAGTTATTAAGAGTAAAATAGGGAGACTTCTTTACAAATTCTCTCCATTCCTCCAGATAATTGTCACTGACCGGATCTGTAGCTTTTTTCCCTTTGATTACAGGAAAGACAAAATGCAGATCGGGATGGATCAATTTCTCATATTTTACGCACGACTTACAGGTGCCGCATGAGTCAATGTCTGTCCGGTTCTCGCAACTGATATACCTGGCATAAGCCAGGGCCAGAGCCATGCTGCCACATCCTTCGTTACCTGCAAAAAGCTGAGCATGGCTTACTCTTTCTTCCTTGACAGACCGAAGCAGCTTTACTTTAATTTCTTTTTGACCGGGGATCTGTGAAAAATTCATGTTCAGATTATTCTTTCAGCTTCTTATAAGGCAGCAAGTGCCGCATCATAGTCAGGTTCCTGGGCTATCTCCGGAACAAGCTGTGAATGAGTCACAATTCCTTTTTCATCAACAACAACAATACTTCGGGCATAGAGGCCTGTAAAGAGACCGTCTATGATTTCGACACCGTACGATTTCCCAAAAGTTGAATTGCGAAACCCTGAGAGGGCAACTACATTAGTAATCCCCTCAGCGGTACAGAATCGACCCATAGCAAATGGGAGGTCCCTGGTGATAGCCAGAACCATCGTATTTGTCTTTCCTGCTGCAATCTGGTTAAACTTACGAACCGAAGTTGCACAAACTGATGTATCAAGACTCGGAGAAATGCTCAGAACCAGTTTTTTCCCTTTAAGCTCTGATAGAGAAAGGTTTGAAAGATCAGACTTTACAAGTGTAAAATCAATTGCCTTGCTCCCTTTTGCAGGAAAGTTGCCTGAGGTATTTACAGGATTTCCTTTAAGTGTAATTTTTGCCATAGCTTTTTTTTCAAATTTAGTCAAACTTTTTCAGGTGTGAACATTTAAAAGCTGAGTGAGGCAAAAAAGAACTTACACAGAGTTACCCAGAGGTTTATATTTTGAGTCATTTTTGCGAATGATTATTTGCAAAAAAAATGTAGGTTTGTAAATGAGAATTTCTTCTGTTAAATAAAAATATTTGATCTATGAAAATGATTCAGGACTTTAATTTCAAAGGAAAGAAGGCAATAGTCAGGGTCGATTTTAATGTACCCCTCGACAAAAAAACTTTTACAGTAACCGACGATACCCGTATCAGGGGAGCATTATTGACAATTAATAAAATCATTGCTGACGGTGGATGTCTCATCCTGATGTCTCATCTGGGGAGACCTGAAGGCCGTATGGAGAAATATTCACTTAAACCTATTCTTCCGGTTCTGGAAAAGCTTCTTGGTAGGAAGGTACTATTTGCCGATGATTGCCTTGGAG